>NPIE01000115.1_pt1 | contig 80864 bp, 82 predicted proteins | sample 8637661 | NCBI WGS metagenome assembly NPIE01 (sample SAMN07420842, study PRJNA396082) | bioreactor metagenome | isolation source: sample BA12 brine-fed electro-methanogenic bioreactor BA | place: Japan: Kochi | collected 2016-12-09
GTTATTAATAAGGTTATGCTATGTCAAGTATAACGGAAGTGGAATCAAAAATCAGCGAGACTATTTAAACCGATCCTTAACCGATGACAAATGAAGAGGCTTCAAAACTTCGTCCTCGTATATCGCCCTTACTTGCATCTCGACCACCATATGGATGTATTTTCAAAAATTTAAAAATATGACGTGTTTGGGGGGGTAAAAGTGCAGTCGTGGCACCGGACCGGCCTATTCAAAAATTCGTCCCCGATCCACTCGGCTCGGTCGCCCTGCCTTTCTGCGCCGCCTGGAAGAGCCTCAGAAAGACCAGATCCTTATACCAGCCCAGACCACCTCCCGTTCCACAAAGGGGGCTACGTAAGGGCTCAAACCTCCGGTGGTGACGAGGTCCACCTCCTTTCCGAAGAGGTCTTCCAGGAAAAAGTCTAGGTCCATGAAGTTGTCGAAGGAGAGCTTTGTGAACTCCACGAGCATGTCGACGTCGCTCGCCTCCTTCTCCTCCCCCGAGCATGAGAGCCGAAGATCCCGATACGCTTCACGCTGAACCGTCTCTTTATCTCGCTCTCGTGTTCTCTCAGAATCTTCGAAGCATCCATCCGTCGATCACCTCCAGGGCATTCTTTTTAACTCAGTTTTGAATCTTTGGAGTTATCTACATTTTGACCTTATCGAAGATCGCAAATCCCCGCCCCTCAACAGTCGAAAGGCTAAGATACGACCGCCCTTCCGGCCTCGACCTGTTTTCGCCGCGCGGCCTCCCCCCTCCGGCGGAGGGGAGCCCCTCCCGACGCGGCAGCCCGAGGGGCCGGAGTTCGACGGCCACGAGGTCGACTGGGATGAGCTTATGGAGAGGGCGCGAGGTTACCTCAAGGTGGAGGAACGACCTCGGACCTCTGAAAGATCGACAACTGGCATCTGGTCCGCTACCGCAACCGCGAGCCCGAGAAGAGGCCAGGGGCCATGGGTTATAAAAGGTTCTGGCTGCTAAAGAGGAATGGCCATCATGAAAAGTCTGCATCATTCTGGGCGGGCCGCGGCGGGTGCTGATGCTCTCTCCGGCGAACCCATCAATTAAGGCGATGATGATGAAGTTGATCAAATATCGGGATTTGGATTACGAGACCGCAAAGAAGGAGGTTTCTGGATACTTTCAGTCCAGGGGCGAAGCCTACCCCTCCGACGCCAGCGAAGATCTGGAGCTGGACTAGGATCTAGTCTGTCAGATAACTGACGAGCTTCGGAGAGACGGGCAGCTGGAGGTCATCTGATGGAAGGATATGAGGGGGGAGATACCATCAGAGGGTCAAAGATAATCGCCGAGGCGAGGAAAATCAGCGATCCTGTGGTTATAGTAAAAACTGGACGTCACAAGGCCCAGAGAGTCATTTTGTCGGAGAACGTAGTGGCCAGAGTCGAGAAGAAGCTCCGCTGGATGAAGTGACATCAAGTTGGGAAACGGAACTCTGCAGATCACAGATCTTCGTCTGAAAATAGGTCCTTCAAAAACTTGAGGCCAGCCTCTTCAAGATCGCCATCCAAAGAGAAGGTCAGGCTGCGAACTCTTATCTTCCCGACCCTTTCATCCAGGTTCAGGGGTTTGGGATAGATCAGTATCGCCTCATGGCATCCCTTGGCGGTTGCATATGTTACCACCTGGCTGATGTCGTCGTTTCCCGGATGGTCCGGCGCTTTGTACTTGGTGTCGAGGACGAAAAGCGCCTTCTCTGTGTCCCGTTCGGAGACCACAAGATCGATGTTGAATTTGATCCTTCCATCCTGACCGATGACAACTTCGTCATGAGATTTTACCACAAAACCCGGCTGCTTTTGAGCCTTCAGCTTCAGCCATTCTGCCACAAAGAGCTCGTAAAGCTTTGGCATCTCCACCAGGAAGGGTATCGTCGTCCGATCTCCGATCCGATGAGACGGTCCGCTCTGCTCCAAAAAGAAGCGACAAAGGGCGTGCATCGGCTGATAGTCCTGATTCAGACGGTTGTAAAGCCGACTCACGCAATCCTGGGGATCGCACGGAATAGGAGTTGCCAGGCCTCGAAGAGACTGATAGGCCCTTCGAACCGAGGGCAAGGATCGCTCGGTGCAGATCCCGCTTTGGAGAATTCGCCGCAGGGTCCAGGCCAGGATCTGATTATCCTCGACGTCGGAGGTGTGCTCCTCGTAGCGGCATTCTGGCAAGACATCCCAGGGTTTCTGGCAGCTCTTCCGGACGTCGAAACGGCCGCGAACGTAGGGGATTCGATCTTTCCGGGGTTGATAAGATCTAAAGAAGCCCTTGCGCCCCCGGTCGAGGACCCTGAGGGCGAAGAGCCTGGCCAGGGTCTCATAAAACTCCTCCAAGGAATCGCAGTCGGTTAAGCCCTCGGGAAACTTGAGGCTCTTGTCCGTTAGCCGGTAGGCGTACTCCAGCATCCCAAATAAGTTTCTTATCTCCACTTTTGGCAGGAGTGCGATCTGAAACTCCGGGGTCAGGGGTATGTGACCTGCCCAGCCGTTTGCAGTCAGGGACCACTGGTTGCCGTTCTTGAAGGACGGCTCGTCTATCGAGATCTGGCTCCCGTAGTTCTGCCATATCTTTATGCCGAGCTCTTCGGAGATCTCGGATTCGGGAAATCTTCGAGTCTCGTACTCCACCAGCTCGATCCGCTGAATTTCCCTGGAGTTCATGGCTTGATCTCTCTATCGACCCTCTCCCAGCGGAAGTCATCGACCTTCTCAGGCCGGTCGAAGAAGTACTCGTCCAGGTAGGGCTCGATCTCCATCTTCCAGATCTCCTCTATCTCCTCGGCGAGGTCTTTCCGGAGGAAGAAGGATATTCCGACTTCATAGTGAGGATCGCTGATCTGGGTGTTCAGTCGGCGCAAAACCCCGATCAGCCCCTCGACGGGAAAGCCAGTATCTCGATTTTGATGATAATGGCGGAGAACATCGTAATCTGGCTGGAGCCGGAGGAAGGCGAAGCGCCGCCTGAGGGCGTGGTCCACCAGGGCTATTGATCGGTCGGCGGTGTTCATCGTCCCGATGATGAGGACGTTCTCGGGTATCTTGAGTTTTTTGCCTCCTGCGAGGGGGATCGAACGATTGCGGTATTCGAGGAGATACATCAGTTCCCCGAAGACCTGGGATAGGTTCGCTCGATTGATCTCGTCGATGATAAGAACGCAGGTCCCCTTGCGAGATTCGGCCCTCTCGCAAAATTCGAGGAACCGTCCCGGAACGAGGGGGTACCTCAGCCCGCCGTCCTCGTCCGATTGCGGCCTTATCCCCTGGATGAAGTCCTCGTAGGCGTAGGCCGGATGGAACTGGACCAGGTCCATGAAGCCGCCTCCCTCGCCGATCAGGTGTTTTGCCAGATGCTCAGCGACGTAAGTCTTCCCGGTCCCCGGCGGGCCGTAGAGGACGGCCTGGCCCTTCCTTCTTATGGCGCGAACCCAGCGCTCCAGGGTCGAGAGATCGAAGCCGGTATCTTCGGCGAGTTGGATTAAGGGGTACTCTTCATTTTCATGAGACATTTCATCATATATCAAAGCGTTAAGAGCTTCTGCCTCTTCATTCGTTACTATGAAGTTCGTCCCTTGAGGTCGCCTGATTATCTGCATTGATCTGAGTGTAGGATGATCGATAAGGTCATCGCGCCTAATCCTTTTGGGCAGTATATAGTCTATGCGAAGATCGACCCACTGCTGTTTTCCTTCCTCCTTCTTTTTATCACTGATGAATTCTCCCTCAACATCAGATGTATAATATGTATCAGAAATCACCGTCGCAACTGCAAGAATGCCAGCATCTTTTCCAGATGTCCAGAGATAAGCTACATCGCCTGTACGTATTTGATTTGCGTATTGATTAACGGTCCAGCTAAAATTATCTAGATCTTCTTCTGTTATCCCTTCAAGATCCTTCTCCAGATCATAATACTTGGGATTAGACTGAAAGATCCAGTAAGATCTGCTCAATTCAGGTTCATCTAGTTTCGAAAGCTCAATTTGAGGACTGAAGGTGCTGTTTAAAATTCTCTCAAACTTTTCACGGTCGAGTTCGATCAGAGTTCTGCGCCAACCCGGTTCTTTAACCAGCCGTGGCTTGAGATCGTCCCATTTTACCGGCAGTCTTTGCCCAAAGTCCTCGTCATGAACGAAATAGTACGGTCCTACGACCGTACCTATGCCCAACACCTGAGTGGTTCCACGATTGGCGACAATTCGATCGCCTTCTTTTATGTGGGCGAATTTCCATAGTTGTTCGAGCCCCCCCTTACTCACGTTTTGTCTCATCCCCTTGGACTCGAATCCAGGTTTGCTCAGTCGTGAGATATCACCCATTTCGTCCCATCCCACGGCGATGAAACCGTTTTGGCGACAATCTTTCCACTGCCAAGCATCCCTGCCAGGTGCTATCTTCCAGTAGTGAATAATATCACTTTCATTGGGTGAATTCAGCTCGTTCATTCAAACAACGCCCGGATTATTCAGGTATTGTAGGTAAAAAAAGTTTCTCATCTGGAGAAAACAAAAAGAAGAGACACGTTTAGATCAGCAGAATATCAGAGCTTCTCCAGATATCACAACGCAAGTTATAAGCCGCTTACAGCCCTTACAGCGCTTACGTGGGTGAAGTGGCTGATAAAAGGATACCTGTGACCTGCGAAGTTTGGGAGGGCCTATCAGACTTCGGAAGGCCGAAAGAGACGTTTGCAAACCCCCTCGCGAGAAATGACGTAGAGCACGAGAAGAAGCGGCGGCTCTTCCTCGATATGGACAGGATCGAGAAGGAGGGCAATTTCGTGGAACTTCGCCTTTGATCACGGCGATCGACTGTGTGACGCCATTTTCCTGAGTTGCTCGTAATATTCATCTCGATGAAAGCTTCCTCAAAAATATTTCTCCGAATTGGGCCGGCTCATGGGGGCCATCTATTTATCCCCACCTCGCCCAAGCTTCACCGAGAGGGAGGGACTTTCACGGAAAATGAGATCTTCAAGGACCTGGGAGTGAGGCCTTTTCGGAGGCTCAACAAGAGCGGAAGGCCCGCGCCCCACCTATCCCTGCGGTTCGACTCCCATCTCTTCTCGATCGACACCAGCCGATCGCCCAAAAGCTCAGTCCAGCCCGACGCCTACCTGGTGACCCACGCCCACAGCGACCACTACGGCAAATCCGCCATGCTCTCGCCTGAGGCGGTGGCGTCGCGGGAGACGGCCCTGGCTCTTGAGATCAGGCACGAACGGAGGTACGAGGGCCGGAGCTTCCCGGTCGGCGGGGAGATAATGGTCGACGAGCTGGAGGTCGTGACCTACTCCACCGGCCACACCATCGGCTCCGTCGCCTTCGGCTGGGAGACGGAATCGGGGGTAAGGGTTCTGGTCACAGGCGACGTCAAAAACTACGAGAACCTCCCCAAATGCGACCTTCTTGTCACCGAGGCGAACTACGGCGACCCCTGGGACCCAGGCTGCCGGTTCGAGGACGACATCGTCGGCTTCGGCGACGCTGTCGAGGCCGGCGCCACCTTCGGTGCCTACGCCTTCGGAAAAGCCCAGAGGGCGGTATCTCTGATCAGGGCGCTGGGATGCAAAGATACGATCGGGATGGACGCTAAAAGTCTCGCCCTCACCCGGGAGCTTCTGCCCGACTTCGGCCCCTTCTCGCCGGTGGAGGAGAACGGGACCGACCTCAACGTCGTCACCCCCTGGGAGCTTTCCGGCGTGAGGGCGAACCGGAAGTACGTCCTCACCGGGAGGAGTGACCTCCCCTTCACCCAGATCAGGCTCAGCGACCACCTCGACTTCAAGGGGCTGATGAGGATGGTGGAGAAGATCTCCCCCGAGGCCGCCCTGATATACCACCCCGAAGGAAAGAGGGCTAACATGATGGCCCACCACCTCCGGGAGCTGGGGATGGCCTCGATATCCGTCAGCGAGATCGAGGACTCTTTTTAAACCGGTTCAGAGGCTCAGAGGCTCAGAGGCGGTTCAGAGGTAATATGTCAGAAGCGGCACCATCAGAACCCCCATGGCGTGAGTCCGCCTGATCCCGGCGAAGGGCGCAACCAGGCCCACGATCGTCGAGACGAAATATAGGAAGAGGCCGAAGAGTCCGGTGAAGCCGAAGGTCATCGCCGTAAGAAAGGCGAGAACGGCGATGCAGAGCCTCCTGTAGTTGAGTTTTTTCACCACCTTCGCCGCCGCCAGTCCCGCTTGCAGAGTGGCGAGGTAGGAGAGGATCGAGACCCCCAATACGATCGTCACCATCACCATAAGACCGTGGCCGTCCAGGTCCACCAGCTCCTCGATGGCGACGGCCGCCCCGCTCCTTGGCCTGCCTACGACGAGGAGCGCCACCAGGGTGAAGAGGGAGTTGGCGGTGTTCACCCCTGAGACGGAGACGAGAAACTCCTCATCCGCCCCCTCGGATCCGAGCCTGGTGACGACGGTCGCCACCGCCGGGGTCACGCCAGGAATCCAGGCCACCACCGACCCCGCGAGCCCTCCCAGGAAGGCCGATCTTGCGATCGTCCGTGCCGGAAGGTCGAACTTCGTCTCCCTCTGATCCGGGATCTCAGCCCGGGAGGCGAGGCTCAAAAGAAGCATCGAGGCACCGAAGAGGCCGCCGAGGAGGGGCAGGAGGACCTCAGGCTGAAACCCCAGGGGCGAGCGGGCGAGATCCTGGTGGTCGAAGGCGAATACGCCGAGATATCCGCTCGTCAAAAAGAGGGCGATAGCGAAGAGCTTGTACTTCAGGTGGACGAGAGATCCCTGCCCTTCGATCGTTCTGCCTCGCTCCGTCAGGATCATGAGGAGAGCGATGGAGAGGAGGACAAGGCCGATCTGGTCCATGAAGGAGTCGTAGACGCTCCTGAAAAGAAGGGATAGGGGCGCGATCAGCAGCAAGGCCACCAGGACCGAGGACGCGCTCCCCAGGGCCGATAGGCGCACCGCCTCGATCCCTCTGCCGTCGAGCATCATCTCGTGGCCGGGAAGGACCGCGAGGGCCGTATCGGCGTCTGGAGCGCCTATGAATATGGTGGGCACAATGTCCAGAAAGGTGTGGGCCACGCTCGCCGCCAGGATCGCCGCCGCTAGGTCAAAGGGATCGAGTCCCATGTCCAGGAAGGCGGGCGACAGGGCCAGCATCAGGGCTGCAAAGTTGTTGGTGTGCAGGCCTGGGGTGAGGCCGCTACATATCCCGAGAAAAAAGCCTCCCACCACCGATATAGCGAGGAGACTGTCTGCCATTTTTAATGGAAGTATGTGTTCCTCACTGATAAAAGATTTTCGGTATAGGCGCCCAAATGGTCGCCTTCCCAGGTCGGAAGTGGGTCATGGGAGACGGGATGTGAAAACCCTTAAATACTGTTAATCCGGTGGTTGTAGCGATCCGCAGAGGTGGCGGAAGTGCCCCATCTCTGGCGCATGGACCAGATGGTCTGAACGCGGGCTTATCGCGCGTGAGTCGGCCTCCGGGAAGGGGGCTTTTGCGGAGGATTAGGATGAATATGGTCAAAAAAACAAATCCGAGATTGGTCACCCTCATTGACGATCTCAAGACCGCCACCCGGGAGAACGGGGCGGCGATCTGGCGGGACGTCGCCTGCAGGCTCGAGAAGCCGAGGCGAAACTACGCTGCCGTAAACGTCAGCAAGATCAACAGGCACACCGCCCCCAACGACCTGGTTCTCGTCGCGGGAAAGGTGCTGGGATCGGGAGATATCGACCACAAGGTGACGGTGGCAGCGCTCCATTTTAGCGAACAGGCCGCATCGAAGATAAAGTCGGCCGGTGGCGAATGTCTCAAGATAGAAGAGCTGGCCGAGAAACACCCGAAGGGTTCCGGCATAATTATTCTGAGGTGATCTGATGATTATCGACGCATCTGGGATGATCCTGGGACGTCTGGCAAGCCTTGCCGCCACCGAGCTTCTCGCAGGAGAGGAGATCGCGATCGTCAACGCCGAGAAGGCCATAATCTCAGGTCGAAGAGAGAGCGTTTATAGGGAGTACGAGGAGATGAAGAACAAGGGCTCCACCGAGAAGGGACCTCACTATCCCAAGCGGCCCGAGAGGATCATGAAGAGGACGGTCCGCGGGATGCTCCCCCACAAGACAAAGCGCGGTCGCGATGCCATGTCCAGGCTCAAGATCTACGTCGGAGTTCCGTCGGAGTTCGAGGGGATGGAGATGGAGCGGCCAGAGTCCGCGAAGATGACGCGCCTTGGCACCGGCAAATACGTGGAACTCGGCGACATAAGCCGAAAATTCGGATCCAAATTCTGAGATGGTCAGCATGAAGATAACCAACTCGTCGGGTAAAAATAGAACGGCGATCGCCAGGGCCACCTTGACCGAAGGTAAGGGCAGGGTCAGAATCAACAGCAAGCCTCTGGAGATCTATGAGCCCAAGCTCGCACAACAGAAGATCGCGGAAGCGGTGATGATAGCCCAGGAAAAGGCCGTGGGGCTCGACATCGACGTCAAAGTTCGCGGAGGCGGATTCATGGGACAGGCTGCCGCCGTGCGGACCGCCATCGCCCGGGGGATAGTGGAGTGGACCGGTGACACCGCCCTGAAAGAGGCGTACATGGAGTACGATCGGTCTCTCCTGGTCAACGACCACCGCCAGAAAGAGCGGAAGAAGGTCGGCGGCCCCGGCGCCCGAGCCAAATATCAGAAGTCTTACAGGTGAGCGAGCTTGATCCCTGTACGATGTTTCAGCTGTGGAAACGTCATCTCTGATGTATGGGAGGAGTATAAGGAGCGGACCAAGTCCGAGCCACCGGGTAAGGTGATGGACGATCTGGGCATCGAAAGCTATTGCTGTCGTCGTATGCTCCTGACCCACGTGGAGATCGTTGACGTGCTTCGGCGGTATCAGTAAAAAAGCGTGGGGTTGTGGGGTAGCCTGGTCCATCCCTCGGCGTTCGGGACGCCGTAACCTGAGTTCGAATCTCAGCAACCCCACCATTTCCGTTTCTTTTGAGGTGGCCACTTGACGGATTCGATGGATAAAGACTATACGCGATATGAACGCGCAAGGATAGTGGGGGCTCGAGCTTTACAGATTCTGATGGGTGCCCCGGTATTGATCAAGACCGAGTCCATAGACCCCCTCGAAATCGCCCTTGAAGAGATGAGATTGGGATTTGTTCCCATCACCGTTAAAAGGGATCGTAGAACCTCTAGGTAGGTGACATTTTTGGATGATGGAGTTATAACACCAACTGAAGACTATGAGACGCTTATCCCCATAGATGAGTATCTCGCGGCAGGCATTCACATAGGAACTCAGCAGAAGACGAAGAGCATGATGGATTACATCTACAGGGTCAGAACCGACGGCCTCTACGTCCTCGACGTCCAGGCGACGGACAGAAGGATCAGGCTCGCGGCCAAGTTCCTGTCCAAGTACGACCCCACCAAGATCCTGGTGGTATCGGCGAGGCAGTACGGCCAGCGTCCTGCGACGATGTTCTCCAAATCGGTTGGAGCAAGGGCGATCGTCGGCCGGTTCATACCCAACACCCTGACAAACCCCAACTTCTACGACTACGTCGAGCCGGACGTTGTGGTGGTCACAGACCCCAGCGGCGACAGCCAGGCGATTAACGAGGCCATAGACGTCGGAATTCCGGTGGTAGCCCTCTGCGACACCAACAACCTGACTTCCAACGTCGATCTGGTAATACCCACCAACAACAAAGGCCGCAAGGCCCTGACCCTCATCTACTGGCTCCTGGCCAAAGAGACGCTCAAGGAGAGGGGAGAAGAGAGCCGGTTCAGATACTCGGTTTCAGACTTCGAGATGGAGTTTTGATTCAATGAGGCGCCCAGCGGTGGCGGGTTCGTTCTACCCCCGCCAGCCCGAGGAACTTAAGGAGGTGCTTGAGGCCGCCTTCAGCGGCGCCTCCGGTTCCGAACCCCTCCCGATCCTGGGCGCCGTCGTGCCCCATGCTGGCTACATATACTCTGGAGCCGTCGCCGCGGAGGTCTATGCCAGGCTCCCCGGTAGGGAGACTTTCGTCCTCATCGGGCCCAACCACCACGGCCTGGGCCTTCCCGTCGCCCTCTCTCGTGACTCGTGGATGACGCCCCTCGGAGTCGTCGAATGCGACGTAGAGATGGCCGATTCCCTGGTCGGAAGCATCATCGAGGTGGACGAGTCCGCCCACTTATACGAGCACTCCCTGGAGGTTCAGATACCGTTCCTCCAGTCTCGGTTCAAGGACTTCAATATCCTGCCAATATGCATGGGGCTCCAGGACGAGGAGACGGCCGTGGAAGTCGGTGAGGCCGTAGGGGTGGCTGCAAAGAGCCTCGGCAGGGACTGCACCATCATCGCCAGCAGCGACTTAACCCACTATGAACCCCAGGAAGAGGCGAGGAGCAAGGACGCCCGGGTGATCGAGGCGATCCTGAGGATGGACGTCCCATCGATTTACAAGACCGTCTACGGTCTGAACCTCACCGCCTGCGGGTACGGCCCCATCTCGGCCACCATCACCGCATCCAAGATTCTGGGCGCAGAGGCCGGCAAGCTTCTCCGCTACTCCACCAGCGGCGACGTCATCGGAGATTTCAGCCAGGTGGTGGGCTACGGGGCGATAGCCTTCGTCTAGGTGGCGATGATCTGACCCTCGCCTCCGCTCCCGGCAAGGTGATCCTCTTCGGGGAGCACGCCGTCGTCTCAGGGGCTGCCGGCCTGGGCGCGGCGGTGGACCTGAGGGTCAGTGTCAGGATCAAGGATCTGCCGGGAAGAGTCGAGGTATGGGCTCCGGACCTACGGTTGGACCTGACCGGGATAGCCCTCGACCCCTTTTCGGGCGCAGTTCTGACAAATGCCATCAGAGACGGCGCCGTTCACGCCACCCGATACATTTCCGCGGTTTTGAAGGAGTTTGGAGCACGAGACCTGCGGGTCACCGTGGACTCGGAGATCCCGCCTGCCTCGGGGCTTGGGTCCTCGGCTTCCGTCGTCGTCGCCACCCTTGGAGCCCTGAGCAGTCACCTTGCCCTTGATCTCTCCATCGACGAGATCGCAAAAGAGGCCCATCGGATAGAAAAGTTCGTCCAGGAGGGGCTCGGCTCGCCCACCGACACCGCCCTCGCAACTTTCGGCGGGTATCAGGTCGTCGAGGGGTCAGCAAAGCCGATCGAGCTACCGGAGATCAAGCTGGTGGTGGGGTTTACGGGCAGACCTCACGACACCCGGGCCGAGGTCGAGAAGGTCCAGAGCTTCAGGGCCGAGTATCCAGAGATCGTCGACCCCATATTTCGAGCCATAGGAGAAATATCGAGGCGGGCGACAGGCTGCATAAGAGACGGTCGCCTCGAGGAGCTGGGGAGGCTCCTGGACGCAAACCACGGCCTTCTGGAGGCGATAGGCGTCGGGACCCGAGAGCTCTCGGAGCTCGTCTACGCCTCCCGAGGGGCAGGCGGGGCCTTAGGCGCGAAGCTGACGGGGGCGGGCGGCGGCGGATGCATGATAGCCCTGCCGCGGAACGGTTCTGAGAACGTTCTGAGGGTGATGACCGCCATCGCCCAGGCGAGAGGAGAGCCATTCTCTGTGGCGACGGGGTGCCAGGGCCTGAGGCTTGAAGGACCGACGGAAGAGAGATGACCGAGATAAAAATTCTGAAGATCGGCGGGAGCGTCCTGACCGACAAGACCCGCTTCGAATCGGCGAAGATCGGAGAGATCGACCGGATCGCCGCTGAGATCGCCGGACATAGCTCCGGCCTTATACTGGTCCACGGGGCCGGATCCTTCGGCCACATCCACGCGAAAGAGTACAACCTTGCCGAGAGGTTCAGCCCCGAGGGGGTCTTAGAGACTCATAGGTCTGTGGTCAGGCTGAACGAGATCGTCGTCGAGAGCCTTCGAAGGGCCGGATCGAGCCCAGTTCCCGTTCATCCTTCGAGCTCCACCCTCCTCAAGAATGGGAGGATCGAGGTCATCGAGACCGGACCGGTCGTCGAGATGGTGAAGAGGGGCCTCGTCCCTGTCCTCCACGGCGACGTCGCCATGGACCGGGCGAAGGGAGCTGGTATCGTCTCCGGCGACCAGCTGGTATCCCATCTGGCGCGGTCCCTGCGGCCTGAGATCGTCGCCCTGGGAACGGCCGTCGACGGTGTGATCTTTCGGGGCGAGGTCCTGGCCGAGGTGAGGCGAGAAGACCTCTCTCGGATCGGGTCGGAGCTGGGGCCGTCGGCTGGGGTGGACATCACCGGCGGCATGAAGGGAAAACTCGAAGAGCTTCTGGACCTGGCCAACGAGGGCGTCCGGTCCACCATATTCAACGCCGAGAAGAAGGGCATGATCGAGAGGGTCCTCGCCGGCGAGAGGGCGGGAACCCTGGTGGAGGTGAAAGTGTGACCACAGGCAAACGAAAGCTCGAACACATCAGGATCTGTCTTGAAAAGGAGGTGGAGGGGAGGAGCAGGCCCTTCGACGATCTCGTCTTTGTCCACCGAGCCCTGCCGGGGATCGACGCCGGAGAGGTGGATACAAGCTGTCGATTTCTGGGGAAGGATCTGACCTTTCCCTTCATGATTGCTGGGATGACGGGAGGCCATCCCGAGACAAAGGAGATCAACGTCAACCTGGCCCTCGCCGCCCAGGAAGCGGGGGTGGCAATGGGGGTTGGGTCCCAGAGGGCGGCCCTAGAGAGGCCCGAGGTAGAGGAGACCTTCTCGGCGGTGAGGGATGCGGCGCCAAAGATCCCCATCGTCGGGAACATCGGGGCGGTCCAGCTGAAGAGGGAGGGGGCCGAGGTGATCGACCGACTGGCGGAGATGATAGATGCCGACGCCATAGCCGTCCACCTCAACTTCCTCCAGGAGAGCGTCCAGCCCGAGGGGGAGACTGAGGCCCGGGGCGCCATCGAGGCGATCAGGTCTGCCGCCGATGGGAGGGTTCCCATCATCGCCAAGGAGACGGGGGCTGGGATATCGAAAGAGGATGCTCGGGCCCTCATGGGCGCGGGGGTGAAGATAATCGACGTTGGTGGCTTTGGCGGGACGAGCTGGTCCGGGGTTGAAGCCTATCGGGCGGAGGAGCGGGGCGACAGCGATTCCGCGAGGATGGGTCGGCTATTCTGGGACTGGGGAGTTTCAACCCCGGTGAGCGTTGCAGAATGCGCCTCTCTCGGGGCCGAGGTCATATCTTCCGGAGGAGTTCGAAGCGGGATCGACGTGGCCAAGAGCATCGCCCTGGGGGCGAGCCTGGCCGGGGCGGCCCTCCCGTTCCTCGCCCCGGCGACGGAAGGAGCCACAGAGGTGGCAGAGGCCCTCCGGGTTTACGAGAGAGCCTTTCGGACGGCGATGTTTCTCTCCGCCTCAAAGGACATCTCAGACCTTCGGTCTGTGCCTATCGTCATCCTTGGCAGGACGAGAGAGATCCTCGAGCAGAGAGGGTTTGACGCGAAAAAGTTTTCCATTTACAGAGAGATGTCGAAATGAAGGATATTGGAATTGTAGCGATCGGAGGCTACGAAGAGATAGGAAGGAACATGACCGCCATCAGGGTCGGTCATGAAATACTGATAATGGACATGGGGATCCGGCTGGACCGGGTTCAGATCCACGAAGATACGGACCTTGAGAGGCTGCGCCCCTCTGAGCTCATATCCCTGGGGGCGATCCCCAACGACAGCGTCATGAAGGACGTGGACGGTCGAGTGAGGGCGATAGCCTGCACCCACGGCCACCTCGACCACATCGGGGCGATATCGAAGCTCGCTAACAAGTACAGGGCGCCGATCATCGGGACCCCCTTCACCGCAGACCTGATCAAGCAGGAGATCGAGGCCGAGAAGCACCAGCAGATCAAGAACGAGGTGGTGACGATGAACGCGGGCAAACGGAGGCAGATCTCCCCCGACATCGAACTTGAGTTCATCAGGGTTCAGCACAGCATAGTCGACTGCGTCTTCGCCGCCATCCATACCCCCAAAGGGGTGATCCTCTACGCCAACGACTTCAAGATGGACCGGAGCCCGACCCTGGGCCAGCCCCCGGACTTCGCGAGGCTGAAGAAGCTGGGCTCTGAAGGGGTCATCGCTCTCATAACGGAGACGACCAACGCCGGGGTCTCGGGGAAGACCCCCTCGGAGCAGATCGCAAAGGACCTGGTCTGGGACGTTCTGATGGGGACCGAGGAGACGAAGTCGGGGGTTCTCTTGACAACTTTCTCCTCTCACATCGCCCGGATCAGGTCGATCATCGAGGCCGCCCACGAGATGGGGAGAAAGCCGGTCCTCCTGGGAAGATCGATGGAGAAGTACTGGGGGACGGCGAAGAGGACGGGTTACGCCCCCAAGTCCGACGACCTCGCCGTTTACGGCAGGAGAAAGAGCGTCGATAAGTTCTTCAAGAGGATGATGCAGGAGGGCAAGGACAAGTACCTCCCGATCATGACCGGTCATCAGGGAGAGTCAGGAGCGGTTCTGAGCCGGGTTGCCAGCGGCGAGACCGACTACCAGCTCGAGTCCGGAGACAAGGTGATATTCAGCGCCGGAGTGATACCCCAGCCCCTCAACGTCTCCAACCGCCACATCGTGGAGACGAAGCTGAAGATGAGGGGGGCGAGGGTCTACGATAACGTCCACGTCTCGGGCCATGCCTGCATCGAAGACCACTGGGAGCTATTGAGGATGGTAAACCCCGAGCACATCATTCCCAGCCACGGGAACTTCCAGAGCCACGGAAAGTACCTCTCCATGGCCGAGGATACCGGCTATGAGCTCGGATACACCTTCCACATCATGAGGAACGGCCAGGAGCTGGTCCTCCCCTGAAATAAGGAGTAAGGAGCGAGGAGGCGCGATAAAAATGATGATCCTTGACGATGAGCTGAGGGCGCGGGCCGGGATGATCTCCGAGGCGATAGAAGAGCTATTGCCCGTAGTCCATCCGGAGGAACTCTACGCCGCCGGAAGGCATCTCGTCGATGCCGGGGGAAAGAGGCTCCGGCCGAGCATGCTCCTGATGGCCGCGGAGGCCGTCGGCGGCGACCCCCGGGCCGTCGTCCCGGCTGCCGTCTCCATCGAGCTGGTCCACAACTTCACCCTGATCCACGACGACATCATGGACAACGCCGAGACACGGCGCGGGAGGCCCGCGGTCCACGTCAAGTGGGACGAGGCTGGCGCCATCCTGGCCGGGGATACCCTCTACTCCAAGGCCTTCGAGATCCTGACGGCGGCCGAGGCCCCGGCCCCCCAGGATATGGTCGCCTCGGTGGCGATGCTGGCCAGGACCTGTGCCGCCATATGTGAGGGGCAGTGGCTGGATATGGAGTTTGAAGGGAGGGGCAGGGTCACTGAATTCGAGTATCTGGAGATGATCGAGAAGAAGACCGGGGTTCTTTACGGGGCCGCGGCCTGGATGGGAGCGAGACTCGTCGGCGCTTCTGAGGCAAAGGCCGAGGGGCTGGAGAGGTTCGGCCGCCTGGTGGGGATGGCCTTCCAGATCCAGGACGACGTCCTGGACCTGACCGCCCCCGCGGAGGTTCTGGGAAAACCGAGGGGTGGGGATCTCGCTGAGGGGAAGAAGACCCTGATCATGATCCACGCATTGGCCAGCGGCGCCGAAGTCGAGATCTTCGGCAAGAGGAACGCGACCTCCGATGAAATCGAGGCCGCCCTAAAAACCCTCAAAGCCAGCGGGTCGATCGATTACGCCCGGAAGAAGGCCGTGAGCCTGGTCGAAGAAGGAAAAGAGGCCCTGGCGGTCCTGGACGACTCGGAGGCCAAGTACCTTCTGCTGGAGCTGGCCGACTACATGATAAGCAGAAGTTATTAATCCATAAAACGACAAACGGAATTCGTAGCTCTGGCGCCGTCGAGATCGGGGCCGAGGTCGAGGCCGGAGCGGCGGCCGAATTAAAGTTGCGGGCATCATCGGGAGGCGTTCAAATTGCACGAGCACGACGAATCGCACGAGCATGTGCACGGGTTGCATAAGCACGAGCACGGGTCGCACGAGCACGGACACGAGCTGAACAAGCACGAGATCGAGCACCTTTTGGAGCACTGGATCGAGCACAACAAGAGCCACAGCGAGAGCTTCCGGGCGAGGGCGAAAGAGATCGAGGCGACAAGCCCAAAGGCGGCGGCGAAGGTCCGGGAGGCGGCGGAGCTGATGGACGCGTGCACGAGGAAGCTGGAGGAGGCGGCGGGGGAGGTGTGACACTTTTCGGTATGTGTTGGCTCCCCCGGAATCGATTGCGTGATATTGCGGATGGTGTGTAGGTTCACGCCCACCTCATTTTGTACCGTCGAAATAAATCAACCTGTTGTATTAGCGGACCGGGGTGGAAGGGCTATTAGTGTTTTCGACGATGGCACCTCGTAGTAACTGTAGACTATGGCTCTGTTCTCTCTCGGATTCGCATTCTCTGATACATTAGTAGCAACGAGGAGAATGCTCACTCGGCCAACAGCAATCGGTTTGAAAGTATTTTCATCAATATCCTGTCGTTTAATCACTCCAAGGTCCCAAGTCACGTTATACTCGACAGTATCGACTTCACTCCGATTTCTATAGGTTTCATTGTGTACAATTCTTTCTTTGGTGGGGTCGTCGGGGGAAGAAACCGTTGAAGATAAAGGTCTCATGCCATCGGGTAGAACATCTACCAGAGTGACGTTGTGAAGATCGAATTCACCATTGTTTGTAACATTAATCCTATATGTCACAAACTCGTCATCCATATCCTTAATTGTCTTTTCAATCCTCACACTAGGATCTCCAAGTTCTTTCAAATGCTCTGTTGGGATCGAGATTATCCCGTTTCCGTAAAGATCTTCTTTGCCATCTATCGATTCATCCAAATAACCAAAGGCTTTCGGATAGGTTAAAATACATTCGAAATTCGGGCAGTGATTTTCATCACAATCAATCCCATAGCACTTTTCCTCAGTACAATTATCTATGCAAATCTCGAGGATATTTCTAGTTGTGCTATCATCTAATTTGCACATATTGATGCATGCCTGGGTACAATTCTCTGCGTCGCTCTGAGTACAATTTCTTGAGCACTCGGCTATGCAATCTTGGGTAATTTTTAAGAGGCTGATTAGGCATTCCTGGGAGCAGTTTTGAGTGCAACCAGGAGATGGCGTCTTGCTCGTCTGTGGCAATATCTGGTCCGGTTTCAGCGTTGCGTACGTCCCAGTGTTGGGCCACCCGGGATCTGAATCATTTTCATCAAGGATAATTGGGGGAGTTCCTCCGATACAGCAGGAAAGCCAGTCACCATCCTCATATAATCCTCCAGCTGTTATGAAGAGACCTTCTCCTATCAGAGTATTAGTTATATTAAAATCTCCTTTCATCAGGACATCTCGTTCCCAATCTACCCGTCTCGACCCCGTTTCGTTCGACCACCCCGTTGCATCACGAATCTCGACAACGCCATCCATTACTGATGCGTCATATATGAATCTGTAACCTTTGGAATCGCTATTCGGACCCATTGAAGCTTCTGCATCAACTTTTATATAGGTTGACTTATAACTCTCTTCCAATTTGTATGACCCGTTAACTTTTGGGTCACCTCGGCCAACAAATCTTGATGATCTGCTAAGATTTATAGTATCCGAATATATGCTATAGTTCAAGTCATCATATCTTATCTTCTTCCAAGCCGATATCGCTCTGTTGTTAGGGAAAAATCCTTTTGCATAGAATTCAGAGATACCTTTCTCTCCATAGAACTCAACCCTCTGAATATGGTCCACTGAAGAATCGTTATTTGGCACAGGTACGTAATAGATATTATCATAAAAACTAATATTACCGTCCACTAGGTAGTTCAAAGATCCCGTCTTGTATCCTCTAGAATAACTACTATGTTGTAGCTCGGGATCTTTCAGATAGCTGTAAGAAGTCATCGTTCCATTTTTAGGACTCTGACATGAGAATGTGCTTTCAATTGTCGTCGCTTTGGCAGCAGTACATAGCAATAAAACTATCAATAAAATAAAAATAAAGCTGATTGCTATGCAATTGATACTCATATCATCTCTATGGAATGTTCTTGCTACCATCGACTCCATCTCCAGTTCTAATTTGTAGAATCTTTAAAAGATTATCATCTTCGGATCAAAGTCGTTGACGATTCTTCCTTTTGTATCCTCACTGAGCTTGTGTTCCCAGTAAATTGGCTGGTTTCCTCCTGTTTTACTCCAGATGGCAATTACAGCGGAGGATTTACCGTCGCCTTTTGGCTTGCCTATTGCCAATCCTGTTTTGCATCCTGGATAGGCTCGTCGAAGATGAACGAAATCAATAAGAGCCTTGTCGTGGTCTGTCAGCGCAATGTCAGCGCCCGGATCGAAGGGTTTATGAGCTTCAGGACGACGTTTTAGCTCTATACACTGAAATGGTCCATCTTTCTCATAAAGTTCGTCTTCTAGATATTCTAGCATTCCAGGGCCGATTCTCTTTCCTGTTTTCTCATCGACGTAGGTTCTTAATGGATATTCCAGATATTTGTTGTCAAACTGGACGGAGAATTTTATATCCGTAGGCCATAAAGAATTTCTGAAAAAGTCTTTAATGAATGGCACATCCACCTGCCCGTTACCAATCGGAAAGGCTATAACTTTCTGAGGGGAATGAAAACCACTCTTTGGGTCTAAAGTAATTTCTCCTATTGACGTTCCCGATTTTGGAAGAGGATCCCAAAGTTTGTACCGATATTCATAACCTGTTTCAGTTGCTGCTTCATACCAAAATACAATTATCGCATGTTGTCTGTCTGATAGTTCTGGATATTCGGCGATCCCATCAACGATCCCTATCGGACAGCCAATAAATTTCTGACGAACATGAGCCATACCCCAAAGGGCTCTATCCTCACAATCGTAATACTCAGGAACATAACTGTTGTAATCAAGCAATCCAAGGAACTTTTGTATCATTTTTTCTCTATAAGGTTTTGCAATATCCAGATCCAAACCCGTAGTTCCAAGTTGCGGCAATAAACGAGGTCTCATGTCCCTCACAGGGGGTTCTGCTGCAATATCTATCGGTTCTACCAGCAGCTTCATAGGTGGTTTAGCATTACTGAATTTTTTAAGTTCATCCTTGAGGGACATAGGTATACAAGTAGTTTTGATAGTATATTACATTTTCCCCACCAATAATTTAATAATATATCTATGAATTTTTTGTTTAAGTAATGCAGTTTATATAAACTATTATAAACAATAATATTTTTATATTTTAGATTGGCTGAGCTGCTGAGACGCACCTAAAGTAAATTTGGCTCTTACCAATTTTCGTGCAGGTAATCGCGGATGAGGGGGGGACGACCACGATCCCGAACCTGGGCTACGGGCCAATGTGCCCAAGCACGCCGTTTCTAACACCGTCCCTGATATCGCCGATTGAGGACCCCCGTATCTCCGGGACCTCCCCCTCCCATATCCCGTCACCTTCGATGTGCCGAGTTCACTCTATAATTTTCCCGAATCTCACCGAGGCCACGGCGAATATGACCACGTCAAAGACGATTATGGCGAGGACATCGACGGCAAGGTTTGAGATATCCCCGCTGATCAATAGGCCCCTGGTGGCATCGACGGCGTAAGTTAAGGGGTTCAGGACGGCGATGCGTTGAAGGGCGGGAGGCATCAGCTCTATCGGGTAGAGGGCGTTGCTGGCAAAGAAGAGGGGCATGATCAGCGCCTGGCCCAGGCCCATGAACCGCTCCCTCGTCTTCATCATGGAGGCGACGAAGATGGAGATGGCGGCAAACCCGCCCGAGACGAGGAAGAGGACCAGGAAGGCGGCGGCGATGTAGAGGGGGGTCGTAAGGGACCCGGCTCCGAGGAGGATCGCCACCTGGAAGATTATCGGGGCCCGGCCTCTTCTGCCATTTTAACCGAGGCGGCTTACTCAAGTATGAATTATTTTTTTTGTAATAATGATTAATGTGAAATTCAACCAAAATAGTTATAACCTATCCGGTATCACTTCTCCAGTCTTGCGTATCATTAATTCGAAGATCGCAAGCTTGATTTCGAACAGAAGGTGATAATGTGAAGATGGATCGATTTGCAGTGACGATTCTGCTACTTTTGGCCCTGGTGCCAGGGATGGCCCTGGGCGAGGGAGCGGAGATGTATCAGCTGGGCGCGGACGCCGCAGACTACGCCATGGCCGAGCTTGGTTTCGAGAAGGGCGACGTGAACGTTCTGGCCCTCACCAACGCCGGATATCCGGTGATAGATGGCGCGACCACCGACATGTGCCTCGACGCGGTGATGGAGGTCACAGGCTGCACTCCCGGAAAGGAGAACCTGATCAACATCCTCTCCGCCCCCTGGAAGCCGCTCTGGTTTGGGTTCTTCAACGCCAACACCGGCGAGGCGGTCTACATGACGGCGAACGCTGACGCCTCCGGCTTCGACCTCCAGGTGAATGACGAGATCGACGCCGAGACGATCCTCGCCAACGTCGATACCCGGGAGCCGGGAGTCTTCGGCCACATGATGTCCATCGCCAACGTCTGGTCCCACGAGAAGACCCCTTACGTCTTCATGAAGGCGGTTCAGCTCCACGACCACATCTGCCCTGGAGTCTCCAGCGGCTTCTTGCTCGCGAAGTACATGGAGAAGACGCTGCCCATCGAGGACCCTGCCAACCAGAGCTACAAGGTCATAGCCTGTCCCAACTGGTGTAAGGATGACTACTTCCAGGTGGCCTGGGACTGCACCCCCGGAAAGAAGGGCATGTACGTCAAATACCTCACCGACGCCGAGACTTCTGCCCTGACGGAGAAGTACGGGACCAGAGTCGCCGGCATATTCATCCGATGGGATGGATCTTCCAACACCGGTGACGGCCTGGTCCTCGGATTCGACTTTGACAAGGCCGGGAACATGAGCAACATCGACACCTGGCCGAGCTGGGCTTATAGGGTGAAGGAAGACCTGGTGCTTATGGACGCTGCAGACACCCCCGAGGAGTTCGTCTCCACCATCAAGGAGTTCAGCCTCGCGAACAATGACGAGCTGGTCGCCCTTCAGGGTGCGGGCGTCAACCCCCTGAAGGTGCTGGGTGTAGAGACCTGAAAACGATTTTGAGGGTGGTATAACTGACCATCCTCCCACCTTTGCAATGAAAGCATCCGGGAGATGGGGATAATCGCAGTCCATCCCCTGGGATCTACTTTTTGTCTAGATTACATCCTCTGGATATCGCATGTACCTCGATCAGCATCTGTCTTGAACGACTACAAGAATATATTTCTCAAGACTGTTGGGGGCCGTCGAGCCGCTCCTCCAGCCATTTAAGCTGTACCTCCAGCTTCTTCTGGCCGATGGCGTTGGTGAGGTCGCCCCGGGTCCTTTCAAGAAGGGAGCGGGCCATATCCCCCTTTCGACGAAGACCTTTGGTGACGGCGTCGGGATAGTCGAATAACATCAGGAGGTGATATATCTCCTCCATCGCCTCCAAAAAGATCTCCCCCTCCTCGGGCCTCCCATGCCTGATCAGGTCCAGGACGTGACGCCTCAGCTCGCCGACGGTGTCGCCGAGGCCTCCGAGGTAGCTCGTCATCTCGACGCCGATCTCTTGGGGGCTCGGGGTCCTCTGCTCGGTGATGATGGAGAATACGATCCTAGCCTCGGCGTACTCCTGCTCTGCTCCGTCGACGAAGCCCGCGTACCGGACGTCGGGATGATATTTCAGAAGTTCCTGGATCCTGACGAGGGCCTCCCCGGCCTTCTCGGTCAAATCCTGGGCCCTCTCGAACTCCGACCGGTGGACCGACCTTATGGCTGCCCCAGACCTCCTGATGACGATCCTCGTCAGGGCGAGCGCCTCCTCTCTCGCCTGGTCCTTCGCCTCGAAGTAGCGGGATATCTCTTCGGCGAGGTCGTCGAGGGATGAGATCATACCGGATCACTCCAGATGTTCCATAAAGGTCTTCAGATTTCTCATGGACTGGACCCCCTGGACCAGGGTCCGGGCCTCGGTCACGAGCCGCCCCTCGTATCCGCGGAGGGCCTTTGCCACCTTCGACCAGTTGACGTTTCCGCTCTTGACCGGGAGGTGCTCATCTCTTATCCCCTTGTTGTCGTGGACGTGGACATGTACCATTTTGTCTCTGAGGGCGAGGAACGAGTCGACGTTCCCGTTGGTGTTGGCGTGACCTATGTCGAAGACGAACCCCAGGTTCTCCCGGCGGACGTTCTCCAGCATCCCCAGGATCTCCTCGGGGGTCCTTCCCAGCATCGACTCTATGTTCAGCATATTCTCGACGGCTATCGTCATACCAAATTCAGCGGCGTGGTCGCAGATCTCTTGCAAGCCTAAAATGTTCTGCTCCCAGGCCCGGTCGGGCATCTGCTTTCCCAGGGGCGACAGGTAGCCGGGATGGACGACGGCTAGCCTGCAAAAATCCGAGGCGAGGCTTATGCAGGCCCTCATCTGCCGGAGCGTCTCCTCCCAGATGGGCTGGTTCATGCTGGCGAGGTTCAGGTCGGAGTATGGGAGATGGATGGTGATGACGAGGTTTGTCGTCTCGACGATCTCCCTTGCAAGGGGCATAGTCTCCGCCGTCAGCCTCTGCTTTCCTTCGTTGACGATCTCCCAGCCGGAGTAGCCGAGATCCTCCAGCTGATGGGCCCAGTCGAAGGGCTGGTCCACGAGGGCGCTGGACGAAAAGCTAAACATGATCATCCTCCAGTTCGATCTCTTCCACGGGTTTACCCTCCGAGGTTCGCGGGGCGAGCCAGTCTATCAAAGTTTCAGGCCCCCTGATCTGAACGGCGATCGAGCCGAGGGGCTCCTCCTCCGGGGGGAAGTTAATCCTCGAAACGGTGGCAGCCTGCTTGTTCAGCCGAAACTGGACGGCGTCGCCAACCCGTCCCTGGAGCATCACCGACCGCGCCGTGTCCAGGATCCTCTGCTCCCTCAAAAAGCGGTGGAAGGTCAAGAGATTTTCCGCACTACCCCGACCCTCGATCCGATTTTCGCTTGCAACAAGCTCAATTCTGGGAAAAAGGTTCTCTAGGGCGGCTGCCACCTTCTCGGGGCTTTCGGTGGGCCTGACGGGGGCGCTAAAGGACAGCTCGATCATCGCCATCTTATATTTCTTCCTGGTATTTTAGACTTGGGAACTCTGGATGGAACGATTGATGGGCCGTAGGCAGGGCCCATGGACCGAGGAGAAGGGGTGAGGAGAAAAGAGGTGGCGATGAAAAGAGGAGATGAGGTGAGGGTCTCAGACGCTGCTCGTCCTGAACCGCAGGATCGCGGCGATCCCCCCGAAGGCCCGATAGAGCTGGGCCCCCTCCTCGAAGTCGGTGGAGATGATCTTGACGTCGCTTCCGCTCTCCCCCGCCATTCGGGAGAGGTCGGATATTATGTCCACCTCGCCCGAGATCTCGAGCTGAGATCCGCACCTGAGACAGTTCTCAGGCGGCGGGCTGTTCGGAGACCTGGTGACCTCCTTCGAATAATCGCAGCCGGCGTTGGTGCAGCTGATAGTCGCCCTGGTCTTTCGTAGGTCCTCGGACAGGAGGAGGGTGTCGACCGCCCCCATGATCAGGTTCTGCCGAACCTCCTTCTCCCCGTAGGAGGCTAGCCCCTTGTCGCTCACCAGCTCTTTCATGAACCTCCTCATGACGAGCTTCTCTTGGGTCAGCTCCAGGTCGAGGAGCCTCTCCTGAGCCGCCTCCACCAGCTCGTAGAGCCCCGACTCGTCGGTGTAGGTGACGTCCAGGGCGTCCAGGATCTTCTGCTGAAGCTCGTGGTGGAGGAACGAGCCGTCGACGAACTCCTCTTTCGTTGGGGACGGCCCCCCGATCAGGATCCCCTCCAGGTCGTTTCGATCGATCGGAAGGAACGCCTCGGTGGCGCTGTCCCCGATCCTCTTGTAGAAGTCGTGGATCGCGATCAGCCTCAGCTGCTGGAACCTTCGGCTGCTCTGACCTCCCTTCCTCTGCTTTCCGGGGACCGAGGATGTGAGGTGCTTTATCGCATCCACCTGCTTTCCCTTGAGGGTCCCGATGGTCGCCTCCCTCCTGTCCAGGACTATCAGGCCGAAGGTCTTCTTGTCCGCCAGCATATCCTCGAGGGGTGTCAGAAGGAAGGAGGAGTCGCAGTGGTAGCGGTAGGTGACGATCGGCTCTGGAGGCTCCAGGACCTTGGAGTACATGTCGGTCTTGTTGCTGCCGACGTCGACGGCCCCCACGAATATGACGACCCCGTTCGGCGGCGGCCGGGGGATGAGGCGGAGCCGTGCCATCACCGACTCGAGGGCGCTTTGGACGTTGGTGCGGGTGAGCTTGGACTTGATGTTGGACGCCTGGCCGTGCTCGTCCCGCAGCTGAGCGGTCACGTCCGAGACCTGCTTGTCGGGAGGGATGTAGAGCGAGATCAGCTCGGTACCCCGGCCACTCTTGCTCCTCAGATCTTCGAGCAGACGTTTGAATTCGTACTTTTCTTGGGCGGTAAATTCCATCTGATATCTCCTCAAAAGGGCCCGTGAATGGAAGCGGTGATCGATATGCCGACGTCTTAGCCCGGCGGCCGTTTCAGAGGCAAGAGGTGGACGGGCCTTATGTAGGTTTCGGCATAAAGGGCGGCAAATAGACGCCATGGAAGACGCCATAGACCTCGATGCCGTAGTATAGCCGAGATGTATTCCCCATTTTTGGGACAAGCCCTTTAACTCCAGAAGGTCTCCTGTAGAATATGGAAACGAGGGTCGCAGTGATCGGCGGAACGGGGATCGAGATGGTGGGCGAGGCGGTCTTCATCGATACCCCCTACGGGAAGGTGAGGGCAAAGCTGACGAAACTCGACGGTGAAGACGCTCTCTTCATCCCTCGCCACGGCGAGGGACACCTCCCACCTCACCGGGTGAACTACAGGTCCCTCCTGTGGGCGGCGAAAAAGGCGGGCGCGGTCCGCATCATTTCCACCAACACCGTGGGGACGATGTCATGGCACCCGGTGGGAAGCTTCGTCATACCCAACGACTTCGTGGAATTCACCCGGTCCCGCCCCTCGACCTTCTTCGAAAAGGAGGCGGTCCACGTCGATCTGACGTCCCCCTACTGCCCCGATGTGAGGCTGGCCTTGGCCGAGGGCGCAAAGGCCGCGTGCGCATCGATCGCCGAAGGCGTATACGTCTGCACCGAGGGGCCGCACCTCGAAAGCCCTGCTCAGATCAGGATGCTCAGAAACTTCGGCGACGTCGTCGGGATGACCGGTTATCCCGAGGTCACCCTCGCCCGGGAGCTGGAGCTCTGCTACGCCTCGATATGCATCGTCACAAACCCCGCCGCCGGGATGAGAAAAGAAGCCATGTCAGCGGCGGAGATCACAGGCGAGATGGCAAAATCCGCCCGTCTCTTGAGAGAAATCATAGGAGCCGCCATCTCGATGATGCCCGAGGAGAGGTGCTGCCGTTGCGGTTCCGCCCTCGCCGGGGCTAAGCTCTGAGCAAGGGCTGAGAGGATCTGGCGGGGAGAAAGCGTTTTTTCTCCGCCCAGTCCGCCGAAAGGTTCCCGCCAAGCCTAAAGCACCGTCACTGTGATGCTCGCCTGACCGCTCGCCCCGGCACCGTCGGTCACCGTCAGGATGATGGTGTAACGCCCTTTGCTCATCTCCGACGGCGGCTTCGCGAAAGATTTCTCCGTGGAGAGGGTACCGTCCAGAGACGACGACCATCGATAAGAGTAGGGCTTCTTCCCGCCTGTGACCTCGCCGTCGAACTTTACGGCCTTCTCGCCCGAGAGGATCGAGCCGGTGGCCGGCGCGGTTATGGCCACCGCCAGCTTGGAGATCGATTCGTCTTCAGATTGGACGGCAGCCTTCTCTTCCTCGCCCTGATCTGAGCAGCCCGCTGTAAGACAGGCAGCAACGCAGATCAATAGCGAGATTATCTTCGCGTTCATGATCCCTCAGTGACTTCTTGTTCAGGAGCCGAGGATCTGATCTATAATCTTCTTTGCGGCCAGGACCGCGGGAGAGTCGTCGGGCAGGTCGAAGACGGTCTTTCCCTCGTAGGCGATCTCCGTAAAGTTGGGGTCGTCAGGGATGGCGCCCAGATACTTGAACCCCAGGCCCTCTGCAACCGTCTCGACCTTCTCCAGCATGTCGGGCCTCGTTTTGTTGGCGACGACGTAGTAGTTTCCGATCGAAGCCCCCACCTCCGAGGCCACATCTTTTATCCGCTTGAGGGTGTCGAGGCTCACCTTGCTCGCGTCGGTCACGATTACGGCGTCGTTGATCTTCCCCGAGGTCTTCCTCGCGATGTGCTCCACCCCGGCCTCGCAGTCCATGAGGAGATATCTGTAGGCCTCTCCCTCGACGGTCTTCTCGAAGACCGCCTGGAGGAGGTCGTTTACTGCGCAGAAGCAGCCTGCCCCCTCGCCCCGGCCCATGATCAGCATATCGTAGCCGTCCTCTTCCCCCTCCATCAGGAGAGCCTCGAAGAGGTTCTGGAATATGTCAAGGCCGGTCAGCTCGGGGCTCTCTTCCCGCTGCCGCTTGTACTTCTGGAGCATATCGGAGAGGGTCGGCGTCCCCTCCGCCCCAAGAAGGCTTGCAAGACATTCATTGGCGTCGGCGTCGACGGCCAAAACCTCTCCCTCATCCCGCCTGACCAGCTCTCGCAGGATCAGGGCAGTGAGGGTCGTCTTGCCTGTGCCGCCCTTGCCGAAGAATCCCAGGATCTTCATGAGGCAACGGGCCCCGCCAGGATTTCGGTCTTTCTGATCTCAACCCTTCTCAGCGGATAGATCTCTTTTGCGTCCCTGTAGATGTCGAGCGAGAGCCTGCCGAGGACGACCTCCTGGATGAACTGGTTTAAGTCGAGCCCTCCCGCCTTCTCCTGAATTATGCTCGTGGCGATGTTTCTGATCGTCTTGACCTGAGTGGTCCTCGCCCTCTTGACGGTGAAACAGCTCGGCTTGACCCTGACCTTGTAGCCGTCGCTGGTGGTGACGTCGATGATGGAGTCGATCCGGGACGTTCTCCTCTTGACCAGGGACCGGACGTAATCGCTGGTCAGCTCGTGGCCCACGAACTTGGTGTAGGCTGAGTCGCCGGCCACCTGGTCCACCTTGAACTTGAGCTTGGTGTTCTGTTTGGAGAAGTTGTTCGTCAGCTCTCCGAGGGTCGTCTCGATGACCCTTCCCATCAGCTTGCTCGGGTCGCTGGCCAGGGTCTCCCCGACGGGAGACTTGCCGAACATATCGGGCCCCACGACCTTGTACCACTGCTTAGTCTTGACCTTCCTGCTGTCAGACTTTCTCTGTGACCTTCTCGCCAATAAACATCCTCCAGTAATGGTAATTGCTTCAGATTGCTTCAGAGTAGACCAAAGCTCGCTGTATATAAAAAGATCGCCCCTCCTCCCGAGATCGGGCTGAGGGGGCAGGCTGGGTCAACAGTCGAAGGGCCAGACGTAGACGTAGACGTAGTTGCTCCAGTCGTTGCACTGGTAGCAGAGCAGGTGCCAGCCTGGGGTGCTGCTCTTAAACCAGGTGGTGTACCAGCCCTCTTTCTTGTAGCCGAGGCTCTTCACCTCGGGGGCGCAGTAGTATCCGGACTTGCAGGGCGGCCATTCGAAAGACCAGTACATGCCAGGCCGCGTGATCTTCGACCAGAGCTGAAGCCACTCGCCCTTCTGGACGCTGGCCACCGTAGTCAGCCTGTTCGGATAGGTCTGGACGTAGTACTCGTTGTACCTGGATGCAGCCCTCGGAGTGTAGACCAGCCCGAAGTCGGATACGGTATCGGTGCCTTTGCTGTAGCCGGGTGGTGAGATGCCGCTCGAGCAGCTGTAACCAGTGGTGCCGGTGGCGTAAATGCCATAGTCAGAGGGTCCAGTGCTCGGGGCGCAGGCCCCCATCGAGCCGGTCGCATAGCAGTCGTAACCCGTACACTCCGGGGCTGGAAGCTGCAGATCCGTTGGTGTCAGCCCCTCGGTGGCCGGGTCCGGCGGCGTAGGCGTGGCCGAGCCGAGGTTCGCCGAGAGGAGGCCGCTGCCGAGCGAGGTGGACGACGGTGACGTCTGAGGTGCCTCTATCTTCGAATAGCTCTTCTTGTCGCCTGTTCCATACGATCCGTATGCTCCCCCGTATGATCCGGATTCTGGCCAGACGTAGATGTAGACGTAGTTGCTTGACCTGTCGCAGTGGAAGCATATCACGTGCCATCCGGGCTCGTCGCCCCTGAACCACCCCTTCAGGTAGTCGGGCCAGGTCCAGAAGTACCAGTTGACCGTCGGGGTTAGGCCGTTCGGGTACCACTCGTAGACGAAGAAGTTTCCGGTGTAGGCGACCTTAGCCCAGAGGGGAAGATAGCCGCCGTTGCTGCAGCCGGCCACCGTCGTCACGCCGTCGCGAGTCTGGACGTAAAGTTTGTTCTGAGACTGCGCCGAGCCCGGCCAGTACCAGGAGCCTGAGCCGGTCCCCGAACTTCCCTCCATGCCAGCTAAGACGGCCACAGGTGGCGTGGACGAGACGAAGTTCAGCCCGTCGTCTGGAGAGAAACTGTACTCCTCCGGCGTCCCGAAGTCCAGCTCTGTGGGCGAGAATCCTTCCTCGTAAGGCCCTTTCAGGCTCGGAGCCTCACCGTGGTACGACCTCATGAGATCACTGGAGGCCGACCCTCCCGATTGTTCAGTTGTCCCTACTGCGCCGAGGGCTGCCGGCGCCAACGCCAAAAGCGCGATCGCGAGATAAATTAAGCATTTCATGCTACCCCCTCCAAACTCCCTTCGTTTCAAATCAAACCATTTAAGGTACTTATCTATTTAATATTTTTCGACTCGATCGGACGATGACTCCGTCCCCCTCCTCAAGAGGGTCATCGGCCCGACCCGCGAAGCGAGATTGAATTTATCAATGACGCGAGATTGAATTTATAACTACGGGCCGGATGCCGCAGCGAGCTGGGTCATAGAGGCAAGTTTAATCTACAAGCTCTCCCAAAAATAATACGAAAATCGGCCCAGATCTGACCTTCTGGGCGTCCTTTGGGCGGGTCCTGCCATATGAAAGCACGATTCGAAGAGGAGATCGGCCTCATCAAGAAGGCCATCGTCGGCTTTGGAGAGGGTCACAGATCGAACCTCGCCGTCATCTCTGATCCATTCTACGGCGAGTCGGAGCTGATGGATCGGGTCGAGGGGATGATCGAAGATATCTGTATCAGGATCACCGCCCGGACCCTGATCCGAAACTTTGAGGCTCTTGATGCCACCTCCAAGAGGATCGTGATCGTCGAGGAGGCTCACCGCCTCTACCGCCGGAAGATCGGCGGCTTCGACGCGATGAACCGGTTTTTGAATATGCTCCCCTCCTCGGATCGGCTCTTCATCACCACCTGGAACAGCGCCTCCTGGAAGTACCTCGACGAGGTCCTGGGCCTGGGAAGACACTTCCCCCAGAAGATCAGCCTATCGAAGATGACGACGAAAGAGATCCGGGAGATGCTCCTCTCCGACTATGAAGAGGGAGAGCTGACCTTCCATGGCGAGGAGGAGGCGGATAGGGAGGGGCTGAAGATCTTCAAGCAGGCAGGCCGCAAAAAGACCCTGATGGGCCACAGCATCGAGATCCCATATCCCGTGGTCGACGTGGGATCGATCAGGTCCCGCCTCGACAGGAGCGAGAAGAAGCCTCCCGAAGACGCTTTCTTCGAGAAGCTTGCCCGGATCTCTGAAGGAAACCCAGGCGTCGCCGAAATTCTTTGGGAAGAGGCTTTGGACTATCCGGAGGTCAGAAACGCCCTGAATGAACCCCCATCCATCGATCTCAACCGGGACGAGTCCTTCGCCCTCAGCATCGTTCTGTCCATGGGATCGGTCGAGATGGGAGAGCTATCTGACGTTCTCGAGCCCCTGGACCTCTCTGCCGAGAGGATCGCGGGCCTTTTGGAGGAGAGGGGGATCATCTCCCGGGAGGGGGATGTGGTTGCGATGAAGGCAGCGGCCCTGAAGGGCGCGCTTGAGCACCTGAGACGGCAAAGGCTGGTGTGGTAGCATGGCCGAGGATCTCGCGGGGGCTTACTCCAACCTATCGGCTCCGGCACCTTCGGGAGGAGCGTCCGGATTTTCAGAGAACGTCTCCTCAGGCATCGGCTCCGAGATCCCCTCCGTGGGGATCGATTCGTCCACCGTCGTGAACGCACTTCTGGTGCTGGCCTTGGCCTACATCGCCACCAGAATAATTGTATTTCTCCTGACCTGGTCCTCAGAGAGGGTCTACGAGCACAGGATAACCATCAAGATGGCGATCCCCCTTGCAAAGTTCGTTATCTACGGCTTTGCCATATACCACATCCTGGGGTCTGTCCTCCAGCTCTCCACCGCCCAGCTCGTCGCCTTCTCGGGCCTGGCGGGCGCGGCCATAGGTTTCGGCCTGAAGGATCTGGTGGCCGAGGTGGTGGGGGGCATCGTCATCGTCCTGGACAAGCCCTACCAGGTCGGCGACAAGGTGAGGATCGACGGCCATTACGGCGAAGTGAGGGACATCGGCCTTCGGGCGACGAGGCTCGTCTCTCCCGACGACAGCCTGATCACCGTCTCAAACCAGAAGATCCTCAGCCAGATCCTGGCCAACGCCAACGCCGGGAGCCAGGAGATGATGGTGGTGATCGACCTATTCATCGACTCGGCCTCGGATGCCGCGAGAGCTATGGCGATCCTGAGAGAGGCCACAGTTACGTCCCGGTACGTCTACATCTCCGACAAAAGACAGGTCACCATCCTCCTGAGGGACTTTCCCTTCTATCGGAGGGTGAGGTCAAAGGCCTACGTCTACGACCTGAGGGACGAGTTCCCCTTCGAGACGGACGTGACGAAGAGGGCCTGGAACGCCCTCGAGTCGGAGGGGATCGAGCCGCCGAAGGCGGGGGTCGTGGATCTTGGGGGCGGGTCTGCTATCGAACGTTGAATCGAAATGAGGTGACAGGATATGGGAGTTTATAGAGAGGTCAGGCCGGGGGTATTCTCCGTCGGCGTCATCGACTGGGACCGGCGGCTCTTCGACGAGCTGATACCACTGCCGGACGGGACGAGCTACAACGCCTACGTCGTTAAGGGGAGCGAGAAGACCGCTCTCATCGACGCCGCAGACCCGCCCTTTGCCGAGGAGCTGCTTGATAACCTGGAGGCCCTCGGCCTCGACCGCATCGACTACGTGGTGGCAAACCATGCCGAGCAGGACCACTCGGGGGCGATCCCGGAGGTCCTCGAACGGTACTCGGAGTCGAAGGTCGTATGCACCCCCCGGTGCCGGGAGCTTCTGGAGAGCCACCTCAAAATCCCGGCCGAGAAGTTTGCGACCGTCGAGGACAGAGCGACCCTATCTCTCGGCGGAAAGACCCTGGAGTTTTTCTACACGCCCTGGGTCCACTGGCCAGAGACGATGGTCACTTACCTTCGGGAGGACGAGATCCTCTTTCCTTGCGACTTCTTCGGCTCCCACTTCGCCACCAGCGATCTCTTCGCCGATCGAAGGACCATATACGAGCCGGCGAAGAGGTACTACGCCGAGATCATGATGCCCTTCCGGGCGATCATAAGAAAGAACCTGGAGATCGTCGATTCGCTGTCCATCAAGATGATAGCTCCAAGCCACGGCCCCATCCACTCTGATCCCTCCTTCATCGTCGAGGCGTACCGGGACTGGTCTTCCGAGGAGGTCAAAAACGAGGTGGTGATCCCCTTCGTCTCGATGCATGGGAGCACGCGGCTGATGGTCGACCACCTCGTCGACGGGCTCGTCGCCCGGGGGATCGGAGTGAAGAGGTTTGATATCGCCGCCTCGGACGTGGGGAAGATGGCGGAGGCCCTGGTCGACGCCGCGACCCTGGTCCTCGGAACCTGCACAGTCCTCGCGGGACCGCATCCCAACGCCGCGCAGATCGCCTTCCTCGCCAATGCTCTGAGGCCGAAGACGAAGTTCGCCTCGATCATCGGCTCTTATGGCTGGGGCGGCAAGACGGTGAAGGCGATCCAGGAGGCGATACCCCTCCTGAAGGTCGAGGTGATCGAGCCGGTCCTGGCGAAGGGGCTCCCGACAGATGAGGACTATGCGGCCCTCGACCGGCTCGCCGACGAGATCCTGAAAAAGCATCGCGAGCTGGGGATAGCGTAATAGCGGAAGGGATGAGAGAGGCGGGATATCAGCAGATGAACCTTCGATCCAAAAAGAGCATGATGGACCCATGACGAAGGTCCTGATCTACGGGGCGGGCGCGATCGGCTCCTTCTTCGGCTACCTCCTCTCCGAGGTTGAAGGGGCGGATAGGGCAGAGGGGAGGAAGGTGAAGACGTCCCTCATCGCCGAGAACGCCGCCCTCCTGGGGAGGCCCGGCCACATCGGAAAGATAAAAGAACGGGGCCTGGAGGTCTCCCTGGCCGAAGGAGAAAGCCCTCTCTCGGTCCGGTTCCGCCACACTTTTTCCGACCTCGACGAGCTCGCGAAGTCGGATTTCGCTCCCGAGGTCGTCTTCGTCACCGTCAAGGCCCACGCCCTCCCTGCGGTCCTGGATGAGCTGAGAAGATCGGGCCTTTTGGAGAGTAAGCTGAAGGAGGCCTCGTTCGTCCTCCTGATGAACGGGATGGGGAACCGGGAGAGGTTCGACCTTTCCGACGACCGCATATTCGAGGGGATCACCTCCGTCGGCGTCGTCTTCTCCGAGGACGGGAGGATCGAGCTGAAGGGGAGGGGAAAGACGGTCTTTGAGGCCGGGATCGGCGACGATCTGAGGAGGTTCATCAAGGCCCGGCTCGCGGAAAAGGGCTTTCTCGCGGAGTTCGCCGAGGACTTCAAGGCCCAGCAGTGGATGAAGCTATTCGCGAACGCCGTCATAAACCCGATAACGGCCCTGACCCGGGAGAAGAACGGGATCGTCCTTTCCCCGCATCTCGCCCCCCTCGTCGAGAAGATCGTCAGCGAGTGCGTCGCCGTCGCCGAAAAGGAGGGGCAGAAGTTCGACGAGCAGGAGGTCCTCGATTTCGTCCGGACCGTCGCCGAAAATACGGCAGCCAACACCTCCAGCATGCTCCAGGACGTCCTCCGGGGGAGGAGGGCGGAGATCGACGCGATAAACGGCTTCGTCCTCGATCGCGCGAAAAGGCACGGGATGGAGGCGCCGGCGAACGAGACGCTGTGGGGGATGGTGAAGGCGATCGAGAAGGAAGATGCCAACGTCTAACCATCGTAAGCAGTAAGTTAGAGGGCAAGAGGGACCTGACCATCTACAATCCAGGGTGAAAAAACGATGCGATCCAAGAACGATAGGGCTGACGAGACCTCGAATCTGAGCTTCGGCTTCGCCCTGGCCTTCGCAGTGAGCTGCATTTACGCCTTCGCCCCATCCTCTCAGCGGGCGTCATCATGGTGGCGAGCCTCCAGCTCGGGCTCTCACGCGAGGCGGGCCTGTTGGTGGTGATGGCGTTCTTCTGCCTGAAGATCGCGCTCTTCTTCGCTGAGAGGCCGACACCTGGCATCCTCGTAACCACATTAATCGTGCTTCCGTGCGCCTACATAAGGGACCTGGAGCTTTCTAAGGTCCAAAAGGCGGTTCGGGGACAGATCACCTGGATGGCTGCCAAAATAGTGGATCGCAATAGTCCCGTGGCTTTAATCCCAATAGATCCGTTCTCGACCTTCGAGACCCAGAATCCTTAAATATTTTCTCCGATATCAAAGCATGGGGTGGAAATCCGACCGATGAGAGGTCTATGGATGGGATCGATTTTGATGAGCCGATCCGATCGGCCAGGACCGCTCCCCGAAATCGCGGCCCTGGAGGGTGGTGCAATAGTGGGACTTTTGGATTCCGGATTGGCGTCATCCGTCCGAGGGCCGAAACTAGAACTAAAACAGAGGAGAATAATAGTCCGAGGTGAGCTGGAGATGAAGATGAAGGCGAGTTTGGTGCTGATAGGGCTTCTGATATCGATAATTCCCATGGTAGTCCTGGCTGGCGACGAGGTTGAATACGCCTTTCTAGAAGAGAGGGCAGAGGAGCGATTTGAGGCTGGGATGGGCGGCCCCTGGATCGTGAGCGAACGAAATCCGGGTTGGACACCCTTCTCCAATACCGATTTTCCGGACTTCAGGTCTGCGGTCGAGGAGGAGATAGAAGAGGCGAAGCTGGAGCTCGATGATCTCTCCCTTTTGGGCTACGTCACGATAGCCAGCGGCAACCTGACGGTGGCCGACCCCGTCGAGGACGGGTTTATGATACCTCAGGCGGCCGGAATCTACCCGATCTACGGAATCGTCGATCCGACGGCCGGCCTGAAAGCCCTGTACATCGATCTCACCCCAGAAGATCCAGCGGTCTAGGCTGAGGATCGTTCTCTCTTTTTTCCCCGAATCTTCCTTTTGGCGAGGCTCTTTTGTCTTTCTGATGGAGGTTCGAGCAGAGCCGAAGGTCTTTGATTATGATCTTAAATCTTCATAACTTTTGTGAACTCGTCTCAAACAGATATAAATCGCCAGGACCCTGTTTTAGGTGTGGAGGCAAAAAAGAGATGGTAACGCCGTCCAGCAAAGATAAGGTATTTGAGGCGATTGAAGCAAAGGGCGTCAAGTTCGTCCGATTGTGGTTCACAGATATTCTGGGGCTCCCCAAGAGCTTTGCGATCTCCCCGTCGGAGCTGGAGGGGGCCTTTGAAGAGGGGATGGGCTTTGACGGCTCCTCGATCCAGGGTTTCGCCCGGATCGAAGAGAGCGACATGGTGGCCAAGCCCGACCCCGAGACCTTCACCATCCTCCCCTGGAGGGCGAAGGAAGGCCAGAACGTGGGCAGGATGTTCTGCGACATCCTCCAGCCCAACGGTAGCCCCTACGAGGGCGACCCTAGGTACATTCTCAAGAAGAACCTGGCGGCTCTGAAGGATATGGGCTACGACCTCTACGTCGGCCCGGAGCTGGAGTACTTCTACTTCAAGGATGACAAGTCGACCGAGATCCTGGACAAGGGCGGCTACTTCGACGCCATGACGACGATGGACGCCGGAAGCAACCTCCGTCGAGATACGATCCTGACCCTGGAGTCGATGGGGGTCAACGTCGAGTACAGCCACCACGAGGTGGCGCCCTCCCAGCACGAGATTGACCTCCGGTACCAGGAGGCCCTCAAGATGGCCGACATAGTGATGACCTACCGGATCGTCGTCAAGGAGATCGCCCAGCAGCACGGCTACTACGCCACCTTCATGCCCAAGCCGATCTTCGGCGAGAACGGGACGGGGATGCACGTCCACCAGTCGCTATTCAAGGGGAAGAGGAACGCCTTCTTCGACCCCGACGACAAGTACAACCTCTCCGACATAGGCAAGCACTACATAGCGGGCCTGCTCAAGAACGCGCCCGTCCTCACGGCCGTCACCAACCAGTGGGTCAACTCATACAAGCGGCTCGTCCCCGGATACGAGGCTCCCGTCTACATATCCTGGGCTAGAAGGAACAGGTCTGCCCTGGTCCGGATGCCGATGTACAAGCCCGGAAAGGAGAACGCCACCCGGGTCGAGTACAGAAGCCCTGACCCCGGCGCCAACCCCTACCTCGCCTTTGCGGTTATGCTCGCCGCGGGAGTGGACGGGATCAAGAACAAGTACGAGCTCCCCGAGCCGATCGAGCGGGACATCTTCAAGATGACCGAGGCGGAGAAGGAGAAGGCAGGGATCACCTCCCTTCCGGGAAGCCTCATCGAGGCCCTGATGCTCACCGAGAATAGCAGTCTCATGAGAGAGACTCTCGGAGACCACGTCTTCACCAACTTCATAGCATCGAAGAAGATCGAGTGGGACGATTTCAGGACCGACGTCAGCAGGTGGGAGATCGAAAAGTACCTGCCTCTGCTATAAGTCGAGCACTGCTGTAATCCGAGATGCAGGAGGATACTGACCAAAAAATAGGATCTGCCTGAACGATGCGGGCGCGCCCCCGTCCACCTTACCAAGTTCTCCAACCAAAGGGGCGCGCCCAACTCAGAGGCTCAAATGTCGTCCAGCATGCTTTTTTCGCCCGAACTCATCTCATGCTTCGGCCAGAGCCAGAAATCGAGTTGCAGTGACGAGGATGAAGAGGTGCAGGATTCCTGCGATTGAGGTGCAAGGCGTTGATAAGGGTTGAAGCCATAATCCAGCCGGAGAGGCTGGACGGGCTGCTCGCGGCCCTGGAAATGAAGGGTTTCGTCTCGATGACGGTCAGCGATGTGGCCGGCAAAGGAGAGCAGAGAGGCGTAAAGCTCCGGTACAATGGGCGAGCCGAGAGGAGCAAGCTCCTTTCCAAGGTCAGAATTGAGCTTATCGTCTGCGACTATGAGGTGGACTTTTTGATCGAGACGATCGCCGAGGCCGTAAGGACCGGCAACATCGGCGACGGCAGGATCTTCGTCAGCCCTGTGACCAGGTCCATCAAGCTGAGATCTGGTGAAGACCTGGCAGAGCTTGAAACTCAATCGTAAGAAGGCGACTCATGACATCCGAGACGCCGTCGAACTAGTCGCCCAGACCTCAACCTCATCCTTGTCGAACTTCCTTGTCCGAACTTCCCTGTCCGAACTTCCCGTATCGGACGTCGTCACGTTGACAGTCCGACTTGAGATGTTACTTAATTTCATCATTTAGTCATGTCAATGTTGTGATTTTTTCTTATAACTTAAGAACTCAGCATAATTTAGCACAAATATGCTTATAAAATCAGCAGATACCTTCAGCTCATGGATCTATCGTTACGCAAAATCCTGTTATTATCGACGCTGATCGGACTTGTGGGGACTTGTGCCGGCCAATCCGCGATAAATCCTGCGGACAACGCCTGGGTCCTGATGAGCGCCGCCCTCGTTCTGATCATGATCCCCGGGGTGGGGCTATTCTACGGTGGGATGGTCAGAAAGAAGAACGCCATATCGACGATAATACTCAGTTTTGCCATCATGGGCACGATAAGCCTCCAGTGGATCTTGGTCGGGTACACCCTCGCCTTCGGCACCGACATCGGAGGCGTGATCGGAGGGCTCGACCACCTGGGGCTCCGGGGGGTGGGGATGGAGGCGATGGAGGGGCTCACCATACCCTCCCTCACCTTCATGATATTCCAGGCGATGTTCGCCGTCATCACCGTCTCCCTGATAACGGGAAGCTACGTTGAGAGGATCAAGTTCAGCTCCTTTCTCGTATTCTCCCTCGCCTGGGCGACCCTCGTCTACGACCCCATAGCCCACTGGGTTTGGGGCGGAGGGTTCCTCTCGGAGATGGGGGCTCTCGACTTCGCCGGCGGGATCGTCGTCCACATCAGCGCCGGGGTCTCGGCTCTGGCGATAGCCATGGTGATAGGGGCGAGGAAGGGCTTCGGGAGAGACCCCATGGAGCCTCACAACATACCCACGACGGTTCTCGGGGCCGCCCTCCTCTGGTTTGGGTGGTTTGGGTTCAACGCCGGCTCCGCCTTAGCCGCCGACGGGATCGCAGCCAACGCCTTCGTCACCACCAACACCTCCGCGGCCGCCGCGGCCACCACCTGGATGCTCCTGTCATGGCGGGATCGGGCCCCCAGCGCCCTGGGGATAGTGACGGGGGCGGTGGCGGGGCTCGCGGCCATCACCCCGGCGGCCGGGTTTGTGACTCCCCTCGCTGCGGTGCCCATCGGCATCGTAGCCGCCTTCGTAGGCTATTATGCGATCCTCTTCATCCGAGGCGGCAAGAGGGTGGACGACTCCCTGGACGTCCTCGCATGTCATGGGATCGGGTCCACCTGGGGCGTCGTGGCCACCGGGATCTTCGCCTCCATCGGCGCGGCGGGGCTCCTCGCGGGAAACCCTCACCAGCTTTTTATCCAGATGGCGGCCGTCGCCATCGTCTGGACCTACTCTTTCGTCGTAACCTTCGGGATCGCAAAGGTCGTGGACTCGGCCATGGGGCTTCGGGTCGGACACCACGAGGAGGCGGTGGGCCTGGACATCAGCCAGCACGGCGAGGGGGCTTACGTCTGAAATCGCGGCTGAAAATGTGAGGATGAAGGCTAGATGACGATTCGAGGAGGATTTCTGAGATGAGGAAGGTTGAGGCTATAATAAGGCCCGAGAGGCTGAGCTCGGTGAGGGAGGCCCTCGACAAGAACGGCTTTTTTGGCATGTCCGCGACGGAGATCAAGGGGAGGGGACGGCAGAAGGGCGTCGCCCTCCAGTGGCGAGCCGGGGACTACAAGGTGGAGTTTCTGCCGAAGGTGAAGCTGGAGGTGGTGGTGGAGGACGAGGATGCTGACCGTCTCATCGACCTGATCTGCGAGGCGGCTCATACCGGCGAGGCGGGGGACGGCAAGATCTTCGTCTACCCAGTGGCGGACGTGGTGAGGGTGAGGACTAAGGAGAGGGGGTCGGGTGCGGTCTAGTCGCCCCCTCTCTAGCGAATCGCCCCGGTGGAGCCGGAGGGCGGGCGGCGCCAGGCGGTGCAGATGGCCTATTCGCCAAAATCTCCACCTACCATCGCGTTTATTTCAATCAGGAGCAAAGCTTTAAGTCGCCGCGGAGGCGCTTTTCTAGTTATGAACGATCAGATCCGGGAGGCGATCGACCCCCACCCAAAAGGGGTTCTCATAAGGTTCGAGGTTGCTCCCGGGTCGACGAGGCTTCTCGTTCCCTCCGGCTACAACCCCTGGCGGAAGGCCGTTGAGGCGAAGCTCACCGAGAGGCCGACGAAAGGCAAGGCGAACCATCAGCTCGAGGAGGCGATCGCCGACCTCTTCGGGATCGGCGCCGAGAGGGTCTCTGTGACCGCTGGCCAGAAGAGCTCCCGGAAGACGGTCCTGGTCTTGGGAATCGACGCCGATGATGCCGAGAAGCTGCTTTCTGGTTCTCGATAGAAGCGCCTGATATCATGAGCAGAAGAGACAGACCCTTTCGAAAAGGTCGCGAGCCCCGGACCAGAAAACCGAGCCTCGACCCCGAGTCCCTGGAGGAGCTGATCGCCTCCCTCGTCGAGGCCTCCGAGGATGGCGCGGCGATAATCGTGGAGGGGGTCCGTGACGAGCGGTCCCTTCGAGACCTGGGGGTCAAAGGGCCCATAGTCAGGGCCTCCCGACGCCCTGCGTTGGTGGTGGCCGAGGAGGCGGCTCGGGATTATCGAGACGTCGTAGTCCTCACCGACTGGGATCGGGCCGGAGAGGAGCTGGCACGGAGGATGGGCCAATACTTCCAGGGTACTGGGGCCAGGGTCGATCTTGAGACGAGAGAGCGGCTGAAGCGGATGGTCAGGCGGGAGATAAAAGACGTCGAGAGCCTCAGCAGGTTCGTAGAAAGGGTGAGGTCTGAGAGATGTCCAAACGAGTTGCCTTAACCGGCGCCCCCAGGGTCGGAAAGTCGACGCTTCTTTCGAAAATCCTCGATCTGCTCGGCTGCAGGGCGGGCGGCGTCCTGGCCCGGGAAGTCCGCCGTGATGGAGAGAGGGTCGGCTTTGAGCTTCTGGACCTTGCGACCGGCGGCGTCGGGACCCTCGCCTCAATCGAGAGCGAGGGTCCGAGGCTCGGAAGGTACAGGGTCAACCTCCAGGACCTGGAGAGGGTTGGGGCAATAGCTGTTGAAAGGGCGGCAGAGGAGGCGGATCTGGTGGTGATCGACGAGGTGGGGCCGATGGAGCTCTTCTCCGACGATTTCGTCAGGGCGGTGGAGATGGCCATCGAATCCGATAAGCCGATGCTCGTCGTCGTCCACGCCAAGTCCCGGCACCCTCTGGCGAAGAGGGTCCGAGAGGAGTTCGCGCTTTTCGTCGTCACCGAGAAGAACAGAGACGACCTCGTCGAGGAGATCGCCTCTGAGCTCTCTTCTCTGATCTGAACTTCCATCGAGGCGAGGCTTTGGCTCAGGAGCTTCCGTGGATCTCCTCTAGCTTTGTGATATTCTTGATCTCCTCTTTGAGGGCCGGGGGCAGCCCCTTGATCTCGACGTCGAGGAATCCCCGAACGATGACGCCGGTGGCTTCATCGGGAGAGAGGCCTCTGGCCATGAGGTATTCCAGCTCCTCCTGGGAGATCTTGCCGACGGCCGCCTCGTGGGACATGTCTAGGCCACCACACCACCCGTCAAGCTCGGGGATCGAATATATTCGGGCTGAATCCGAGAGGATGAGGCCTCTACACTCCAAGTGAGCCTTCACGTCAGGGACCTTTCCAACCATTTTGCCCCTGGCGATGACCTCTCCGCCGGTGGAGACGACCCTCGATATCGACTCTGAGCTTGCCTCGGGCGCTTGGAGTATCGTCTGACTTCCTACATCGATGTTCCCCTTCCTGGCATATATGACGGTGTTGAAGCTGGCTACGGCACCTCTGCCGTCCAGAATCGCCGTAGGGTAGGTCTGCAGACTCTTCACCGGCTTGAGACATATATAATTATTGGAGAGAGAGCCTCCTTCCTCTATATGAATGCCGGTTCTCGGTCTGACGTCTACGTTCTCGCCCCAGCTGTGGATCATGGTAAAGCTGACATGAGCACCCTTTTTGATGTAGAACTCGGAGACGCCCAGGTGGAGGCCACCTTTTACGTGAGATGGGGTAGTACAACCGGTTATCACATGCAGCTCACTATTTTCTTCAGCTATTATGACGTTATGCACCCTCTGATTGAGCCTCTCTTGGCCCAGGTACAGGCAGGACTTAAGGGGAAATACCGTCTTCTTGCCAGGCTTGGCCCTCATGAAGTAGCCCATGGGCGGACGCATTCCGATATCGGCGGTGTACTTATCAGCGTCGACGGCCACCATCTTCCACCAGTATTCCTTCAAATCATACTTCTTGAGGGCGGTGGCCATATCCATAACCTCGATCCCCTCGGTAGGGGAAGAAACGTATACTGGCGACTGGTCTACTTGAATATAAGCGCCAGAGGATTCCTCGTCGAAGCTCACTCCCACGTCAAGAGCAGCTTCTACAACATTCTGAGGAAGCATCTCCAGAAGCTCGACCTCCTCTTGGGGTTTTGCCTCCGGCTCGTAACTCTCAAGATCGATGTCCGTTCCCAATGGGGCCTTCTTATACTTGGCACTCCTTGCTTTTTCTTCTAGCCTGTCGGACATAGACATGAAACACACCCCTCGTATCCGTTGTTCTTTATCTGTTCCAGAATTTCGCCTGGCTTGCCGGAGCAGACTATGGCCCCTTCTATCATCACGTGGGCCCTATCAGCCTCCATATAATCGAGGATGTGGCCGAAGTGGGTGATGATAAGCCCCGATTTGGTCCTTTTGCTGGGTTTTTGATCTTTCTGGGTCAGCTGGTTAATGGCCCTTCCGATCACCTTGATGTTCTCCAAATCCACTCCCGAATCCGGTTCGTCGAGCATCACGAAGTCCGGCCCCTGGGACAGGAGCTGGACCATCTCTGAGCGCTTCACCTCGCCCCCCGAAAAGCCCCGGTTGACGTCTCTGTTCGCGAAATCCTCAAGATCCAGCTCTTTTAGTATCTTATCAGCATCTTCCTCGGGGTTGCAAAGGACGATCATATCTCGCAGCTTCAGCCCCCTTATGGTGGGAGGGTGCTGGAAGGCTATCCCTATGCCGAGCTTCGCCCGCTCGTGCATCGGCATGTGAGTTATATCCACGCCCTTGAACCTGATCGTCCCTCTATCCACCACGTACCGGGGGATTCCCGCTATGGTGCTGAGAAGCGTCGTCTTCCCGCAGCCGTTGGGGCCGAAGAGGGCGTGGGTCTCGCCGTCCCCCACGCTCATGTTAACCCCTTTGAGGACCTGCTTATCCCCTATGCTCACCCAGAGATCTTCAATCTGTAACATCGGACCGCCTCCTTGCTCCTTATCGTCCAAGGCTCTTCACTCTCGCCTGGCATGATGGATCTCGTCACTAATAACGTCTTCCCTTTCCGCGGGCGAAGGCCGAGATGTGCCGGTTACAATACCTGGCAAAAACGATCATCTGCTCCCGAAATCGCACATCGGCGCTATTCGGGATGGCAGCCTTCGGCTCGGGAACTTGCTTCCATCTCCAAAAAGCTGAAGCACCGTCCCCACACCACCGCCCGCCACCGCTCCTCGGGAGGAGGGTTGAAGTAGCGAGCTTTCGGCTGAGGTGGGCGGCCCGATCCTCGGCCGGGAGGCGATCGCCCGCTGGCGGACCGTACTCGATCCGCGCCGGTGGATCTGGGGGCGGGGATGAAGGGGCTGGTATAAACGGGGAGAGATTTTTCCGATTCGGTTTGCTGCCGCCTTTTTGAATTAAATTCAGGCGAGTTCTGAGATCTGAGACTGAGCGAAAGATTTATCGTATGACGTCTCTTCAGAACCCACGGAGGGAAGTCGTCTGTCAGGTCCATCTCGATTGCTGGCGTTGGTAGCGTGTCTTTTTGTGGTTCAAACGGTCTATGCACAGGATACAGAGCCGCCGAATGTGCTGAGCTTTGACTTCGATCCTAAGGCTGTCGATACGTCGGCGTCATCTCAGGAGATCACTGTAACAGCACGATTGACCGATGATCTGAGCGGATTTAGCCAAGGCTATTTCAGGTTCCAAAGCCCGTCAAAGATCCAAGATGTTGGTTTATGGTTCAGCTCTTCTGAACGAACTTCTGGAAACGAGCTTGACGGAACTTACGAGCGAAAAATAACCCTTCCACAATACAGCGAGCCTGGTACCTGGAAACTGAGTTCTGTTGAACTCAGAGATAATGTCGGAAACTCAAAGTACATTTCTGGAGTTGAAGTGGAAGCATTGGGTATTCCCACAGAGTTTGAAGTAGAGTCGGTTGGAGACACGACACCGCCCACCATAGCGAGCTTCGACTTTAATCCCAAAGCAGTAGATACATCAACATCATCTCAGGAGATAACAATAACAGCGCGATTAACTGATGATCTGAGCGGATTTAGCCAAGGCTATTTCAGGTTCCAAAGCCCGTCAAAGATCCAAGATGTTGGTTTATGGTTCAGCTCTTCTGAACGAACTTCTGGAAACGAGCTTGACGGAACTTACGAGCGAAAAATAACCCTTCCACAATACAGCGAGCCTGGTACCTGGAAACTGAGTTCGATTGAACTCAGAGATAACGTCGGAAACTCGAAGTACATTTCTGGAGTTGAAGTGGAAGCCTTGGGTCTTCCCACAGAGTTTGAAGTAGAATCGGTTGGAGACACGACACCACCTAGCGTAGCAAGCTTCGACTTTAATCCCAAAGCAGTTGATACGTCAACATCGTCTCGGGAGATCACTGTAACAGCACGATTGACTGATGATCTTAGCGGCTTTAGTCAAGGGTATTTCAGGTTTCTAAGTCCATCAACGATCCAAGATGTTGGTTTGTGGTTCAGCTCTTCCGAACGAACTTCTGGAAATGAGCTTGACGGAATTTACGAGCGAAAAATAACCCTTCCACAATACAGCGAACCGGGAACCTGGAAACTCAGTTCTATCGAACTCAGAGACAATGTTGGAAATTCGGAGTACATTTACGGTGATGACGTGGCCGCCTTGGGCTTTCCCACCACGTTCCGAAACGGCCACAGCGGCCCCCTCTCCATCTCCGGCATGAAGTTCAACGATCTCAACAACAACGGAGCCAAAGACGCAGGCGAGTCCGGCCTTCCAGGCTGGACGATCGAGCTGCTGTTCGAGGGCGATGTGATTGATACCATCGAGACTGCCCAAGACGGCACGTACTCCTTCGACTACCTTGCTCCAGGAAGCTACACCGTACATGAGGTCCAGAAGCCAGGATGGGTTCAGACGCATCCGAAGAGGGGCAGTCATTCGGTCGATTTGGTAGATGCCGACTCGGCGGGCAACGACTTCGGGAACCACCAGATCATGAGCCAGGACACCGAGCCGCCCGAGGTCGTGAGTTTCAACTTCGATCCGAAATCTGTAGACGCTTCGACTTCCTCCCAGGAGATCACGATAACAGCACGCACAACCGACGACCTCAGCGGCCTGGATCAGGGAAGCATCGGGTTTTACAGCCCATCGCAGAGCCAGTCGGCAAATGCGTGGTTCAGCTCTCATCAACGAATTTCTGGCGATGAGTTGGACGGAGTTTACGAGTGCAAGATGACCCTCCCCCAGTACAGCGAGGCTGGTACATGGAAGCTCGACTACATATCGGCCTATGATGAGGTCGGAAATAGAAGGCGGCTATCATGCGAAGACGCAGTTACTCTTGGATTCCCGACCGAGTTCGAAGTAGAATCGGTTGGAGATTCTGAACCACCCGAGGTCGTGAGTTTCAACTTCGATCCTAAGTCCACAGATACTTCGACCTCTTCTCAGGAGATCACGATAACAGCACGCACAACCGACGACCTCAGCGGCCTGGATCAGGGGAGCATCGGGTTTTACAGCCCATCGCAGAGCCAGTCGGCAAATGCGTGGTTCAGCTTTAATCAACGGATTTCTGGCGACGACTTGGACGGAGTTTACGAGTGCAAGATGACCCTCCCCCAGTACAGCGAGGCTGGTACATGGAAGCTCGACTACATATCAGTCTATGATGAGGTTGGAAACAGAAGACGGCTATCATATGATGACGCATCGAATCTCGGTTTCCCTACCACCTTCCAAAACGAGAAACAAATGCCATCAGCTAAAGGGAGGATAGCGAGGTGGCAGCGGCCCCAGCGACAAATCCAATGAAAATCGGCCGATCAAATATCAGGTAAGTCGTCCTTATTGATCGACGGCCTGATCCTCAGATGGGAGGCGATCAATCGGTGGCGGGCTGATCCAATCCGCTTCGGGTGATGAGAGGGCAGGCTTAATCGAGCTGGATTCCTATGTACCTATATCGATCACGAAAAACTGTTAATATCTTGTTGCTGAAAGATTGTTAAAACAGATGAGACCCAGAAGTCCGCATATGGCGGGCCCCTCATCTCTCAGGGGGTTTGACGCTGATGAAAAGGAGTTTGGCTCATCTTATTGTTCTGGTGATCTCCCTTTTATTGCTGACGACGGCGACGGCCGTCGGAGCGCCTGCAAAGATCGATAAGACGACCTCGGAGCTGGCCATCGCTGGCCCGTCCCGGCTCGCCGACGTTCGAGCCGTCATCTATCCCTGCGCCTTTTCGGGGAGGGTCACCGACGAGGAGACAGGAGATCCGATCCGGGGCGTCTCCGTCACCTTCGTTAAAGACGACGACGGGCGGACCTGGACCGACACCACCAGCACCTCCGGCAGCTACCGGGTGGAGCTTCCTGAGGGGAGCTACTCTTACATCGCCACCTCCAAAAACTACGTCATGGAGTCGAGCAGCCCGGATCTCGTCAGCGTCCGCGCCCCCTATTCTCGAAGGGTCGGCGGTGCGGGCGGGATCGTCCGGGAGATCACCGTCACCAGCGAGAGCACGAGAGAGGTCGACATCGATATGGAGCCTCGACCCCGCGACGTCCTTCTCGTCACGACAAGCCTTTTGAGGGAGACTGCTGCCCTCGAAGACGCCGTGGACGGGTACATCGAGACGGTCGGCCGGACCGACGGGCTTGATGCAAGGTACATCGTCCTCGACTCTTCGCAATGCTTGAGGGATTACGGCGTCCGCGTGGCCGATCCGATGGACTGGCACGAGATCAGGGACGCCCTGGAGACGATATCTGAGGAGACGGGGCCCGTCTACATAATCCTCCTGGGAGGAGAGGCGGTCGTCCCGAGGCCCCTCACCGTCACCATCGATGGCACCATATGGTACCTCCCCACCGACGCCTGGTACGTCGACTTCGATGAAGACGGGATCGTCGACGAGGGGTTCGTCGCGAGCAGGCTTGCCGACCTCTCGACGGATTCCTCGGGGATCGTCACGGCCCTAGAGACAGCCATCGACCTTCACGAATCCGGCGGATATGGAATGAGCCCCGAGGTTCGGTTCAGCACCCAATGCTGGCTCTCGCCGCCGATCGGCCTCGGCGACGCCTGCGATCCGGACGACGCCTCCTGCGGCCTCTGTCGGGCGACGCCCCCCTACGGGGTCTGCGACGAATGCAGCCGGCAAGAAGAGACCTTCGACCTGATCTCGGAGAGCGACTACATAGTCTTCATGGGCCACGGAAGCCCCGAGTCCTTCTCAACCAACGATCACGTGCCGATATTCAGGGTGGAGAACGTCGAGGACGTCGATCTCACAACAAATCACCCTGTCATAACCGGCTACGTCTCCTGCAACACCGGTCTTTTGTACCGGGATCGCCCGAGCTTCGGGACGGAGTTCATTCGGGCGGGAGCCGCTGCCTTTGTGGCCAGAAACACAGAACAGGGCACCCCCAGCTACTTCGGAGCCCACTTCACCGATTACATCTCCGGGACCGGGTCACAGGGGACATACCGGATCGGGGACGCCCTCTTCGAGCTGATGCGGGAGTCTGTATTGAGGTCAGGTGCCACGTTTAAGACGAGCGCAGCCCAGCTCTGCATCTACGGGGATCCCACCCTTAAGCGGAATCCGAGGGAGATGCTCGTCTTCTCAAGGCCCGCCTTGACGGCGATCAGGTGATTCTGGTGGGGTCGGGCGAGCCGCCGCCGCCACCGCGTCGCCCTATATCGCCTCCCCAGGAACGACGCCCTCCCAGCCGCCGGGCGGGGCGTCGATGAGGATCTCGCCGTATTCGGGCAGGTACCAGCCCGAGTCGGCGGAGCCACCGGCTCCTACCGCCTCTTTCGAGACGGGACCTGCTGCCGAGGCTGACGATCCATCCGCCTCCGTCACCACCACGTCGTCGAACTCCACCCCCACCTGGGCGTAGCTGAAGGGGCCGACGCCGCCGCTCTCGATCTCGCCGTCCCAAACCTCGCCCCAGAGGACGCCGTCTATGTAGACTCTGATGACGTCGCCGTCGAGGGACGCCTCCAGGTTGTACCACCTTCCAGGATCGTACCGAGCAGCTTCGCCACCGTCACTCTTGAGGACCGTCTGGACGCCGCCCTTTATCCTGTCCAACCTTCGCAGGGGTCCTGTGCTGCTCTCGTCGCCCACCCAGAGAAATCGATAGTATTTGGAGGAATCCTCGTACCTGAAGATGAGGCCGATGCCGTCGTTGTCGACCGGCCTCACCCTCGCCATGAAGTCGTAATTCCTCCAGGCCGGTCCTCCGGCGGTGACGTAGGTGCCAAGGTAAGTCCCCTCCGCCCCCTCCGCCCCGCCGAAGTCGTTGCTGTTCTGCCGCAAAACCCCTTCCTCTGCCGAGACGGTCCAGCTGCCCAACAGGCCGCCGACGGTCCAACCGGCAATATCGCCGTCGTCGAAGTCGTCGGTGAAAGGCAGCCCTTCGGATTCGATCCCGGACCCGTCCCCAGAGTCCTTAGAGGGGAGCCCGTACACCCAGGCGATCCCCTCGCCCCCCGTCTCCCCGTTCTGCGACCAGGTGGCGGGGTCGGAGTCGAGGATAGTGTACTCGCCTGGCCCAAGGATCAGATTCGGCCGAGCTGTCCAGTAGGCGTTGGGAACGCCGCCAGACCCGGGCAACCCTGAGGCTGGCCAGGTGCCCAGGACCATTCCCCTCTCGTCCTGGAGGCCGATCATCCCCGGGGCCTTCCCCTGGCCATAATTCCAGTGGTAGGTTTTGATCTCAGTCGCCGTCCACTCTCGATCGATGGTGAAGCTGGTGGGGCTGGTGGGGCCGTTATCGACGGCCCAGATCGAGGTTCGCTCGAAGATCAGCTCCTGATCCGCCGCCGGGAAGGCTGCGGCCCCGCCTTGGACCCCGCCTTCGGTTCCGTCTTCATCTCCGGCAGCTGTCTCATCGCCCTCACCTTCCGCGCCCAGGTCGAGGACGCCCGAAAGGCTAGGCTCCATCGTCGAAGTTCCAGATTTTAGATCCCCTATCTCAGCCCCAGCGGTGATCTCGGAGGTGAGCTTTTTGCCTGCTCCGATGGAGACGTTCGTGAAGGAGACGACCTTCGCCGAGGACTCGCCCTCGGGGCTGATGACGTCAAAGTCCACCAGGCCGGTTCCGGTCCCAGATATCTCAAGGCTATACTCGAGATCCGCTGGTAGGAGGTAGATCTCCACCTCGCCGGATGACATCACCTCCGTCCTCGGGATCTCGTTTACGACTCTTCCGTCGATGGTCCCTACTCTCCTCCCCAAGGAGTCGGTGAAGAGGGCGTCGGCGGGGCACTTCAGATCCACCGCAAATTTACCCTCCTTCTTGAGGCCCTCGATGAAGGTTTTAGCCATCTCCTTCATGCCGGGGAGGATGGCGTTCGCCTCCTCCAGGGGGATGGTCCTGAAGACCGGATTTGCATCTATCAAGCGAGGTGCTCTCCATGGATAGCGTTCTACTCCGCTCTGTACAGAATATATATGGAAAGTGTGCAGCCAGACCAGCACAACAGGCATCGGTTTCTTTAAATCCTTCAGATCCTGCATGAGGGTGTTGGAGTCGTAGATGTAGACCTGCTTGTAGTCCTCGCCCTCTATTTCCACCAACTTGTAGGCCAAGACCGCGTGCTGACTGTAATTTTTACTATCATTTTCGGGACCGCCGAACTCTATGATCAGGGGGGCGCGATCCTCTTTCAGCGAGCGTTTAACCTTGGTGTACGTTTTAAGCTGGCTGTCGTAGCTGCTAGTTCCCCACGATTTTTTAAAGTAAGGGCTCTCGTCCGCCAAAAGCGACCTCACCACGGGGATCATCTGAGCCCGGTGGTAGATGTCTATGTTCTGGCTCGCCTCCTCCTGCGACATCTGATAGGTCTTCTTCGCCACGGGCCGGAGAGACGGGTCGGTGAAGTAGAGGGCGGAGGTGGCAGCCATCCCGTAGCAGTGGCCTCCGGCGCCGGACCGGTAGCTCTCGTTGAAGTAGTCCCAGAGCCGCACGTAAGTCTGAGGGAAGAAGAGCCGCAGCCAAAGATCCTTCTCCAGGGAGGGGGGAACGCCCGCGGCCATGGTGGCGATCAGCTCCTCGGCCAGCTCCTCGGTCTTGCTCTCGTTGAAGTTGTAGTTTTTGAAACGATAGGCATCGTCGACGGCGCTGTAGGCCCGCTCTCCGTTGAAAGCGTAGTAGACGTTGACGGTGATTGAGACAAAGTCGTCGTCGGGGTTGACGTCGACCGCTCCGGGGACGAAGGCCTGGGCCCCGATGACCGCCCCCTCCACGTTCTCGCCTTCGAGATCCCAGTAGGTGTAGACGGCTCGGCCTTGTCGTGCCGGGACGTCTCCTGCCAGGATGGGCTCGCCGAGCTTCGAGTACTCTGCCTCGCCGGGCATCTGGAGGTAGAACTGGATGTAGACGTTCTCGGCCACCTCATCTCCAAAGTTGAAGACCTGGGCCTGGACCGCCTGCTTGTCGGCGGCGATCTCCTGGAGGGGCTTGAAGTTTTCGGTGCCGATGAAGTATCCGTTATATACGTAGCCCATGATGAGGCTCAGACCCTCCGCTCTCATCTTCAGGTTCACCTGGACGGGCGGCTCTGCGTTCGAGACCTTGTCCAGCCAGAGGGAGGCGATCTTTCTGTCGTTCTCATCCCAGTTCCCGAAGATGGTGCATCCGATGTTTCTGTACCAGATGTAGGGGCCGATGCACCTGCCTTGGCCTCCGAATCGCGGGTCCAACGGATCGATTACGTTAGAGACGTAGTCAAACCCCTCTGGGGGAGGAAGCTCGCCGTACTGCTCAAAGATGGTGTTTTCCCAGACCGCCCTCGCCAGATCCACGGTCTCGTAGACGTAGACGGAGAGGAGGTAGTTTCCGCCGATGCAGTCGTAGACCCCCTCTGGGTCGGGCTGGCAGATGTTCTCGTTGGCCTCGAAGAAGGCGAACCTCTCGACGTCGGTCCTGCCGTCCTTCATGACCGCCGTCTCAGCGGCCCGGGCTTCGGCGAAGATCTCGCCCGCGACGTGCAGGCCGGCGGGCAGATCGGTGTCCAGGAGGATGTAGTCGGCCGGATTAATCTCGTCGATCCATGCCGGAATCGTGGGCTCTTCCTCCGCACCGGCGGTCGTCGAGAACTGTGCCAGAAGCAATACGACGAAAAGCAGGTTCGATGCAAACCGGATTCTCTTCCAGGCTACGCCGATCTGCCCTAACGGCGTTCCTCTTCGCTTTAATAAATCCCGAAACATTATAATGCCACCAGAACTTATGAAGGTTCCCTGATATGCCCAGAGCGGACCCACTCACAGCGTAAAGTCTGCGCCGCCTCTAAAATCTTTGCCCGCTCTCCGCCGAGGGATCTTTTTCGGAGAGGACTTCTTCTTCACCCCTCAGTTCGCCTAGTGGGTTTGTTTTGACGCTCGATTGGGCTGAACCATCCGACCGCTCAGAAGTCAAATAGGCTTAAGAAGAAAAATGAAGTGCCCGAAAAATAATCTCTGAGTCGCTTCTCCGCTCCTTGAAGCCTCAGGGTTTTTGGAGCTCTTTCATGATGTTTTGGGTGCACAGGTCGCAGGTCTTGGCGTGTTCTGCGAGATCGGCAACCGAGATTATTCCCACAGGTTCTCCTTCCCTGATCACAGGAAGCCTTCGATAGCCGTATTCACCCATGATCTTTCCGGCTTCATGGATATCCGCGTCTGGCGAGATCGTCGCAGGGTCCTTGGTCATGAAATCGATCACCTTTACCTCAGAGGGCTTCTTCCCAGCAGCCACCACCTTTGTAACTATCTGTCTATCGGTGACAAGGCCTTTAAGCACGCCGAGCATATCCTTATCGCTAACCAGGACTGTACCCACATTTTCGGACTGCATCTTTTTGGCGGCCTCTTCAGCTGTTGCCGAAACATTAACGAATATCAGACTCTTCGTCATTCTCTCTTCTACTTTCATAAAATCCCCCATTATTATGTCGTGGATGTTTGGTAAACTGATCTATTGTGCACTTCTATCCTGAGTCTTACGGTCTCGGGAACCGTCCTTGGCTCTGCGATCCATCTCTCCTCGATGACGCCGCTGGAGTGGAGGCTCTCTTTGGTGAAGGGTGTGGCGATCGCCACCACGTTCATGCCTGCCGCAAGGCCGGCTTTGACACCATTTACCGAGTCCTCAAGAACGAGGCATTCTTCCGGAGGCAGACGACCGAGCCTATCGGCGGCGAGGAGGTATATCTGGGGGTCCGGCTTTCCCAGGGTCACATCCTCCGCCGTCAGGACTGCATCCAGATAATCCTCGATCCCCAGGGCCCCTATCACATGCTGGACGTCCTTTCGCTTGGAGAGGGTCGTTAGGGCGGTCTTGCACGAGAACTCTCTGGCCGTCCGCAAAACGGCCATGGCATAAGGCCACTGGTTATCCCTGATGACCTGGGGGTCGCCGATGATATCATAGTAGATCTCGTACCTAACCGCCGTCAGAGCATCTTCGGGCTTGGAGACGCCGTACCTGGCCATGATCGGTCGAAGATCCTCCTCGAGCCCCAGTTTCTTCATAACATACCTGGAGGTCGTCTCCCTGGAAGCGCCCACCACCTCCCGATACGCCTCGCCGGCCCTGTAATCTGGCTCCAGCAGTCCTCGTATGACTTGAACAGCCTTGGAGTATGCCAGGGCCTTCAACTTCTCCGTCTGGACCAAAACGCCGTCCAGATCAAAGATGATAGCCTGTATCATCGGTCTCTTCCTCCGATATGTGGCACCCTATGAAATTCAGACCTCCTAATTCATCTATCTGGAGGTCATACATGCTCGATCTCGGTGTGATTCGAGATCTCCGAGCTTGTGGTGCAGAGATCCTCCAAGGATAGGTGGCGAAGATCGTCGTTTCCCGTTAGCCTGGCAAAGGCCTTCAGCTCCTCGATGGATACCGCCAAAAAGTTTTCTAGCTTTTTTGCAGATATCTCGACCCTCAAACGGGCTCTCAGCTCCTCATCCTGGGTGGTGACCCCCACGGGGCATTTGCCAGTGTCACAGAGTCGATACTGTTGACAGGCCGTGGCCATCAAAGCCGCTGTTCCGATAGCCACCGCGTCGGCCCCCATCGCCAGGGCCTTTGCGAAGTCGGAGGATATCCTCAGCCCCCCGGTGATGATCAGAGATATTTCCTTTGCGCCCTTTTTGTCCAGGAACTTTCTAGCTCTGTAGAGGGCAAAGATGGTGGGAATGGAGGTGGCATCTTTGACGAACTTGGGGGATGCAGCCGTCGCCCCAGGCCTACCATCTATGGTTATGAAGTCGGGCTGGGCGTAAACCGCCACCTCCAGATCCTTCTCGACGTTTCCTGCGGCGAACTTTATACCGATCGGTTTGCCGCCAGACCTCTCCCTCAGCCACGAAACCTTCTCCAATAGATCGTCTCTGTTTCTAATATCGTCAAAGCTCGCCGGGCTGACGATATCCTTTCCTTTCGGAAACCCCCTCATATCAGCTATCTCTTCGGTGACCTTCTCGGCGGGTAGATGGCCACCCATGCCGGGTTTGGCTGACTGGCCTATCTTTATCTCGATGGCGTCCGATCTCCTGAGATTCTCGTCAGATAGGCTGTACCTGTTGGGAACATACTCGAAGATGTACCTGTGGGCGTTTTCCATCTCTTCTCTCAGGATGCCACCCTCTCCGGAGCAGATGGCAGTCCCAACCGCCGCGCTGCCTTTGGCAAGGGCTATCTTGACGTCCCTAGACAACGCTCCGAAGGACATGTGAGTGACGTAGATGGGGGCCTCTATGATCATGGGATGATCGGCCCCGGGGCCTATCACAGTCCTCGTATTTACGGGAACATCCTCATTCAGGGGGATATTGGCGAGCTGGGCCCCTTTAATGAGGATCTTATCCCAGGACAGGACATACCTTGTTGTCCTCATGGGCTCGATTATCGACTCGGCGGTGGCTGAGATCTTGTGGATATCTGCCATCTGCCGCTCAAGCTCGTCCGACTCCCTCTTCCATTCTCCGAGGTAGCTTTCAAGGTCCCCCTTTATGATGTGGGAGAAGGTAATCTTATGCTTCTCCCCGCATACCGGGCATTCGATCGTCTGTTCTTTGCTTACTATTTCGTCTTCTTTTATCGGCTTTAGATGGTTCTTGTCAGATCTGCAGATGGGACATTGCCACCCTTTGGGAAAATCTATTGGATCGGTTCCGGGATCTACGTCCGTTGCAGAGCTTCCTCTCTCGGAGTCGTATTCAAAAACCTGGCAGACGTCACAACGATATCTGGTCATAAAAACAGCCTTCCAAAAAAAATATTTTTAGGTCTGCTCCTTTTCAGATCCCCTCAAACAGTAGTACATCTTCGAAAGCCCCATCTTCTCGTAGACGGGACACCCACCACATATGCATCCCTTTTCCTCGGATATGCAACCACTCTTGCCTATCGTCACAAAACAGAACCCGCCCTCTTCGCCGCACTCCACAAAGCTGGGGCAGCTCTTGCAGGTGCACATATCCAGAACCATCTGTTTTCGCTTCTCCATCTCTGCCCTGTCCATCTCCATAATATCCAACCTCCACCTATCTTCAGAAACTTTACCTAATAAAGAATTATCCCTTGGTCGATCCCGGCAGCGTGCCGAATTTTCTGTAATTTGATAATAAGAAGGATTATAGGCCCTGTATCCTACAAAGTATTTGGAAATGGGAGGACACAGAGCCATGATACCTATAGATATCCTGGAAGATTACCTTATCGATCAAGATGACGGCTTGAAAAAGCTACTGACCTGGTTCTTGAACCTGGTGATGCAGCTTGAAGCAATGCAACAGGTAGGTGCAGAGCATTATCAACGGGCAGAATCGCGGAAGGCTCATAGAAACGGATACAAGAACCGATCACTGAAGACGCGAGTTGGAGAGATCCAACTCAAGAAACCGCAATTGCGCGAAATAGCCTTCGAGACAAAAGTATTCACCAGATATTCGCGTGTGGAGAAAGCTCTGCTCAATGCGGTTATTGAATCATATCTCCAAGGAGTCTCGACGCGGCGGATTAAAGATATTGTCTCTCAATTAGGGATCGAGGATCTGTCGGCCTCAAGTGTTTCAAGGATCTCAAAGGAACTCGATGAAAAGGTCGAAGAGTTCCTCAAGAGACCCATTGAGCAGGCGGTTCCCTATATATTCGTAGATGCCAGCTACTTCAAGGTCAGGAATGGGTCGAGATATGTTACCAAGGCTTTCTTGGTTGTAACAGGAATTCGAGAGGATGGCTATCGAGAGATACTTGGGGCAAAGATAGCTGACGTGGAGGATGAAGCCTTCTGGTCTGGATTATTTCTGGATCTCAAGGATCGTGGCTTGTCAGGAGTAAAGCTTGTGGTATCCGATGGTCATAAAGGAATCCAGAAAGCAGTAGAAGGATCTTTCCTGGGTTCGTCGTGGCAGATGTGCCATGTTCACTTTATGCGAGCGGTTCTAAGAAATGTGGCCAAGAAATGCCAAAAGGAGATAGCAGATAAGCTCAAGGATGGACTAGAAGACGAGATCGAGATGCAAGAGTTGTCCCAGGAACTGGAAAGTAGAGGTTACTCCAAATCTGCGGATACTATTGAGCGTTTTCAATTCGGATTATGGAACTACAGGTCATTCCCCAAAGCCCACTGGAAAAGAATCCGGACCACCAACGGGTTGGAGAGGATCAACAAGGAACTCAAAAGGAGATCAAGAGTGGTGGGAGCATTTCCCAGTGATGAGTCGTTCATGAGGCTTGGTGTATCGATTCTGATAGATATCAATGAAGAGTGGATGACAACTAAAAGGTATTTATCCATGGAAGCTGATTGAGATGCGGGATTACAGGGCGTCCGAAATTACAGAAAATTCGGCACGCTGCCTCGATCCCGCCGGCAGATCATCTCTTCTTGATCTTGTCTACGTACTTTTTAAGCTCTGCGACTCCTGTGAACATTCGGGTGCCCTTTTCCCTGGCGAAGACGGACTCCGCTGATCTAGACTTGGGCGGATCTTCTCTGAAGGCTTCAAAGGCCCTCTTTCCGTCGTAATCGACGAAGGCCATCCGTGCGGAGAAGTTGTCGGGTTTCACCATGATGGCATCCCCCGTGACGGTGGTAATGTGGTGGGGGTGATCTATGAGGGATTTTGCCAGCTCGTTTGAGCTCATAACACCTCTCTTCTTCAGCTCTTCTGAGAGCTGGTTGAAGTCCGCCAGCAGATAGAAGGCCCCCTCTGGCTTTGTGGCACGGATCCCGTCGATTTCGTTGAGGGACTGAGATATCTCCGATCCCATGATCCTGTGGATCTCTCTTGTGATCCTGAAATACTCCTCGATCTCCTCATTAGGCTCGTAAACGGTGATGGCGGCATTCTGAGTTGGGGTGGAGACGTTGGTATAAACGGTGGCTGCAACCTTTGTGAAATCGTTTTTCAACTTATCTGAACAATACTCGGGCAGAATGCAGCTTCCGAGGCGGTACCCTCCTGCAGATCTATCCTTGGACAACCCGTTTGTTACGAAGGATCCCTCCGGATAAATCCGCCCCATGCTTGTGAAATTCTCGAACCTGTAGGTGGTCAGGGCGTAAATCTCGTCCGATAGGATCAAGGTGTGACGATCTCTACAGACCTGAGCGATCTTTTCCATTTCCCTGCGGGTGTATACGACACCTGTGGGGTTGTGGGGGTTGTTCAGTATCAGTAGGTGCTGCTCTTCAGGGAGTTTCATGAGAAGATCCTCCAGGCTTTGAGGGTCGATCTTGTAACCATTCTCGGCCTTCATTTGGAGTATATGATACTCCTTTCCGTGGAGTTTAAGCTGAGGGGCGTAACCGATCCACGAGGGGGAGGGTATAATTACAGAGCCGCCCAGTATGGAGAATAGGGTGTACATCAAACCCTTTGTGCCGTGGCCGACCACTATCCTGGAGGGATCCACATCAAGGCCGAAGTGTCTCTTATTGAATCCAGAGATGGCCTTTCGGAGCTCCTCAATACCTTCCGCGGCGGAATAGTGGCCCATATGGGCGCTCCCTCCCAAAGAACGCTCCAGAGGCGGGGGGACGTGAAAGGGGGATTGGCCAAATCCAAAACTATAAAACTCTATGTTGCACCCGATTTTGTCGCAGCTTTTCCTCTGTTCAGCAACGAACAACCCCACCCGAAGGTTTTCCGGCATGGATATATCGTCAACTCTCGGATCTACCATTATCTCACTCATCATCGATCCTCCCGGATTTCTAGCTGCAGAATTCTTTTGTTGCGATGTTATATATAATTATTTGCAATCCTTTTACAAAGAAGATTATTTGAAGGATATCATGGTGATTAGTAACAACTCAGGCGCCCATGGTCGGCATCATTAGCCGCAATTTGCGAGATATTTCTTCGGCCACCAACTAGGCCTTTTTTTTAAATTTGTAGTCGGATGATATCGTTTTTGTTTTGGCACGATTCTGTAGTCAGATTATCTTGAGCACCTGGAACCAATACCATCCGATCGATTTTGGGGTACCTGAGTAGTTACGTTGATTAATAGGTAAAATTTAAATATCATTGAATCATTAAAAACTAGAATAGTTTTTGTTAAAAACCAAACAAGGTGTTAGCCGATGGATCAGATTCAAAGATATGAGCCCGAAGCTGCCGTATTTTCGATAGATGTGGTTTATTTTGCCGCCCATTGTCGCGATCCACGGAATCTGGGTCCATCCCACGTTCACGTTTGAAACGATGGTATATGTTCACCTAATGCTCAAAACCATCAAGTCAAACGATTTGCATCAATGGTGTAAAAGGATGTAATTTTATGGAAGAATTTGATGTGATTGTAATCGGCTCCGGCGGAGGGTTGCACGTCGCCTCCGCCGCCCTCAAGAAAGGGATGGAAGTTGCTCTGATGGAGCGCGGTCCCCTGGGCGGAACCTGTCTGAACAACGGTTGTATCCCTTCGAAGATGCTTATCCATCCCGCGGACGTGATACGAACCCTGGAAGAAGGGAGAAAGGTTGGGATCGAGGGCCACATAGACCGGATAGATTTCCAGAAGATTATGGAACGGATGCGCTCGGTGATACGCCGATCTGTTTCGGGTATGGAGGAGTCGATCAGGTCGCAGGAGGGTCTGACCTGGTTTCGGGATACCGCCGAGTTTGTGGGAGAATACACCCTCAGATCCGGCGGCAGAACTCTGACGGCCCCGAAGATGGTTATAGCCTCGGGTGCCCGGCCCCTCATCCCCACCATCACGGGGCTTATAGAGACCGGGTTTATGGATAACGTCTCGGTCCTCGATCTCGAGAGGCTGCCTGAGAGCCTCGTCATCATGGGTGGGGGCTATATAGGCTGCGAGTATGCCCACTTCTTCTCCGCCATGGGGACTGAGGTCACCCTCGTTGGGAGAAATCCCAATCTCCTTCCCAATGAAGATCCGGAGATACGCGAGATCGTCGAGAGGTCACTCTCGGATAGGATGGGGGTATACACCGGCCACGAGATATTCAAGGTGGAAAGAGAAGGTGGGAAGAAGGTGGTCTTTGCCCGGAAGACGGCAGACGGCTCGATAGAGAAGATCGAGGCAGAGGAGATTATGGTGGCCGTCGGAAGGAGGTCAAACGCAGACCTCCTCAAGCCGGAGATGACGGGGGTCGAGACGGACAAACGGGGGTGGATCGTGGTAAATGAGCGCCTGGAAACAACAAAGCCGGGAATATGGGCACTGGGAGATGCCATGGGGAGGTTCATGTTCAGGCATACCGCCAACTACGAGGCGGAGGTGGTATCTCATAACATCTTCGAGGCCACCGGCGAGGATGATATGAAGGTGGCCGATTTCCACGCCGTCCCTCACGCAGTTTTCACTTATCCGCCCGTAGCCGCCGTGGGGTTGACCGAATCTGAGGCCAGAGAGTCGGGGTATGAGATCCTGCTGGGCAGGGCCAAGTACACCGATGTGGCCAAAGGCGTTGCCATGGCCGAAGAGGACGGATTTGTGAAGGCGGTAGTCGAAGAGGATAGTATGAAGATTCTGGGAATATCCGTAGTTGGCTCTGAGGCCCCGGAGCTGGTGCAGCAGGTCGTCTACCTCATGAACACCGAATACCAGGACTTTATGCCCCTCATCGAGTCCCAGGTGATCCATCCCACCATAAGCGAGGTGATCGCCCACGCCTTCGCAAACCTGGAACATCCCCACCATCACGCCGAAGAATGACGGGACTTTGGCCCAGGGCTTCGGTCTCAAATCGGGATATCGAGATTTGGGATATCGGGACGAATATAGCCCCGGGCTCACCTTTATCATAGCCCCGGGGTCAATCCCTTTTTTCCTTCTGCCAGGGCCAGCGCTCCTCTATCTCCACCACCAAAGTCCAGCTCAACATGGTTCTGATGACCACCAGCAGCCCCAGGCTGGTGAGATTGACCAAGTTGAGCTCCACGGTCACCGTCTTGATTATATCGGCGGCTACGAGTATCTCAAGGCCCAGGAGGAGGGTCTTTCCGATGCTAATCCTGAGGGGGTTGATTCCATCTGATGAACCCCACCGTCCCATCCTCCCTCTCAGGTATCCAAAGACCGCAGCAGCGATGCCCACAATTATTACTGCCACACCGAAGACCTGCAAAAGGAGGCTTACCGCCTCGATCCAGTAGGGGAGGCTAGACAACAGATCGTCCATGACCATCATTTCAGCAAGCTATTGGTTGCTGGAGCCACTCTGCCAGGCTATCTCGGCCTTGACCGAATATTGCTGCAGGAGAATTGAAGGGGGATCGGCTCATACCACCCCATCAGCCTTTCTTCATCTCATCCGGATGGTTCTCTTGGGCGTGCTTTTCCATCTCCTCTTTGGTGGCGAAGATCATGCCACAAAATTTGCACTTAAACTCCTCGGCCACAATATCTCCCTCTAAATCCTTTTTCGCCTTTCATCGGTATTCAACCTTTCGTCCAATTTCCCAATCAAGATCGATATGTTGCGGCTTCAAGCTTGATTCTTTTCTCTATAAACCTGCCGACAGCATCTACAAATTCGGCATGGCTCCAGGTCAAGGGGGCTACAGATACCGACTCTCCCGTAAAGGGATGGACCTGCTCAGGCATGACCCCCGTCTCTAAAGAGCAATTTGCGGCCCATCTGATCAGCTCAGAGGCTCTCGCCAGGTCCTCCTCCCCCTCAGCCTTGGCGATGTACCATTTGGCCAGCCAGAGGGTGCAGATCGGCCAGGGATTTCCGACGCTATCGGGCGATTGTCTCCGGTACAGATCGTCCTGATATCTGGCAAGGCCTCCCTTCCCCTCCACCCAGAGGGTATCTTCCACCTCACTCATCGTTTTGACCACGAGAGGATCATCGGCCGGCAGAACTCCGAATTCGAAGAGGGCGTAGACGCTGCTGTCCACCACCGGATCGAGCTTCTTTTTGCCGACGTCTGTACCCTCGTACTTCAGCCCCCGAACGATGGCGTCCCTCTCCGGATCGTACAGCTCCCTCAACATCAGCTCCTTTATCTCGCCGTATCCGTCCTTGCACAGCTCGCAGACGGTGCTGTCTCCAAAGAGCTGAGCGAGACTTTCGGCGGCGTTCAGGCCCGCGTATACCGCCGAGATGGTGAAGGTGAAGACGCCCCGCCTCTCCTCCCAGAGGTCGTAGCTCTCCATGGGGAGGCCGTTGGGATAGCGATAGTCGTTCATGAACTCGGCCGCTTTCTTGACCAGAGGCTCGTACAGCTCCCTGACGAACTCCAGATCCCTCGTCGACCGGAAGTACTCCCATAGAGCATATATCACCAGGGCTGTCTCATCCTCCTGGATGGGGAGGGAGGGGGAGCCGTGGTCGACCCAAGGGTGCCAGCTGCTGCCCAGGGTCCCGTCGGGGTTGTACTTGTGCAGAAGGCACCCCATCCACCAAAGGACGTCCTTACAAAATCTGAAGAAGGGTTTGGCGAGGTCAGGAAATCCGGCCCTGATCATGGCCATGGAGACTAAAGCGCCGTCCCGTGCCCACATGTAGCTGTAGGTGTCCTTGTTGTAGGCGCTGTTATCCGAGTCGTTTGCAGCTATGATAGCGCCGCAGGAGTCGGTCTGGGTCTTGATCATCAATAGAGATCTCCTGTACAGGCGGATGATATCCTCGTCCAGCCCGGTCGTGTCTATAACTGCCCTCTCGACCCAGGCTCTCTGGCGAGCCTCTGCATCTTCCAGCAGGGACTCTGGGCCATCTTCCAGGATCATGTTACTAAGTCTATAAACTTCGTTGAAATTTTTCCCTGCTGCCATGTAATAATATACGGCCTCATTCCCCATTGCTGGGATCTTTAGAGTCAATCCCACGGTGGAGTCCACCGTTCCCTGAGTAACGGGATTTTTCGATAGTAACCCATCTTCGGCGTCCCGGAAGGTCCCCTCAAAGCCTTCGCCTTCGGAAAGCCCTATGGTGTAGTCGTCAAGATCGCTTTTTATGCGACCGCCATCTCCAGACTTCAGGGCTCCGATTAAAAAATACCTGGCCCTCTTGTAATGGATCACCACATTGTGGTCCATCTGATAGACCGCGGTATCACCTATACCGTCGCCGTAGAGGTGAAAGTCATTGTAAAAGAATATGCTAAACTCTCTATCACGATCTTCAAGGTTCCTTATGCTTATCTTCCTCAAGAATATATCCGCCTCAAATAAGACGGTCTCCTCCAGGGACAGCTCCACCCTGAGGTCTCCATTGGTCGCCCGGTTCTCGGTGACGAGAACTTCATCTTTATACCCCAGCCTCCTCTCCCACCCCTGGTCGTTTATCCAGGAGAGGCGGCCGTCGACGTAAACCCCCACCTTCTGAGCATGGCCGAGGAGATGGTTCTCCTGGCCGACATGGGGAAAATATATGTCTCTAACCTGAAGCCATTTGTCGATGTTCACCAGGAGAGACTGGTTTCCCAGGGCTATATGTCGGGTCATATGTATTCATCCTCTCGATGGGTCGTCGAAGTCGATTACCACCTTTATATTATCTTTCATGGAAGAGAATGCCTCTTTGAAATCCTCCAGGGGGTATCTGGCGGTGATGAGCTTTGAGAGGGATCCCGGCCACCTCTCTTCTATGGTCAATAGGTCGGAGATACCCCTCTCAAAATCCAGCCGGTGAGCGTTGACCGTCCCCACCACGGCCCTGTTCCCCAGGACCAGTCCCTGATTGAAACAGTCGCTGCATATCTCCATTCGCTTCTCTCCCCCGGTAATTGAGGCCAGAACCACCACCCCGTTAGTACCAACGATCATTATGGAGTGGAGGGCGACCGTAGAGCTGCCCGTCTCTTCGACGATCAGGTCGATCTGCTTTCCCACCACCTTCGGGATATCGTGGAGTTCTGTCCGTTTGGTGTTGAAGTGAAGGACTCCGAGCTCGGAGAATATTTTGGCCTTATAGTCGTCGTTGGACCTGTCGACCGATAGGACCTCAAGGCCCCTCAGCCTGAGGAGCATCGCCGTCAGAAGGCCCAGAGAACCCGTCCCCGTGACCATCGCCACCTCCGGGCGCCAGGTCAATCTCTCCTGGACCTTGAAGGCCATCCTGACCGCCTTTTCGGCCACGCTCATCGGCTCCAGAAGAACGGCAAGCTCACCCAGCTCCTCCGGGACCTTTATCAAAAAATCCTCTTTTTCCAGGTAATATTCGGAGAGGAAGCCGTGGAGACCTTTTATCCCTCTCTCCCGGTAGTCACCCAGAAGGCACATGTCGTACTCGCCGTCCTGGCAGTTGATGCAGCCGTCCGGCCTTCTGACGGTGGCCACCACCATCTCCCCGGGACTAAAGGATCTTACATCCTTTCCGACCTCCTCGACCCTGCCGAGGGACTCGTGGCCCGGGATCAAGATCTCTTCACCCGAAGGCGGGGTGCCGTAGACCCCGTCAAAGATATCCTTATCGGTTCCGTCGAGGCCTACGGAATGGACCTTGACGAGGACCTCATCGTCGCCCAGCTCCGGCATGTCGACGTCGATCAGCCGAGCGCTATCCTTCTCTTTGGGACGAACCGCCGCAGCCTTCATGAAAGATCGCTCCAATATCTACCTCAGCCTTATCAATTCGTCTTCTGCAAATATGGGTCCCACATTAATCTCCGGGCACATACTTTCATAAAGCTCTGGGGGGACACCGATGTCTGCCAGGTAGAGCTCTCCCACAAATGCCCCGGCCTCTGGGTCAAATAGTCCCCTTTTGGGCATGGCCAGAGTCATCGTCACCGAGGCTCTGACTGTGGGATCGTAGACCGTACCCTCCGTCGATCCGATCCCCGAAGGGATATCGAGGGAACAGATGGGCTCATCTCTTCCGTTGGCCCACCGGATCAGGTCTGCAGCCTCATCCTTTGGGGCACCCTTCAGGCCGTAGCCGATGAGACCGTCGATGATCGCCGAGACCTCACCGATACGGCTAGCCGTCTCCGGCCTATGAAGGGGTACCTCCATCCGGCGGACGATATCAAGCTGTTTTCGAGAAACGGGCTTGAAATCCTCCTCGGGCCGGGAGATTATGAGATCGACGGAGGCACCCCAGTTGTGAAGATGGCGGGCGGTGACGATGGCACCTCCGCCGTTCCCTCCGGGCCCTGCCAGGACGGCCACCCTCCTCCCCCGGGGATCTCCCTTTAAGAACCGCTCTCTCACCAGGCGGGCGAGGTTTCGGCCAGCATTTTCCATCATCTGGATCAGCTCGATCCCATACTCCTCTATCATGAACCGGTCCACCTCCCTCATATCCTCCTCGGTGAGGGTGGGCAGGCCTTCTTGACGGAAGGGTATCATGCTCTTCTGTGAATCGGATTCTTCTGGCTTTTTTGGCCTTTAGTCTTTGATGATGCTCTCGGCCAGCTGGACGATGGAGGAGGCGACGATGCCGTACTCTTCCATCAGCTCCTGGGGACTCCCAGATCTTGGAATGCCACTTATGCAGAGCTTTCTTATGTGCTCCAGAGCCTCAGATATGTAGGAGGCGATCCCGTAGCAGTAATGGTCCTCCACTACCATCGCCCTCTCTTTGCATTCCTGGGCGTTTTTGACGAGCCCCGCCGAGTCGAAGGGCTTTATGGAGTAGAGATCGATCACCCTTATCGAAATCCCCTTCTCCCGCAGAATTTCATATGCTGTCAGCGCCTCGTTCAGGGTGATCCCCGCCGAGATGACTAGGGCATCATCGTTGTCGCTTCTCTTGAGAACCTTGAAGCCGCCGAGGGGAAACTCCTCCTCTCCGCCGTATACCACTGGCGTCTCGCCTCTGGTGGTCCTGAGATAAGCGATCCCCTCAAACCTCATCATCTCCCTCATCAGCCCCTCGGTGGAGACGGCATCGCTGGGGTAGAGGACGATCGAGTCAGGCATGCTCAGGAACATGGGAAGGTCTTCAAGGCCCATCTGAGATGGGCCGTCCTGTCCGATGCTGACCCCCACGTGGGATCCGACGAACTTTATGTTGGATCTGGAGTACTGGGCCATGCGTATGAAGTCGTGGGCCCTGGTCAGGAATGTGGCAAATGTGGAGATGACGGGAACAAAACCCATGGCAGAAAAGCCTATGGCCATGCCCACCATGTTCTGCTCGGCTATGAAGGCCTGAAAGCACCTATCAGGGAACTCTTTGCAGAACGCCTCCGTCATAGTAGAGTTTCTGACGTCGGCATCGACGACCACCACCCTCCCGTCGACCTTTCCAATTTTGACCAGGGCGTTGCCGAAGGCCTTCCTGGTGGAGACCCGATCCCCCATCTCGTAATCATCGCCGATGAAATCGACAAACTCGAAGGGAGGCGGCCTTCTGTATCTCACCTTGGATGGAAGGCTTATCCCGACTTCCCCGATCTCGGCCAGGGCTCTTCCGAGCTGCTCTCGATTGAGAGCCTTGCCGTGCCAGCCCTCTTTGTCCTCCAGGAACGATACCCCCATACCCTTGAAGGTTCTGGCAACTATGGCAAAGGGCCCTCTGCTCTTTCTGGCATCCCTGAAGGCCGCCAACAGCTCCTCCACCTGGTGACCATCTACCTGGGCAGCCTCCCATCCGAAGGCCTCGAACTTTCTGGCATAGGCCTCGGTGTCGTGGCCGTGCATGGTGGGGCCCGACTGGCCGAGTCGGTTCACGTCGATTATGGCGCAGAGGCCGCCGAGACCGTAGTAGGCGGCGGTGTTGGCCGTCTCCCAGACCGACCCCTCGGCCACCTCCCCGTCCCCCATGAGGACGTAAACTCGGCCCGGATCTCCCGCCAGCCTCTTGGCCAGAGCCATCCCCGCCCCCGCCGCCAGACCCTGCCCCAGACTGCCCGTGGCCACCCTGATCAGGGGCATCCTGGGGGTGGGGTGCCCCTCCAGCCTGCTGGAGATCTCTCTCAAGGTCTCCAGCTCCTCCAGGGGCATAAAGCCGGCCTCGGCATAGGCAGACCAGAGGATGGGTGCTGCGTGACCCTTGGAAAGGATGAACTCATCATCCTCCCCCAGCTCATAGAAGAAGAGGGTGCTCATGATCTCCGCCGCCGACATGCAGGAGGTGGGATGTCCAGAACCCGCGGCAGTGGTTGACCTCATCGAATCTATCCTGAGCTTGTCGGCCATCTGGGCCAGTTCATCAACGGATGCCATATTATATCACCCATATATTATTAGGAACTAAAATTTTAAACCTATCATATCCTTCAAACGGGATAGCGACCTTCCTACATCCTCAGACTTCAGAAGGTAAGAGCCTGATACGAAGAGGTTGGCTCCCGCATCCTTTGCGAGCTTGATGGTATCGCCGTCGATCCCGCCGTCTACCTCGATATCCAGATTCTCTCTGATCCTCCTCAGCTCCGCGACCTTCTGGAGGGGCTCGGAGAGGAAGGCTCCCCCGTAGGCTCCCGGCTCCACCGTCATTATCAGGACCTCGTCCACCCGGGAGATTAGGGGCATGATGACGTCGAGGGGGGTCTCGGGCCTGAGGGCAACCCCCACCCTCTTGCAGAGATCCCTTCCCAGCTCCAGGATCCTCTCGGGCTCGGGAGTAGGGCAGCATTCTGCGTGGACCAGGAGGGAGTCGAACTTATCGGCGTTCCTCTCGATCCAGGTGGCCGGATCTCTCACCATCAGCTGGGCCTCGTATCGGTTGCCAGTATCAGGAAGCTCGAAGTCGAACTCAAGGGAGGTGTTGGGAACGAAGTATCCGTCCATCACGTCAAGCTGCATCCAATCCAGGTGGTCTTTCAGCCGGTCGATTATCCCTTCCAGCTCCTCCTGCCGGTTGGCGATGACGGCTCCGAGAATGACGTCCTTCATAATAGCCCCTCCACCAGGACTGCCCTCACCGGAGAGCCGTCCCCATCTCTGATCTTCAGGGGGAAGCCTATGAAAAGATACCTTCCAGCCTCAACTCTGGAGAGGTCCAGCCCCTCAAAGATGGGTATCCCCTCCTCCAGGAGGATGCAGTGGGCAGCACAGCGGCCTGAGTGATATCTTTGGATGCTGAGATAGTCGGTCCCCACCGCCTTCATCTTCTTTCTGACCAAAAGCCCTGCCCCCTCATCGGTCAGATAGATGAAATCCTCTCTGAAGTCGCCGTAACCTGTGGTGGAGTTTTTCGTCTTGAATAAGACTATCTCCCCTTTCTCTATCTTTTCTGCTGCGAGTTCTTCCTCGCCTATGCCCTCTCCAAAGTCCAGGTACCCCAAATCCACCACTCTGCATTCGCCGATGCATCGGTCGAGGGGTATCGTCTCGACCCCCCCTCCGCTCCGGTCTACGTGGCGCCTGCCGTCCACGTGGGTGCCGGTATGGGCCCCGAGAGTGTATTCAGAGAGGTTCGACGAGCCTCCGGTGATTTTGTCCACCACCCTCCTTCTGAAATCGGCGTTTCCCGGATAGGTTATCATCCCCTCGTAAATCTCCAGGGATATGTCGTGGACCTTCAATCTAAAATCTCCTCCGCCAAAATCCATCTTCTTCCACACTTTTCCAGCATCTGGTCCGCCTCGTCCGGACCCATCGATCCGGCGGGATACCGGAGAACCTCTCCCCGGGACCTGATCTTGCCCATTATCCCGTCGACTAACCGCCAGCTTGCTTCGACCCCCTCCCATCTGGTAAAGAGTGTCTGATCCGCAGTTATCACCCCCTGTAGGAGAAGCTCATAGGCCTGGGGGCTCTCCAGTCCAAACTCGCATCGGTGGCAGAAGTTGAGGGTGACAGGCTTCAGGGAGCTTCCCGGCCCTGGGACCTTGGTGTTGAACTTTATCGATATGCCCTCGTGAGGCTCGATTCTCAGGGTTACCACGTTCTCGGGCGGCTTTCTCGCCACTCCGCCGTAAAGGTTCCAGGCCACCTCCTTCAGGACCAGGCTGACCTCGGAGCACTTCCTTGTTAGCCTCTTTCCCGTCCTCACATAGAAGGGAACGCCCCGGAACCTATCCGAATCCAGATGTATCTCCAGGGCTGCATAAGTTTCGGTATTCGAGCCCTCAGGGACTCCAGGTTCCTCCAAATAGGCTCCGACCTTCTCGCCTTCCACCTCACCTCTCACGTACTGGCCCACGACGATATCCTCCTCTCCGACCTCCAGAAGGGAGCGGAGGACCTCGATCTTACCAAATCTTATATCGTCAGGCTCAAGAGACCTTGGGGGTTCCATAGCCACCAGGGCCAGAACCTGGAGGAGGTGGTTTTGGATCATGTCCCGGACGGTGCCCACCCCGTCAAAGTAGCCGGCACGGCTGCCGACCCCAACCGTCTCCGCCAGGGTTATCTGGACGTTGTCCACAAAACGGTGGTTCCAGATCTCTTCAAAGACAGCGTTGGCGAACCTGAAGGCCAGAATGCTCTGGACAAGATCCTTTCCAAGATAGTGATCTACACGGTAGATATCCTCCTCTCCGAAGACGGCGGAGATCTTTTCGTTCAGGATCCTTGCGGAGTTTAAATCGTATCCGAAGGGCTTTTCCACCACTAGCCTCTTCCAGCCTTCCCCCTCCATAAGGCCCCCGGAGCCGATGGCATCAATCGCCCCGGCGAAGTACCTGGGGGAGAGGGAGAGATAAAAGATCTTGTTTCCCCGGCATCGGTGAGATGAGTCCACCTCCTTCAGAAATTCTGCGAGATCCGGATCAGGTGCCTCCCTCAGATCCATCGAATAGTAGCAGATCAGATCCTCAAAGCCTTCCAGCCCCTCATCCCGGACAAGGATGTTTTTTAGATCGAGTGATCTCAAGAAATCCTCCCGGCTCCTCTCTGCTCGAGCAAGCCCCACTATGGGGGTATTCTCGTTAATCGTCCCCTTCATGTAGAGGCTGTAGAGGGCGGGAATCAGCTTTCTTCGGGCCAGGTCCCCCGTCGCCCCGAAGAGGAGTAACATGAAGCTCATTTCTTCTTTACGGGGTGCTCCCCGAACTCCTTTCTCAGAGCGGCCAGCATCCGATGGGCCATGGAGTCCTTGTCCCGCGACGCAAATCGAGAGTTTAAGGCGTAGGCGTTGGCGATGAAAGGCACCGAATGATCGATCGCCTCTTTCACCGCCCAGCGCCCTTCACCGCTGTCGTCGACAAAGGGCTGAAGGGCCGCGAGCGCCGGGTCCTTCTCCAGGGCCTTCTCCGCCATCGCCATCAGAAATGAGGCGACTATGCTCCCGTGGTTCCAGACGTGGGCCACATCTCTCAAGTTCAGGCCTTTTAAGCTCCCGTTGGCCAGAAGATCGAAGCCCTCGGCAATGGCCTGCATCATCCCGTACTCCACGGCGTTGTGGATCATCTTCACGTAGTGGCCGCTTCCGGGAACGCCGGTATGAACGTACCCCTCTTCGACGGCCAGGGCCTTCAATACAGGCTCGGCGACGGCGATACCCTCTCTTCTCCCGCCCACCATAAAACAGGCTCCATGGCGGGCACCCCCTGTTCCACCGCTGGTGCCGCAGTCCAAAAAGTAGATTCCCGACCTACTGAGGGTCTCCTCCCGGCGTATGGAGTCGAGGTAAAGAGAGTTTCCGCCGTCCATCACCACGTCTCCATCTTTCAGGTGCGGGACCAGCTCCTCCAGTACCTGGTCGATGGTGGGTCCGGCGGGAAGAGATAGGTATACGACCCTCGGCGGGTGCAAACCCTTCACAAAGGACGGATAGTCACCCACCACTCTGACGCCCATATCCTCCAGCTCAGGCTTTCTACTCCGGGCCTTTCCCACGACGGAGAATCCCTCGTCTACGGCGTGGAGGGCCAAGTTTCCCCCCATCCGCCCAAGGCCGATGAATCCGATCTCTCTCATTTTTATAACTCCTCTATCAGACTCTATTCAAATGAGATCTTCATCTCTTCACTCACCCAATGCGGCATATTCGGGTATGGTGTCCTCCAAAAAGCCCCTCATACCCTCCCGAGTCTTGGGATGGACCAGCATATCTCTCATGACGTACATGGGAATGGTGGCGATATCGGCTCCAGCCAGGGCCGCATCTCGTACCTGCCTTGATCCCCTGAGGCTTGCAGCCAAAACCTCTGCTTCGACCCCGTGGGAGTCGAAGATCTCTACGATCTGGGCCACCAGATCGATACCCGATACCACGCCGTCATCATCGAAGCCCTCAAGCCCCTCCGTCGGGAAGTAATCGGCCTTCTCGAACTTCACCTCAGCCCTTTTCCGGATCAGGTCGTCTATCCGACCGGCGAAGGGACTGACGATCCTCGCCCCGGCCTTGGCGGCCATCAGGGCCTGCTCGGGGGTGAAGATGAGGGTGCAGTTGATGGGAATACCATCTCCGGCAAGCACGCGTATCGCACTGATACCTTCTAACTCCCTTCCTCCTTCCCCCTCAAAGGATGGGTTCACCGGGATTTTGATGTAGACGTTCTCGGCCACAGGATTGAATTTTTTGTACAATATCCTCCCTTGGGCAACCATCCCCTCAAAGGTATATTCTGTCACCTCCAGGCTCACAGGGGTGCCACGGGCCGTGGTCAGGATCTTTTTGATATACTCCTCCAGGTCGGAGCCACCCTCCGATGCCGCACCCTTTATCAGGCTGGGGTTTGTCGTGACGCCGTCACAGACGCCGCACCGGTATGCCTCTTCGATCTCAGAGAGCTTTGCAGAATCTATGAATATTTTCATATTTGCTCCCACCTACTTCGAGTTGAGATCTTCACCAAATTAACTGCGATTTTTAGTTGATATCCCACTATTTCTGACAGGTCGGAATCCCTCTGGCCGCTGCGTTGCACGCCCCATAGAGGCTGACGTCGTAATTTAAAATCACATAAATCGGTGTCTTCTCAAGAATCTCTCTCTGTCTGTTGGCCTTCAAAAACTCGGTCTGAAACTGCGGGCTTGTGAACATCTCCCTGTTCTTGGCTGCGATCCCACCGGCGATATAAAGGCCCCCTGTGCTCATGGAGTCGAGGACGAAGTTCTTGGCACACCGTCCGTAGTATTTTGCAAATACTTTGAAGGTCTCTCTGCTCGTCTCGTCTTTCTCCTTATATTTAGAGATCAATGCAGCCTTCTCTTCGGCTCCCTCGATCTCGGAGGCGTACCGAAGATCTGAAGAGCCTTCGGTGGAGCGGTCCTTCAAATAACGGTATATCCTCTCGATACCTCTTCCGGAGATCACCTCCTCGTAACTGACAGGGGTACCCCTGCCGGCTCTGATCTCTGCTGCGAGCTCAAGGTCAAATCTATCGTGGATAGGGAGATCCCCGTGGCCTCCCTCACTGGAGATGGGTGAATAATTCTTGCCGTCGAATGCCAAAATAGCCTTGCCCAGGCCAGTTCCTGCGCCGATTATAGACCTCGTCTCCCCCCATCCGCCCGATCCGGCCTTGGCCAAGAGGAGGTCCTCTTCTGAGAGGGACTCTATACCATAGGCTATAATCTGGAAATCGTTTATTATATAAAAATCTTTTATTCCCGTCTCCCTCTCTATCTCCCAAGCATCCACCTCCCACGAGAGATTGGTGGGCTTGGATCTTCTGCAGCCGCTTACAGCTCCCGCCACCCCAGCACATCCCCCCTCTATTCCGATTCCGAATTTCTCATCGGCGTATTCGAGGGTCTGCCTGATCGCCGGGACGAGGGATCCGAGCTTTTGGCTCTCGAAATGGGTGGAGAAGAGAACGGCCGTCTGCTCGTCCCTCACCCCCGCCACCGCCAGGTTGGTATGGGTCCCCCCAATATCTCCCCCCAGGACGAAGAGATCGTACCCCTCTAATTTTGCTTCTTCCGCATAAGATCTGATTATCATGGTCTTCTTCCGGCTGTTTATCGAACCTTATTTTTAAATTTTATCTTGAAAGATATTTTCGATAATTTTACCCATATAGGTCTATTCGAAAAATTAATTTTAATATATTTGGTAAATTTTAAGCATCGTGGTGTGATATACGGCGTGATTTTTATAGGAGCAAAAAAATAAATTGAAATAATTTACTTTTTGTGCTCCTTTCTGTGCTTTTCGAACTCCTCTTTGGTCGAAAAAGTCTCACCACACATCGGACACTTAAAACCTTTCTCTTCTTCAGCCAATTTAACACCTCCTATGCTTCCTTTTTGTATTATTTTCTAGATAATTCTATTTAGGTTTTTCCCTTAGAAAAATAAGGTAAATTAAAAATTTGAATATAAAAATATCTCGAAAACTTTATCTATGATGAATATTAGATATAAATGAAAAAAGGTTAGGTGGTATCATTTGGAGACAATAAAAACAACGCTTAGGATATGCATCCTTTCTGTATTGCTTCTTAGCCTTAGCACAAGCAGCTTTGCTGCCGAGAATATGGAAGAGGGGGCGGAAGGATGTACGGTATCGACACCGGACGGCTTCGACAAGTTCCTCGTCTACATGGGAGCCGGAGCTTACGACCCCGACGACCCGGAATTCACGCCGCCCGATTACATCTACTTCCAAAAGGAGGTTATGGGAAGAGACGAGGCTGCTATTGAGGCTGACAGGACCGCTGCCATGCAGTACTTCCTGGATACCTTCGGATTGGACTTCTTCGATGAGGAAGTTGTGGAGGATCCAACCTCTGTAGAGGCCATGAGCCCCCAGGGCGCGTGTCAGATGGCCGAGCTCTGCGATATTGAAGGCGTTGCCACCTTCAACGGCTTCATGCTCGATCCCAGACAGGAGTACAGAGCTTATGCGGTCTCTGAGATGACCGCTCCAGCCGAAGGCTGGGTTGTCCGAGATGGTGGATGGATGGTCATGACAATCGAGGAGACCACCCTTTATGGAACCTGGGGTGGCGAAGATGGTAAGGTCGTCCCGGCTGGATCTATGCTGGTCTTTGGCGATTACAACATCGACACCGGCGATCAGCCGATCGTCATCCATTACCAGTCCGGCTCGCCGATCATTCCGGGGGCGGAGGGGATCATGTTCCTCTGCATAGTCTCGAATCCGGAGTTCGGCGAGGGACGAGCTCAGGGGATCTCCGTTCCCCAGATCCTGGAGGACGGCAGGACTCAGGCCAACATAAGGAACATACTAACCTTCCCGGCCTATGGAAATCCGCCTGAAGCCTGAGAGGAAGTTTTGCAGCGGAGGTGGGCGTTCTGAAGTTAGGACGCCCTTCCTTATTTTTAAAAATGACAAAAATTTTAAAATTCTAACAATGCTTCTTTTAAGTCATCTTTGGCCCGAATCATCCTTAAACTTCGAGATTCGTTCTCCATAGGAAGGGCGACAGAACGGAGGAGGAAGATAGGAGTGAGAAAAGCCTGGCTGTACGACGAGGGAAAGCAGATCGGGACCGACTACGAGGACGTCTCCGAGATTCGGGCCTACGATCGGAGGATGGCGAAGATCAGGGACGTCGCAAAGGAGGTCCGAGAGGTCCTCGACCTTTTGGACCTCGCGCCGGATTCGACGGTTCTCGAGATCGGGACCGGGACCGGCGAGTTTCCCATCGCCGCCGTGAGCCGGTGCTCGAAGGTGATCGCCGCTGACGTCTCCCTTCCGATGCTGGAGTACGCCCGCAAGAAGGCGAAAGAGAGGCTGCGGGAGCAGGGACGGGCCGGGGATATAAAGAGGATCGAGTTTGTAAGGGGCGGCTTTCTCACCTACCAGCACCAGGGCGAGCCCCTCGACGCCGTGGTGTCCCAGTTCGTCCTCCACCACCTCCCCGACTTCTGGAAGCAGGTGGCGCTCCTGAGGATCGCCGGGGAGCTGAAGCCCGGCGGGAAGCTCTTCATCAGAGACGTCGTCTACTCCTTCGATGCCGCCGATTATGAGGAGTACTTCGACGGCTACCTCTCGCGGATGGCAAAGATCGGAGGCGAGGGGACGCCCACGGATATCCTCGTCCACATCAGAGACGAGCACTCCACCCTGGGCTGGGTTCTGGAGGGGATGATCGAGAGGGCGGGCTTAAAGATTGAGAGGGCCGATTATCGGGCGGGCTTCATTGCGACCTTTCTCTGCGTCAAACGGAGATGATGCTGATGAAAATTCGGGCTGATGACGGAGAATCCGGGCCTTTTGACGCGACGTGCCAGAGTTCGACCTCTCGCCGCAACGTCTTAGTATTTCCTGGGACATTTTATCGGCGGAGGATTTCATCATGATCGAAGAGAACCGGGACGCCCGGACCTGGGCGACCCTCTGCCACTTGAGCGCTCTATTGATGCTCATCGGCGTGCCCCTGGGAAACGTCCTGGGGCCGCTGGTGGTCTGGCTCGTCAAGAGAAATGAGCACCCCTTCGTCGACGACCAGGGCAAAGAGGCCCTCAACTTCCAGCTTTCCATCACCCTCTACTGGGTCATCGCTGGAATCCTGATCTTCTTCTCGGTGGGGTCGATCGCCTTCTTCTGGCCCGCCGTCCACCACAGGATGATTGACTTTTGGAACCCGATGGCCATGCCCTTCGCCATGCTATTCGGCTTCTTTTTGATCTTCGGCCTTTTGATCCTGGACGTAATCCTTGCGATCGTCGCGGCCGTAAAGACGAGCAACGGCGAAGCTTATCGCTACCCTCTGACCATCAGGGCGATCAAGTAGCCGACGTTGGGGCCAGAAGGGGCGACGGGGAGATGACAGAAGAGGAGACCTTCGAGGCGATCAGAAGAGGCGTCGAAAAAGAGCCCCACTCTCGGAACCTCGGGATCAGGGTCGAAGAGCTGGGGCGAGGATGGGCCGTGGCCGAGATGGAGTTCTCAGGCGATATGAAAAACATCTTCGGGACTGCCCACGGCGGGGCCATCTTCTCCCTCATCGACGAGGCCTTCGGCGCCGCTGCCAACTCCCATGGGACCGTCGCCCTCGCCCTGAGCGTCAACGTCACCTACGTTGGCCAGCCATTCCCCGCCGAAACCCTGAAGGCGGAGGCGGTGGAGGTCGATCGGTCCGAGATCGCCTCCACCTGCGAGATCCGGGTTCTGGGCGAAGACGGCAGGCTGATAGCAACGGCTCAGGCTACAGGCTATCGAAAAAAAGAGAAGCTTCCCTTCTTGGACGTTTAAAAGGGAATCGATATCATTCGATCCCCTCAAAGCACATCTCCACGTGCTCTTTTGCCGGCGGCTTCGTTGCCAGGCTGACGAGTACCGTCACCACGAAGGCGAGAGGCAGAGAAACAACGATGGGGTCGACTACGGGCCAGGGCATCGAGGTGATGAGGACGTCCCGGCCCAGGATCATCTTCGCGATCCCCAGGGGTGCGGCCTCCTTCTGGTGGACGAAGACGAGCATGAAGAGGCTGACGAAGGTCCCGGTGACGAGGCCGGCCATGGCTCCGGCCTTCGTCGCCCGCCTCCAGAAGAGGGCGCAGGCGTACATGGGAAGGAACGCGGCAGCGCAGAGGCCGAAGAATATCGCCGTTCCGGGGGCGATGATGCTCGGCGGGAGGACGTATCCCAGGATCACGGCCACCACCACGGCGATGATGATCCCGATCCGGGTAATCGGGATCGACCGGCCTCCCCTCATCCCCGCGAGGGTCTCGTAGACGTCCCGGCCGAAGGCCGTCCCCTGAGCGTGGAACTGGGAGCTCAAAGTCGACATCGCCGCCGCAAGGAGGGTGAGCATGAAGATGTAGACGAACCACTCGGGCATGGCGGCGTTAATGTAAACCGGTATTATGCTGTCGGAGTTCCCCTGAGCGGCCGCTATGGCGATGACCCCGTCGTTTTGGACGAAGTAGACGTTTGAGAGGGCCCCCACCACGAAGGCGACCCCGGTCATCATCAGGATGAAGACCCCACCGACGAAGACCGCTCGATTCAGCTCCCGGCTCGAATTCACCGTCATGAACCGAACGACGAGCTGGGGCATAGCCAGAACCCCGATCCCCACCCCCAGGACCAGGGTCGAGACGAGGGTCCACCACCAGGCCGACCCGTAGGCCGGCATGGCGGTCCAGCCAAGGTGGCCCATGGAGGCGAGGTTTGCGGGGACGAGGTCTGCCATGTCCGTCAGGGCCTGGTGGGCCTGGGCGACCCCCCCCAGATGGCTGTAGGTCATCACCAGAAGGAAGGCCATCCCGACGAACATTATCGTCGCCTGCATAGCGTCGGTGTACATCACCCCTTTCAGGCCTCCGAGGACGACGTAGGCCGCGATGATGACCGAGAAGATCATCAGGGCGAGATCGAAGTCTATCGCGAGGGTCGTCTCGATGAAACGCGCGGCCCCGATGAGGACGACGGAGGCGTACATCGGCATCCCCAGGAATATCACAAGGCCGCTGAAGTACTGGATGAACTTGCTGTCAAACCTCCGGGCCAACAGCTCCGGGAAGGTCATGGCAGAGAGGTTGTGGCCCATCCTTCGGGTCCTCTTCCCGAAGACGACGAAGGCGATGAATATCCCGACGAATATGTTCAGGAAGGTGAGCCAGAGAAGCCCCATCCCGAAGAGGCCAGCAACGCCGCCAAATCCGACGATGGCCGAGGTGCTGATGAAGGTCGCACCGTAGCTCATGGCCATGACGTAGGGGTGAATCTTCCTCCCGGCCACCATGTAGTCTGCGGAGTCGCGGGTCTCCCTCCAGCCCCGATACCCCAGGTACCCGATCGCCAGGATGTAGACCAGAACGATTATGTTGAGCAGCAATATGTCCATTGCGATCACAGCCCCAGCTCTTTCTCTTCCATCTGAGCTTCCCCCTTCTCCCACGAAACTTCCTCACGAATTTCATTGGCTTCCTTCTCTCCGCCCCTGTTCCAGTTGACGAGACCGTAGGCCACGCACAGGAGAGCGCTCAGAACGGAGAGGAGATAGACGCCGATGATCCACGGATCATTTATGCCCAACATGTTTCCTCCAAATCTCGAAAGTTTGAGAATCTCCCTCATTCAAGTGAGAGCATGTTTCATATTATCACGTTATTAAAGATAACGATCGAACATTATATACATTTATTCAAAAGTCTGTATTGATCGATCGGAAGGAGTTGATATAAAAAGAAAAAATAGGAAGTAGTGAGTTGGTCGATCGAAAGGTTGAGGCGGGGCTGTGATCAGAAGTCCAGTATCAATCTGTGACGTTCCACCAGTCCTGGGAGTGGAACTCGTTATTCGCGTCATCGCTGACCCAGGCATAACCCGCATCCACCATCATCCTGTTGTAGCAGGGGACGAGCTTTGGGTTTCCGTTCTTTCCGTGGAGATAGACGACGCAGCCTTTGCCGGCGTTGTCGTCGACGTCCAGGAAGACCTGGACGTTCAGCAGCCGCTCCATGCTGTACTCTCGCGAGTGGACGCCGTCGGCGGTCCCCACCGGCGGGCAGCCGAGGTCCGCGAGACGGACGGTGCCGAAGCCGTCCACCTCGAAGGTGCAGCCGTCGATGATCCGGCGAACGATCCCTGAGGCCTCGTTGGGATGAGCGAAGGCCGCCTGCGGCACCATCAGGACGATAGCCAATATCGCCAACATCAACTTGACGTTCATGGCCTTCGGATTGGGCGATCAGGGGGTTAAACTTTGTTCTGGCTCAGGAGTCGGGACGGAAAAGGAACTGATGGACGAATAAAACCTTCAAGTTCCCGTCATCGATCTTCGGCTTAAGGGTTGCTGAATACGAAAGAAAATTTTCCTCCCGAGGGGAAGGTTTTTTCACAGTCACTGACCCACTATATTGCCAGAAGTCTGTCCGATATCGACGTCCTTAGGGAAAGATGGACTTCTCAGCGGCCGGATCGACCGCCCTGGAATCCGCTGGACGCTTGAATCCATCGGCTGGAAGGGGGCCTTGTAAATTAATGAGGTGAGCAGTTCAGATGACAAACGAAGATGCCATAGACGATCTGGCGAGGATGTACCTCGCCGCGGAAGCCGAGAGAGCCGCCCTGGAGCCGATATCCGTCATCTGCCCTGACCTGACCATGGACGAGGCCTATCGGGTCCAGATGGCGATCGTCGCCTCCAAGCTGCGGGGCGGTGAGCTTTTGGCCGGAAAGAAGGTGGGCGCCACCAACGAGGCGATACAGAAAGCGATGATGATCCCCGAGCCGATATACGGCCACCTCTTCAAAAGCCAGCAGGTCTCGACCGGCACGACGGTATCCCTATCCCGGCTGATCAATCCGAAGGTGGAGTGTGAGATCGCCTTCATCCTCGAACGAGACCTCTCGGGACCCGGAGCCACCGCCGAGGAGGCTATCGAAGCGGCCCGGTCGGTCGCGGCCTCCATCGAGATCAACGACTCCCGCACCAGGGGATGGCAGATCGGGACCCGGGAGGTGATCGCCGACAACGGCGTTGCCGCGCGCTTCCTCCTGGGCGAAACTGTTCTTGATGCCGGGGACCTCGACCTGAGGAAGGTGGGGGTCGTCATGGAGAAGAACGGCGAGGAGGTCGCCCGGTCCACAGGGGCTGCGATCCTCGGAAACCCCGCCGAGTCGGTGGCGTGGCTCGCAAACAAAGTCGCGGAGCACGACGGCGGCCTCCGGGCGGGGGAGGTGGTGCTGGCAGGGTCCATGACCCCCATGACGCCGGTGGCCAGGGGCGACCTGATCGAGGCCTCGTTCGACGACCTCGGGGAGGTCTCGGTAAGGTTCGATTGATGCCTCCCGACTTCGGACTCGATGGAGAGTGTGGCTCAAATCTCCTTCAACTTCTCCATCAGCTTCTGGATACGCTCCGCGTAGGCGCCATCGAATATGTACTTATTTTCTTCCTCCAGGTGCTCGGCCTCCGATAGAGCCCTCTCCATCACCGCGCCCACCTCCATCAGAATACGATGCTCGGCGACGTCCTTTGTGACCACGTCCAGGTACTCCCACCAGGCCTGGTCCAGGGCCCTCAGGGGGGCGCCTCGAATCCGCTTCTCCTTCATGTGGTCCAGATAGTCCTGGAGGGCGCCGGTCTCGGGCCACTCGCCGGTCTGATACTCCTGAAAGGCGTCGCGGGCCACGTCTCCGATCCGGTCGTCCCTCTTCCGCTGCTCAAATAGCCACATCGAAAATTCAACTCTTCTTCCGCCCTTCGGCTTCATGGACTATCGCCTCCATCGACTGTAAGTCGCTTCTACGATAATTATCTGTCCTCACGATCTGGGCCGATCGGAGATCTTTCCCACGATTTAAAAAGAGCCAAACGAGGGACCATCACCAGCCGGACCTCTTCCGGACGAAGCGGGCCACCTCCTCTGACCCGGGCCGCTCGAAGACCTCCTCCGCCGACCCCATCCAGGCCAGCTCGCCTCCGATTAGGACTCCCACCCTGTCGGCGAGCCGTCGCGCCTGGTCGAGATCGTGGGTCGCCATCACCACCGAGAGGCCCCTCTCCCCGGCCCGTCGGATCAGGTCTTCGATCGTCTCCGCCGTCCTGGGGTCGAGGTTCGCCGTCGCCTCGTCCAGGAGGAGGAGTTCGGGCTCGGTGACCAGAGCCCTCGCCAGGGCCACCCTCTGGGCCTCGCCCCCCGAGAGGCTGAAGGCCCTCCTCTTCTCGTAGCCAAAGAGGCCCACGTCCCGGAGGGCGGCAGACACCCGGTCCCGGACGGCGGGGCCACAGAAGCCTCTTATTTTGAGGCCGTAGGAGACGTTCTTCTCCACGGTGAAGTTGAAGAGGGCGGGCTTCTGGAAGACCATGGCCATCCTCCTCCGGGCGGAAAACCTCGCCCTCTCGTCCTCCGAGACGTCGATCCCATCGAAGAAGACCCTCCCCTCGTCAGGGCGGTCGAGGAGGTTGAGGATCCGAAGGAGGGTGGTCTTCCCCGATCCGGTGGGGCCGATGATCGCGAGGATCTCGCCTTTCCCCACATCGATGGATACGTCCTTCAGAATATCGGCTCTGCTTCGCCTTGCAAAGACCCCTCTCGCCTCGATCATGACCACCAGTTCCCCTGGACCCTGTTGACGAGGAGGTTGACGATCAGGGATATGGAGACGAGGATTATCCCCAGGGCCATCGAGAACTCGATGTCGCCCCGAGAGGTCTCAAGAGCGATCGACGTCGTCAAAACCCTGGTGTAGCCCCGGATGTTCCCTCCGATCATCATCGCCACCCCCACCTCTGAGAGGGCCCGGCCGAATCCCAGCAGCACCGCCGCCAGCATCGCGGCCCTCGCCTCAACCATGATGGTGAAGATCGCCTGAAACTTCGATGCTCCGAGGGAGATGGCGGTGTCCCGGACGGCAGGTCCGACGCCGCTGAGGGCGGCGATGGTGAGCCCCGTCATGATCGGCGCGATCAGGATCGTCTGGCCGATCACCATCCCTCCGGGGGTGAAGAGGAGGCCGAAGCTTCCGAAGGGGCCGGACCTGGCTAAAAGGAGAAAGACGACGAGGCCGACGGTGACCGTCGGGAGGCTGTAGAGGGTCTGGATGAGGTTCACCACGGCCCTTTTCCCCTTAAAATTATGAAAATGGATGAGGCCGCCGAGGGGGACGGTGAAGATGGTGGCGAATGCCGTCGATGTCACAGCTATGGCGAGGGACCTCGTCGTTATCTCGACGACCGTCGGGTTGAGGGCCAGGATCAGCTCCAAAGCCCTCACAAGCCCCGCCGCGATCTCATCCAATATCTTTCACCCGAGTTCTCGCTGGTTTTCGATCGAATTTATGATCTTCCTCTCAGGCCTCTATCAGGCTGCAGTAATCCTCGGCCAGAGGCGCCGCGCACTCGTCTCCGGTGCAGCCGATCAGCTCGCAGTTTCCTCTCGCGGGGTTGAAGAGAGGCTTTCCGATAGTCTCGGTCCCGTACTCGGCGATCAGGTCCTGCCCCTCCTCGGAGACGAGGTAGTTGACGAAGTCGGCTGCCATCTCGCAGTTCGTCCCGGACCAGACGGCGGGGCTCACAGGGATCGCTGCATAGACGTTCAGGAGAACGTCACCCTCCTCGATGAGAGGAACGAGGTCGAGATCGCTCCGATATGCTGCGAAGCTGGAGGTATCGCAGAGGGTGTAACCTCTCATCTCGTCTGTCATCCGCAGCGTCGGGCCCATCCCCTGGCCGGCCTCGACGTACCAGGCGCCCGAAGTTGCGACCTCTTCGTAGTCGAGGCCAGCTCTATCCCAGAGGATCTTCTCCCGGGCATGGGTTCCCGAGTCGTCGCCCCTGGACACGAACTTGACCAGATCGGGGTTCTCCATACCCTCCTCCATGATCGTCTTCATCGCCTCGGAGGGAGCCATCCCCGCGATCCCGGCGGGGTCGTCCTCGGGGCCTACGATTATGAAGTAGTTGTAGGCAAAGCAGGTCCGCGAGAGGCCGTATCCGTCTTCGATGAACTTTCTCTCCCTAGCCACGTCGTGGACGAGGATCAGGTCGGCTTCACCCCTCACTGCGCGCTCGATCGCGATCCCCGTCCCGCCTGAGACGGTCCGGACGTCGACGTCGTACATCCCCTCGAAGATCTCTTCCATCTCGTCCAGGAGCAGGGTGTCGTAGAGGCTCGTCGTCGTCGAGATTCGAAGCAGCTCTTTCTGCCCTTCTTCGGCCTCGTCCTCTGCCGTCGCCGCGGTGCAGAGGAGGGCGAGGAAAAGGGCCAGGCCCGATATTCCGAGATATCTTTTCTCCATAAAGATCAAGTAAATTCATTGTCGGCGCTTACTATAAAGGATTTGGTAAGCGTTTTTTGAGGTAATGGGCCGAGTTTTGCGCTCGGGATCTCGCCGCCCTATGGCTTCGGCCTATATCCGGAGGCTTGGCAGAAGAAAAGGGATGCCAGAGCTTCGGATGTCTGCTTTTCATCCCTCTTACTCCGGCACCCTTGTTTCAGGAAGGCTGTTGTCGTCTTGCCACCCTTTGGCGGCGAGCGCGGTATGAAAGGTCACGAGACGGGTCCTACGCACGCCAATTCGACTGTGTCTTATTTAGTAATAAACTTTTCGCCCCGATTGCTACAAGACCGGATCGTCTCTGAAAAGGCCTAAAGGTCGAGGTATTCGTGACCCTCCGCGCTCCCGAGGTAATAAAATAGAAAGTGCGGGGCTAAACGGCCCCCAGCTTCTCCAGAGCCTCGGCAGCCGCTTTTCGGACCCTCTCCGACTCATCTGTCGAAGCCAGATTAGTAAGTGGCTCGACCGCTCTGACGTCACCGATCTCGCCTAGAGCCTCAGCAGCCGCCGCTCGGACACCAATATCCTCATCTTTCAGGGCATAAATAAGGGGATCTACGGCCTTGACATCACCGCTCTCGCCGAGAGCATCGATCGCGAGGAATCGGGTCAACTCTGACTCATCCGTCGAAGCATTGATTAACGCATCGATCGCTCTGTCGTCGCCGCTCTCGCTAAGACCCACGATCGCGAATGTTCGGATCAACTCTGATTCGTCCGTCGAAGCATTGATTAACGCATCAATCGCTTTGTCATCCCCGCTCTCGCCGAGACTCCAGATCGCAATAAATCGGGTCAACTCTGACCCATCCATCGAAGCATCGATTAACGCATCAATCGCTCTTTCGTTGCTGATTTCGCTAAGACCCTCGATTGCAAGGAATCGGATCAACTCTGATTCGTCTGCCGAAGCATTAATTAACGCATCGATTGCTCTGTCGTCGCCGCTCTCGCTAAGACTGGTTATCGCAAATGCTCGGATCAACTCTGATTCGTCCGTCGAAACATTGATTAACGCATCAATCGCTCTGTCGTCCCCGCTCTCGCTCA
>NPIE01003577.1_pt1 | contig 80690 bp, 47 predicted proteins | sample 8637661 | NCBI WGS metagenome assembly NPIE01 (sample SAMN07420842, study PRJNA396082) | bioreactor metagenome | isolation source: sample BA12 brine-fed electro-methanogenic bioreactor BA | place: Japan: Kochi | collected 2016-12-09
TTAATAAAAAAGGGCGACAAAATTGCCGCCCCTGAAAACAACCTCGTTTTATTTCTTTTACTGAAGGACTTCTTTGACCGTATCGATAATAGTTCCGTCCCGATATTCGATTAGGGCGATTGTCCGGTCGCCAAGTTTCGGCGGTGTTGGCTGGCCTCCGCAGATGCCGTCCACTTCCTTCTTGATGTCCCGAATGTCGCGAATGGGCAGAGGCGAGTTTTTGAAATGCTCGACAAGGTCTTTACGCAAGGGGTTTATCGAAATACCAAGCTCCGTAACGATAACGTCGATGGTCTCGCCCGGAGTTGTAACCGTGGTTACGGCATCGCGAATAATCGGAATTCTCTTGCGATAGGACGGTATTACAATCATGCAAAGCTTCGCGCCGGCGGCGACATCGGTGTGACCGCCTATGCCATGAAGCAGGAGACCGTCCGAGTGGGTGTTGACATTGACATTGAAATCGACATCGACCTCGGTCGCGCCCAGGAAGCCTATGTCCTGGCGATTCACCAGACAACCTTTGCTGTGAATATTGGCATACATGGTCATAGGCGTTTCGTGATGCCATAAATCGTCGCGGAAACTATCGATGGAATGGGTGTCGAAAACCTGGCCGTCGAAAAGTTTTTCGACTATTCCCTCGTGGAACAAATCCACAGCGAATTTAGTGATTCCGCCGTTGATGAAAGCGGCTTGAATACCGTCTTCACGCATATAATCGCCGAGATGTTTTGTAACCGCGAGGGAGATTCCGCCAGCACCGGTCTGGAACCCCATACCGTCGCGGTAATAAGGGGATTCTTTGATGAACTTGGCCGCGAGGTTGGCGATGTAAAGCCTTGCCGGACTGCGGGTTATTTTGGTCGTGCCGCTGACGATGAGATTCGAATCGCCGATTTTATCTACCTCGACAACATAATCGACATGGGTGCTCGGAATGCTGATTGGTAGGCATGGGAAACGGATAAGATTATCCGTAACAACTACAACTTTGTCGGCATATTGGGCATCTATGGCGCCGTATGCCAAAGGACCGCAGACCGAGGGGCCGTAAACTCCGTTGGCGTTGCCGTAATCGTCGGCGCAGGGGGCGGCTATGAAAGCGACATCGATATGCAAATCCCCGTCCTCGATTGCGCGGACACGCCCGCCGTGAGTGCGGAGAATTGCGCAGGTGGGCAGATTGCCGTGGCTGACGAACCTTCCGACAGGCCCGTTCATCGAGCCCTGAATATTCCGAATCACGCCGTTTTTGATGTGTTCGATAAGCGGCTCGTGGCATGGAAAAAGGGCGGTTGGCGCGAGGGTGATGTCCTTGATGCCCATCTCCGCGATGGCGTCAACAACCATGTTCACCACATAGTCTCCATTGCGAAGATGATGGTGGAAACTAATTGTCATGCCGTCTTCGAGGCCGGTTTTCTGAATAGCCTCTTTGAGGTTTTTAAGCAGTTTACTCTCCCCGCCCTCGTGAATCGGATATGAGCGCGGTATTGGCGGGGCGGCGCGATGGCCTTTCCTTAAGGGGTCGGCGAAAGCCCCCTGATATGGTGTAAGTTTTCGGCCATCCATCTCCGCGGGAATCATACGTCCAAGTGCGTTTTTAACTTCCATTCTTCCTCCGAAATTATATACTAATTATAGCTTATCTCCCAATTTTAACCCTCCGGCCGATAATCGTATGGGTCGATACAAGCATCAAACTGCTCTTTTTCGATTCTAATCCAATCGGTTTTATCGATACCTCTCATGTTGATGGAAGCAAGGCTGTAAGGATATGCGCTGGCGATAATCACGAATCTTCCTTGTCTCTGCGCGATTTTCTTCACTTCTTCCACCGCTTCAGTCAAATCCTGATCCTGACTGAATATCAGGCAAACATCGTATAATCCGTCCAGGGCATATTTGACAATATCGATAGCGATTCTCACATCAATGCCCTTCTCGATTCCTACACACCCGGAAACAAACGAACCGTCGGGTAATTTGATAGCCTTTTCTCGATACTTAAGCGGGCGCGAATAGACTTCTATACTTTGACGAGATATCGCCAGTAATTTCCTGGTCCAAAAACCGTTCCAAAAAGCGTTATCCTCTCTATTCGGAACTCCCGTATTGAAGAAGATTTTCTCCAGATGCCAACCTTTATCATCGCAAACAGCCTTTGCCAATTTAAGGACATCGTAGTTTGGAAAATTATATCCAAAAGCCTCTTTTGCGCCGTGGAATAGGTTTTGTCCATCTACGAATACGTATGCTCTACTTACCTTTTCCATGTTAGCACCGCAGATAATAGGAACCCCGCCCGGGCCTTTCGGCATATCGAGCGGGGAGCAAATAACATATCATTATGTCCATACAGAATATAATTCATAATTTGTGTTTGTCAAGCCTCAATATCGATATTTTTCGATGGAGATTTCTTTGCTTTTTTTGCGTTCTTTCGAGCAATACGGACACTTCCCTTAACTTTTTTCCCAGACTCGAACCCGGTTCTTGCCCTCGGCTTTCGCACGATACAACGCCCTGTCCGCTCGACGCATCAAATCGTCGGAGTCTTCCAGATCCTCTGTTAGAGAGGCCACGCCGAAACTTGCGGTAACATTCCCCCCCGCCAAATACTCCTCATCGCGGAAAGGATATGCTACGATACTTGTCCGAATAAGCTCCGCCCGATTTTTGGCAACGTCCAACTCGGTATTCTTCATAATCATCACGAACTCATCCCCGCCGTATCTGGCGACGATATCCCCCGGCGATTGATGCTGAGTAAGGATATGCCCGACAACCCGAAGGAGGTTGTCACCGTAGTGATGTCCCCCAAGGTCGTTGTATGCCTTCAGATTATCGAGATCGAGAACCACAAGGCACAAATTCGCACCGGCTTCCCTCGCAGAGATAATCATCTTCGGAAGGGATTCTGAGAAGTATCGGTAATTGTAAAGCTCCGTCAGACCGTCGGTAGATGCCTGTTTCTTGAGCTCTCGCATCGTGTCTTTCAATTCTTCCGAAAGCTCCCTTTGGCGCGTGATATCCTCGATGACGGTGAGTATCTTAATCTCCCCCTCCTTCGAGGAAGAAATTGGAATTATCGTAGTTCTGACAAAACGCTTTGAAGTATCACTGGAATAACTCGCCTCTTCGCTGACCACTATTCTTTTCGTTCGTAAAACCTCGCGATAAGTTTTCTCCAATCCGAGTTTGCGAATGTATGGAACAATATCGTGTATCGGATTACCAACTTTATCTTCGGAAATATCGAACTCCCTGCCGAAATTCTTATTAAAGTAGATAAGATCAAGGTTTTTGTCCAGGATGAAGATGCTCGATGTCATGCTCTGAAGGATTCCGTCGAAAAGCTCGTTCCTCTTCTGCATGTCTATTTCTGTCTTGCTCATCCTAAACATGAGCGAAGCCATTTCCCGATAGTTTTTGGTAAAGGGCAGTATTTTCTCGAAAGGCTTTTCATCGATAACTTGAATGAGTCCGCACAGCTCTTTGTCCCGAAAAACTGGTATCAGGTATAATTCTTCGAGAGCCATCACCTTAAGAAGTTTTCTCACGATGTTCTGCATATCGCCGGACAGCACAGATATTCCATTCTCCTTTGACAGGCGAAGACTATGTCCGTCGAGGAGATTGCGATATTCCATGCTTTCGGCATCGATGTGCATCGTAATTCGCTGGGGAATTGTATCCAGCAGTTCGAAAAAGCTTCTTCTATCGCCGGAATCACGGTAAGATACCGCGGGAAAACTCAAAACTGTGCCGTCATCCGAAAATTCGCAGATGGAGCAGAATTTCAAATCTCCAGCCTCGCGCATTAAATCGCTAACTACCTGAAGCCCCCTATTTTTATTGCCATAATCGATGAGCATCTGAAAACCGTCGAAAGCGAGGTTCAACATCTCCTCTTTGCTTTCTTCTAACTCTCGCAGAGAGAAATCTTTCGACCGCTTATCTTTGAGAAGAGAGAAATAGACTATACCTCCGAAAGCGACGCCAATTATGGCTGTGAGCGCCAGAAGAACAAACGCCAGTTCTTTTCCGAAACCGGCCAGTTGGGAGTCCACTCTATCTCTGTTTGAATAGACACCCAATATCCAGATATTCGGTCCTATCGCAACAGGCGAAAAACCCGATATATAGGTTTTGCTTGAGTCGTCGGTGAAAAACCCCATGCCTCGGTAGGGCATGGGGAGGTTGTTCACCAAATCCGATAGAACCTTCGATGATTCCAGATCATAAATCCGCTCTACAAGAATACCCGGCTTATAATCCGAATGGAAAACTATCTGTCCGCTCGTATCCACCAAAAATGCTTTTGCGCCAATTCCCAGCAGATTATCGACCATCTCCTCTCTGACGTAATCCAGGGACACAAGGGCACATAAACTCCCGTTCCAGACTGAGTCGGGAAGGAAAACAGGCTCATGAATAACAATCGCAACCTTTTCCTGAACCGTCTCGAAAGGACAGCTGATTACGCTCGAATGAGTCCTCATGGTCTCACGGACGTGGGTCTGATTCGAGATGTTTCGCCCAATAACCTGTGTGTCTGGCCAGGCGGCGATAATATTGCCGAGAGAGTCCATTCGGCTTATACCTATAACCTTGCCTTCTAAATGAGTATAAAGGGATTGGACTATCCAAATCTCATTCGTGTCTGTCCGCTTGATTCTGCTCGCCAGAATGAGGTTTGCCCTAATAGACTCGAAGCTGTTGTCGATTTTTACGCTTATCAAATCGGCCATGGACTGGTTCGTCTCCGCAACTCGATAGACTGTATTGTCGTGAACATTTCTATAGAGCCGTAAAGACAGAAGAAATACCAACGTAACAACCAGAACAAAGGCAATGGCGGTCTCGATAACAAGCTTGAGTTTTATTTTTTCTCTGCTTTCGGGCAATTACTCCTCGATCGTCGGGATTTCCATTTTCATCTTTTCCGCCAGAGCAAGAATCCTCCTCGCCCTCGCCACTACAGGGGGGTCGATCATTTTTCTTCCGAGAGCGACAACACCGCTCCCCTTCTTTTCGGCTTCTTCGGCGGCTTTGATTACTCGGACAGCGTAAACAAGTTCGTCCTCTGACGGGGCAAAAACTTTGTGGACTATCTCCACCTGTCCCGGATGAATAAGGCCTCTACCGTCGAAACCGAGGGTTTTGGCCTCCTCCGTAGCGCGGATAAGGCCTTCTTCGTCGGAAAGGTCGCTGAATACGGTATCGGAAGCCATCTTGCCGTATGCTTTCGCGGCGAGAACTACTGTCGATCTGGCTACAAACTGCTCCTTGGCATCTTTGGTTCTTTCTGCTCCGATGTCCTTTGTGAAATCTTCTGCACCGAAAGCCAGGGCGACAACACCCTCCACCGCCGCTATTTCCGGAGCTTTTATAACGCCGAGGGCACTTTCGATAATCGGAACAATGCCGACATGAAAATCCGTGCCGGCTTCTTTCTGAATTCGCGCTATCTCGCCTTTCAGGCTGTTCACATCGTCGGCGGACTCTGCTTTGGGAAGCACTATTATCTCCGGTCCGGCGGGAACGATAATCTCCAAATCGTCGATTCCAAAGGGGCTGGAGAGCGGATTTATCCTTACCGCTATCTCCGACTCGCCGAAATTAGTATCAATCAATGCATTCCGCACCAGATACCTTGTAGCGAATTTCTCTGCCGGAGGAACGGAATCTTCCAAATCCAAAAGAAGCATATCCGCCCCGAAAAGCCACGCGTTGGGAAAAAGAGCGGGATTATTACCCGGGATATACAGTCGGCTTCTGCGAAGTCTTTCCGGCTGAAGAACAACTTTGCGGCTGGAAACCTTATGGGGGCTTCTCTCCTCCGATGCCGCAACTACAGCCGCCTCCACGCGCGCGGAAATCACATATGTCAGTCCCCCGTCATCCTCGATAAGGACATTGGCATCGCGAACATCGAGCCTGTCCAATTCTGCGGTGCAATCGGCGAGAATTCGGTCGCCATACATATTCCCGATACTGCTCTTGATTTCGATGTTTCTGCCGCTTCCCGGGGAGACGGTTACTCGCAAATCCCCCCGTTCGATTCTTCCGGCGTGAGCCTCTTTTTTGATTTTCATTTTTTACCTCATAGTGAATTAGTCTCTAAAGTATGGTGATAGTTTTTCTAACTTGCTCGGATGCCTTAACTTCGAGAGAGCCTTCATCTCGATCTGGCGAATTCGTTCGCGGGACAAATCGAAAATCTGGCCGATTTCCTCCAGAGTTCTGGGCATATCGTCTTCCAACCCGAAACGCAGGGAAATAACCCTCTGCTCTTTCGGAGTAAGGGTATTCAGAACCCGCTTCAACTCATGCTGAAGCATGGTCAAATTCGCCGTATTCATTGGCGAGCTGGATTTCTCGTCGGCGAGGACATCCTCGAGGGTTCGGCTGTCGTCATTGCCGAGGGATTTGTTGAGGGAAACCTGGCCGGTGAAGAATTTCTTCATCTTGTTACTTTTGCCCGGAGCCACTTCCATCTCCTCAGAAACCTCCTGCGGTGTCGGTTCCCTGCCGTGCTTTTGGGAAAGCTCCTGAGCTGTTCGAGCGTATCTGCGTATCCACTGGACAAGATACGTTGGAAGTTTTACGACATGGGACTGTTCGGCCAGAGTTCTGAGCATCGCCTGACGTATCCACCATATAGCATAAGTTCCAAGTTTGTATCCACGGCTCGGGTCAAAACGCTCCACCGCCTTGATAAGGGCCGCGTTGCCCTCCTGAATAAGGTCGAGAAAATCTACTCCCTGATTTGTGTAATTCTTCGCGATATTTATTACGAGGCGGACATTGGCCTCGATAAGCAGACGCTTGTATTCATCGTATTGCGCCCAGAGTTGCGGGGTAGATTCCAATTTTGCCGCCATCTCATCCAGAGGCACAAAGGAGGTTATCTCGAGAGCCTGCTTTATCCGATGTTCCCGCTTTCTGAGAACCACCACTTCTTCCATGAAAGATCGGGTAACGGAGAGTTTCTTTGTTGCTTTAGCCATTTCCGTTTCGCCGGAAATAACGCTGTCGGCGGCTTTCCTGACTTTTTCCGGGTCGAGACCGTCGAGGTTAATAACGCTGTCCAACCTGTCTCTACGCTGGTTGATAGCCGCAAGGACCTTCCCGAACTTCGGCCTGAAAATCTCCAAAGCACGGTATGTGAGGTCGAGGGATTCTATTTCTTCTTTTACTTCGCCATACAAATTCTCGAATGCCTTCTTTTCAGCTTTGGTCTGTTTGCCTTTGGCGCAGTGCATAAGGACGTAGCCCCGAATTTCTTTTTGCTTCTCTTCGATGACTTTTAGAGTCGCGACTATCTGCTGACGGCGCTCATCCGTGGTCGCCTGAGGGTCGCCCAGAGTAACCTTGATGAACTCGTCCACAGGCATTTCCCGAGATTCGACGAGCTGTCCGACATCGATAAGGTGACGAATGAACATCGTGTTCATGTTGATTATACTGCGGATATCTCGAAGAATCTCATCCATCTTGGCCGCGAATTCCAGTTCCTTCTCTTTCCCGAGAATATTCACCCGTCCGACTTCTCTAATATAAAGCCAGAGGGGATCGTCCTTGCGGACATGCTTATGTTCCGTTTTCTGAATCCCGATAACGGTTACCCCATTAGCCGAAAGAAAATCGATTACATCCTCGGGGCTTATCTCGCCATCGACATTGTCGATAAATTCCTCCAACTCGGAAAAAGAGACAGATTTCTTATCTCCCAATTCGTCGAGATAATTTTCGAGAACTTCATATTTCCTTTGTTCTTCCATCGTCTCACCCGCCTTATCGTATATATTGTTTTCTAAAATCCTGTATTTTCCGCATTACTTCGGAACGTTCCCGAAGAAGCCGTGTGCCCTCTTCGTCGTCGTTTCCAAGACCTTCCAGCTTACTTAATAAATCGTTTATCCTGTCGGCTTCTTTCTGAAGCAGTTTGTAAAGCAGAACGCCGATAGCATTTTCGCCGCTGTCCGACGCGTTCATAAAAGCCTCGGATAGATAACCCCGTGCACGCTCATCGGTAATCTCGGAAAGCATCTCCGACGGCGACGCGCCATCGTTGGCCATTGTCCATAAACCACTGTAAAGCTTGAGTGGGTTGTCGTCCATCTTTACAGGACTCTTGAGGGCTACAATCAAAGCCACCAGCGATAGTTCGAGCCTGGCCTCGTCGGAAAGTTCTTCGATCTGCGGTTTTTTATCCTCATAATCGGAATGGCGACGCTGTTTGCGGTATGCCTTACGAAGATGGTCCCGAAGGCTCTCCTCGGCGGTTCCAAGCCTCTTGGACAATTCGCGAATATACAAATTCCGTTTCATCTCGTCCGAAATCGACGCCAGAGGAACTGCCATCTCATCCACGATTTCCGTAGCGATGGCAATTCCGCTTCCGTCCGATTTCGCTCTGATGTGCTTATACAGCCAATCGAACCATTCCGGCGCGTTATCGATTACCTCTCCGAGAGCTTCACCGCCGTGGGCCATTACGTAAGAATCCGGGTCTTCATCCTCCGGCAGGCGAACTACGTAAACATCGAGCCCCGAGGAAAGCAGAATTTCGATGGAGCGCAGAGTCGCGCGAAGCCCCGCGGAATCGCCATCGTAGAGCATAACCGTCTTCGGTCCGAAGCGAGCCAGAAGATTGGCCTGTTCCGATGTCAGCGCCGTGCCGCAACAAGCCACGGCATTGGTGATCCCCTTTTCCGCGAGAGCGATGACATCAAAATAGCCCTCTACGAGAACGGATTTTCCCGAGCTTCGTATGGAAGACCGCGCCTGGGGTAATCCATAGAGAATACTCGACTTATGATAAATTTTATTGTCGGAACTATTAATGTATTTCGGGCCGGTATAATTCGGGTCGTTTTCTATTTTTCTAAATGCAAAGGCCACTATTTTGCCGCTGGATGTTGAAATGGGAAAAACTAAAGCCTCGTTTATTTTGCAATATCTTCGCCCGGATGACTCTCCCACAACATCAATTTCGATAAAAGGCTCAGCACCTAAACCAGCTTTGTCGATAGACTTCAAAATATGATTTCTATCTGCCGGGCCCCAGCCAAGCTCGTATTTATCCGCGGTCTCATACGATATCCCCCGCCTCAAAATGTATTCCCGAGCCGACCTTCCCATATCGGCTTTGAGTGCTTTCCGGAAAAACTTGGCGGAGAATTCGGCGGCTTCGTATAATCCGTCGGTTCTGTCCCCGCCCCCTTCGAGACGTGGAACTTCGATTCCGGCGGCTCTGGCAAGGTTTTCCACCGCCTGATAGAAGGTCAGCCCCTCTTTCTCCATCAGAAAATTGAATATACTTCCGCCCGCATGGCACCCGAAGCAGTAATAAAGCCCCCTGTCCGGGTCCACGGTGAAACTGGGAGTCTTTTCCTTATGGAAGGGGCAAAGCCCGACAAAGCGATTCCCCCGCCGTTTCAGCGCAGTGTATCTGCCGATTACGGATACCGTATCTGTCGCGGCGATGATCCTGTCTAAAAAGCCTTGTGATAAGCGTTCTGCCATTTTTCAGTCCGTCTCAGCATCGAGGCGATATTAATACCTTTTCGGCAAGTATAACTTGCCGTTGCCAGAATCCCCTTCGGCGGAATCCGGCATATTATTAATATATGATAAATATCGGGGAATAAAAACAGAAAATCCCCATTGCCGAAATATTTTCTAAATATATCTATCGCTCAATTTTGAGGACGGCGAAAAATGCATCCTGAGGAATCTCCACGCTTCCAACCATCTTCATACGGCGCTTTCCTTCTTTTTGACGCTCGAGGAGTTTCCGTTTTCGGGATATATCTCCGCCGTAACATTTCGCGGTAACATTTTTCCGAAGGGGCGCCTGGCGCGCGCGGGAAATCACCCTCGAACCGATTGCCGCCTGAATCACGACCTCATACATCTGACGGGGGATAAGCTCTTTGAGTTTGCTAACAAGCTTCTGCCCCCATTCGTAAGTTCTATCGCGATGGATAATTACCGAGAGGGCATCCACAAGATCGCCGTTTACACGAATATCGAGCTTAACCAAATCCGCCTGTCTGTATCCCGTGATGTGATAATCGAAGCTGGCGTAGCCCCGGCTGACCGTTTTCATTTTGTCGAAAAAGTCGAAAATAACCTCGGATAGGGGAATGGAAAACCGAAGCAGAACACGGTTGGCATCGACGTATTCCGTGGCGATGTATTCGCCCCTGCGCTCTTTGACCAAATCCATAATCGGGCTGACATATTCGTGGGGTGTGATAATTTCCGCTTCGGTAAAAGGCTCTTCGACATGCTCTATATCGATAGCGTCCGGCATTTGCGCTGGGTTGTCCACCGTAATAGTCCTCTCGTCGGCGGTCATTACAAGATACTCGACATTTGGCACAGTGGCGACGAGGTCGAGGCCATATTCGCGGAAAAGCCGCTCCTGAGTAATCTCCAGATGAAGCAGTCCCAGAAAACCGCACCTGAAACCAAACCCCAGGGCGGCTGAGGTTTCCGGTTCGTAAACAAGGCTGGCGTCGTTGAGTTTAAGTTTTTCCAATGCCGACCGTAAATCTTCGAAATCCTCAGGATTGGAGGGGTAGAACCCGCTGTAAACCATCGGCTTAACATCTCTGTAACCCGGAAGCCTTTCTCCAGCACGGTTGCGGAGAGTGGTTATCGTATCGCCGACTCGAGCATCCTCGACATTTTTGATGCTGGCGATGAGGTAGCCCACCTCCCCTGCGCTCAATGCCCCAGTCTGCTCGAGGCTAAGCCGCAGATATCCCACCTCGTCCACTTCGAACTGTTTCGTCGATGCGAAAAAGGCGATCGTATCTCCCTTTTTAATTTCGCCGTCCATAACGCGGAAATAAACCACTACTCCGCGGTAGGTGTCGTAAAAACTATCGAAGATAAGGGCTTTGGTCGGACTTCCCGGTTCGGTTTTCGGAGGGGGAATTCTATCGATTATGGCTTCGAGAACCGCGGGAACACCCTCGCCGGTCTTTGCGGAAACCATGAGCACCTCGGTCGGATCGCATCCGATTAGTTCGGCTATTTCCAGCGCGGTATCTTCCGGCCGGGCGGCGGGCATGTCGATTTTGTTTACTATTGGTATAACTTCGAGATCGTTTTCGAGGGCCAGATACAGGTTCGATATGGTCTGCGCTTCGATCCCCTGAGTGGCATCGACGATTATCAGCGCGCCCTCACATGCCGCGAGGGACCGGGATACTTCATAAGTAAAATCCACATGGCCGGGAGTATCGATGAGATTCAATTCGTAGGTCGTGCCGTCGTCGGCAGAATAATCCATCTTCACGGCATGGGATTTTATCGTGATTCCCCGTTCGCGTTCAAGCTCCATATTGTCGAGAAGCTGTTCGTCGTGTTTTCCTATCTCGACCGCGCCGGTGAATTCCAGCATCCTATCCGCCAGTGTGGACTTTCCGTGGTCGATATGGGCGATGATCGAGAAGTTGCGTATGTGTTGAATTTCTTTCATTTTTTCCTTGTTCTGGTCATTGATTCAGAACAATATATGTCCTTCAGAAGAAAAATCAAGACAAGGAAGTTTTCAATAATAATGAAAAAGGTCTTGACTTGAATTTTAGAAGGAATTAAACTTAACTGTTACATAGTTGGATAATCATTTAGCTTTTCACCGAAGCGGGAGTCATAATGAAAATACGTTACCATTTCGTCCTTGCACTGCTAATCTGCCTTACTGCGGCCTATTCCGGAGCCCAGGGGCTTAAATATGTCGGGCTTCTCAAAGGAGAAACCTCCGGCGACAGGTTCGGCACGATTATCGCGCCGGCGGGCGATATCAACGGAAACGGCTATACCGATTTTCTGGTCGGCGCCCCCGGTAGCTACCAGTCCACAAATTACAAAGGCAAGGTTCTGGTCTTTTTCGGCGGCAAAGAACCCACAGCGCCCGATATGGTAATCGAAGGCGAAAACCCGGGCGATAGGTTCGGTGCCAGCCTAACCACCCTTGGCGATATCAACGGCGACGGTTTTGACGATTTCGCCATCGGCGCGGATAAGGCCGATGAGGGCGGAAGCGACGCCGGAAAGGTTTACATCTACTTCGGCGGCAAACAAATATCCGGACAGCCGGACATCACCCTCGTAGGAGAACGTCCCAACGACTGGTTCGGAACAGCGATAGCCGGCGGCCAGGATATGAACGGCGACCAGATTCCGGATTTCGTGGTCGGCGCGAGCTACGGCGGAAAAAACTACACCGGCGTGGTTTATGTCTTCCTCGGCGGCTCGGTGATAACCCAGCCCGCAGTTAAAATCGAAGGCGAAACCTCCGGCGACAGCTTCGGCGAGAGGCTGGCTATCCTCGGCGACATCGACGGCGACGGTATTTCCGAATTCGCGGTAAGTTCATATTACCACAACAGCGACGGCAACAAAAACGCCGGCAGGGTATATATATACCGCGGCGGGTCGGTAATAAGCCGTGAACCGTGGCACACCCTCAGCGGATCGCGCCCTCAGGCCAATTTCGGGTTCAGCATAGCCCCGGCCGGGGATGTCAACAAAGACGGCACTCCGGACTTCATAGTCGGCGCACCCGGCGACGGCCCTAATTCCGAAGGCGTAGCGTATCTGTATCAGGGCGGTCCCGTTATTCGCGACCCAATTGCAACTTTCTACGGCGAACACCCGAAAGACCTCTACGGATACGCCGTCTGCGGTGCAGGCGACATCAACAAAAACGGATACTCGGACGTTCTGATTGGCTCCCCCTTCGCAGACATCGGAAGTTACAGAAGCGGTCGCGTCGAGGTTTTCTACGGCTCCGACAAATTCGACACCATCAACGATTTTCATATCAACGGCAACGAAGCCGACGCTCAGTGCGGAACTTCCATAGCCTATATACCCCGCTCCCTTCCAGGAAAACGGGGGATGTTCCTCGTGGGCGCGCCCGGCCCCCTCGGCAATGGAAGAATAAGCTATCTCTATATCTACAAATAAGTTATGAATCCAGCAGAAATAATACGCTCGAAACGCGACTCCAAACGCCTCGATCCCCATACAATCGAGGCGTTTGTCAATGCCTACGTAGGAGGAGATGTCGAGGACTATCAGATGTCCGCATTCCTCATGGCAACTTTCCACCACGGAATGGACGGCGAGGAGGCCGCGGCGCTAACCAAAGCCTACATCAACTCCGGCGAAACCATAGACTGGTCGGACCTCCCCGGAATCCCCGTGGATAAGCATTCCACAGGCGGGGTTGGCGATAAGGTCAGTCTGATACTCACACCCCTCGCGGCGGCATGCGGGGCTTATGTCCCCATGCTCTCCGGACGCGGCCTCGGACACACCGGCGGAACTCTGGACAAGCTCGAATCCATTCAGGGATTCACGACGGACTTATCCGTCGATAGGCTAAAATCTCAGGTCAAAAAAATCGGATGCGCCATGGGACGGCAAACATCCGAGCTTGCCCCCGCAGACGGCCGTATATACGCCCTTCGCGATGTTACCGCAACGGTAGAATCCATTCCCCTTATCTCGGCGTCGATAATGAGTAAAAAACTCGCCGAAGGTGCCAAGGGATTGGTTCTGGATGTCAAAGTCGGCTCAGGCGCTTTCATGTCAACGGTGGAACTTGCCCGCGAGCTTGCATCGATGCTTATCGCCATAGGCAATTCCCATGGCCAGCGGGTTCACGCTCTTCTGACGAATATGTGGGAGCCTCTCGGAAACGCAGTAGGCAATGCCCTCGAAGCCGAAGAGGCAATACTCCTAATGCGCGGAGAAATCGAACTGCCGAACTTAGAGGAAATCACCCTCTTTCTTGTCGCGGAGATGCTTATAATGGCCGAAATCGCCGGCTCGCTGGAATCCGCAATCGAACTTGCAAAGAAAAAACTGGACGATGGTTCAGCTCTTCAAAAATTCGCCGAACTTATCGAGGCTCAGGAGGGCAACCCAGCAGTATGTGATGATTTGTCCATCTTTCCACGGGCAAGTATTATTCAACCCATCCCCTCACCGGAAAGCGGTTTCGTCGAATCGATAAACACCCGCGCTATAGGCCTGGCATCTCTGGAATTGGGTGCGGGCAGGAAAAAATCCTCCGATGTCATCGATCCCGCGGTCGGTTTGAAAATTTACGCTAATGTCGGTGATAATTATTCCAGAGGCGAAACAATCGGTGATGTTCACGCAAAGTCGGAAAACGATGCCAGCCGGGCTATTTCCGAAGTTCAGGCGGCATTCGCTTTTTCGGAAAACCCCTCTGATCGTCCAAATCTTGTAATCGACCGTATAGCCTCCTGATTTATCCTTCGAGCGAAACCACCCGAATTCCGCCGGGCATGGGCAGGCGGGCCTTGTCATCATTCTTGGCGACGATGATAAGCATATCCCCCCTGTCGATTTTCTCGAATGGAACATCCGAAAGCCTTCGCCATTCCGCTTCTCTGCTCCAATCGCTTTTTCCGATCATCTGGAAATAAGGCTTTTCGAAATCCGGCAGGCTTCGATATGCCTTGCCGTCGCCATAAATCACCTTACGAATTCCAACGGCAACCGCGGCTTCTTTTCGAATCGCAATTCCATAAGGTTCGAAAGAATAGCGCATCTGACGGGGTTTCCATTTCATAAGCTCCACGGCCTGCGACGGGGGCAATTCAGTAAACGAGACGAACCTCTCTCCCCTTCGCGCATGGTCATCCCCTGCAAAGATCCGCTTTTCCGAGATAATCCTTTTCAGCGATGCAAGCGCCGACCTTGAATAGGCACTACCCGAATTCGCAACGGCCGAATAGTAATCCGCGGATGTCTCGTCCAGCCAGGGTCCGGTGAAGGAGCGCGTCCAGTGGGTTAGGTAATCCCACTTTTCGGCGGGAAATTTTTCCGCTACAGTTCGAACATCGAATTTGTGAAGACGCTCAGGTTTGGCGGGATTGTATTCACATCGGAAATCTCGAATTACAGTTTTGCCTCCCGCCACGGCACTTTCGACGTGGCCGGCCATATTTCCTGCCGGTCTGACTGCCACCGGATAAATCCTGTCGGCCATTTCGATTATCATTTGGTCGCGCTCCCGCCATGCCGCTTTAGGCTTCGCGGAGGACGTATTGGTAGGAAAGAGCAGGAATCCTGTCTTGTCGGGATTCAGGTTATAATCCAAGATGAGGTTATCGATGGTTACTTCGAAGTCATCTCCATCATACTTCGGCAACACGATAATCTGCGCACCCCCTACAGCTGAAACCGCCCAAACACAAAGATTCCACGGGTGCATCCCCATGGAAGTCAGGGCGGTATGCCCCTTTTCGGCAATGTATCTCGCCGCTTCCATACTCTTTTGAACCCAAAGCTCGGAACCTCGGGGCATTTTGTTCTGCCGTGAATTTAGGACAAGAGAAAACGGTCTGTCCAACGGCGGGCCAAAGTAGTCCGGAAGGGGTTTATCGTCGGGAGCTGAATATAAGTTGTTCATAGCAATAAGATAACTCATCCGCTGAATCTGTCAATGCAAATGTAGCAAAATGAAGCATTTGCAATTTTTCCCGGTCATCCCTTTTTCAGAATATTCGCTCTTTATTCGGTAATACCTTGACAATCCGGTCTTTCCGGTTTAAAATAATGGGTTATGCGAAACTATCTTCTCATATTAATTCCCATCCTCGCAATCCTGTCGTGTAAAAACGACGGTGTCCCCGCGGATACAAATCCGCCGGCTCCCGAAAGGCAGGCATCCGCAGTTGAAGAAGAGAAAATCTACCAGCCCAAACTTCCCACTCGAATAATTGAAATCGCCGGGAATCGTCTTCGTGTGGAAATAGCCGATGAACAGCACGAAAGAAACCGTGGCCTTATGTTCCGCAACTACCTGCCCGACACAGCCGGCATGCTCTTCATCTTCGAAGTGGTCGATCTGCACCCATTCTGGATGAAAAACACTTTCATCCCCCTTTCTATAGCCTTCATCGACGAAAATTTTGAGATCACCGATATAAAGTGGATGAAACCCCACGACACAAATAGCTGTTATCCGTCAAAACCTATTAAATACACCGTTGAAGTCAACCAGGGCTGGTTCCTGAAACGGGATATCAAACCCGGAATGAAAGTGAATCTGCAAACGGAGGATTAATTGCGAATCGAAAATCACCCCATTTTGGAATTCAAACGCGGCAGAGAGGTGAAGTTCATCTTCGAGGGCGAGGAGCTGAGCGGCTTCGAGGGCGAACCCATCGCCGCGGCACTACACGATCACGATGTTCATGTCCTCAAATACTCGATACGCCACAAACGCCCCCGAGGCTTTTTCTGCGCCATTGGCCACTGTAGCAGTTGCCTGATGGAAGTTGACGGCAAACCCAACGTCAGAGTCTGCGTCGAGCCTCTCCGCGAGGGCATGGTAGTCCGGCGTCAGCGCGGCAAGGGGGAATTATTATGATTCGCCCCGAAGTGCTTATAATCGGCGGAGGCCCTGCCGGGCTGGCATCGGCGAGAGAAGCTGTCCGCGCCGGATGTGAAACGGTGCTCATCGACGACGCCCTCGAACTGGGCGGCCAGTTGGTCAAACAGACCCACAAATTTTTCGGCTCCGAGATGGAATACGCGGGTGTCCGGGGAATCTGGATTCCCTCAAAACTCCTCGAAGAGATTCGCGAAGCCCCAAATTTCAAGTATCACCTCCGCACAACCGCAACAGGGTTTTACGAAGACGGCGTCGTTACAGCGGTAGAGGAGGACAAAAAGGTTCTCAAATTCAAGCCGGAAAAGATAATCGTCGCAACCGGCGCACAGGAAAAGACAATTCCCTTCCCAAACAACGACCTGCCGGGTGTTTACGGCGCAGGCGCGGTGCAGACGCTGATGAACCTCTACGGAGTTGCCCCCGGAAAACGCGGGCTTATGATAGGCGCCGGAAACATCGGTCTAATCGTCAGCTACCAGCTCAAACAAGCCGGAATCGACGTTTCAGCGGTGGTCGAGGGAATGGACAGGGTCGGCGGCTATTGGGTGCACGCAAGCAAAATCGCACGGTTGGGAATTCCGGTGCTCACACGGCATACAATCGTCGAAGCTGTCGGGACGGAAAAAGTTACCGGCGCGGTCATCACCGCAATAGATGACAACTGGCAACCGATTCCCGGAACCCAGAGGGAAATCGAATGCGATTTCATCTGCCTTGCAGTCGGACTTACTCCCCTCGCGGATTTCTTCAAACTGGCCGAATGCGATATGACCTATGTTCACGAGCTTGGCGGCGAAGTCCCCTACCGCGATACGAATATGATGACTTCGACCGAGGGAATATACGTCGCCGGCGATGTCGGCGGAATCGAGGAAGCTTCTGCGGCAATGATAGAGGGCGCAATAGCCGGCCTATCCGCCGCAAAGTCCCTCGGCAAGAATATTCAAGACTATAATACCCGAATGTGCGAATTTCAGGCCGAACTGGAGCGGCTCAGATGCGGACCGGTCGGAGAACATATCCGCTCCGGCCTCGGCCAATGCCAACTCGAATGCGAACTGGGGGAAAACTGATGGCATACAAGATCGAAAATAACGGCATTCCCGAAATGGAACTCATCGATAAAACTTTTCCCTCGGAAGAACGTAGGAAAGCGGGGCCATACGCCGTGATAGAGTGCTGGCAAAGGATCCCCTGCGATCCCTGCGTGGCGTCATGCCCCTTCGGTTGTATAGCCCCCATGGAGGACATCAACGATCTTCCGGAGCTGGATCAGGAATCCTGCAATGGTTGCGGGAACTGTATTGCCCAATGCCCAGGGCTGGCGATTTTCGTAATCGACGAAACATGGGGCGACGAGAATCAAGCGCTTATACGTATCCCCCATGAGTTCGCGCCTTTGCCGGAGGTTGGCCAAACCGTGTCCGCCCTCGACCGAGAAGGCAATCCGGTCGCGGATGCCGAAGTTCTTCGCGTCCGCAAAACCAAATCCGGCACTCCGGTGATACACATCGCGGTCCCGCGGAACCTAATACGCGAGATTCGCGCAATAAAACCCCTTTAACATTGGAGCATTATGGACGAAGCAACTCGCGTCCTCGAAATTAAATCAATCAACGCCTGGACAGTTTTCAAACTGGCTCTGGTGGCATATCTGGTCATCGGCCTCCTTTTCGGAATTATCATGGGACTCGTTTTGGCAGTCGCCGGCGGCGCGGCTTTCGGCCTCGAAGACAACAATCCGCTCAGTGCAATCCTCGGCGCAGGCGGCGGCTTCCTCGGCGGGATAATAATAGGTCTCCTCTACGGCCTCTTCGTCGGTATCTCGGGTGGAGTCGGCGCGGCTATTTTCGCCCTTCTATACGACCTTTTCGCGTCATTTGTTGGCGGGGTCAAGATTCGAGTGAAACCGTAACTTTTTCCAGGCCGATATTGAAAACCGAATCATAATCCCTATACTATTATGATTACGGAGAATTTATGAAAGATATGCAATCTGTTTGGTAATTAAAAGACAATCGAGAGTTAAGGGCAAATATGCCGTAACTCCCGGTTGCGGCATTTTCTTTTGGAGGTAAAAAAATGCTTCGTTCCAAGTCCATATTAGTATCAGCGCTAGCATTAACCATGGCGGTTTCGGCGGCTTTAGCCATGATGATACCCGGCCAGTTTCCCTTCCGACCCGAATTCGCTTTGGGTCAGGTTGTTTTCTCGCCCGCCGATGGTGAGGCTCTGCGCGAAATCGAGACTATCGCCGTCGAAAACAATGCAAAAGTCCACAAGGTTACTCGAATTTTGGAAATCTACGTGTATTACTGGGAACCCTCCATAGACGAGGCTTTGTGGAACGATGCAGTCCGTATGGGCGATCTTGAAACACGGAAAAGAATCCATCTTTCGGCGGAACCCGAGGTTCATGAACGTGTCCGAATGCTTGAAAACACTGGTCTTGTTCAATGGGCATGTCCTAATTTCTACTCATATATCCAATATACTCCCGACGATCCCTTCTTCATAGACAGCTCCTCTCCCACCCCCACAAATCCGCCTAACCAGTGGGACAAACATATTATCCAATGTCCTCAGGCGTGGGATATTCAAAAGGGAGACCCGAATATTCTCATAGCCATCCTCGACTCCGGCGTGGATGTCGATCATCCCGATTTAGCGGACAACATCTGGATCAACCCCGGCGAGGATATTGATAACTTAGGCACTTTAGCATCGGTGTATGATTACGATTACATCGATGGCCTCGATAATGAGGGAAATGGCTTTATTGATGACCTTTTCGGCTACGATTTCGTAGGCGGAATAACCGGCGACGAAGCTACTACTCCCCCGGATCAGGAAGACTGGAACCCGGACATCCATCACATGGGCGACGACGGCTGGGGCGAGCCGGACCCGAGCGCAGGAAATGGAGTCGGGGGTTGGATGGGCACCGATGTCGGCGTCGCTCACGGCACCCATTGCGCAGGAGTGGCCGCGGCTGTAATGGACAACGCATTAATGTTCGCCGGAGTCGCCGGCGGCGGATGTAAGATCGTCCCCGTGAGAGTGGCGAACCCTGAAGGTCAGGCCAGCGTAACCGCAATAGCCGCTGGAATCGAATACGCCGCAATTATTGGCGCGGACGTCATTTCCATGAGCCTCGGCGGATTTGGCAGTGGAGACCCGGTTCAGGCGGCCGCCATCGACCTGGCTTTTTCCGCGGGCGCTACTCTCGTGGCCGCCTCGGGAAATATGGCTCCTCTGGTTACTGCTGTTTCCTACCCCGCTAGCGACCCGGATGTTATCGCAGTTGGAAGTTGCAACGCCGCAGGCGGAAAATCCAGCTACAGTCAATACGGCTCAAACCTCGATGTCGTAGCCCCAGGCGGCGAAAGCTCATGGATGGGCGGAACAACCGAGACAATATGGTCAACATGGGTCGTTTCCGTTCACGAATCCAACGAAGACCCTTCCCTTTCGCCGGCAGATCATGTTTATATGAGCGCGGAAGGCACAAGCATGGCTTGTCCTCAGGCGGCGGGTGTTTGCGGGCTTATCCTTTCGCAAAATCCTTCTCTTACAAATGTTCAGGTTCGCGATGTTATCAGATCTTCCGCTACGGATCTTGGCCCTTCAGGATTCGATAATGAAACGGGCTACGGAATGGTAAACGCCTATTCAGCAGTCCTCGCATCGAGTATTTATGAAAAGGCAAATCGCCCCGAAGGTATGACAATACAAGCTTTCCCGAACCCATTCAATGCGGCGTGCAGAATAACCGCACCGGGAGAAATCGAGATATTCGACGTCTCCGGACGCCTTGTCAGGAAACTAACCCCAAATTCCGATTCCCATGTCATCTGGGACGGTTCTGACGAGAACGGAAAATCATTGCCAAGCGGACTATATCTGGCGAGAACATCCACGCCGCAGGGTTACGAAACCAAGAGCATAACCCTATTGAGATAATCCGTGTAAGGAGAAGTTATGAGCCGGTTCCTCCTGCTCCTCTGCATTTTTATTTCCATTGCCCATGCAATGCCGGACGAAATCGACGTCCGCGTGAAAGTTCCCAGCAGAGAGGCTTTGCGCGAAGTCCAATCCGCAGGGCTGATGATAGACAAATACGACAAATTTTCCGGTGAAGTTCACGGAGTGCTTATCGATATGAATTTGCCCGCCCTCCGCGCCCTCGGGTATCCTGTGGAAATCCTTCCAGAGACTGACGCGCGGATTCTCGCATCGCAAAACCGCGAACCATCGGGATATCCGACCATCTCGCAGTATCATAATTTCATGGCCGATGTCGTGGCAGATCATCCGACATTGGCATCACTGGATACTTTCGGCTTTTCCCAGGGCGGAAGACCTCTGCTCATGATGAAAATCTCGAACAACGCCGCTATCGACCAGCCCAAACCGGAGTTCTGCTACATCAGCACGATGCACGGAGACGAAACAGCAGGTATGATTTTCCTTCTGTGGTTCATCGACTCGCTAACCGACAACTATGGCACCGACGCGAGAGTTACGCGCATGGTTGATTCCTGCGAGATTTACATCAACCCCCTGCTCAATCCCGATGGCTACGTCGCCGTTCGACGCACCATGAATAGCGGCGTTGACATGAACCGCAATTTCCCCGTGCCCGACGGAGTAGATGGCAATGACGGCACTTTCACGGCATACGCCGAAACGAGAGCTATAATGGACTGGTTCATGGACAGGTTCGTCAGCTATACTATAAATCATCATGGCGGCGCTCTACTGGCCAATTACCCATGGGACCATACCGGACTTAGAAGCACCGACGATTCTCTATACAAATTCCTCGCGATAAATTATACGAGCAGAAATCTCCCTATGATGAATAACCCCGACCCCTGGTATCTCGACAACGGAATCACAAATGGCTACGACTGGTATGAGGTCGATGGCTCCCTACAAGACTGGACCATATGGACGCGCGGCGACCTTCACATAACTGTCGAACTGAGTTCGGTGAAAGCTCCCGCATATTCGTCCCTCGACACCCTCTGGAACCACAACTATGACGCCTTCTGCGCGGCCGTGGAGGTTCTGCTGAACCACGGCGTTCATGGAGTCGTGACGGACAGCATTACCGGTGCTCCTCTCGCGACCGATGTCGAAATCATCGGCCTCGAACAGAAAAAATACTCCTCGCCTGTCCACGGCTATTATCATCGACTTCTCCTTCCGGGAGAATATAATCTCACCTTCACCCGCAGAGGCTATTACAGCAAGACCCTCTCGGTAACTGTTCCCGATTCCGGCCTTGGGCATCTCGATGTCCAACTCGCCCCGATGAACCCAATTTACGTTTACCAGACGGACTTCGAAGCCGACAGCGGGGGTTTTTACACCGCTGTCCTGCCGGATATTCAGGACTGGCGATACGGCACCCCCGGACAGGGGATTATTCCGCCTTATTCGGGAAGCAAAGTATGGGGCACAATCCTCAACGGAGACTACAACAACACCAGCCAGAGCAGGCTAATTCTAAACGACATCAATCTGCCGGACGTTGACAGCCTGATTCTGGCCTATCGTCAATGGTTCAGCTTTCAGGATATCGCCAGCGGCGAATACCATGACGGCGGCAATCTCAAGATTTGGCTCTCCTCCACCGACAGCACAATTCTATCGCCGACCCCCGAATACGATTTTCCTATGAGCGATTGGAACCGACTTATCTCCGGCCAGGATGCCTTCGCCGGCCTCAACCAGCGCAAATGGTGGCACGAGGTCGAGGTCGATTTGTCCCCATGGGCGGGTGAGACTGTGGATATCAGCTGGGATTTCGGCTCATCGAGCGTGAACACCCAGGTAGGCTGGTATATCGACGACGTCGCCATTTTCTTCCCGGACACAACTCCATTGCACCACGCCGAAGAATTGATTGATAAACCATCAGATATTGCATTGAAAACATTTCCGAACCCATTCAACTCGACCGTCGCCATCAGCATATCGGGAATAGAGGATTATTCTCAGCCTATACAACTCGAATTTTACAACGTCAACGGTAAGCTCTTGGATGAGGTAACAATCGACGCCAAATCCTCCTTATATAATTACCGATGGACTCCCGGCGAAAACCTCGGCTCCGGAATATATCTTATCCGCGCAAAAACCGAACAGCAAACAACCACCAAACGGCTAATCTACCTAAAGTAAGAAAGAACTCCTTCATGAAAATCACTTTCCACGGCGGAACCCGCCAGGTTACAGGCTCCAAACACATAATCGAAATCGACGGCGAAAAGGTCCTTCTGGACTGCGGCTTTTTTCAGGGGCACCGCGAAGAGGCCAATCAAAAGAACCGCAACTTGCCATTCGAAGCGTCGGAAATCGACGCCGTTGTCCTCGGACACGCTCATATAGACCATTCGGGCAATCTTCCAAGCCTTGTCAAAGCCGGTTATGAAGGCCCGATATATTCGACCAAACCCACGGACGACCTATGCGTTTATATGCTTGCAGATTCCGCCTACATTCAGGAAAAGGACGTTGAATACTTAAACCGCAAACTCGAGAAAAAGGGCGAAGATCCCATCGAACCGATTTACGAGATGGCTGACGCCCTAAATGCCATTCATCAGTTCGTGCCGAGACCATATTCCCATTGGTTTGGCGTTACGCGCCATATCAAAGCGATTTTCCGCGAAGCCGGGCATATCCTCGGAAGCGCGATTGTCGAACTGGAAGTCCGCGACAACGGGCGAAAAAAGAAGATATGCTACGCGGTAGATTTAGGCAGAAAAAACCTCCCCCTGCTCCTCGATCCTACGCAGGTCAACAATTGCGAGACCCTGATAATCGAATCAACCTACGGCAACCGCGAACACGACCCCATCGAAAACGCCAAGGGTGCCCTCACCGAAGCCATCAACCGCACATACAAGCGCCGCGGCAAGGTGATTATCCCAAGTTTCGCGATGGAGAGGACTCAAGAGATAATCTACAATCTCCATGAGCTTCATGTCGAAAAACTTATTCCGGATTTGCCCATATACATCGACTCCCCCCTCGCTATCAACGTTACTCAGGTCTTCCGCCGCAATTTCAAATACCTCGATGAAGAGGCTCAGGAGATGATCCGCAAATACGAAGACCCCTTCGGTTTCGGCAAGGTTACATATGTCCGAAGCGTGGCGGATTCAAAACTTCTGAACAACATGGACGAACCGATGATTATAATCTCTGCCAGCGGCATGTGCGAAGCGGGACGGATTCTTCATCATTTGAAAAATAACGTAGAGGACAGCAGAAACACCATTCTTGTCGTAGGTTATATGGCGGAAAACACCCTCGGCAGAAAGATAGTAGATCGCGAACCCAAAGTGAAAATCTTCGGCGAGGAGTATGATTTGCGTGCGGATGTCGTAAAAATAGACGCCTTCAGCGCCCATGCCGACAAAGATGAGCTACTCGAATATGTCCGTGGATGCGGCAGAAAACTAAAGAGGGTTTTCGTGGTTCACGGCGAGGAGGAACAGTCGATGATTTTCGCCGATGCCATTCGCGAGATGAATCCTAAACTCGATGTAATCGTGCCAAAAGAGGGACAGACGGTCGAGCTTTGATGACTATTCGAAACCGGTGCTCAGCCCGACATGGAGATACCCGGCGGTCAACGCCCCCTCGGTGCTGACCCCGTAGGAAACGTCCCAACGTCCGATAGCGGTATTCAGTCGAAGCCCCGCGCCATAAGCGAAACGCAAATCGCCATCTTCCCCCGATGGCCGAAATAGGCCGCTGTCGAAAAAGACGTATCCATGGGCCTCCGGACCGAGCAAAGCACGCCATTCCAAATTCGACCAGCCGACATGTTCCGCGGAAAACTGCTCTTCGCGATAACCTCGCAGACTACCCCAACCGCCGAGATAAAATCTATCAGACAATGGCAACGGCCCTTTTGACAAAGCGCTTCTGCCGTGAACTCCCACGAAAAGAACCTGTTCCCGAAAGACTTCGACAGCAGTTTTTATATCCCCTCGAGTTCTTATAATCGGCTCGTTTCTATCGAGGCTTTCGAAAAGGAAATCCTGCCCGGTTCGCTGAATATAAGCCCCCTCCAGAGAGATTTTCGCGAAAATCCCCCGGCGCGGGTTTAATCTCGGGCGCAGGTTGCCATATTCACCGCCAAACTCTACCGAATACTCGCGTGAGGTTGGTATTCGATGAACATATTCACCGATAGAATCCGGATCTACCGCCCGCCAAGCCGCTCCCCATATGAACTTCATCGCAAAACTAAGCGGAAGAGAATATTCTGCGGCAACACTTCTTCTCGTATATGTCGAATCCCGTGAGTAGAAGTTTCCCGACAATGCGATATCGCCACGCCCGCCGAGAAGCCAGGGCTCGGTATATGAAGCGCCTAACTCCATCTTTTCGGACTCCACTTGATCCCAAAGCATGGTAAGCTCCCGGCCGGTGCCGGCGATGTTGTAGAAAGCGGCGTCCAGATGCCCCGTCAGCTTTCCCCTGCTCCCCGGCGAGGGCGCGAAACCGAGAATGCCGTTGATTCTAACCGACCTACCCTCGGAAACCGGAACCCGCAAAAGCCAGAAACCCGTTTCGTCGAGAAGTAATTGCGGCTGGCCGGAGACATTCAGCCAGCCAGTATCCCGAATTCGCTCAAGGCCTTTATTAATACGGCTTTCAGAATATAACTCCGGAAGGCCGAGGAGCATCAGCCGCTCGACCACGTGTGCCTTAGTTTTGGTATCGTCGGGTATGACGACTTGCTTGATTCGCACGGAATCCCCCGGCACAACATCGAGGCTTATTCTGACAGGAATTTCGTCGGTTCCGGCAGGGCCGATAACAAGGGATTCGACATTCACGGCGGCGAAGGGGAACCCTCTATCTTCGAGACTTCCGACCAGTTTTTCCATGTCCTTAATGAGCTTTCTCTCGATGAAAGGTTTCCCTACCGCAATCTCCAATTCTGGAAACTCAAATGGGAACCCGCGCACATCATATCTCTCAACCACGCTCTCCGGCCCGGAGGAAACTTCGATTCGCACACGAACATCGCCATTAGGCAGGGAGTCAATTTCTGCCAAAACGCCAGCGGTTAGATATCCATTTCGTTGATAGAGGGCAAAAAGAGAATCTTCAATCTCGGGCAAAGGGCTTCTCTGGAAAGTTTCGCGGACGGCTCTCTTTCCCAGAGGCCCGGCTTCGCCAATCTCGAATCGAGTTTCGGCCATAATTGGCAGGACGAATAGCAACAAGATTAGAAATGAGGTCTTCATCTTTAAAAAACGCCCCCTAAAGTCGGGGGCGTTGGTTCGGGATGTGTGTAAACGAAGCTATTTGATCATCAATAGCTTCTGCTTGGCGCTTGTTTGTCCGGCTTTCAGAACCGCGAAATAAATTCCGCTTGGGAGTTCGCGGTTGCTGTCCGAATAGCCGTCCCATATTACACGGTGATACCCGGCGTCCGCTTTGTCTTCCATGAGCTTGCGGACATTTCTGCCGGTGATGTCGTAGATTTCGAGACTGATTTCCGTGTCTTCCGGAATCGCGAAACTAATCTCGGTTGCCGCGTTGAAGGGGTTCGGCGCGTTGGGGTAGAGGGTCAGTTTGTCCGGAAGACTCCTATCGACCGAGACTTTAAACGTATATGTCCCCGGCTGAAGATCGACGCCATGAGTTTCGCCCATATTATAGGCATCCTCGCCGATAGTGATCGTGAAGTCGCCCTTGCCTTCGGTCGTCCATTCGATGCGTCTGGCCTTTGTGATAGAAACAACGCCCGTCCATTCGCCCTTCTGCGCCGGAGCGATTTCGCCGGTCAGCATCGGCATATCTCCATCGATAAAGATTCTGTCCATCGTGCCGGGAATCGCCGGCGGCATGGGCTTAGAGAGAGGATTCTCGACCATATTGAACCGAACTCCAATTCCGGATTCATCCGCGAAGAACAACCTTCCGCCGGCAACAGGCTCGAGCTCGTCATCGATCGCCGCCTTGGGCAGATAAATGCTGGTGATTCTCGCGTTCGAGGGCCTCTGGTTGAATATCCACTGTCCGCGTCCGGGGACGAACTGGTCGGTGGTTTCATAACGAGGCATGCCATCGGTTTCGTAATAATAGAAGGTTCCAAACATGAAGGCATCCGAAGGGGTAATCTGCTGATCCGAAAGATAAGTGCGGTGCGCCGGGCTTCCGAGCATAACCCACCCCACGGAAAGCCCGCGGTCAAAGTTATAAACTGGGTCGCCGGTGCGGACATAACTCGTATCGATGAAAGACAGCACCCAGACCGCTCTGCCCGGAACAACCTCCGTTACCGGCTGATATTCCTGAATAGCGTTGTTCCATCCCCACACGCTCACGGCACCCGGGAAGAGGGCAGAAGGAGTCATCGAAGGCGTGGTGATGGGCGCGCTGAGAAGATTCCAGCCTGTTACGAGGTCGATCTCCCAACGGTGCATACCCGGCCTGGCGTCGTAAGTTATCTTGATAGGCGTTTCCGGAGTAATTTCGATGAAGGAGTCCTGAGTCATGTCCAGCCAATCGTTGATGAGAAGACCATCCCACATTTGATCCGGATCCCAGGACAAATATCCGCCCTCTTCAAAGTAGGCAAACCATTCGACTATCTGCCCGGTCGGCCTTATGTCGGTGCCGAGCTTCTTCCAGTCGTCGCTGAGGAACCAGGCGTCCGAGTAACCATACCAGGGCGGTGTGTTAAGCACATCGATACCGCGGTCGAAATCGTTCGTGGCGGCATCGAGAAGACCGAGCTTAAGCGAATCCTGCTTCTCCCAACTACTGTCGAAATAGCGAAGCATGCCATACCAGAAGAACCGAATATCCTCGCCGACAATGAATATACCAGCATCTGCGACCGGTATCGGCAGGAATTCCATACCGTAATTGAATAGAAGGTCATCGACCTCGATACGGCAACTGCGCCCAAGCAGAAGATCCGGGCTGACAACATAGTGCACTTTAATTAGCTCGGTCGGGCCTGTAATCGGCGTAGGGCCGATTAAACGGACCAAAACCCTGTCCGTGCCGATGTTGCGGATTACCAATGTCCAGTCCGACGGCAATCCTGTGCCGCGAGTTACATTAAGGGGCGACAGAAAATCGCTGTCCGCACGAACCATAAAGTCGATGGTCGTTATCTCATTAGTATATGTGCTTCCGAGGCTGATGGGCACCTGAATAAGTGCGCCGGGATTCGCCATAGTCTCCTCGGGAGGATAGACGTTCAGATAATGGGCAGGCACTCTCGGGGTAACCTCGAATTCCACCGGCAATTCCTTTTCCGGAGCTATTGGATCGTTGGTTGTGAATTCGATTAGGCTGTTATAAGTTCCAACTCCGAGGGTTCCGGCTTCGAAATAAGCGGTGAGAGTTCTGCTTGCACCCGGGGGCACAATACCCCACTCATCGGACATCTCCAGCCAGTCGGCATCCTCGGTAAGATACCAGACTGCAGTGCCGGTGCCATGATTGCGTAAAGTAACGTCTGCGGTTGTAGTCCATCCTTCTTCAAGATCAACGGAAAGAATCGGAGGAGATACGGTAAGAGTAGGAATACCGCCCGGCGCGCCCAGAAGCAGAGTTCCGAAATCAGTGGGATCGAGGAAATCCGCGGCAATAGGCCACTCGAATACGGTATCGCCAACCTCATTCAGAATCTGAATGCCTATTCCTACAGTATCTGACGGCAGGGCGAGGAATTCCTCCGGCACAGTCATATCGATGAACATCTCGAAACTGAAATAACCGGGGGTTATCGGTTCAAAGGCCGCAAATCCGCCAGTGGATATTCTTTCAACCTCCGCCGAATCTTCGCCAACCGGGTAGAACCAAACTGTGGCTCCAACACCGGTTTCATACTCCACCTCGTAATATCCCTCAGTCGAACTGTCGGCGTCGTCCCAGCTTCGCGAATAATCGTCGTCGAAGAAGAAGCGAAGGGTGTAGCCGTCGTAGAGGGTCATCATCACGTCCATGCCGAAATAGAGGGTGCTCAGATCGTTCATGAACAGGACATGAGCATCGGGAGAAAGCTCCGCGCGAATGGCCTCGAACCATACCACCTCGTTGGTATTGCCGTCGAGGGTGGGTTTATCGCCGGTGAAATAGTTGCTGTATAAGAGATCCCCTTCAAGGGAAGCTCCGCCGTCGATATTGGAGAAACCGCTGTTGAAATCGGGATCGTGATAAACGGCTTGAACCTTATAGAAATAGAGCCTTCCCGGATCGACAGTGTTGTCCGCATAGCTGTTATAAACAACCGAGTCGGCTATCATGCTGTATCCGACATCGAAGAACTCGCTTCTATGAACTCTATAATGAGAAAGGGTAACCGGAAGCCCTGTCATAACCGCAGGCGGGGCTTGCCACATCAGCGGAATACATCCGCGGAAACCATCGAGAGCAACCAGATTCTGCGGCTCGAAAACGGGGTGTGTCTCTTTTATAACAACCACATTGAAAGCCTGAATAGTAGTATCTATATCATCGAAGGCCGCGATTTGAACAGTGTAAGTGCCCTCGACATCGACAGGAAGCCATGAGCAATAACCGCTGACATCCACTTCCATGCCGACCGGCCCCATGTAGAGTTCGTATGTTACTACATCGCCGTCGGCATCGGTGGCTACGGCAAGATAATTCCACGGGAAACCGTCGAGAATAAGTGTGTCCGCCGGGAATGAAATGAACACAGGCGGGTCGTTGACCGAAATTACGGTAACGTAAACCGAATCGACGAGAACGTCGTCGCCCTCTCTGGCGGTGATAATAACCCAGCCTTCGCCGTGATAATGGGGCGCAAGGCTTATGTTAACATATTCCGAATCGACCAGTGTCGCGATGATTCCCTCTTCGGTCGATTCGACGTCGTATATCAGACCGTAAGGCGGGTTGAAAACATCGGAAAGCATTGGTAGAGCAGTATCCGGGTCGTCCTCCATCATAGTAAGGTCGGGAATCGGATTAACGACACCTAAAGTCCAGCACCCGGTAGTCGGGCAAGGCTCGCCATCGGGGCCGTCGTTATCCAAAGGACGAATCGTGAAGAAGTATTCTCTGCCTCTGTCGAGACCGGTAATATTGTAACGGACTTCAGTGCCGCCAACCACGGGGTCTATAGTATCATATACCGCCGTGAATATATAATCGATGGGATCGAAATCGACATCCGGCTTGTATCTTATCTCGTAGCCTACGCCGACAGTGCCTGTAGCGCCGTCATCGCCGGGGGCTGTGAAAACCAGCTCGATGGATGTCGGTCCCAAATCGCCGCATGTGAGGTCGAGGATGATTCCCGGAGGAACATCGTCCTCGTATTCGTGAGTTCTGATATGGAGAATGTTGGACACCGGACCGTCGAGACCCTCGTCGTCCCAGGCTTTCCCTGCGATCCAGTAGTCTGTTTCCGGAGTTAGTCCTTCAACGGTCAATGTCTGTGGAGTTCCAGCAGGCAGAGGATCCGGAACGCCCGTAGTGATAAGAGCCTGCGCGCCGAAAAATTCCTCTGTGAAAGCAACCGCAGACCAGCGGAATTCATAATGGTCCGCTGTGCCGACATTACCGTCGTCTCCGGGGGCTAACCAATGGATAGTGAATCCATCGTCGGAAACCTCTCGTGTCGCCGGAATAGTGTCTATAACGAAAGCGGCCGGCGGAGTTGTATCCGGGACTACAGGCGTCGTGAAATTAACGTAGTTGGAAACATCGGATTCGTTTGGAACTTCGTCATGGGTAACCATAGCGGCCCAATATTCCGTTCCGGGAATTAGCCCCTCGACCCATGTTTCCTGCACCGTGCCGGCAATTAGCGGCGCGGGAAGACCGGCCGCGAAGAAGCTGGGCGGCCAGATGAAGTCTATAACATCATATCCAAGGACATATTGAGTAGCCGTTCCGACATTTTCATCGTCCCCGGGGGAAGTCCAGCGCAGAAGCGCTCTGGTAGCTTCGACTTCGATAACCTCGAGGTCGATAACGGCCGCGGGCGGAATGGTATCAATAACAGGAATATCGGCGGTGTCGATTTCGAACACGGTGTTGCTGATGTCCATAATAAGAGTATCCGCCTCTTCGCGGACTCGCATAAGACATTCATCGGAAACCGGAAGATCGACTGTCCAAACATGGGTTCCCCTCGCGGCGAGACCGCCCTGAATGAACTCCCAGCTTGCACCATTGTCCCGCGAAATATGCAGTTCGACAGTCCCAACGGGACCGGTGGTTGTCCACGCGATTGTCTCATCATCGCCCACGAGGAAAGACTCTCCGCCGTTGGGATAATCCATGCGAAGTCCCGGCTCCTGATTAATCGTCGTATAGCCGTCGGACACATCGAAAAGTCCCGGTGTGGCGACTTCTGAAACTTTAAAAAGAACGAGAGTCGAAGTTACATGGGGCGCTGTCCAGTTGTGTATCCCGTCGTTGGCCGTCGAAAGAGTTATCGGGAACCAGTCCGCGCCGGCATTAGTCGAATATTCAAGTTTGACATTGCCGACCGTGCCGGTAGTGTTCCAGGTAATAACTATAGGATCGTCCCAATAGTAATGATCGCCACCGTTAGGGGTCAGAAGGTTAATATCTCTCGCTTCAGGAATGAGCTCGAAAGGTCCCCAGTATTCTTCAGCGCCCGGCAGAGTGATAGTTCCGGAAATCGTCAGGGTCTCCGCAGAACAGATGTCGTGAAAACGGATGTTCAATTCCTGACCGTCCTCCGGAGGTGTCGGGAAACTGCCCACATTCACGAACCAGAGGGTATCCATATACCCGCAACCGTCAGAAACCTGCGTGAGAATCTCCCCCGGACGAAGGGTCATCCAGGCCTCGAATTCTACACATCCCTCGGCGGGATTTCCTCCGCCGGAATTGCGCAAAGACCCCATTACAACGTGAGGTTGCGCAAGGGTCAGAGTTGAAAAGATTAAAGCTATCCAGAGAATCAGCGAAGCTTTCTTGAACATATCATCCTCCTTGAAAGGCATATTGTGCGAAAAAAGTCTATCAAAAATGCGAGCCCCGCCATGAAGACGGGGCTCGGGTTGGATTTATTTAATCAGGAGCATGCGGCGGTTGGCCACATTGTCTCCAGCTTTGATACGGTAGAAGTAAACACCGCTGGGAACTTCCCTGCCGGATTCGTCTCTGCCGTCCCAAATTGCCCGATAGCTTCCGGCATCCATCTCCTCGTTCACGAGCATCTCGATTTTTCTGCCGAGAAGATCGTAAACCTCGAGTTGAACATTGGCCTTATTCGGAATGTCAAAGGCGATGGAAGTCGTCGGGTTAAAGGGGTTAGGCGCATTCTGGTAGAGAGCGAACTGTTTCGGCAAAACGCCGAAGGACAGTTTGTAGCTTCCCTGAGAAATCTCCATGTCGCCATTTACCGGGGTATTATCGAGATAGACCGTGATACCCTCCGGTAGATTAGAAATATTCATTCTGCCGGGCTTTGTCACGTTAAGCTCGCAGTTGACTTCGCCGGAGAAAACGGCGCCAGAAGCTTTCCAGCCGTCGATAGCGAGGAATGCGCCAGGGTTCTTGCCCTCGATGGAAGGCGGAATGGGCATTACACGATTCATATCGGCCGTTCCGATGGTGATTATCTCAGTTTCTCCGCCGAAATCGAACTCGATTACCGCCCGGAAATCCTCGCGCGGCACAGCGGCTTTGTATCCGGATAATCCCGGAACGCTGAGCAGTGCGGAGAGGTTCGAGGCCACGAAATAACCCTTGCCGGCTTCTAACTCGTTGCCGGAGATATAGTTCGTCGTAACCGGATCATACCAGAAGGCGTGGTCAGGCGCTCCGAATACCGCCCCGGGAGGATTGGTGGTCGGGGACGAGAAATTGACCAGATCCAGGGTCGAACCGATGAGGTTCCATCCGCGATGGAGATTGTAGGTAAAGCCTTCAACCGGCTGTCCCCAGATAGTATAGTGGCTTTCGACGAGGCTCAGAACGACATAGCCGACGCCGGGAAGTATTTCTTCCGCCGCTACCCAGGATTGGATTTCCGAATCGAAGTAGTAGAACTGCTCGCCATCGGGGAAAACCTCGTGGGGCGTAGTTCCCGTAGCGTTCGGAATAATCGGCAACGAAACCATGTTCCATCCGCGATACAGGTGAACGTCGAAGGGGCTTTCGCCGGTTCTGCGATAGACGATTTCGAGAGTCTCGCCCGGTGAATAGAAATAGACCGACGAAGTCTTCATGTCGATATCGCCGTTGAGGAAGAGGCTTCCCATAGCAACAAGGGTATCCTCGTCGCGGAAGCTCCACTCCACCTTGCCGGCGGAATCTCCGACAGGAATGTGCCAGACAACTTCGTCATCGTATGCACTTCTAACGTCCCCATCCAAACGCGGATTTTCCGGGTCGAAATGGGAAACATCGCTGTAAGGATCGAGCCAGCTCGCCGGCGGATCGTTGGGTATATCGAGATCGATATCATACAGATCGGTTCCAAGAGGATTCACGCCGAAATAGATATTGTCCTCGAGCAGACCGTGAGTGAATCTCATCCAGACCGCCCAATCCATCTCTCCGGCTTCTACCATGACTCGCCCATCGACGGTTTGAATTTCTTCTACGAAAGAATCATCGTTGTATTCGACATTCGTGATTGCCAGATTACTGCTCGATGCGATCGGCGCGAGGGTCGGAACCACGAACTCGATTTCGCAAAGAACACCGTCCGGAATAGGAATATCATAGGTAATCTCGAAAGTGATGAAGTCGAGATTGTAGCCTGTAACCACAACATCATAGTCGCTATGAATGACATCGGGAGAAATGACCGATTCATTCGTGGATACTCTCATACTGATTGTATGGACACCGGCTTCCTCCGCACCCTCGATTGTAATCGGAAGGGCGATTCTCTGTCCGGGCCTAACCCTCTGCAGTTCCTCGGGGAACGCAACAGTTACGAGGTTGTAATGAGGCGCACGGACATGAAGCAGACACGGCACAGTGATATTCGGCCTTGCCGGATCAGTGGAAGTCGCAATGATAAACCCGCGATAATCGCCCTCGGTAAGGTGAGTGGCGTCGAAGGTTACAACTGCGTCGTCAGTTTCGTAACTGGAAAGGGAGCCGCTTTCCGGCGCGACCGAAAGCCATGGGATATCGTCGAGAGCAACAAGATAATAGAGTTCATTGATGAGCAACTCGACTCCGTCGGCCATATCGTCGCCGTCTTCGTCCCGGCTGTCGCTCATCACGAAGCTGTTGAGAATCAGGTTATCTTCTTCAGATATCGTAATAGCACCATTTGCCGGATAGGGCAATTCGTCGAAACTGGCGAGAATTGTCCCGCCTGCCGCGAGTATTGCATCTCCGTAGTCGTCGAAGGTCTCATCGACCGTCTCGACCGAGAAAGGCACCGGAAGTGGCGTATTGAATATCGGGTGCTCCGGCAGATCCCATGTCAGTGCACTCGGTGTGGATCCGAGGTCGGAGAAAATCTCCATTCCAAGGTAAGGCCAGATTGTGTGGCTGGCTGATCCTTCGAGGTCTGGACAGGCTATGATAGCTTTCCCGCCATCGCCGAGGAATGATTGAATAATCGCAAGTTCCGCCGAAGACAGGGCTTCGTTGAGAGTAACCACAACAGCCTGATAGCTCTCTGTAGTCATCTCCATAACGAAATCCGCCGATGTCGTAACAACGGCATAGGGATAACCCAGGAAATCGAGGGCTTCCATACCTATAGTAAGGTCATCTGTGTAGAGAAGGATCGGCGAATGGGCATCGCGAGTGCCGTCGTCCCAGATGGGCAGATAAGCTTCGTAAAGATTATAGTCTATCATTCCGTTGCCGAGGTTGGATACCCACATCGGTCTGGTTCCGACATGGCCTTCGAGAAGAGTAACCTCGTAGAAGTCGCGCCACACGGAGAAGTTCGGGCCGCCGACGCCGATTCCCAGCATCAGACCGCCGAAAGATTCCGGATCCGTAGCATCGCTTCCGAGGAGCCATTCCCTCGTCCAGCTTAGCGCACCAGCATCCCACGACGCAAACCTGAATCCCACGACATTGCCCATCTCGCTATTGATAGCCGAACGAACCGACGGATCGGGGTTGATTTCGATAGCGAGCTCGTAAGCAACGCCGCCTTCCGATCCGGCAACCGCTCCGACAACCTGCGGATAAGTCATACGGTCATCTCTACCGATGGAACCGGGGTAAGTCCCCCAAATTCCCTGATAAGTGGACTCGAATTCGCCCTCGGGGAGAGCCTTGACGCGGTATTCGCCCTCGTTGCTTCCGCCGAATGCGGGCCAGCGTAGGTTGCGGTCGTCGTCTATTTCGATATAGAAAGCATCGTCCGGATCGAGATCGGGGTTTTCCCCGTCGATAAAGGCGATGTAGAGCATATCTTCGGTATTCTTGACATATAGAGTCTGGGAACCCACCGTGAAATCGGTGGCATCTGTCCATTCGCCCGGGTCGATAACGCCGTCGATTTCGGGCAGAGGATCGTAGCTGAAGTTCGAGTAAATCATATTCGAGTTGATTGTGCCCGGAGTGGCAAAATCGATGTTCGACCATCTGCTTTCAGCACCCTCATATATAGCACGAACGCGGTAGTAATACATCGTTCCGCCCATAACAGCGGCATCCACAAATCCAGCTCCCGGAGGTGTTCCAATGGGAGTCCATTCGGTCATATCGGTTGAACGCTGAACTTCATAGTTCATGAAGGTCAATGGCAGTCTCAAAGCCGTTCCGAATAGATTCGGCGGAAGCCAGCTCATCGGCACATTCAGAACATAACCGCTGAGAGCATCCAGTTCGCGCGGGGCGAAGAGTTCGTCGCCGACAGGATACACATGCAGATTGAACAGCACGGGAACATCGATGTCGCCGTCGGTAACAATCATACTGACCGGATGGACACCGAGGGTATCGACTTCCTCGAAATCCGTCCAGGACAGTTCGCCTGTGAGGGTATCGAGAACTAACTGTTCCGGGCCGTCGATAAGACGCCAGATAAGGCGGTCATGATCGGCGTCAACAGCGGCAATGGTCGTTCTCCAGTCTATTCCGTAAACTACCACTGTCTCCTCGATAGCGGCCACATTCGGCGGTGTATTGAGGATTGTAACGCTATAATCGATCTCGTTTTCGCCTTCCATGCCATCGTCGGCATTCACCACACATGTCCATTCCTGATGCTTGCGGGTTCTGAAGGCGGGCACGAAGTCTTCGTCCCAGTCGATAAGCTCGCCATCGAGAAGCCATGTGTATGTAAGGCTTACGTCGTCGTCATCCGGATCCTCCACATCTACGACTACTTCGAGCATGTCGGTAGTGAAAGGCGGATCCGGCTGAATGAACATCTCAGTGAACTGCGGAGGTGCGTTGAGAATCTCGACCGTATCGGAAATAGCGTAATCGCCGGCAACCTCGTCGTCGGAAACGGTAACCTCGAAATAGACGAAATCGCCTCTGTCGAAGTGAGCGCCGTCAAGACGGAAAGGATCGGTCGGGCCTAATGAAACGGCCACATCGTTCACGAACCATGTAATATCGAAAGTAAGTTCGTCATCATCGATATCGCCTGCTTCGACAATCGCGACCAATTCGGCCAGCTCGTTGAACCAACCCTCAGGATCGGATTCGATGTAGGCGTCGCTGATGGTCGGCGGAGTATTCACTATGGCAACCATATCGGAATTTACAGGCTCGCCGTCTTCCCAGCCGTCGTTAGGGGTAACTTCGCACCAAATCGTATCGCCTTTATCGAAATGTTCGCCATCGATGTTTTCCGAAGTCGCACCTTCAATCATGCCGTCCATATTGAACCACTGGTAGGTGAAGGTTACGGGGTCGTCGTCGTCATCCTCGCCGAGGACGGTAACTTCAACCACGTCGGCTTCTGTTGCGGTCGGGTAAGGCTCGATTTCGATATCGACAATAACAGGAGCGGTATTCTCCTGCACCGGGCCCGGACGGGGGGTTTCCTCGCCTAAAGCCTCGTTGCCGTCGATATCAACGCCGGTGAAGTAATATGTATGTTCGCCGTAAGGCAGAGTTGTTTCGAGATAGTAATCGAAGCCGTCGGTGTAAATGACATCGGTAGGATCGACGGCCATCATAGCGAAATCTTCGCCGTCGATGTTGACCCAGACCTCATCCGGAGCAATATCCCGCTCGGAAGTGTATGTTACTTCGTAGCGGAAAATCTCGATAGGAGTTCCGGAAACCGGCGCTACCATACCATCGGACAACACCGGCCAATCGATATCGAATTCGAGAAGGACTGTCGCGCCGTCGCCGAAACCGTCGTTGGCATATACCGTAACTGCGATTTCGTCCCCCGGGGAAGTCTCGGTATTATCGAGGGTCGGAGAATCCGAACCGGCTTCGAGGCCGTTGACCGTCCACTCGTAGTGATATGTCAAGTCGTCGTCGTCCGGGTCGAAAGCTTCCGTATCTATGGCGATTACGATGTCATCCATGTCGTAAGCCGGCATGGGCGAATAACTGATAACCGGTGCGCCCGGCAGTGAGTTTTCTATCGTAACCCTCTCGGTGCCGATACCTTCGCCTTCGTCGTAGCCGTCGAAGGGAGTAATTACGCAGAAAACTTCATCGCCGCGGGCGAAATTGTCGCCGTCGAGGACGTTGCCGTCGAAATCGATAGCAACATCATTCACGAACCATTCATAGAGGTAATCTTCCGGGTCGCCGTCGGCGTCGAACCAACCCGAAGGCACGGCGGTGAGAGTAGATCTCTCGGTTGCAGGCTCGGGATCGACCACGAGCTCTGCCGAATCGATTTCCGGAGCATTATTACCGACAGTCGGGCCGTCGTGCACAAGAATATCGCCGATTGCGGGATGTCCGAGTTCATCCATAGCGGAGAACTGGAACGTATGCTCGCCCAAACCGAGATATGTCGAATATTCGAATTCCACTCCGGTAGTATATTCACGGGTGATAAGCTCGGTCATCTCGATTGCATCGCCGCCGTCAATGCTCACGTAAACACCTTCAGGAGCGACATCGCGTAGATTAGTATATGTTACTGTATAAGTGAATTCGGTCGAACGATCACCCGTAAGTGGTTCCACAGCACCTGCGGTAAGAACAGGAGCGATTATCGTGGCGAGGGCGGAGGCATAGTCATCGCTGTATTCTTCGCCGTCATAGGAGTAAACACGCACTTCCCAAAGCTCGCCGATTGCTGTGGCCGCATTGGGCAGAGTGCTCATTCCCATTCCGGAATAAGCCGCTTCGAGAACATCGTCGCGATACCATTCATAATAATAGGTAAGGGCATCGTCGTCTTCGTCGTCGCCGTCGGTGGTAATTGTTACTTCGATGTCCTCATCCTCGAAAGCCTGTGCCGGGTCGATTGCGATCTCCGGCTCGGTAGGAGGAGTATTGTAGATTTCGAAGCTCAGAGGCGAAGTCCAGACCGGAAGCCCGAAATCGTCCTCGGCATAGAAATAGCAGGTGTGCTCGCCTTTTCCGATGTCATATCCGCTGACTGTAGTGGTAAAAGGTTCGCCGAGATTGAACATCGGAGTTCCGCTACCCGCCCAGGTGAGATCATACCATAGTGAGCCGTCTATCCAGACACCGATAGTTCCCGGCGCACGGTTCCACGGATTTGACATATAAGTCGCACCGAAATCGAAATCGTCGGTAACATAACCGGATGTCGGATTAACGAAATCGGCCAGAAGTTCCGGGCGCAGTCCGTCTATGGGATCCAAAGCTGAAGTTCCTAATTCTGTGATAGGTCCCGGATCGAAACTGCCCACCATAGTAACTTCCTCGAACAAACACGAATCGATCACATCGACCCAGATTGAATCTCCGGGGGTGAAGAGATCGTCGGTTATCTGCAGGAAGTAAGCGCCGGTTTCTTCATCATAAGTGAACTCGGGGCTTGCCTGGGTGTATTCGTGGGCACCGAAATGGATTGTGAAATATACACAATCCTCAGGCGGAGGTTCTCCCTCGAACCTAACAATATAACCCACAACAGAATGCGGGCTTGCCTGCGCAAACGCTAAATTAGCGAGTAGTAATAAAGCTAATACAACGAGGGCCTTCTTCATATTCCCTCCTAATCTTTCTCCCTTAACGGGTATTATTAATGTTAGAGGCTTCTAAGCGCCTTCTCTAATTTACTTCAAAAACATCGCCCTTTCGATGGAATGTCCGGGAACTCTCACAAAGTAGATTCCAGAAGGGAGGCTGATACCATAGGCATCGGCGCCATCCCAGATAACTCTTCGGGAGTTGCAGTTTAGCGTCCTGACGATTTTCCCAGAGATATCGTAAACCTCGACAAACTCGACATTCTCCGGTAAATCTATTCTGCAGGCGCTATTAAAAGGGTTGGGCGAAATGGAAATATTCGCTCTATCCGGCTTCGGAATCTCGCTGATGCCCACTGCGGATAAAGTAAGCGTGGGCAGTTCCTGCGGATTGATTTCCATATCCAGAACTACGCTTGTCATTCCGGATTCGTCAGTGCAAATATTGTAGAAACCAATGTAAACCTGATCGCCATCCTCGGCGGGAGGAGTAAAGGAGCTTGTTTCGACAAGCCAAATCCCTTCCGAAACGGCATAATTCGTCCCTTCCCCGGGCCCGGAGTTTTCCGGGTAGCGAAGGGTATCGCTGTCGGGAAGGTAGAATGCCCAGAAGGTCAAACACGCCGGGTCCGGGATGGAGTTATCCGAATTACGCACCCGTCCAACGAGGGAATGAGGCGTTCCCTGACCAAAAGCGGAAAAACACAGACCTAATATAAATATAGGTATAATAAGTTTTCTAAACATAATCCCTCCCCGAGTTAACAGGGTTGGCGGGGGACAGCGCCGTCCCCCGCCGTAAACAGGTATTGTTACTTAACGAACATCATCCGGCGCTGTGCGCTGTAATCGCCGGCGTTGATTCTGTAGAAATATACACCGCCCGGAAGTTCCTTGCCGGAATCGTCTCTGCCGTCCCAGACGACGCGATGATAACCGGCCTGAACATCTTCCGAAACGAGGGTGCGAACCTTGCGTCCGTTAAGGTTATAAACCGTCAGGTCGCAACGGACGTCCTCGGGAAGATCGAACTTGATAGCGGTAGTCGGGTTAAACGGGTTCGGGACATTTGCGTGAAGAACAAACTCGTCGGGAAGAGCCGGAGCGGTTCCTTCGAGAACCACTTCCTTGGCGATATCGACAGGTCCGTTCGGGACCGCGATAACCGTCTGGCCGGTGTAAGATCCGCCGTCGAAAACGACCTGGACTTCAACACCCGGCGTAATTCCGTCGAAGTTCGAGAATTCCACGCGAACGATACCGTTCTCGAAGGAACAATCGACTGTCTGGTCGCCCGAGATTGCCGTGGCTTCGAGTCTCTCGATTTCCTCGCCATTCTCGGTGCTTACCGGAATAATCGAGGATTTCGGCATCTCGATACCGGCGTCGGAAGGTTCGAAGTCGGCATTCACCGGTTCGGGACTTCCGCCGCTACGGGCATAGCTGGGCCATGTGCCATTGCTGTTCACCCAGAGCAGATAAACCTGGCCCGGATGAATCTCGAAATCGAAGTAAATCGTTCCGCCGAGTTCGACTATGCTGACCCATCCGCCGCCCGGCACGCGGTAAGCAACCGTGAGGGGATCGAGTCCCATGGCGTCCAGTTCGTAGAACAGATCGCTGGCCATCATGACAGAAGGCTCGGGGGCACCGTGGTGAAGCGGAAGCATCACCAGGTTCCAACCGTTGCCGCTTCCGACATCGTAGCTCAGGTTATACTGAATCAATGTCGAATCACCAGGCAGATCGCCTGTCCATCTTACGGAAGCGGAACCGAATCCGGCGATGCTTCCGAGCATGGCTTCACGTCCCGGAGTTACGACATCGAAGTCGATGCCGAACACGCGGAGGCCATACCAGCCGCCCGGCGGGTTGACGTAAGTGTAGATATTGTCGTAAGGAACACCAAGTCTCGTGGCGTAAGCACCAGGTGCCGTTATTCCGGCGACTTCCAGCGGGTAACCGAAACTGCTCCACCCGTCGGCGACAAGATAATCGACCTTGCCTACGCGGTTGGATTCGTCCGGCGACTCATTGTCGTCGTGGTCGCGAGCCATCACACTATAGTAGTATGGTGTGGTTACGTCACCAGCGAGAATGTCGTTGTAGGTATTGTTCGGCCAACCGGTAACCAGAGGCGCTCCGATGGGGCCGTAGGGATCCGTCCAGCGATAGATATCGTAAACGATGTTCGTGCCCGGATCGATTTCCGGAGTGCCTTCCCATCCAAGGGTAACGGCGGTCCAGTCGAGCTGAACTCCGCCCGGCACTGCGGTTGCCGCGAGATCAACGATGGAGGCGGGCGCGATGTTATCGATAGGCGCCTGGCTTCCAAGCATGATTCTGCGGGTGAACATCGAATCGGCGAGACCCTGAATGTGAATCTTCGCTATCATGCTGTAGTCGTATTCGGTAAACGTATTGAAATTGCCGAATTCCACTCGAACACTGTCGCCGTCGCTGGCATTGCCAACAAGGGCAATCGGTTGCCAGTTGGTGTCTCCCGGAGCCGCCGAAAGATCGACGTCGCGGTAGTAGCGGTATTCGAGAATCTTCAAAGAAGTAGTATCGATGGTTCCCGGATCGCCCCAGGCAGGATCCTGCGGGGTTCTGTTGTGGTGAATCCACAGCCAGTTGCCCTGGTCGCCCGGATTGTCGATTACGAAACCGTTGATAGCATCGTCGATTCTCTGAATAATGTCGATAGGCTCGGTTGAAGCTCTCGGCAATCCGCTGGTGGGCGAATCGACGAAGATTTCGAGACCGAGAATCGGTTCGTGAGCCACGCAGGCCACTTCGAGAGTTCCGCGGTAGGTATAGTAAGGACCAGGCGTAAGAATCTCGAAGTCTGCCGGATCGGGCATTGTATTACCGAAGAGGATTTCATGGGCGAAGTTAGTGTCCACAACACCGGGATGGTGCCAAGCCACTACTCTCGCGAACCAGGTATCATCCACGAAATATGGATCGTCGTTGGGCACGGTCTGGAAATTCTCCACTGTCAGGTATTGACCCGAAACGGTAATGATGAAGTTCCAGGCGTTCAATGCGATATTGCCCGCGTTATCGTAAGCTCTAACGAAGAGATTGTATGAACCCGGAGTGGTAATCATACCGGGGTAGCGATACATCCAGATGTGATCGCCGCCGGGGAGCAGATTGCCGCTGACGGATAGAGGCATCGGCCACCAGCCCATCATACCCCAAACAGGATGCCATCCCCAGTATTCGCCGGTGGAGTTGGTCAGCCAGAATTTCACCGAATCGACGTCGTTCATCGGGAAACCACAGCTATCATAGGCGAAGACCGCGAGGCTGTCGTGCCATTCGAGAATGTAGTATGCACGTCCGGCTTCCGGGAATCTCGGGTGAATAACCGGGCCGCAGTTGTCATAGTAGAACCACTTTTCGTTCTGCGAATCGAACAGCGGGGCTTCTTCGTGGCAAAGATCGTCATAGGACCTTGTTCTAACACGGTAATGACCATAACCCGGAGGCGACCATACACCGCGCCAATACAGAGTATCAGCACCGAAGGTGAAGGCCGTGCCCGGATTGGGCGAACCGGAGAACCATGCTACGCTATTATAGCTGTATTCAGTCGGTGTTAGCCAGATATCGGTTCCGGAGCTTACCCAGCTTGTGCCGTTCCAGTGAAGACCAGCCATATCATCGTAAACTGCGTAATCGATGTCGTCGATTCTCGACCAGCCGTCGTAGGCGAATCCCCACAGATAGCCGCCCATGTCGGTTCCCCAGGTATCGAAATTGAACACCGAGGTTCCGGGAAGTTCCGTGAAGGTATCGTCGGTGATGACGCTGTTAGGAACGTTCTCATCTATACGGACATACTGCAGAGTGTCATGATCCGAAGACGGATTGCCCGCAGAGTCTCTGGCATAGCAGAAGAACTCGAGAACCGAGCTGGTCATGTCCGTGAAACCGGTGTATTCCCAAACCAGAGGATCAACCGTGGGAACGCAGGGTAGCCATGGCACAGACGCGCTGGTCTGCCAGGTTACTCCGTTCCACCACTGGCCGCGCATCGTGTCCTTGATAGCGACATAGACGTTCTTTACATGCGATACACATGCGGTCGTGGCATTTGTTGTATCGTCGTAAGCCCAAACCGTTATGACCTGATCCCAGACGTTGCATCCGGTGTAAGAATAGAATCCTGCAAGCGGCATAACGAAATGGTTGTCCGGCGGGGTAACGTCGTAGATGAAGTTAACTTCTTCGACATCAGATTTATTGCCGGCGACATCGTATGCGTATGCGCGGTAAGTGTAGCATCCTTCAAGAGTCTGTTCGGGAATGTCATACCAGAAGGTATCCGCGCCGATTGTAAGATCGAAATGGGCTGTGAACCAGACATCGTCGGGCCCCCATACCGTTCCGTCCCAAATCTCGCCTGCGGGGTTCTCGAACTGAACCTTGACGCTGTCATGCACGACGCCGGAAACGTTGTCCGTAACGAGGACTTTGAGGGTCTCCGGGAATTCGTTGCGCATATCGCCGTCGATAGGATAAACGATATCGACAACCGGCTTGGTAACGTCGAAGGCGAGGATTCCGGTGGTGGACATTCCAGTGGTCGGGCTCCAGCGTGAGAACATGCGGCTCTGCCAGTTCTGGTCGCCATACTGAACCCAATCGTAGATTCTAACATCGCCCTCGTAAGCCGGAACTGTGCCATCCCAGGAAATATCCCAGCTGAGCCAGGTAGTATCGCCGGGTTCGACAACATCGGTTGTAACGATAACAGGCGCGGCGCCGCCGTCAATCTCGGGGACTATGGTTACGCCAATATTATCATATAAGGAAAGCTCAGCACCGTAACCCGGCCAGTTTATTCTGTCAGCCGCCGAACGGTCATTCTGAGGAGCTCCGCCTGCGGTGCCAAACCTATTGTATATAGCCGCTGTTATGGTCACGGTATTAGTTCTATTCAGCCAGACGAGGTTGGCGTCGCCGTTGGACCACCAATACGCCTCTTCGAGATTGGCGTTCTGCTGAATACCAACATGGGCAACATCGTCGGTGATAGTGGACAATGCGGTCGAGTATCCCGGAGGATGGTTATTAGCCGTGAATCCGGCAAGACCGACATTCGAATCCAATATAAGATAGGAGTCGAACTGCTCGGGGTTGGCACCGGAGTTATTTGTATCGGCTATAACACTGAAGGTCAGAGTATCGACCCAATCATTGCCCTTACTATAGAAAGTAAAGGGACCGACGGGGCTGATAATATTACCGACAACGGGTCCCGCCTTCGCAGGCTGAACCTGAACGCTGTCGATCTCATCGACGCCGTTGTTGCGGATTATTGTATGATAGGTGAAGGTCTGATAATGGGAAACAAGCCCTGTATCGCCTATCCACTGCGTAACGCTGTCAGGATCGAGCCATGTTTCGACTATCTCGAAATCGACAGGAGTCTCGACTTTGACTATCATGTCGTTGTCGGTAATCTGCTCGCCGATGGGATTGCCGATATTATCGGTTCCCGCTTTAAGCTCGAAATAGAGAGAATCGAAGAAGGAGTATCCCGGCTCGGTAACCTCGAACCAGAACCATCTGCCCGAAGTCGGCGGAATGTTCAAGGTGCCGTTTCCGATGGTATCGGTTACAGTATGCGGTGAACTGCTTCTCAGGTCGATCTCGACGTTCTGAACGGTATAAGAGTTATGGTTGAACACGAGGACCGAGCAAACATACGTCCAGTTGGCGTCGCATTCGTAATCCCATGCCGCACCAACGGGAACGGGAGCCATGGGGCCGCCGCGCCAAAGGTCCGCGCCGTTCTCGATGATATTGACATAACCGACATTGCCAACTGCCACGTATTTCGGAGGCATCCAGTTTCCGGCGACATCTCTGGCGAGAACATACATAATGTAGTTAGCACCGGTCGGCGGAGTGCCGATAGTAACACGCCATTCATCACCGCTGAAGGGTGCGAGGGCAAAGGTGTCGGCGTTGGCATCCCAGCCGCCGGCATCCCAGAAGTTTCCGCCGACGGCATCCTGGAAATAAACCCAGATGCCCGCAACGCCGGAAAGGTTGTCGTAACCCTCGATCTTAACCGTGTTATCAACCGGCCAAAGAGTTCCCATCATCGGAGCAACCGGATCGACCGAAGGCGCGAGGACATCGATTCCAAGAGCGCCGGGGTAAACATGGTCGAAGGGGCTGTCAACCGGTTCGGCCTCGTCGCCGCGGTTGCCGTCGTGGTAAGGGAATATCGCGTGAACATCGGCTACCGCGTTTTCGCTGACGCCGTCGTTCCAAAGGACGAACTCGAGTCCGCCCGTTGTTCCGGCGGGGATAGCCGGAGTGCCGTCCACTGCGTTATCCAGGCCGAGAATACCGGTAATTACCGAAGCTTCGAGCTGAATGCGATGATCGTAGAAATCGAAGGAATCCGCCGTGGCGTAGTCTCCTGCGGCGTTGCTAAGCCAAACCCTAACAGTGCAGGGGTCAGTGGCGTTAAGCCAGCCCGAGGTCGTAACGTTGACAGGCGAAAGAGAAGGCGGATGCTGAATATCGAACCACTCGTCGTCGTCAGTGATTGTCAGGCTCGCGCCCACAACCGAACCGAGAGGCAGGCCGGAATTTTCGTCGATGATGGAGTTGAGCATCATCTCGACGTAAATATCGTTTCCTACAACGCCGGTTCCCATAGGAGCTACAGCGGGAATTAGAACGCTTCCCGTTCCTGCGCCGGGGACATCCAGCGGGCCGGCATAACTGCTACCGCCGGGGAATGTGAAAGCGAGGCCGTAAGGACTGCTCTGGTCGAGATCTAAATCGACCCAGCTCAGATTGCCGCCGCCATGGTTAGCGAACTCGACTTCGATGTCGAAATTGCTTCCTTCGGTGATGAAGGGATTCATCGGCGCGCTTTCCGCGCTTCCGCCGGTGAATGTAACTTCGATTTGCGGAGGCTCGGTAACGTTTATACGAATGAAGTTGTGAGTATATGTAGTCAGGGAATCCCATGGGGCATCCCACACGAGCACGCGAATCCTGTGGTCGCAAGCGATACCAGGAGCGCCAATGTCGTAGATAACGTCCAGAGTTTCGCCCGGGGCAATGTGAGGTGCGTAAACATACCCCGTATGGCTTCCGCCGGGGCCGATATAATTGCCGCGCACTCTCAGCCGGATAGAATCAACCGCTGATAGACTGTGGTTAGCAATTTTTATCGTAATATGATGGCTCTGAGTCGTGTTGCCGTTATAATCGAAAGGCGGTGTGCCGATGCTGGGAAGATCGCTGGTAACACTGACGATTTCCAGCTCCGGCAAATGCATCAGCGACCATGCGTGGAGGGCATTATACATAGGGGCTTCGTTGAGACCGGAAGGATACCAGTCGCCGTCCCACCAGGTGCCGTCCCAGTAATCATTTTCGATATCGAGAAGTCTGCTGACATACTGGGAATCGGCGAATGCTCTGAACATCTCTACCTGGCCGAGTTCATAGAATGCGTAAGCGCCGGGCCAGCGGCAAAGAGGTTCGTAGTATCCGCGGGTGCCGTCCCAAATAGGGCCAAAGCGGAAATAATCCCATATATCGTCGCGCCAAACTGTGTGGGCGGCGTCGTCCATGTCGGCATTCCAGAGGCTTTCGGCGATGGCCTGTTCGTCTCTAATAGCGGCGAACATCATAACCGGGAGAGATTCCCATCTGCGAAGTCCGTCGATGGCGGACATGGGGGATCTTACTTCATCGCCAGGATATGAACTATAAGAACTAAACCAGCCGGGAAGAATGTGGTCGCGGTAATAGTCGAGCATGGTCATAACGTAAAGCCAAGCACCGTCGGCTTCCTCGTCCCATTCATAGTCCGTTTCGGGAGGACGAATAATCTCGCTCGGCCTATACCGAACCGGATAGCTATCAAAGGAGCGCATATGGCTTTCGAGAACCAAACCCCAAACTGCGGTGAGATATAGGTTATCGACGCCTCCATACATAACAGCGCCATTGACGCTATTATAATAAAGGTCATTGTCGCGGATTCCGCGAAGGATCTTCACGATGTAGGGGGAGTATTCGTAGTTGTCCGAAATCGTGAGGAAGTAAGTCGCCCAAAGGACACGTTCCAGATAGACCATGTTGCTGTCGTTAGCGAAGGTCATGGTCGGGTCGAAACGCCAGGGAATCTGGGCATCAGCCATAAGCTGTTTGTGGATTTCCCATCCGCCCATAGCCGAAGCTTCCGAGAACCAGGGTTCTATGCCGCCCGGAACAGCGATATGAGACGCGGCGCTCGTATCTTTCACATTATTTGTGATGAAGATACGCTCGATACCGTTGAAAGCATATGGCACGCCCACTCCGGTCGCGTTCATACCCGCCCAAACGGCGGCGTTAGTGAACATATAGGCTCCCAGATACGCTGGTGCCTGGTTGTCCGTTACCGGTCCTGCGGGGTTCGTCGGATCCGTATCGATCCAGACAAGTCCCTCGGTCGGATGGAAAAGTCCGTTACCGGGATCGGTTACATATTCCATCGTGCTAACTGCGCGGTCATCGTAATACGTGGCCATCAGACCCGTAACGAGGAACGCTGTCAGCAAAAACAGTAGCCCAATCTTTTTCATGGCTGCTCCTCTCCCTGTCATAGCTTTTGAAATGCTAAGGGAAGTTAATGTTTCGAAGCTTATCATATTCTGCCCCCTATTAAGTTATAATACATAGACTTAGGCCTTTCTCATAGTGTAAGACCTAAGGCCTGTCCGACAATTCGTTAAGTCAAATATAATCAAACCGTGACAAAAGTCAACAGGTTTTTCAATTTTTTTGTCCGCCTATTCGCAAATATAACAACGAACTCGACCCTTTAACTATATCCACCACTTGAAGTAGTAAACCGTAAGTGCAATGGCAATAAGCGCAAGAAAATTGAGTGCGAACCGGAAACCAAGGGTAAACTCCATGAGAACTAAATCTAAATGAATAGGGTCGATTCCGAAGCGAACCTCTTTCATAAAAAAGGTCTTAACCACACCGGTCGGAAGAATGAACTCGAGTATCGCCGTTAGAAGCGCGCCCGCAACTATTCCGACCACGACGGCAAGAAGAACCACCGCGAATCTCCTTCTGTTCTCAGACAAGGGCGGCCTTTCCTTCGAAATATCTCAGAACGCTCTCGAAAACTCCAAAACCGTCGGACGAACCGAGGATATCCTCGCAAGCACGCTCCGGATGGGGCATCATGCCGAGAACATTTCCTCCGCAGTTCAGAAGTCCGGCGATATTGTTAGAGCTTCCATTGGGGTTCGATTCCGGTGTAACATCACCCGTCGAATCGCAATATCTAAAAAGAACCTGATTGTTTCTTTCGATTTCCTCAATTGTAACCAAGTCCGCGAAATAGTTGCCCTCGAAATGGGCAATGGGTATTCGCAGGACATCTCCCACACGAAGGGAATTGGAAAAAGGCGTGTCGTCCCTTTCGCACCGAACTGTTATCTCACGGCAAATAAACCGCAGATGCCGGTTGGGTATCATCGCGCCGGGCAAAAGCCCGCATTCCAGCAGGACTTGAAACCCATTGCAAACGCCCAGAACAAGACCCCCCGATTCAGCAAAGTCGATTACCGACGACATAATCGGACTTAGCCGCGCGAAAGCTCCAGTGCGAAGATAGTCGCCGTAGGAAAACCCTCCGGGCAGAAAAATCATATCTACACCTCGGAGGTCTGTCTCCTTATGCCAGAGATAAACAGCCTCCTGGCCGAGCACGCCCTGAACAGCCCAGGCGGAGTCTCTGTCGCAATTGCTTCCCGGAAAAACCACTACTCCAACTCTCATCGATCCCCCGCTATCTCGAGTTCGAAGTTCTCGATGACCGGGTTAGACAGAATATCTTCGGACACCCGGCTCAACTTTTCGCGGGCGGTTTCTTCGCTGTCCGCCTCGATTTCGAGATGAAAGACCTTGCCCGAACGAACCGAAAAAATCTCGGTGTGTCCGAGTCTTGCAAGAGCTTCGGAAATGGTCTTACCTTCCGGATCGGCCACTGTAGGCTTCTTTCTGACTGTAACTTTAGCTTTATAAATCGACATCGTCTTCTCCGGGTTTGCCTGACAGTAAAGCCAGAATCTCTCTGACAACACCATACAGAATATATACCATCATCAATGGATATATAACATATGATGGATAAATAACCAAACTAAAAATTAATATTAATATAGGTATAAGCAAGATGATTTTTACTTTTCGCGAAATTTTCTTGCCGTCGATCTTTTTAGGATAATTGACCTGAGAAATCATCAGCCACGCCAGGACAGCTATTCCGCCGAGGATTCCCCTGCCCTCTATGGGCGGCCAGACATCGTTAATAAAAATCATTGAGGAAGCGATAGTAACTGCCGCGGCCGGAATGGGAAGGCCGCAAAAATAATCCGCCCGTGAACACTGAGTGCTGATATTAAACCGCGCCAACCGAAAAGCCCCGGCAAAAATATATAGAATTGCAACTGCAAGCCTCCAATCGCGCAGACTGAAAAGCCCAAGGGCGTGCAGAAGCACTACCGGCGCTATTCCGAAGGTCGTAAAATCGGCGAGGGAGTCGAGTTCTATGCCAATAGATGTGTCGGCCTTGGCCATGCGTGCGACTTTGCCGTCGAGGGCATCGAGAAAAGCACCGAGGAGGATGAACCAGACGGCGGAAAGGGGCTTCGGCCCCATGGCATGGAGGATCGCGAACAATCCGCATATCAGATTGCCAAAGGTAAAAAGCCCGGGTATCGCGGGGGCGAACCTTTTTACATCCACTTTGCGAGTGGGCTTACGCCGCATCTGACCCTCTCCCCTTCCTTGACTATTATCTCCGTCCGATCCGCCGGCAGAAGGACTTCCACCCGGCTTCCGAATCGTATCACGCCTATCTTATCTCCCCGTTTGAGCTTCTGCTCTTTTTCAAGTCTGCAGATGACTCTCCGCGCAACCATCCCGGCTATCTGATGAACCTGCACCGGGCCTTTGGGCGTGTCGAGGAATATCTTCATCCGTTCATTTTTAGCAAACGCCTCGCCAGAACCCGCGTGGCCGTATCCTCCCTCGATGTATTCAAGTTCGGATACCTCGCCGTCACAAGGCGCGCGGTTAACATGAACATCAAAAATATTCATAAAAATACCGATTCGATTTACTTTTCCATGTTCCGGGTCGTCATATTCTTTCGCGAAGACGAGAACGCCGTCCGCGGGAGCTATAATAAAAGACTCGTCGCCGAGGAAATGGCGTTCGGGATCCCTGAGAAAATACAGGGAAAAAATGGCGAGGAAGAGGAAAACCCCGGTCAGGACATAGCCTACAATGAGCCCTGAGAGGAATCCGAATACTGCCAGCACGAGGAATACGCCGAGAAATCTTTTCGCTTCAGGATCGAATTTGAACATAGTTTCTTTCCGAATAACTTTCGCTATCAATCACTACTCAATAATCATTTATTATATGGATTATTGTTTGAATATCCAGATTAAATCGAGTATCTCCGACTTTTCGATTTCCCTTGCGCGGAAGTCGATACATAGTTAACTTATTAGTTTAATTGAGCGCAATTCGACAGTTCGCAAGATCATTCGTGAACAGGGAATTGGAAACGAGGAAACATTATGAAGATACCCCTTAGATGGCTTCTGGAACTTTGCCCCTACGACGGCGGAGTAGAAAAAATAGTTGATTTGCTAACCATGAGCGGCACCGAGGTCGAATCGGTCGAGGATTATTCGTCCCGGTTCGACGGTGTCGTTGTCGGTCTCGTGAAATCGGCGGTGGCAGACGATCCCCTGCCGGGAATGTTCCGTTGCGAGGTCGAATATGACGAGGGCAAAACGGCTCAGGTTCTATCTCGCGCGCCGAATATTCAGGTCGGGAAGCTCTATCCTTTCGCTCCAATAGGCGCAAAACTTTTCGGCGGCCAGGCGATTCAAAAGGCGGAGTTCGAAGGTGTTGCCAGCGAGGGTATGCTCTGTTCCGGAGTCGAAATCGGCCTTGGGGATCCTAAGGACAAGCTTTTGGAAATCGCCCGCGGAACTCGAGTCGGCGCGGATGTAAAAAGACTCCTCCAGTGGGACGACCAAGTTATCGAGATGGAAGTAACTCCAAATAGACCCGATTGCTACGGCGTTCTCGGCCTCGCGCGGGAATTGTCCGCCCTCACAGGCGTTCCTCTCTCCGATGAGTATCATATGCCCATCCAGAGCGGCAAATCTGCCGATGAGATTATCAAAATTCAAATTGACGATTCGCAGGGATGTCCCAGATATTCCGCGCGGGTTATCGAAAATATTAAAGTGGGACCTTCGCCGTTGCGGATTATCGGGAGGCTTTCGGCTTGCGGAGTGCGGTCAATAAATAATGTGGTAGATGCTACTAACTATGTGATGCTCCTCCTCTCCCATCCCCTTCACGCTTTCGATCTGGACAAACTCGAGTCCGACACCATCGTTGTTCGAAGCGCACAAGAAGGCGAAATTTTCACCACTCTCGACGGCGAAAAGCGCAAGCTGAAAAATGACCATCTGCTGATCGCAACGCCGAATCGTCCAGTGGCCATAGCCGGTGTTATGGGCGGTCTGGACAGCGAAGTTGACAAAAATACAACGCGCATACTCCTCGAGTCCGCCTATTTCGAACCTCGCAAAATCCGCAGAAGTTCCCGACAGTTGAGTCTGGTTACCGACAGCTCCGTCCGCTTCGAACGGGGAGCAGACCCCAACGGCACAGTTCGGGCGGCGGACGAATGCGCTTCCCTTATCTCATTCACGACGGAGGGCGATGTCCGCAAAGGCGTGGTCGATGCATACCCGAAGGAAATCTCGCCGAAAAAACTTCCGCTGAATAAGAAAACCGTAGCCGATGTTCTCGGAACCGAAATCGACGAAACTGCTTACTCGAAGGCTCTCACAGCCCTCGGCCTGGAAAAAACCGATGACGGCCAATGGATTATCCCAACATTCCGCCCCGACCTGACCCGAGAAATCGACCTGGTCGAGGAAGTCGGGCGAATACACGGCTATGACAACATCGAGCCGAGACTGGTTGGCGCCGGTCCAATTCCACCCTCCATGCCGGATGAAATCCGTTTTGGAAGACGTATAAATGGGATAATGAACGGGCTCGGGTTCACCGAAGCCCAGTCGGATTCTCTCGGCAAAGGCAGACTATACAAGCCTTTCGTAACTGCCGACATCGTCGAAATCGAAAACCCCATCTCGGATGATTACAGATTCATGCGTCCGGCGGTTATGCCGAGCCTACTCACGGCTGTGGCCTATAATATCAACCGTCAGGCGGAAATTGTCCGGCTTTACGAATACGACAAAGTCTATCTCGGCATCCGCGACGGCGAACCGGTCGAGGAATACCATCTTGCCGGAGTTATGGCGGGGCTCGCCGAGAACACGAGCTGGAATTCTTCCGGCGCCAAAATCGACATCTTCGACATGAAAGGCATTTTGCGGGGATTGTTCGCAAATCTCGGCCTTAACAGCCGTTTCGCCGAGTTGAGGAGCGATATATACGCCGAGGGCAAATCCTTCGCAATTGAGAAATCAAACGGCACTGTAATAGGCCATGCCGGCCTTATCGCACCGAATATCGCCGACCTTTTCGATATAGATATCCCTGTTTTCGGTTTCGAAATCGAAGCCGGAAAGATATTTTCCGAGGTTTTCGAGCAGAAGAAGTATGCCGGTCTGCCCATTTTCCCCTCCACACGGCGGGATGTCGCCCTTATCGTGGACTCAAAAATTTCCGCTGGCGAGATGCTGGAAGAGGTTCGGAAAAATTCCACCGATATGCTCGAGGATGTCTTTATCTTCGATGTTTACGAAGGCAAACCCATTCCCGCAGGGAAGAAATCCATAGGCATAGCCGCGATTTTCCGTTCGGCGGATTCGACAATCACGGATAAAGAGGCTAACGGCCTGCATCTGCGCATAGTCGAGGCCCTCGTGAGCAAATTCGACGCTTCCATTCGGGATTAACCCCTTCCATAGAGATTGTTTGGGGCAATTCTGGGAACAGGTCAGCTTTTCCATTGACTTAATCTGCAATAATAAGTAGATTATAATAGATAACTAATTCTTTTCCTTAAGAAATGCCCCTAACCTATGGAGGGGAAATGAGTTTTAGAAATGCCTTCCTGATAATACTTCTCCTTGTTACATTGCCGCTTCTCGCATCGGATATCCTTCTTCGAATTTATGATTCCGGTGGTGAACCCATCGACAGCGTGTTTGTTCGAGGGGAGGTTCGCGATATCCGCGGCCTTCGTGCTTCTGTGCCCGATGCCTATTCAGGGCCGGAATATCGGACGGGAGTATTCTTCGCGGACTCTCCGGAAACCGAACTTTTCACCCTTCTGGAACCGATGGATGTAGCCGACTATGCCGACCAGGCGGGATGGGCGCATATTGCGGCGACGGCATTGAACGTCCCGAGCGGGGACACGGCGAATTTCGCGTGGTTCGCGGATTCCGCGAGAATTGCGGGCAACGCTTATATCGCTATTTGGGCTGACAGCGCAGGATATACAGTATTTTCGGATTCGGCTTCGATAGCCCTTTTCGCGGATTCGGCATATCACGCAATCTTCTCGGACACAGCCGAGTTCGCTCGGAATGCTATTATACCGGACACAGTCGATTTCGCTATCTGGGCGGACAGCGCTAATTGGTCGCATTGGAGCGATTCGTCGATTATTGCCGATACTGCCCTTTTCGCCTTTTTCGCCGACACCGCCGAATATGCGCGGAATGCCGTCGTCCCGGACTCCGTTCTCTACGCCGATTCTGCAAGCTGGGCGGACACAGCCGGCTATTCTTTCGCCTCCGCCTTCGCGGAATCAAGTCTTACAGCCCTGCTGGCCGAATATGCTGTCAACGCCGAATCCTCGGTTTACGCCGACACCGCCGAATACGCGAGAAACATGGATTTGCCCGATACCGTGAATTTCGCGATTTGGGCGGACAGCGCTAATTGGGCGCATCGTGCCGATTCAGCAATATTCGCCGATACCGCAGATTTTGCTCGGAACAGCGACACTTGCACATTCGAGAAATACATCGTCGTAGCGCCGAGTTGCGGGGATTACGATAACCTCGCCGACGCCTTCGCCGCTGTTCCTCCGGGCGAGGAGCAGTGGGTGATAAAAATCATGCCCGGCAATTACACCATATCGTCCCCCTTGACCCTGCCGACCCTGGTTACCCTAAAAGGGGACGGCCCGGATGTCGTTTCGATCTTCCTCGGCGGCAATCTAACCATGGGAAGTTTCGCCGCAATTCGCGACATTCAGTTCAACGGCGGTTCGATTACCACATCGGGCGCAAATATGCTTCAGAATTGTATCATGGACACTACCGAACTAATCGTCGGCGGAAGTCAGCCCAATGCTTTGGATAGGGTAATTTTCCGCGGCGACGCCTCCCACACGGCAATTTCGATAAACGCCTCCGCTAATGTCAACCTCTTCGGATGCGCTTTCACCGATTGCGGCGACGGTATATCCGCGGCCACCGGCGGAGCTGTTTTCCGCGCGGTCAATTGTATGTTCTATTCCGTTACCCGTGCTTTTGCTCTCAACGGTGCCGGCGCGGTGGGGTATATGGAAAACTGTCTCAGTTCGGCTTCCGGATACAACCTGGGGCTTTCATCATTCCTGAATATCGATTCTCCCACCAACTCGAGTTTCGGAATTCCATCGGCGATGAATGTGATTTTCCTCGACCAGGCGCGCTACACCGGATACACAACTTCCGGCGGCGATTGGAGCTGGACAGCTCCGGCCCCCACTCAGGTGGATGCCGCCCTGGACTATCTTTCCGAACAGGTGCCGGCCCCCGGAAGGAGCGTTCAGGCACAAAGTTTCACAGCCTCCCAAAGGATGAATCTGCCTATTTACGACGGCGCGAACTCTACGCCCACGGGTCTTTCCTTCGCCCCGGCGAACGGCGATATGATAATATGGAACGACACATCGAGCGGAAACGATTTCAAAATCTGCATCCGCGTGGATGGAGCCTGGGAGTGCGCGGACGTCAACTAATAATCTAATGAAAAGATCCCTTCCTGTCATACTGCTGATTCTGCCTTTTCTGGCGCTCGCGCAGGGATTCTGCGTCGATTGGCTTCCTGTTTATCTTTGCGGAGATAACTGCCACGAGCCGATTTTCTGCGACGGCATCGACAGCGTCTTCATATACAGTGCTATGGCGGATTCCAACCCCGATTTGACCACAGGCGAATGGTTCCAGATACCTGTCGAGACACCACAGATATGCAATTCTGCTTTCGTGAACCCAACCGGATGGGTTTTCGGATGGGACAGCCTTTATGTCCGCGTCGATTCCGCCGGCACGTCCGTCGATAGCGTGTTCTGGGTGTATCATTATCCTCCCGATTCAGGATGGACATCGACAATCGAGATTTGCCCCGGCGATTCGTCGCAGTTTTTCGCGAGATGGCTTAACGTTACGAGCTCAGATAGCTGGGCTTTCGCATATGATTCCCTATGGATTTCAAATACAACAACCCACCGCGCGGAAATCGACTATAATATATGTATAGCGGTCGATCATCAGGTATATTGGTCGCCGGACAGTTTCACTTCGCCCAGCGGCGAGGAAATCGACACCCTCTACGACCCCTGCCAGTCGGCAGTCTGCACGACATTCACCCTTCTGCCCGACGACGTCGTCGATGACGGTTTCTACCAGATTTGCCCCGGCGTCTGCGACACTTTGATTATCCCGACCTATTACGAATACGATCACTGCCTCGTTTACGATTCCCTGCACTGGTGCTTTTACGACTCGACCGTCGCGCCCTCCACAGAGCTTGCTGACACCATAATTTTCTGCGCTGAGGATTGCGGCACCCTATGGGTTTATTATGAGGATATCGGTTGCGGAGAAATAATCGACAGTTTCGCCGTGGTTGTGAACTGCATGGATTATGAAATTCGCGTAAATGGCGCTATTTACGACTCCACCGAGATGTTCTGCGAGGGAGACACGCTCCGCTTATGCCTCACCGGCGATTTATGCTCGACTTTCGAATATGACGACATCTGCTGGGATTTGGGGGACAGCACAGTTTGCAGTCTCTGCGTAGATGTTCAGCTCGATTCCAGCATGTGGGTTTATCTCGATATCGACGATTGCTGGGGTTGCGGCCTTCGCGATTCGGTTTTTCTGAACGCCTATCCTAGCGTCGAGGTAGATTTGCTCCTCGACGGCGGATGCGCGGGGGATTCGACCTTTTTCACCGTAGAACAGGCGGGAACGGTCGGCGTCGATTCCATTTATGTCGAGTTCGGCGACGGCGCTTGGGGCGGGTTTGCGGTCGATAGTCTCCCCTATATTTTCGGCCATCCTTACGGCGCTCCCGGAAATTACACAGCCATTTTGACCTATTTCTCGGAATTCGAATGTCCTCTTCGCGACAGCATTTTAGTAACTCAATATCACATCGCGGGTTCGCTGGATGCTTATCCTAACCCGGTTTGCGCGGGGGGAGTTCTGACATTGGACGCCTCGGCCAGCAGTGTCGAACCGATTATTGCTCTAACTTACGAATTCTTTGCACCCGATTCTTCTCCCCTATGCACCCTTTCGACGGGCGAGATATGCGAGGACACGGTCTATCTTCCGGGGCTGTATTTCGTTGTGATTACCGCCGGCGGCTGTTCGGACACAGTTTTCCGATGGGTCGATGTGATAGGAACGGAAATCGATTCCTTAGCCGATGTCTGTGCGATGGAGGGTTGTGGTAAATGCGTCGAACTGACCGCGACAGCATATTCATGCACCACCGGAGTGGTTTTCGGGTTCAGACGGATTTATATAGATTCCGTCGGGCCGTTGAATATTCTGCCCGATTCCCTCCTTTGCGTCCCGCCGGTGTTGGACAGTGCGGTTTACAGGGCATATTCGTGGTGCAGTGGTTGCCCCGACGGCAAGGACTCGACCGACATCCTCTTCGCCCCGGTAGTTGTTACAACCGGGCTTCGCGACACTATTATATGCTACGGCGATCTCGTGCCGAACATCCTCGATATGGATTCTTTCGACATCGAGCCTTCCGCGTGCGATTTAATCGTTCAGGTGCTTTTCGAATACAGCGACTCCCTCGGCACTCATACGGAGGTTTTGCGCGACTGGATTTCCCCCTTATCACTGCCGGCTAATTTCGGCTATAATGTTTACGACCCAGGTCGAATAATATATCGTTTCGCCGTATATAACGACACCAGTTGCGTTCAGGAGGAATCCGCCGAATTGCGCCTTCTACATCCGGTTGCCATGCTTGACATTATTCCGGACACCCTTTGCGAATTCGGCACGGATTCCATCCTTTTCGACGCCTCGGAGTCATATTACAACTGCACCGGCTACGGCATGTCTTTTGCCTATTTCGAGGTGGATTCCGACAGTATTTTCACTCCCCTCTACCCCGATTACGGCTGTTGCGAAATCGACGCCGACAGCGTAATGTGGCCGATGGAATTCCTGCCCGGCGAGAATCAGTTCGCGGTTATAGTATGTATGGCGGATTCCCTCACCAGCGGAATTCTGGACTGTTGCGACACAGCTTTCGCGAGTATATACGTTTGGGAAAGTTTCGCGTCAGAGATAGTCATAGACCCCCTCTGCGCGCCTGACACCATCCTCGGCGGGGATTCGATAACCGCCTTCATCGAAGATTCAATAGGCTTCGATTCAGTAATATGGGGACTTTCCTGCCCGGCGTCCATGGATTCCATTGGCGAAGGCGATTCAATCTCGGTTTTCGTGCCCGATTCGGTCGATAGCCTGATAATCTGTGTTCAAACCGTCTCCGGGCCTTGTTCGACATGTATTTGCGAAACATTGACCGTGGTTCAACCGATAACAGCCCTCGATTGCGGTCCGGCGGTCGCCATCGAAGATTCGACTTTCGAATTTGACATTAGCGGCTGTATCAACAATCCATCCGGTTTCGACTATTCGATGGAAATCATCTCCGCGCCGACATCTGAAATTATTTTGATAGACAGCCTAATGACATGGGACATGCCGACCAACTGCGAGGTCGGTATCGACAGCGTCTTTATCGAGGTCATTAGCGAATCCCCCTGCGCGGAAATATGCACGGTCGCGCTGGAGATAGAAGTCATCAACGAGCATGATGCCATAGCTGAAATCGACGCGGACTTCGGCACCGCATGCCTCGATTCCTTCACTTACGTCCGGCTGGACACTACCCTCGCGGAACTCGTCCTGTGGGGCGCAGAGGGGTTCTGCACAGATATCGGCCTGCGCCTTCTCGCCGAGGATTCATCATGCGTCTGCGGTTTCCGCACCGACGAGACATTGGAGTGGGTTACAATCGACGAATTCACGGGAAGCTTCTCCGCCGACCATTCCCATGTCGCGCGGGGGGTGTATTTCGGCGATATTTATTTCAGCGACTGCCAATCGGAGGACACTCTGCGAGTCGAGCTGAACATTCCCCATCACGCGCCGGAGTTTGTCGGCGGGTTCCGCGAAGTCCTGATCCCGAATAATCTGGACACGGCTATCGTATCTATCGACGACTTCATCGACGTCGATGGCGACCCCATCGATTTCGACACTTTCAGCATCACACGCCCGGAAAATTACGAAAGGCTGGAAGAGGCTATCGGCATGATAATAATCGGGGCTTCCGAACAGTATTCCAACTATCCGGACGCCCCGGACACCCTTAGAATCACCGTCTCGGACACGACGGGCAGATCGGTAGAAACGGCTATCCTTGTATGGGTTTACGACCCGGACAAAATAGAAGTTCAGCCCGGAAAGCCTGAAATTACCGAGCTTGCAAGTATATACCCCAACCCTTTCAATTCGACGGCGCATATAGAGGCGAGTTTCGCCGGAGCGGATTTCGCGTCAGTCGAGATTTACGATGTCTCCGGACGGCGGGTATGCGAGATTTTCCGCGGCCATGTCTTTGCGGGCAAATATAAATTCGTCTGGAACGGCCTGAGCGCGGACGGCGTCCCGGTAAGCTCGGGCATATATTTCGTCCGTATGACTGCGGGTAAAAGCAACTTCGTCAAATCCATAACGTTGATAAAATGACGAAATTATTTCGACATATTATATTAACTGTGCTGATTGTCGCAGGGGCGGTTTTCGCAGTGCCTACGATTCGGCCGTATCAGGCCGGGCCGTGGTCCGCTTTCTTCGTTGAGCCGGGGGACACGGGAGTTTATCTGCTCGTTCGCGATAACCTCGATTCGACGCACTGGGCGGGCGCAATCGAAGATACGATAACGATCACCCTGCCCATCTGCCCGCCGGAAACTCTGGTTCTAAGCTATTCCATGCTGATAACACCCAACATCTCGGATGTCGAAGACCTCGGCGACCGTGTGGCGATCCCCGGCGGATGGTTCCGTGTTGGCGCGGACGGCGAAGATTTGAATTCGCTGGACGACCTGGGCATGCCGATCGGACTCTCCAATCGCGCGACGCCTATGCGCTGGGCCTTCATCGACAGCTTCGAGATTTCCAAATATGAAGCGCCCTGTTCGCTATATACTCGCTTCATCGGCGAGGGCGGCTATTCCGAACCGTCATACTGGAGTGCCGACGGCTGGGACGCGATGACCACAGGCGGCTGGACTGGGCCGTCTATCGCCTGCACGGATTCCGGCCTGCCCGTGCGAGGGATCAGCTATTTCGAGGCCGAGGCCTTCGCGAATTGGCACGGCGCGTCTCTGCCCACCGAATTGCAGTGGGAAGTTACAGCCCGCTTCGATGTCCGCGATATTTTCCCCTGGGGAGACGTTTTCTGTCCGTCGGGAAGCCTGTCCGCGAACATTCTCGACGCCTCCCAATGCGCCCCCGACACCTTCTCCGGCGGCCCGGGCTATTCCGATTATTTTGACAACGACCTTTCGCCCACCGGTTGCTATTCCATGGGCGGCAATATCGCCGAATGGTGCAGGGACGGTTTCGACGAATACGATTTCTACGTCGGCCTCGATCCCCTTGCGCCTTTCAACCTCGCCGACGGCCAAAAAACCGTGCGCGGAGGCGATTTCACCAAACCGAACCGCTACGTGGCCTCGCCCCTTTTCCGCACAGGTTTCGATCCCGACGACCGCGACGCCCATCTTGGCGCACGCCTCGCCTGGGAAATCGGCGACGGCCAGCCCCAGGATTGGGTAACTCAACAATTTGTGTTCGACTGCACCGCGCCGGACACCGCGGATATAATCGCACCAACCTGCCTGAAATCGCAGGCAGGAGACACTATTCGCTTCGTCTTCACCGAAGCCGTCGAGGGCGACCCGACATCGATACCGGATTCGGGCGTAATCTTCGAATTCGTCGCGGAAACTCTGTTCGCGATAATCGAACCCGGCGAATTCGATTACGGCGATTCTCTCGGCATCGAAATCTCCGGCGTAACCGACACGGTGGAAAATCCGGTAGGCGTCCCCGACACATTCTGGTTCGATTTCTGCCTCTACGAAATCGACCTGAACATCGTCCCGGAAGCCATATGCGCGCCTGTTGGATGTTCCATCGAAGCCATGGCGTCCCTTGTGAACCTCAGCCCCGACGCCGCAATCTACCTGGACTCGGCGACAATCGGCGGCTATTTCTCGATACCCGAAAGCATCGGCGACACCCTCGCCCCCGGCGATTCGACATCGTTCAGTATCACCTTCGCCCCGGATTCGGCGGGCACTTTCGCGGAATCGCTATTCATCTACCACGCGGACGGCGTATTCACGGAAATCGTCAACGCCTCCGCCTGCGACAGCGACACCGTTTATTTCGAGCCGGCGGTTATCGAGCTGGAGGACGTCTATTCCGCGCAATCCTGGACGACCCAGCTTCGATTCGACATCTGCGAGCCATGCTCGCTCTTCGACCTGATGATAACCGGCGCGACCTGGGCCAACGACATTTATTTCACCGACGACATCTGGATAACCACCGTCATGAACTCCGATTCCAGCGCCATCGCGGTCGAAATCACCTACGACCCCTCCCCCGGCCTCACCGGCCTGGACGACGACACCCTGACCGTAACCTTCGCCCCGAATGATTCCGCGCGATGCGATAAACAATACATGGCTCAACTCATTCTCGACGTTACCGCCGAGGATTTCGAATGCGTCCCGACCCCCGAATGCCGGGAAATTCGGAAAGTCCGCCCGTGCGACACGGTGAAAGGCTCTGAGAGCATCTTCTTCACCGGGATTTGCGAGGGCACGGTCAAAATCTACGACCGCCTAGGCCGTTTCGTGATCGAACTCGCCCCGGACGCGCTGAACACGGTCGAGTGGAAACTCGTCGATGAAAACGGCCACGCCGTGCCATCCGGAATCTACTACTGGCAAAGCGGCGGCGAACATGGAAACATAGTGGTTGTGAGATAAATTGCGCATAGAATTTCGACATAAGATTTTTATTCTCATCGCGGCATTCGCGCTGACAGCGACCCTCTCCGCGCAGGAAGACCTCTTCCCGAACAACATCAAGGTCTCCACCGGCTACCGTTCGAATCTGATTGGCGGGGAGGTGGACACCCGCGCGCACATCCCGGCGGGGAGCTTCATCTGGTCGCCGCATATCTGGACTTACCAATCCACCGAGGGCTGGTCGGAATGGAACATCGGCCTGCGGTCGGTTTTCAATTTCTGCCCATCCTGCGATTACGGCCCGGAACCCACCCATTTCCGCGTCCTGGGAGAATTTTCGATAATCGGCGAATACCTCGACCTGGCCGCACGCAATCCCTCCGCCTCCTTTGACACCAAAGGCCTCATTTACCGCTATCGCCCGCATATCGAGCTGGGCGTGGGAATGGACTCCATAGGCATTTTTTGTCGCGAATGCACATGGACATACACCGGCGAACTCACCGTCTCCGATTTCATTCCGATGGCCTACCAGTTCAGCAACGAGGAGGCCCCCGGCGAGACCCTCTCCGCTGGAATCAATTTCGCCATGCGCATCGACACCCCCGGCGGCACGGTCGGCCTGCTCCAACGGTCCAACGCGCGCAAATATTTCGGCGAGGACATCTGGCGCGCCTACTATGGCTCCCCGATGATCCTCGACGTCTTCCGCTTGACCCTGGGCTGGGAAACCGCTTACCTGGGCTGGGGACGCCTCGACCTCAACCTCTCCCCCTTCGTCGATAGCGACGATTTCACGCTCCAGTTCGGCGTCCACATTCCGGAAGAGACATCCTTCTGGCAATGGCAGTTAGGCGTGGTCTTCGAACCCATCCCGGAACGCCCCGGACGCCCCGGCTACAAATCCGGCGGCTATTGGAGATAAAACACCCCTAGTAACACAGCTCTAGCTGTGCAACGAGTGAAAGAAAATAAGGAGGTAACATGCCTAAAAAGAAATTTTTCGCGGATTACTACATGCCCGGCGTGATGAGCGCCATCGCATTATTATCCGGATGGATTATCGCGTATATCCTGGATATATTTTTCTCGATGGAACAATTCGCGGGGATTATCTTTCTGGTTCTTTTTATCGGCGGCGCGGTCGCGGGTGAGATATGGCAATATAAAAAACGCAGGCCGCATGTCGAAGCTGGCGAAATCCTGCAGAGTCACCCTTTCGCGATTTCAGCGGCCATCATTCTGATTTTTGCCGGTTTATTTCTCGTGGCAGGGGTTTATAGCGTTTTAAAAGCGGTCGATCCCTACAATTTCCATTTCGACAGCTGGAGCTGGATGGCGGTTAACGGCATCGTCTGGGATATAATGTCCTTCTCAATTCTAGCAATTATCCTCTCGATATTAGCCCTTTACGTTTCGATGCGGGAGAAGAAAAATAGCAAATGGCTTGCGATTCTATGCATCGTAATAGCAGTCATCATCGGCTTTTTCGGGATGGAATTCATATCACCGATTGTTCGTGGCATCGACGAGGCGATGATATATTCAGTCAAACAGGACCAGAATGAAAAATGGCACGAGAAGCTGGAAGAAACCCGCGCGAAAAACAAGACAGCGACTGAACCAGAAACGGAATCAATTCAGACAACAGATGAATAAATCTCAACACTCCTTACTCACCTCCAGCTGTGCAACTCTCCATGCTTCCGAAGGGGTATCACACACCATTCCCCTCTTCCAGAGGGGTGGCGCGAAGCGACGGGGTATCTAATATAAAAAGGGCGACCGAGGCCGCAATCTTACTCTAACTGCTCAGTCATACCGAGCTTGCCCCGGAATTCGCTTCCAGTTGGATTTTGTGGATGAATGTAGTTTCCTACAAAGGTAGTTTTGCGACGGCAACTTCGCTCCAGATGCCGCGATAATCGCCCTCGATTGCGCGGACACGGAAATCGAATTTACCGAAATACTGCGCCCCCGGCATGTTTGCGGTTTGCGTGTCGGAGCCTTCGTAAAGGGGAGTCCATTTGCCGGTCTTGTAGCGGCGGCGGAAAACCAGCTCATAGACAACACCCTCGCCATCGACGGCGTCCCAGCGCCAGACTCCGGTCTTCGGGTCATAGGCGAAGTTTTTCGGGGGGCGCGGTTTGTTGGAATGCGGCTTTTTATAGGCCTCGAAGCCGTATTCCTCGATGCGTTTGTCGGATTTTTCCTTCGGGAGCATGAGGCAGAGCCAGTTGCGGATTCTCGTGAGAACGGCCTTGTATTCGCGTAGCTTTGTATTGCGTTCGGCGGTGGCGACTTGCGATTGCGCCTGCAATCGGTTGTTCGCAATGGACTTCGTGAAAAAATCCTCGCAGGCATTTGCGACCTCGGTTTTCATCGCGGGGGAAATCTCCTGGGGCGTGCCGTCCCAGTCATCGAGCTTTGGCGGGATATGTTCTTTGGCGAGAAATTGCATATCCTCCTGTTTGGTCGGGTAATCGTCGGCGATTTGCAGTTCCTCGAAGATTTTTTTCGCCGCGTGTTTATCGGCCACAACGAAAAAGTATCTTTTCAGGCGGCTGAGGGATTTTCTCAAAGCGAAATAGCCTTCGCGGGCTTCTTTGGCGGCCGTTTCCTTATCGATGCGGATGTTAGCGCATAGCGCGAAAGCTTCGTGGAAAGCGTCGAAGGCGGTTTCGAAATCGTCGCGGAGGTCAGGGGGAAAGTGCCAGGCTTCGCCGGAATATTTGTCGTCCACTTTCCGTATCAATTCGCCCTGGGTGATTAGGTCTGCATATGAAATATTACGTCTTTTCATTTTATTACTCTCTCTATTTTGATTATTGCTAGATATATAATAATTGTTATGTTCTATATTAACATTAATATTACATCTATAGAATACATTATTAAATATGTAATTGCAATAATAATTTCTAATATTATAATAATTATCTTCAATATTATTGTTATATTATCTATCTCAGTAGTTAGATAATCTATGATGAATATTATTAACTCTAATTATGTTATTATTAACTCTATTATGATTGTTATTATCTCTTCTATTGTTGTTATATACGACGAAATGCTCGCACCTTTCGCCGGGAAGACTTACCTTTTCGATAATACGGATACGCCTTCCGCCCGCGTGGATGGAGTTTTTGGGGGGATAATCTTCCCTCTCGCCGGAGAGTTTTCGCTTATGGGATTTGCTTATTAGCTAATGGTTTTCTATTTGAGATAGACCACCCGCGCGGTCGCGGTTTCGGTCCCTGAGCCTGTCGAAGGGCCGATGGTTGCGCGGACGAGATAGACGCCGGAAGCGAGGGCGGCGTCGGGTTGCCAGACGATTTCGTAGGGGAGCACCCCTGTGTGCTCCCGCGACGGCAAGGCACGGGGGCCTTCCCCTACGGGGATATTATCGACGATTCGCCATTTTCCCTCATATTTCCCTCATTCCCGCCCATTCGACGCGGTGCGACGCCGCGCCCATCCCCACGCAGAGCGTGGGGGCGAGGGGGGAAGATCGGTTCTTACTAATCTCCTTCATCGTTACCTAAAAAATCTTTTGATTTCAAATCCTTCAATAATTCATTGATGGTATCTTCTACCCCAATTTCATCATTCATCGCTTTATCATATATATACTTAAGTTCTCTAAATAACTCATCATTGCTACCCTGATCAATTTTCCTAACAATAATCCCATCCTGATTAGCTATCGATAATCTATATTTGAGATAGTTCGAAGGTCCCATTGTGCTAAGCATAATGAATCCGCCTTTAAAACTTGCATAAAAGGAATCTTTTGTTGATCCTCTTATTTTCCATTTTATCTTGCCTGCTTTAGATTTGAGATACAGCAAACTGATTATCGATCTATCGTTTTCACTTATTCTTATCATCTATTACTCCTCTTCATAATCATATTGGAAGGCTATAGCTTTTGTATCTAATATCTCAATTAAAGAATCCAAAATAGAAATAATATTCCGGTTTTCTTCCTCTTCTTCTGATGTAGCAGCTATTGCTAAGGCATCAGAAGGCAACCCCGCGATATTTTGTAGTGTTTCAGCTATTTCATCTTGGATATCTGTAATTAAGAAACGCAGTGATCTTAATTCGTATTTCAAATCTTCAAATATAAACTCTGTTATTTCTATCTCCAAATTTTCAGCCCTGAATTTTTCTTTTAAGGTTTTTGCTTTATACGAGGTCGCATTTAATCTGAAAATTGCGCTTTTGTTTTTAATTTTTTCTATTGTGTTTAGACTTGCATCTTTCGCCGCATCAGCGGCATCTTTGGCTTTTTTCGCATTTTTCCATGCTTTAATCGCATAATGAAGCCCAAACGCGCTAACAGCAATCCCGAAAATTGCGATAAGAGGATCGTATATATCCAAAAAATTGTTAATTAGATCGAAGAATGGCTTCATTGCAGATACCTCGAACTAAATTTCTGCTTAAAAGCGTTTCTTGTGCCGCCCTGTGTCGGTTTGGTTTCGTTGTTCATATGCCCATGCCGGTTCGCGGTCTCGTCGCGGGTGGGCGAGGGGGCAAGGCGGTTTATGTCGGCGTTGGTGGTCATGCTATCGGTATCGGGACGAGTTCGGAGCTTTCCGGCAGTTCCACCTCGGTCTGCACAAGTTCCTCGAAACCTATCATCAGCGAGTCGAGTAATTCCTCGCGGGTGCGTTCCTGCGCGTTCACGCCGGGTATATCGACCAGCCAGCCTATCCACCAGCCGTCTTCCTGTTTTATCACCGCTCTCAGGTTCATATTTTCACCTCTATTTCCAAATCTTTCAAAATTTTCTTCGCCAGCGTGTTCACGATTTCCACGTGTCGCGGGATTTCCGTTTTCAATTTGCCTCGCGCGAAAATCGTGTGGCGTCTGCCCTCGCGCAATAGATACGCGTCGTTGTCTTTAAGTATCTTGATAAGTTTCGTCCTTTTCAAGTTATAAGTTCCTCAATTGTAGCGCTGTGCGGCGAATTTCGTTTTATTTCCGGCGGTGTTTTTCATTTGGTTAAAATAAATAAAATGTGTCAGGGAGGGCATGTCAAGCAAAAAAGTGCCGGCGGGGGGGGTTTTTTTCGTGGGGTGGAAAGAGATTGCCACGCCCTGCGGGTCCAGACGGATTAGAGAACTTGCAATGACAGAAGCTACCACCCTTCGGCCGCATGGGGTCGCCCCTACGGGAGATATCGCAGGGGCGTTCGATGGCGGGAGGGGACAAGCTCCTGCCCTATTTCTTCACGTGGCGTTTGCGGAGGCCGAGGATTCTGCGGATATCGTCGCCGGCAACGTAGATACATGGGATGAGAATCAATGTCAGGGGTGTCGCGAAGAGGAGGCCGTAGCCCAGTGCCAGCGCCATGGGGGCGTTGGTGAAATCCGTGCCGCCGATGCCGTAAGCGAGCGGGAGCAGGCCTGCCACGGTGGTGATTGTGGTCATCACGATGGCGCGGAGTCTTTCCGCGGTGCCCTCCGCGACGATTACGCGGATTAGCTTATCCGGGCTTTTTCGCCGTATGTCGTTTATCTGCGAAACCAGCACCAGCGAATCGTTCACTACAACGCCCGTCAGGCCGACTATCCCCATCGCGCCCATGAAGCTAAGCGGGTAGCCGTGGAGCGCGAAGGCCAGCACTACGCCTATCATGCCGAAGGGGATGGCTATCATCACAAGGAAGGGCTGGGTGGGGGAATTGAACAGCACCATCAGGATAAAATATATCGCGATTATTGCGATGACGAAGGCCTGAAGGAGTCCCATCAATGATTCCATGGTCTCCTGCGCCTCGCCTGTAATCACGAAGCGGGTGCCGGGGAAATCGGCGTCCAGGTCGAAGTGGTCTTTCACCATGTTGGTCGCCTCGACCGGCGTGATAACCGCGCGGTTGACGTCCGCCTCCACCGTGGTGATTCGTTCGCCCTCGTAGTGGCGATAATCTGAGGGCCCGGGGCTTGTTTTGAAACGGGCGATTTCGCGCAGGGGGATTAGCCGCCCCTGCATATTCGGAATTCGCAGGGTCGATAGGAGTTCGGGATTTTGGCGCACGGATTTTTCCATAATGACGCGGAAATCGACGTCCTCGTCCCCGTAACGGACGCTGGTTACTATCTCGCCGTCGTAGGCTATGCGCAGGTTTCGGGCGATATCGGCGACGGTTATTCCGTAGCGGGCGAGTTTCTCGAAATCGGGGAGAATCTCGACTTGCTGTTTGCCGAGTTTGTCGTCCCTGTCGATGTCTTTGACTCCCTCGACGCCTCTAAGATAGGCCACCACGGAATCCGCGACGACGCGGCGAAGGGAATCGCTGTCTCCGGCTATTTTCAGGGCGATGGGTTTACCGATTGGCGGCCCGCCGGAATAGACGCGATACAGAACCTCGCGGAAACCTTCCAGCGAATCGGATTTGGCGCGAAGGGCCTCGGCGATTTGGTCTGCCGTGCGTTCGCGTTCGGTGGCGGGAGTCAGGCTGATGGTTATGCTGGCGGCGTTCTGGTTCTCCATAGTGGAAAATGAGCCGCTGACCCCTACTCTTGTTACGAAAGAGGCCAGCTCGGTTTCGTCGAGACCCATGATTATCTCTTCGACTTCTTTCACCTTATCGGAAGTGGCCTCCAGGGAATTGCCCACGGGGAGTTCTATCTGCACCTGCAGTTCATCCGCGCCCTGAGAGGGGAACAGGATGAAATCCATCTCGGTTGCGGAATAGTAAACGGCGCCGCCCAACGCTAAAACGAATAGAAAAATAAGCAGATATCTGAATTTGAGAAGTTTCGTTAAAAATTTCTCGAAACCCTCCTGAATGGGATTGAACCATGTTCGGCATCCACCTCCGCCGCATGACTTCGGGCTTTTCTTGAAAGCCGACACCATGTGCGACGGCAGGGCGATAACCACCTCCGCCAGCGAAATCAGCAGTGCCGCGGAAACAACTACCGGCGGCGTCTTGACAAACTCCCCGAAGACTCCGGGCATGAATGCCAGCGGGGCAAATGCAACTATGGTGGTGATTACAGTCGTGAGAACCGGATAGAAAACCTCGTCCAGGCCGTTGACCGCGGCATCGACGGGGGAATCTCCCATAGCCCTTCGGCTGGCGATTTTTTCCGATACGATAATCGCGTCATCGACTATGATGCCCAGCACGAGGATCATCGCGCTCAAGGTTACGGCATCCAGAAAGAACCCGAAAAGGGGCAGGACGGCTACGGTGCCGAGAATGGCCACGGGAATCCCCAGAGCCACCCATATGGATATGCGCCGATTCAGAAAAACCGTCAGGACGATGATAACCAGCGCGAGGCCAATCAGGCCGTTATTGCGCACGACGTTGAAGGTTTTATCTACGTATCGTGAATAATCGTTCGAGTAAAGAACTTTGACTCCCTCGGGAAGCTCCTCGTTCTGGGAAGCCACGAACTCCTTGACTTTGTCCACTGTGCGAATGACATCGGCGGTTTTTTTCTTGTATATGAGAAATGAGATTGCGCTGGTGCCGTTGACGCGGGAAATGATATTCTGCTCTTCGAAATCCTCGCGCACGACTGCCAGGTCTTTGACTCTGATAAGGGGGCCGTCGAAACTGGATTTGACGATAACATCGCCAACCTCTTGCGGGTCGTTGAATTCGGCGAGGGTTATAACGCTCTTCTCGCTGGTATATGATTCGAAAGTCCCTGCGCTTGCGCGGACGTTGCGTTGCTTGATAGCTCCGATAACATCGCGCAGGGGAATCATGTATTTTTGAAGCGCCGACGGCTCGATTTCGATCTTGACCTCGCGGTCGAGCAGGCCGTAGCTCTCGACCTTTCCGACCCCTTCGATATCGTTGAGTTTCTTTTCGTAAAATCTTGCCAGTTCGCGAAGTTCTGCATATGGGACATCTCCGGCGAGACCTACCTCTATCACCGGGAAAAAATTACTGCGCAGGTCTATCACCAGAGGGGCTTCGGTAACCTCTGGCGGTAGGTCGGTTACCCTGTCCACTGCGTTTCGGACTTCGTCTTTCACCTCTTCCTTATTCGAGACATCGGGTTCGAGATCGACAATTATCAGCGACAGATTCTCCATCGAAACGGACGATATCTCGCGCACTCCGGAGATGTTCTTCAGTTCATCTTCTATTTTGTTGGTAACATTGAGCTCGACATCCTCCGCCGATGCACCGGGGTATCGCGTGGTGATTCGCAGTGTCCCGAAATCGACTTCGGGGTTGATTTCGCGTTTTATCCGCAATGTCGTTCCGACACCGAGAAGGAGCACCAGAATGACGAAGACATTTGCCAGCAGATGACGTTTTGCGAAGAATTCGAATACTTTTCTCACGATATCTCCCTATTCGATGGATTCGGTGTATAGTTCGTCCATCAGGGCGCGGAACTGGAGGACGAGTTTATGATAATTGGCGGCGTTTTGCGCGTAGGTGAAACGGGCGTTCTGTTCGCTGTCGCGGCTTTGGATAACGAAATTCAACTGCCCGCGCCCGCGCTCCCACAGCTTGATTTCCTCGGCGGTTCTAAGCTCAGAGGATTCTATCTGTTCCCGATTCAGTTCGAGCACCTTTTCCATATTGCGAATCTGCACCAGAAGGTTGCGTGCGGTGGCTTCCAAAGAAACTGCGGTTTGTTCGATGGAGCTATTCAGCAGTTCCATCTCAAGTTCGTTGGCGCGGATATCCGCTTCAATATCGCTTCTGCCGACATTGGGGACATATAACAATGACATGGATATTTGCGGTCTGTCCAGAATCCACGATTCGGCAAACTCGCCGTCGGCTTTATGAAGTCCGGCGCCGAGGTCGAGATTCAGGATAGGTTTGTTCAACTCGATATAGCTTTCCCGCCGGCGATTCAACAGTTCGGTCTGTTTTTCCATAGTGGCTATCAGCCTCGAACTGGCGCGGATGCTGTCTCCTACAACTTCAAGTTCGGGCAGTTCTTCCATGGAATAGAGATCGAAATCGGGACGGCTGTGGCATAGCTTTTCGCAACTGATTATCACCGACAATTCCTCGCGAACAGCCTCCTCCTGAGATTGCAGAAGCACAAGACTCTGCCGTGCCATACGGACGGCATCCTCCGCTCGAAGAACATCGACAATGTCGATAAGGTTGGCGTCGCGCATACGCTGAGTGCGCTCCAACTGTTTCTCCGCGAGTTCCAGACGCGTCTGGGTGATATCGATCTGTTCCACCATCAGTGCCCAGTCTATGTATCGCATGGTCATCGACTGAACGAAACTCTCCTTGTTTTCCACCGCCTGCAGTTGGGCCATCTCGACCGAATATTGGCCGAGATCGTATCCAAGACGATTGAGGTTGCCTCTGTAATTTTGAAGCAAAGGCTGGGTGTAGCTCATCGAAATCGAGTTGCTGTAATAATATGACGGCCCTGATGATATAACCATAGGCTCCGGAGACATCGGTATCGTTATGTCGCCGAGTTGCTGATCCGTATAACCTGTTGAAAAGGCTCCGGAAACCTTGCCGCCGATCCACTCGACAATCTTCTCGGCGTTGACATTTATCCCCAATGCTGTTACTTCCTCCGCGCCGAAAGAACTTGTCCGCATCGGCTGTGAATATGAATAGTATGGCCCGCCGCTGACACTCCAGTCGAGATAGCTGAGCGCGCCCTGCCGTTCGGCTTCTGCGATTTTCGCGGCATAATCCTCGGCCACGAACAGAGGATGGCGTTCGACCAGAGTGTCGATGAAAGCGTCCATCGTCATCCCCTGGCCATAAATCAGACTGCTTAAGATTAGTATTAAAGCGTATATCGATTTCATATCCTTGCCTTTCTATAAATAAGACAATTAAATATATTGGGAATGATTGCTATTTGCAAGCCGGAAATGTCTTATCGTTCTCCATAAACCTCAAAACCATAAAAACTGGAATTTCCCCCTTTCGGAAATGGATTGTGTAATTATATTATTCTTCGATGAGAGTTAATGAGCACAAAATAAGTCGGTTCGAAATCGCTCTGTTTATATTCCCAGCGGTCGCGATACTTTTATCTCTTTCATGCGCGAGCAAAGGCATTTTCGAGCTTCCACCGTCCAACTCGCCGAATTCGGTTTTCGAGGACTTCATACGCGAAAAAGCCCCTTCTGACGAGGCTTTCGCGGCGCTTCAGGCATATGCCGGAAAATTCATCGAAAGCGGAGATTTCGACAGGGCGAAGAAAATTTATTCTGAATATTCGCCCTTGTTTCCAACATATCAGGCCGATATTGACAGGATAACCCGGCTCATCGATGATTATTCGGGCGATGTCCCCGAAAATATCGGACAATTCGTCAACTCCCCCGGGTCGGAGATTTTCCCGGTATTTTCATTCAACGGCGATACCCTCTATTTTACCGGACGAAACCGCGCGGACAACAACATCGGAGACACGGAGGATATTTTCGCCGCAATTCATCGCGCCAACTCCTTCGAGACCGCCCGCCCGATTGCCGGCGCCCTGTCATCGACGCAGTTCAACGACGCCATCAACTCCATCTCCCCCGACGGCAAATTCACGCTTCTTTTCACCAATCGCGAAGACCCCATGGGCAACAACGCCTTCATAATGCACGGCACGAACGCGATAACCGAATTCCCGCGTCCTGTAAATAGCATCTACTTCGATTCCGACGCCGTAATGACCGACGACGGCGCATCGATTATCTTCGTATCCGACCGCCCCGGCGGAATCGGCGACTACCGCGCAAACGGCATCCCCTTCCGCGACGGCTCCCTCGGCAACACGGACATCTACATCGCCCACAAAGCCGACGGCGACTGGAAAAAGCCGGTCAATCTCGGCGAGATTATCAATACGCCTTCTGCTGAGCGCACCCCCTACCTCATCGACGGCAGAACCCTTATTTTCAGCTCGCAGGGGCATTCGAGCATCGGCGGGATGGATATCTTCGTGTCATTTCGAAAAGGCGATAGTTGGACGGATTGGACTGAGCCACTCAATCTGGGTTTGTCAATCAATTCCCCGCGCGACGACTGGGGGTTTGTAATCTCCTCCGACCGCGAATTCGCCTATTTCAGTAGCGACCGCACAGACGGTTTCGGAGGCTTCGACATCTACCGCATTCCGATGGAGGCAATTGCCGACAAAATCCAACCGCCGCCGGAACCGGAACCCATAGTCGAGGAAAAACCCGCTCCCGAACCGGAACTCATGATACAACCCCTCGTCACTAAGCACGAAACCCCCGACACTCCCACGGAAAGTATCCCCGAGCCGATTATTCGATTCCAGCTCAGCGACACATTCACCGTGCGATTCGAGGTGAATGGCGTCTCGATTCGCCGCGAGTTTTATTCGAAACTCGATTCGGTGGCGATAATCCTGCGCCAGAACCCGCCGTTGAAACTCCGCATCGACGGCTTCACCGACAACCGAGGCCCCTCGAATTACAACCTCCGCCTCTCCCGCGAGCGCGCCCAGGCCGTAGCCGATTTCATCGCAGTTCGCGGCATCTCTCGCGGAAGGCTTTTAATCGAAGGGCACGGCATCCTCAATCCCATCGCCGACAACAGCACCGAACACGGCAGAGCCCTCAACCGCAGGGTAGAATGCAGATTGTTTGAGTAGAAAAGAAGTGAATTGCAGCGCTCAAATGTCAAATTTCAAAAACAAAAAGCCACGCCGTCTGTCGCGTGAACCCTTGTCTTAATAATTATCGGAGGGCTTTTCGGGATACATTACTTTGATGTCAGCCATGATTATATCCTTTCGCACAATTTTTGTGTATTTTCGCTTAAGTCCTTGTCGCTCAAGCTTTTGCCTTACCCCTTTGTGCGTTTGACCGAGTCTGTCCTACGTTTGACCGACCCTTTCTCCCGTTTGACTGACCCCTGTCAACTTTTGACCGACCCTTTCCTAGATTTCCCCGACCCGGAAGCTGATTTTACCGACCCAGAACCCGATTTCCCCGACCCGATTTCGGTTATTTTCTTCTCAAATCCGGGGATTCTGGTCAATTTAGAGGATTATCTCAGATAAACCACCCATTTCGTGATTGATTCGGTCCCCCGGTCGCTGAACATGCGTTGTCCTGAACTTGTCGAAGGGTCTTTCTTTCCTAAGGGGAGCTTCTCGTCCAACCCCGATGCACAGCCGGAGCTATGTATTGAGAAATGAAAAATCTTTTAATCATTTAGAATACCGCCTCGCCTACGGCCCCAGAATTATCTCCCCGTCGCCGGAGGAAAGCACCCAGTAACCGCGTCCCGGCAGAAGGGAATCAGGGTTTGGGATATAACTACAGGAACGGGCGTCCCAGCCATAAACGTCAAAGATTAGGCCAGGGGGTGTGGTAGTCAACTCCGAGCGAGGGACAGCTTTATTTATCGCTCCGATTAGATTCCATCCGCGATATAAATCGCCTCTGTAGGATTCCAAATCACCAAAAATATATCTCCAGAAACTGTCAGTCATCATCTGCCAATAACCGACTCCACCTTCGATAAAATGAGTGACATAATAATCTCCAGCTGGATTGTCCCAGGCATAGGCAATAACAGTATCGTAAGAGGAGTAAATCGGACGGGAAGTTAGATTCCAACCTTCGTAATAGGTCATCGTTCTTCGATTTTTCATTCGCCCATAGTAAGTTATTATGTCAAAGCTATCATCCGGCGAAACAACTATAGGCCCCCATCTCAGTAATGCGGCAGTTCTATCAAAAGAAACGCCGGAAAATGATGGGTCAATATCAAATACTGAGGGCAATATTTCATCTTCATCGCCGAAAGCGAAAAAAGATCGTGTAGCATCCAAATTTCCAAGGATCATTATTCCTATCAGGCCGGAGTCAGGCACAACATATTCGAAAAAAGCAAAATCATTTGGAACTCCAGAGAAGGAATAAACTAAATTTGTATCGTTTGGCGATGTAGACTCTCTGTCATTTAAGCAGATATTCCATTTATACTCAAGTTCAAAAATGTATTCAGCACTTGTATTGTTTATTATCAACAAGTGGGTTTTAATATATTCGTTACCTCCGTGCTCTACGGGGGTTAAGAATTGCTCGATTTTAAAATCCGACGACCCAAAAGGCAGTATCCAGGTGTTGACAATTGTATTCGTTGAATCGATAATTCGCGGTGAATCAGTCGAATAGTAATCTTCCAGGGCATAATCCGTCTCAAGACTACAAAGTCCGTAGGTATCACTGTAATTTAATCTTAACACGAAATTACTGCTGGGAAGAATTGTATCGCCGAAATCGTATGTCAGGCGTTGTCCGTCGGGATATGTCCCGATTCCGAAATACCCGTTAGCCGTGTCCACTCGAACTTCGATATCCTCACCGTGGACAGAAAGGTAGCTCTGGGCGAAGATTGGCACCAACAAAATCATCGAGAGAACAAATATCTTTCGGTTCATATCGACTCCTTGGTTTGATAAAATAATACAGATTATTAGTTATTAGAGCAACATAAAAGTTTCATTCAATCAATACGTCGTTAATTTCCCGTCAAGGGCTACTGGCCTTATGCGGCGATGAGGATTACGAGAATAGAGGGGAGTAGGGAAGAATTCTCGACCAAAAGTGGCTTCGGCCCTTCAACCGCCATAATCTAAGTAGCATCAATGTTTGGGCCGCCCTGAATCATCAATCCTAAATCTCAAATCCTAAATCAAAAGGGCGGCCTCCTCAGCCGCCCCTGTATTATTACCTTTCAATCAGCATTTAACTTGGCTGATAATTAGAATCGATGGCTATTCGCCGTCGAGGATGACGAATTCGATTCTCCTGTTGAGACTCCGTCCTTCATCGGTCTCGTTCGATGCGATAGGATCATTTTCGCCCTTGCCGATAGTAGTTATCCTTCCGGCATCGATGCCGCCTTCTCGGACTAAATATGCTTTTACAGCATCGGCTCTACGCTGGGATAACTGCTGATTGTATGATTCCGAGCCGATCCAGTCGGTATGCCCCTCTATCATAACGTCGATGGAAGGATTATCGTCGAGGATTTTTATTGCGCGATCGAGGGTTGGTTTGCTTTCCGGCTGTATTCGAGCCTTGTCGAACTCGAAGTATATACCGCGCAAGGTGATCTTCTCGCCGGGTTTGACCAGTTCGAAATTGCGCATGGTGGTTTTCCCTTCCTCGACAACTAACGGGAAGGACTGGGAAATATATTCGGGGTATTCTGCTTTTATTTCATATGTTCCCGGTGCGATCTGCACTTTGTAAATACCTTCTTCGTTTGCCATAATCGGCTCTAATTCTGTTCCCGGCAAAGAGATCGTTGCTTGTAGAGGTTCGCCTTTCCTTGTGTCGGTAACTTTTCCTGTAATCACGCCCATGGGCAACGGCTTCATTTCCACAGGCAGGACAGAAGTTTCCCCGACTTTCACGACAACCGTTTTGGTGGCCGGCAGATATTCTTCTCTGCGGAATTTTAGCGTATATGTGCCTCCGGGAAGGGTTACATCGTAGGAACCGTCAATATTGCTCTTGCCCGCACTGAAATCGCCCTCGGTGATAGCGATGTTTGCTACAAGACCTTCGCCTGTATTAATGTCGGTAACCGTTCCACGGATGATGCCGTCTGTTTCGAGGACCACCGGATTTAGCGCGATATCTTTCTGGGTAGTCTCGTTCTTCCGGATAACCACAACCTCCGTGGAGATACGGTAATTCGGGATATCTACGATCATGGTGTATGACCCCACGGGAAGTTCTGTCTTGTAAACCCCATTCTGGTCGATTTGGACCGGCCAGAGTTCCTCACCCTCAAATTCAATCGTTCCCTGAACGGGTTCTCCTGTTTCCATATTGGATATTTTTCCGGTTAAAACGCCGAAGTTAACGAGGGGTTTAAGCTGGATATCCATAGCTAATCCACTTGAATCCTTAATCACCAGAGATTTTGAGACGGTCTCATAACCACTTGCGGAGAAGAACACATTATGTGCTCCCTGCGACATCTTGATTTCGTAAACACCGTTACCGGTAGTTACATATGGCTCAAACATAGCGGTGTCGTCGGAAGTAACAGTGGCTATTAGAGGGATACCCTTTTCGGCATCAGTGATTGTGCCGGTAACCTCGGCATAAATGGGTTCGGGAATATCTTTGGACAGTCTCGTGAGGAAACTGACTCCGCCGACTAATTTCCATTCCATAGGCTCGACATTGCGGACATCCTCTACCCCGACATCTCCCAAACCTATTTCTACGCCCAGATTGCCGACTATCCAATCGTTCATGAAACGCACGCCGGGAGTTATTCGAATGGGATTGTCCGTGAAATCCAGTTCAGGACGAGTAGATTGTTCGGTGGAAAAATCTGCGAAGATTGCGAAACGACCTGCGGGAATTTCAAGTCCGGCTCTAACCAAATATAGATCGTCCTGTTCCGGATCGTTTTCGTCGTAGTCTTCGGAGAAAACATTGGTGATCGAATGGCCTTCCAGATAACCGAAATTGAGATGTAGTCTTAGGGGCAATGGCAATTCGGCTCGTTCATCCGTGAAGTCGAAAGTGAGCAATCCGATTCCAGCGAAGGTAGCTTCCTGATTTACGAAGACACTGTCTTTAAGATTTGCGCTTCCAGTGGGCCACGTTACATAGCCATAACCCCCGATAGTCGTCCACCAGAAAGGATCCCATGAGCCTTTTATTCCCGTGTAGGTATCTCCGAAGCCGAATTGAGTCGGCTCTTCAGGATATACACCCGCATCGGAAACTACAAGCCCAGTGATTCCGCCGGATATCTCCAAATATTTGATAGGTGCGAAAGCGGCAAATAAGAAACCTTCGGAATGCCGTTGAGTGTAGTGCATCAAATCGCCTTGAACAATTTGGTTATGCAGGTCATTTTGGAAATAGTTTGCATAAGCTGAAATCGTAAGATAACCTTTTCCCTGATTATCCGCGGAAACTGTTCTAAGCAGTCCTTTGGTTCCCCAATAACTACCCTGCGCAACAAGTGCAGATATTGCTAATACTCCCAATAGTATAATTAACAATTCTTTACGCATTTTTTCTCCTTTGGTAAAATTTAAATATGACAATATCAATATAATATGACTTTTTAAATTACGCAAGCACTATTTTTCGCATAAGTTTTTATAAGATAAAAAATTACACTAATATCTTTTCTGATTGCACAGAAATCATTGACATTATTACTTGTCGAAAATAGAATTTTACTTAAGAAAGGAGATTAGGAATCTTTTCTGATAGTTTTCATAAATTGTTTAGGATTGATTTAGCATCGGAGTGATTGCCACCATACTCGGGAGGCCATTAACTTGAGAACATCTCGTCCAAGTCCTATCATCCCGAACCAGCGGCGCGATGAGTCTAATACAATAAATGCGTCCTAAGCGAAAGCATTGGGAAAAAGCGCAGGGGCAATTTATCAATTGCCCCTGTAAACTCTCAATCCTACCCTTTCAATTCTCCCTTATTCTCTCTCCTTCATCATCGCACGGACGAAGGGGTGGGATTCCAGCTCGCGAAGGGCTTTCAGGCGCGACAATGTCTCCTCGCCGCCGATGGATAAAATCGCCCTTGCGGTGTGGGCGCGGAGAACCGGGTCGCACTCTTCGAGAAGGGGCAATATCACCGCGCGCGCCCTCGCTTTGCGGATTTCCAGAAGATCGGCGTCGAAATCCTCCTCTTTCTCCATTTTGGCAATCATCGATGTCATCACGCGAAGGAGATGCAGACGGGTAGTTGATTTGGCAGTGGGAAGGATAACGGCCACCGTGTCGAAAGCCTCATCGAACATGTTGGATAAGCCGAACTGGGACGCCAGCCGCACGGTGATATATTCATCCTCGAGGAAATCGATCATAACGGGGATTCCGCGCGGGTCTTTGAAATCCGCCATCGCTTTCGAGACCATATAACGCACCGGCTGGCGGTCGTCGTTTCGGTATTTCATGATATAGGGAACCGCCCGTTCGTCGGCGATTTTGCCGAGGGCGGAAATCGCGCTAATACGCGTCCGTTTCTCTTTCAAAAGGGGCAATAGGGAATCCACGGCGGCCTTGTCGCCGATTTCTCCCAGGAGATAAACCGCGTTCCCCAATCGCTCCCTGTCCTCGCGCTCGTGGAGGGCGGCGAAGAGGCAGGGCATCATCAAATCCGGTTTCTCGGTGGAAAATCGCTGGATAGTCCGAGTCCGAAGGCTGGACTTCGTGCCGAGCTGTTTTTCGCAGATATAATCTGCGGCCACCTGCCCGGAATCGAGAAGCTCCTGAAATGCCTTGTCCGCCTTGTCCTTGGCTGAACCGACTCCCCACGCGCTGGCTTCGTTGAATATGTCCTCGATAGTGCGGTCGGTGGTGTCGATTTCCTCTTCGGCCTTTTCCTCGGCGAGTTCACGCACCGGGTCGGGAAAAGGATCGCCCTCGATGTCCATTCCGAACCCGATTTCGCCGGAGAACCAGAAATTGTTGTTCGACGCGAGTTTCGTATCCGAATAATGGTCATCTCCCTGAAGGTCGAGGAAGACGCCGACGCTTCCGGTGCCGCGCGCACCTCTGGAATAACCCCAGTTGGAGGATCGATTGTAGCGTTTGCAATATGTGTCGTCCCCGTTGCGATCGACGAAAAGGGCGAAGGAGTTGGTCAGCGCGCACCCGTTGCCTCCGTCGATGACGTAGATGTCGTCGCCTCGGTAATCGGAGAAGAAACCGACCGAATAATCATGCGCCGCGCCCTGTCCGGGGCCTTGCGGGGAGACATAGATGTCGTTGCCGCCCCTATCGACCAGCGAACCGACCGAAAGATGAATCCCCGACCCCTGAGGATACCAGACCGAGGTGTAAACATCGTTGCCCGCGTTATCGACAAGGAGCGCGAGACCATACCAGTAGCTGACCCCCTGGGCGTAAACCCCCGACGAATAGGTGTCGTTCCCGCCCTTGTCGAAGAGAAACGCGATTCCGCCGGAGACATCGGGACGCCATCCAATCGAAAAACCCTGCCCGAAGGAATGGTAGTCGAAGGGCGCGAGGGGGGCGTGGGAATATTTTCCGCCGCAAAAATATTGATCTGAACCGGAATGGTCGGCGAGATAACCGAAACCCTTCGGCCCGGCAAAGGCCTGTCCGTGAACGTGGGAGCGGTAAGCGTCTTCGCCGGCGAGGTCGATTTGAATGCCGACTCCGAAATTTCCCGCGCCCTGAACATAACTCGCCCCCTGATAAATATCGTCGCCTTCATAATCGACGAGCATGCCCGAGCCGAAAAGCCCCGCGCCCTGAGAATAATGGTCGGCGAGATAGACGTCGTTGCCCGCCAAATCGACAATCGCACCGACTCCGAAAACTCCGGAGGCCTGCGCGAAAATATCCCCGCGGGAATCGTATAGGTCGTTGCCATCGACATCGACAACCACGCCGAAAACCGATTTGCCGATAACTCCTGCGCCATGGTTGCCCCTATAAATATCATCACCACCCGGATCGAGGATAATGACAGCGTCGAGAAAGACATCGGTGCCCTTCGTTCCGATAACCGCAATTCCCCATCGGGTGCGGACTGTAACCGCTTCGCCCATATCGTTTAAATCGGATACTCCGGACAATTTTTCCGTAGCTAACTCAATTCCCGTCGCGACCGCCGCCGTAGCGAGGCCTAACTGTTTGTAATCGAAAGCATGCATACAGCCGTATAGGGAATCGAGGCTGACATCCCACGTGGTGTCGTAATCGAGGCCAGTGAGTTCCATCAGGTAATATTCGAGGCTGTCGGCGAGGGTATCTTCGCCGTCGGTCCAGAAAAGCGGCAGGAGCATAAGCAGGGAATCGAGGGATTCCTCGGAAACGCCGTCCATCATCTTGTAACGATGCTCCCATGCGACATCGAAGGAGGCCAAAATGAGCCGCAGTGAACTTCTGTATGGCTCGTCGAGGCGTTCTGCGGTGGTATCTTTATTCGCGATTCGCTGGATTTTCGATTGAAGTCCGTTGTAGTCGCGATTCGGGAAATCCTCGTCTATCGCGGAGAAACCCCATCGCACAATCTCCGGAAGATTCGACTTTTCGACGATAGCTTTTTCCGTCCAGGCATCGATTGTATCGGGCAGTTCGAGGGGCTTGTCGAGAAAAAGATTCACTCGCGAAAGCCTGAACAGCGTATCCGAGGCCCATTTCTTCTCGAAACCGACATCTTTCCGAGTCAGGCCGGAAAATTTGAGAGCGGAATCGACCTGCTCCCGCGCAAAATCGTCCAGTGAGGGCGGGAAAGTGTCCGCAGGCTGCGAATTGAACCCGAAAAGTGTCCCCGCGATTAGAGTTGTGATTGCCAAAATGATTGAATACTTCATGATTCTCCTTTTTATCTCCCGCAAGATGGCCGATGAAACACCCAAGGTCAAGGGGAAACTGAGAAAATGTCTAATGACTAAATCCTAATGACTAAAGAGGAGAGCCAAATGTCAAATGACCAACCATTCTGTCATTGGGAGTGCTTGCGACCGAAGAAAGCCCGCCCGGGGGCGACCAGCCCGAAGCAATCTATTCCACCCACACAGTCATTGCGAGGGCGATAGCCCGAAGCTTTCTATTCCCCCCACAGTCATTGCGAGGGCGATAGCCCGAAGCTTTCTATTCCACCCGCAAAGTCATTGCGATGGCGACCAGCCCGAAGCAATCTTTTCCCCGCACAGTCATTGCGAGGGCGATAGCCCGAAGCAATCTTTTCCCCCGCA
>NPIE01000421.1_pt1 | contig 80596 bp, 78 predicted proteins | sample 8637661 | NCBI WGS metagenome assembly NPIE01 (sample SAMN07420842, study PRJNA396082) | bioreactor metagenome | isolation source: sample BA12 brine-fed electro-methanogenic bioreactor BA | place: Japan: Kochi | collected 2016-12-09
GACATTATCGCTGTCCGGCCACACCCGAAAGTCTTTCAGTTGCCTACCACCATCCGATATGTTATTTTTAAGTTACCTCCGAGCCTTGGCTCCTGCCGGTTTTTACCAATGGAGCCGGGCCGTAGGGTATTCCTGGAAACGGGAATGCCTCCCGCGTTTGGAAAGGAGGGTTCGAGCCGACAAATGACAAGGCCGCCTTCCTGGCGGTCTTTTTTTTTAAAGAGACGGGAGGCTTCAATTGGTTTCCACGACTTTGCCGAGAAAAGAAAAGGGAGGAAAAGCTCATGAAAAGGTTTCTGATCATCTTATTTGGCTTGGCCGTCGTCTTTTTCACTCCCTTCGCCGTTTTTGCCAAGACGCCTTTCCTTACGATGGCCACCACAACCAGCACGGACAATACGGGCCTTCTCGACGAGCTGGCGCCGGCCTTTCAGGAGGCAACAGGCATCGAGCTCCGATGGATCGCCGTTGGAACAGGAAAGGCACTGGAACTTGGGAAATACTGTGATGTCGACGTACTGCTCGTCCATGCCCCGGACCTCGAAAAGGCGTACATTGCCGATGGCTACGGGACCAATCGGCACCAGGTCATGTACAATGATTTTGTTATCATCGGACCGCCTGGCGATCCTGCCGGAATCAAAGGCATGACCGCCCTCGAAGCGCTGAAGACGATTCGCTCGAAAGAGGCACCCTTTGCGAGCCGCGGCGACAATTCGGGGACTCACTCGAAAGAACTGAGCCTTTGGGAAAATGCCGGAATCCGGGAACCCGACAAGGAACCCTGGTACATCCAGACCGGACAGGGAATGATCAATACCATTAATATCGCTGCCGAACAAAACGCCTACACTCTCACTGACAAGGGGACATTTATCAAGTACGAAGCAAATCACGATGGCAACCCCCCTCTCGTGATCCTTGTGAAAGGCGACGAGTCGCTTTTCAACCAGTACAGCGTCATGGCCGTCAACCCCGAGCGTTGCGGAAACGCCAAATATGACCTCGCCATGAAGTTTATTGAGTGGATGGTTTCAGACGAGGCACAGCAGAAAGTCGCCGACTTCAGGCTCCTGGGAAAGCAGCTGTTTACCCCGAACGCGAAGTAGCTTTTGTGTCAGAAGGCGGGATAACGACGAAGCACAAAAAGGTCATGCAGTACAGATAACCCGAAAACTCGGCGCCTGGTCCCGCGCATCCGGCGCCGAGCCTTCTTTGCGGGGAGTGAAACGATGGACTACATTCTTGAAGGGATTTGGGGGGCCTTTCGACTTCTGCTGACGGGTCACGAGGAAACCTACTCGGCAGTCACAACGACATTGAAGGTTTCAACCCTTTCCATAGGAGCGAGCCTTCTTGTGGGAATCCCGCTTGGGTTTTTTTTGGGGTTTGGCTCGTTTCCGGGCAGAAACATCCTGAGAACCATCGTGGATACACTTCTTGCACTACCAACGGTGGTTATAGGCCTTCTCGTTTATGCCTTTATATCGACGCGCGGTCCTCTCGGCGGGATGGAGCTTCTTTTCACCATCCCGGGAATCGCCATTGGACAGTTCATCCTTGCTCTTCCAATCATCATCTCCCTGACGGCGAGCGCCGTGGAAGAACTCGACCCGAAACTTTTGCTTACACTTCGGACTCTCGGAGCGAATGACCGCCAGGTGGTGTTTTCTTCGCTCTGGGAAAGCAGGTACTCGATTATGGCGGCCGCCGTTACCGCCTATGGCAGGGTCATCTCGGAAGTGGGCATCTCCATGATGGTGGGCGGCAACATCAAGTGGCATACCCGAACCATCACGACGGCCATCGCCCTCGAGACGGGAAAGGGTCAGTTTTCCATGGGCATCGCGCTAGGTGTCGTTTTGCTCGCTCTTGCTTTCGCGGTCAATGTTTCAGTCTCTTTACTCCGGAGGAGGACCTGAAATGCCACTTCTCTACGAACTGGATCGCCTCAAGAAACTTTATGGCGAAAGAGTTGTTCTCGAAATAGGCGACCTCGAAATCGGTCAAGGCGAAATCGTTGGACTCGTAGGCCCGAACGGAAGCGGAAAGAGCACATTGTTAAGGATCCTTGCGCTGCTTGAAAAGCCAGACGAGGGGATGATCCGCTTTTGTGAAGAGCCGGCCCGCTTCGATGACAACAGCCACAGACGCTACGTAACGATGCTTCTTCAGAATCCCTTCCTCCTGAAGCGTACTGTTTTTGAAAACATTGCTTTTGGACTCAGGGTACGCGGCGCAACTTCCGGCATTGATGAGAAGGTGAAAACGTCTCTTGAAATGGTCGGACTGGACCCCATTGATTTCACACACAGGAAATGGTTCCAGCTTTCAGGAGGAGAGGCGCAGCGCGTAGCCCTGGCATCACGTCTTGCGTTAAAACCGAAAGTCATACTCCTGGACGAGCCGACGGCGAGTGTTGATAGCGCCAGTGCCCGCATTATCCAGGAAGCTGTTTTGAGAGCGAGGGATCATTGGGGTTCGACGCTGGTCGTCGTCACTCATGACTTTCCCTGGATCTATAGCGTTGCAGAAAGGACGTTGTCGCTTTTCAGGGGAAAATTGATAAAAAACCTGCCGGAAAATATCCTCTCCGGAAAATGGGAATGCGGCGGGAACAACCTCTCGACGCTGTATTTTTCTGACGGACAGTGTGTCATAGGCGCCGGGGCGGTTCCGAAAGAATCGTTGGCGCTTCTGGATCCCGAGGACATTATCATCTGCTTGGAAAAGCCGCCGACTGATTCGGCTTTGAATTCTCTTCGGGGAACGATATCGGGAATGGCCCTTGAAAACGGCAGCGGTCGGGTTCTCGTCAAGGTGAAAGTCGCTGAAAAAACGTTTTCGTCAGTGGTAACAGGGCAATCAGTCGAAAGACTGGGTTTGAGGCCTGGAATCGATGTGTACCTTCATTTCAAGGCTTCCGCTTTGAAGTGGATGAACCTTGTATCATGATCGGAAAAAAGAGAGAAGCCACGGGTAATACGTGGCAAGCGCCCCGGGAGTTATACAGTAAACGATGTAACTCCCCATGCCAACGCAGGATTGAATGATTGAAAGGATATCCTTACGCGGTTCCTTCCGCGCGAGATACCCCAACGCGCCGATACATACGATGAAGGCCGTCACATGGTACCCCCAGCCGGGTTTTACACCTGCTTTTTCTATCGCCTCATATGCGCGAAGCACACAATAAGCGCCCCACCCGGCCAGAATATAGGTCTCTCCCAGAAACAGGACGGCCCGCAAAGGGTACCAGAGAAGTTTTCCCGCCAGGGGTGGAATGTTCTCTTCCGCTGTACCTTCCTTTTCAAGGACATCGCCTTGTTCTTCCCGGAGTTCACCACGGAAGGCTTTCGTGAGAAAAAGTACCGGATACCGCACACCATAACTGTAAACAATACCAAAGGTAATTGCCGCGGCGCTGATCGAGAAAAAAAACAGAACAAGCATTCCGCGTCCTCCATTCAAAGGTTCGATTTTGCTTTCGGTGCTGTTCGATTCCAGGCGGAAAGGATCTTTTGACATGACCCTTCCGCCTGGAACGTATTTGGTTGCACTTCGGAACGAGTTGTTCAGCGGAGAATGTCCCCAAGGTTCACTCGTTGCCGCATCCTCGGAAACAAGGCGCTCATGTTGCCGTCGAACAAGTTTCCGAAAAAAGCTCTTTCGTGATCCAGCCATTCATTCCTTTGGCGGGGACGGTGCGTTCTGATTATCATACAAACCTCGGTTTCGTTCATTTCCATCACGCTCCTCTCCCAGGATTCTCCATCAGGGAGCGCAATTTCCGCGGAAGATTTCGCTCTGTATATTTATACTAGCCTAATGATTACTGTCTGTCAACTTTTTCAACGTATCAATCCATTTTTTTGTCGATGTTTCTTTTGTCTCACCCTGAACCCACTCCGGTGATCCGCCACCTCGTGCCTTGAGTTCCGGGTGGTCCCGGATGAATTTCCTGAGATCATGTGAACAGGCTTTCCCTCCGGCAAGAACAAAAGACGCCTTTCCCGGCTCCTTTCCTGCAAGAGCCAGGACCATCGTTTTCTCATCCATGATCTCTTTCACGGAAGGAACGATCAGGTCCATCGGCAGCCCCTCCAGAAAGAGATACCTCAACCTGCAAGGTCCCAGATCCTGGATATTCCACGGGAGATCAACCATGTTTCTTACCTTTTCGAGAGCTTTCTGGAGTTGTTTCCGTTCTTGCTGCAAAGATTCGTAAACCTGGGGAAGCTTTTTCAGGGAACAACCAATGGACCTGAGAAGTGGTCTTATAACATGGCTGTATTCAGCAAGGTATCGCTCCCTGTGCACGGTGAATGAAACGCTCCATTCGGGCAGGGACCCCTTGAAACCTGTAACGAGTATTCCCCCGACATCACCTGTCGAATCCGTATGGGTCCCGGAACAGGCGATGATGTCAAAATCCGGGATTGAAACCACTCTTATTTCGGGATCCTCCACCCGTTCCCAGTTGATCTTCAGTCCCTCCATAGTTTCGGCCTTTTGTCTTTCGACAACTTCAACTTTTACAGGCAAATCCGCCCGGATTATTTCAAGTGCCTTTTCCTCCGCTTCAAAAAGTACATCCCAGTCAATATTTCCGTCATAGGAAATAGAAATCGTGCTTTCTTCTTCACCGATGGCGACCTTGTAAACCTGCAGGCCGGGATGAGAATCTTCGAGAATTCTGCTGAGAATATGCTCCCCTGTATGCATGCGTGACAAAAGATGGTTCCTTTCAAGGTTCACCTCGGCGTCAACAGGCATTCCCTGCTCGGGCCTTCCCTTTTTCACCCTGAGAAGCAAAAAACGGGTCCCGTCCCTGTACTGACAATCTTTCACATCCGCCTCGAACATGTCACTTTTCAGGGTTCCCGTGTCCCCCGGCTGTCCGCCTCCCGAAGGGTGAAAAATGTTTTTCTCCAGGGCCACCAAAGCCCGTTTCCCATCCGATTCGACAACTTTCACGATATGAGTTGAAGTCTTCATGAAAACACCTCCACAAGAAAACCGGCGGTCGAAACATGTATGCTTTTCGCACCACCCGCTTGTCGATGATACACTAAAATCATCAACATCCCTGTTGCGTCATGGAGGGAAACCATGTCGTCCAAAGAGGCATACGTACGGATTTCTGGCATCGTCCAGGGCGTCGGGTTCAGGTGGAGGGCATTACAGAAGGCCGAAGAGCTGGGTCTGAAGGGATGGATTCGAAACAGGCACGACGGTGACGTGGATGCCGTCTTGCAGGGCAATAATGAAAAAATCGAGGCAATGATCCGCTGGATGGAACGCGGTCCCTCCCGCGCTCTTGTCCAGAACATCGAGGTTGAATGGAAAAAGCCCGAAAAGCTCTACGAAGGTTTCCTGATTCGCAGGAATTAGCGGGGAAAGGGCATGACGACACGGTTTTGGTTGTGAGGTCATGCCCTTTTCTTCAGATTCGGCGGCTTTATTTGCCAGCACCCACGATCTTGAGCTCTGGCCTGTCAGTACCCCGTTCAGAGTGGACCGATTTCCATGTCTTTACAGGAAGCCCCCAGATCGTGATAAAACCTTTCGCCGCTTCGTGGTCGAAAACATCATGATCGGAATAGGTTGCAACGTCGTCCGCATACAGTGACTTCTCCGCTTGCAGTCCGACCACGACGGAGCTGCCCTTGTAAAGTCTTACCCGTGCGACTCCCGTCACATGTTTCTGGATGGAATCGAAAAAGGCGTCCAGGGCCGTCTTCAGCGGGGAATACCAATAACCGACGTAGGTAAGTTCCGCGTATTGCAGAGACAGATCCATCCCTGTCATCAAGACATCCTTGGGAAGAGTCATAGTTTCCACAGCATGGTGAGCCTGCAGAAGGACAACAGTCGCCGGACATTCGTAAACCTCTCGGCTCTTGAAGCCGACAAGTCGATCCTCGAGCATGTCAATCCTTCCGACTCCGTGTTTCCCCGCCGTCTCGTTCAGTTTCGCGATCAGGCTGACACCGTCCATGGCTTCGCCGTTAATCGAAACGGGCAGCCCTTTTTCAAAACCGATCTCCAGGTATTCAGGTTTGTCGGGGGCATCCCAGGGATCCGCCGTCATGGCAAAGGCATCACTGGGCGGTTCCGTCCAGGGGTCCTCTATGGGCCCGCATTCGATTGCCCGTCCCCAGAGATTGTCGTCGATCGAATAAGGGCTTTTCTTCGTCACCGGTACCGGAATGTTATGTTCTTTCGCGTATTCAATTTCGGCGTCCCTCGAAAAATGCCAGTCGCGGACAGGAGCTATCACTTCCAGTTCAGGATTGAGCGCCGTGGTACACACTTCTATCCGTACCTGATCCTGACCTTTCCCTGTGCACCCATGCGCCACGGCGACTGCTCCCTCGACTTTTGCTATCAGAGCCAGGTATTTCGAAATCAATGGACGCGAAAGGGCAGAAACGAGAGGATATTTCCCCTCGTATCGTGCATTTGCCTTGAGCGCCGGCCATACCATGGTTTCCACAAATTCCTTTTTCAGGTCCATGACATACGCCTTCGAGGCCCCGGTTTTCAATGCTTTTGCCTTTGTCGCTTCGAGGTCGATCTGCTGGCCTACGTCTGCGGTCAATGTGATGACCTCATACCCCTTTTCCTGCAACCATTTGATCGCCACCGAAGTATCGAGTCCGCCGCTGTAAGCAAGAATGACTTTTCCCTTCTGCATGAAGACCACAACTCCTTTTATGTTTTTTCAAGCCTGTTCTTCTCCAATAAAAAAAGCCCGCCCCTGGGAAGGGACGGGCTGAATACCCGCGGTGCCACCCTTTTTGCCGTTTCCCGGCCTCTCACGACCTCTCGGCCGTTGATGCCCCTACTTGGCAATTGCCTTTCTTCGGGGCCGGCTCGGGGGCTCTTTTCGATCGGTCTCGTCGAGGAACGCTTTCAGCGAACCGCATCCCCTCTCTGTCGACGAGCGCACGACCTACTCCTCCCCGTCATCGCCGTGTATTCCGACGCAACTGACGAAGAAAAACAAGGTCTTATACGTCTCGCTCGTCTCAATCGAATACGGTTCATCTGCAATCGCTCCAAACAGATATTTCCTGCAGTTCGCAGGAAATTATACCGGGCGTTTCGAGCAATGTCAACAAAAGGAGCACCCTGATTTCCATTTAAAACTTCAGTTTCTCGAAACCTTCGCGCCGCAGGGTGTCCATCTCCGTGTAATCCGTCAAATCCATGTGAATCGGCGTCACGGAGATATAGCCTTCTGAAACGGCGGTCACGTCGCTCCCTTCATCCAGTCGATCCTCGGGGTTCCCACAGACCCAGAAAAATTCATTCCCCTTGGGATCAAACAGGCGCGTGACCTTTTCTGAGTAATACCTGAAGCCCTTTTTCGTGATCCTGATCCCCTTGATTTCGTCTCGTGGAAGGTTCGGTACATTGATATTGAGCAGTGGTCTTTCCTGCCGCGGCAGGGTGGAAATTTTGCCGAGAATCTTCACCACCGCATCCGCAGCCGTAACGTAGTGGTGAATTTCATCTTCTGCTCTGCAGTCGAGTGAAACGGCAATAGCGGGTTTCCCCAAAAAATGGCCTTCCACCGCTGCCGACACAGTTCCCGAGTACGTGAGGTCGTCTCCAAGGTTCGGTCCCCTGTTTATGCCGGAAATCACCATGTCGGCCCCCGTTTCTTCCCTTTCTAGACCGAGGACGACACAATCCGAAGGAGTGCCGTCACAGGCGTGGGCAACCAGCCCTTCCGGATATTGTCCCCCCCTAACTTTCCAGAGCCTCAACGGCCTCGTCAGTGTGATGGCATGACCGACACTGCTTCGTTCCCTGTCAGGTGCTACCACAAAGGGCTCAAAGCCGTTTTCAAAAAGGCGTGACGCAAGTGTCACAATCCCCGGGGCAAAGACCCCGTCATCGTTTGTAACAAGGATTTTCATTTCAGAATCACTCCCGATGCTAGAGGATCAGGTAGAAAAGGGTCCTGACGATGGGGCTCATAACACCCTGAATGATGCCGGTCATCAGCAAAATGATCAGGACGAAAAAGCCATACCGCTCCAGCCAGAAATACCCTTGCAGCCATTTAGGCGGGAGGACGAGATAAAGGAGTTTCGACCCGTCAAGAGGCGGCACCGGAATCAGGTTGAATACGCCCAACCCCAGATTTATCAGAACCATGAGGGCTACAAACCTGCCAAGTGCCGGTATCGTCATAAAGGGGCCCGGAATCAGCCGGATGATGACGCCGCAGGCAGCCGCAGTCATAAAATTCCCGACCGCCCCGGCTATGGATACAAGTGCCATGTCCCTGGCGGGTTTCCTGAAATACCTCGGTTCAACAGGAACTGGCTTCGCCCACCCGAAACGGAAAATGAGAAGCATGATCGCCCCAATGGGATCAAGGTGTGCCAAGGGGTTCAAGGTCAGTCGACCCGCCCTTTCAGCCGTCGGGTCTCCCAGGCGGAAAGCCGTGTAACCATGGCAGAATTCGTGGAAGGTGATCGCCCACAAGACGGCTGGAACGCTCAAGAGCAGATCACCCAAGCCTGGCAGAAATTTCACTTTCTCACATCCCTTCGAGTTCCGGCTTCAAACCGGCTTCGTATCCATTCGATTTCGTCTTCTCTCGTTTCCACAAGACCATCCAGCCGGGCCATTTTCAACATGCGAAGCATCTTCCCGATGGCCGGCCCTTCCTTGTATCCCATATCCAGCAGATCTCGACCTTCCAGCATGGGTACGATCTTTCTCAATCTCGTCAGGTACAGGAGGATACGACGCCGCGCTCTCCACCTTCCCGTGGCAGCCGCCCAGTAAAGGGCCGTTGCCGGATGAACTTCATCCAGGAATTCATATATAAAGGATGATGGCTTTTCTCCTCGTTCTCCTAGGATATTCTCCGTTGTTCCGAGGTCGTTGACTCCCTGTTCCACAATCTTTCTCTCCCGGGGGTTCAGGTGTAACCGGTCCAAAACCGCGAGCCGGTCATCTTCCGATGCTTCGCAAATCAAAGCAGCCAAAAAGGCGAGCCACGAATATTTGCCCATATCCGGCAAATCCCTGGAAAGCTTTCGTTGAAATACCGTCAGCCTCCGCATGGTCCGCATGGCCGCCATGCCGGGCTTGACTCCCCTGAAAAGGGCTTTCCAGAAGCCCAAAGTTCGAAAACGCCTGACGATGTCGTGTGGGGCCTTTTCGGTGAAGACAAGTTCGAGCTCGCTCCTGAGTCGAACCCCCGACAAAAGCGAAACGAGACCTCCCCGTATGCAGTTTTTCAAAAGGCGGAGGGTGTTTTCCTCAAGCCTGAAACCGAGCCTTTGCTCAAGCCGCACACCTCGAATGACACGAGTCGGGTCTTCCACAAAGCTCAGGTTGTGCAACACTCTCAGGGTCTTTTTCTGCAGGTCCCTTCTGCCACCGAAGTAGTCTACAAGCCTGCCCCAGTTTGACCTGTTTATTGAGACGGCCATGGCATTTACCGAAAAATCCCGCCGGTAGAGATCATGTTTCAGGGAATCACTTGAAACACGCGGTTGCGCCACAGGATATTCGTAAAACTCACGCCTGGCCGTGGCCACATCGATTTTTCTACCCCCCGGAAACACTATGGTCCCTGTCTTGAACCTTTGATGCACCGCCACGTGACAGCCGTCGGCCTCCCAGGATCTGATAAATGAAAGGGCATCCCCCTCGATCACGATATCGAGGTCCTCATTACCCCGTCCTAGGATCAAATCCCTTACGAAACCACCTACGACATAGGCCCTCACTCCCATGGATTCAGCCCGGTCCCCGAGTCTTCTTAAAAGCTGCGTCACCCAGGGTTTGAGTTCCTGCGATAGAAGCTCCGAAACGTCTTCCGTCCATGGCATCCTGGGGGTTACAGAACGTGTCTCCGAAGGAAGGGATCTCGGATACAGGGCGCGCAGTATATCCGTTCTCGTGACAATCCCCGTCAGGATCTTTTGGTCGAGGACGGGAAGCCTCCCGATGTTGTTCAATACCATGATCCTGTGGGCCTCCGCGACGGAAGCTTCCGGTTGTGTCGTTATTGGACTTTCGGTCATGAAGTCGCCTACAGCCACCTGGCCCAGGCCGTGTATTTTCGCCTTGTCGAGGTCTTTTCGTGTTATGATGCCTGCCAGCCTTCCGGAATCAACGACGGGAAGAGCCGCGTGACCATAACGGATCATGATTCTGTAGGCGTCTTCAACTGAAGCTCCGGGATCTACCGCGAGCACAGGACTCGTCATGACCTCGCCGACGGTAACCAAAGGTTCGATGTTCTGAAGAAGCCTTTCTTCAAGCCTTTTGATGATTATAGAAGGGGATGAACCCGTAAGAGTCACCGACGCCGCCTGTGGATGCCCGCCTCCGCCCAGGGGCGCAAGAAATTTCGCAACATCGAGGATCTCTTCCCTCGATCGGGCGACAACGTAAGTTCGTTTTTCCATTTGAACAGCAACTAACGCGACGTCGGCATCAAAATAATCCCGAAGCCTGTGGACGAAAAGCGAAAGTCCCTCAACGTAGGAATCGGTCGTCATTTCAGACAAAACGACCTTTGCGCCATGGACGAATTTCTCCCGTGCGTTTTCCACGAGCTTGTCCTGAATCTGGCGCTCCGCCGGATCCAGTGACATTTCAATATATGCCGGAATCGCTGTCATGTCGGCCCCCATGGAGCGCAACCTGGAAAATACCTGGATATCCCGTTCCGTCGTCGCGCCGAAGGTCAATCCTCCCGTGTCTTCATAGATCCCCATTGCAAAAAGCGTCGCTTCCAGGGCGTCGAAATCGATCTGTTTTTCCATGAGTCGTTCAACGAGAATCGTCGTCGTGGCCCCGACAGGCTCTATGACCGAGAAATCAGCGCTTATATCTTTCTGCACGGGGGGATGGTGGTCATAAACATGCACCGTCACGCCCTGACGGCCAAGGATCGCGGCAAAATCAGCTATCCGGGATGGCGACCTCGCATCGACAACCACCAAAGTCGATATTTCGTCAAGATTCACCTGTCTCGGCGTCAGTATTTCCCACCGGCCCGCCTGCCGTTTCAGAAAGTCTCTCACGTTACGACCGGCGGCGCCGGAAAAGCAGGGCACAGCCCCCTTGTACAGCTTTGTCGCTGCAATCATGCTTGCGATTGAATCAAAGTCGGCACCGATATGTGACGTGATAACCTTCAATCCCTGCGGGCCTCCCGTATCCATTTTCGAAGCGACTTGTCCGTTCTCCGGATTCGCCCGCTCCGGGGATATTTCCCCCGCTTTTGGGCAATCTCCAGGATCACCGGGAACAAGCGTTCCGTCGTAACAGACTCGGTCCTCCATCCTTTGACGGTTTCAGGGACTGAATTGCCACGACACATCCAAGCCTCATAAATCCCGGTAAAGGCGACAAGACCTTCTGTTCTGAGTCTCTCGGCAAAGTTGCGGGCCTCCGTTTCGTTTTCCCACTCAACGGACAAGGTGATGCACGAAGCCATCTCGCGGAAGAGGAAAGCAAGATCCGTAGCCTTCTCAAACAGGGTTTCCAGTTTTCCCTCGTTGTCTACGACAAAATCAGCGGTTTCACATTTTTTACAGGAAGGAAGAAGCCATTTTTCTCTCCGTGCAATCTCGTCGCTTTCCCATTGCCTCTTCCTGTTGCGCTGGATTCTCTGGCTCACTGGCGCCGTCACGTAAACTGTTTCATCGACCCACCAGGGAACACCATTTTCAAACAAAAGCGGGATTTCAGCCACGACCCAGCCTTCCCGGGAGAGTATCCGACCTTCCATGGTGCTGCGCACCAACGGATGAATGGTGCGAGCAAGCCACCTGTATTCACTTTCATCTTCGAAAATTATTGACGCAATCCGTTCGTGATCGGGATGGCCCTCCATTGAAATGATTGAATTCCCCCATCGCCTGCGGATCGAATCGTTCAGGACCCCCTGCTTCCAGATTTCGTTAACAATCTCATCTGCAATGACGACAGAGGCACCCGCCCGTTTCCAGAAGTCCGCCAGAGTGCTCTTACCAGCTCCAATGTCTCCTGTCAAACCGACGACCAGCATCGTGAAATTCCTCCTCACCCCTGTCTTCGGTTTCCTTGCATTCCTCCGGTATTTCCCAGAGGAACCTGGAGAAACCGTTCCGCAAGATGGAACCGAAAAGCACTCTTTTCCGCGCGGCTGTCAGGTACAAGCGCTCCTCAGCCCGAGTCATGCCCACGTAACAAAGTCTTCGTTCCTCCTCCAGCTGTTCCGGGTCGTCCAGGCATTTGTAATGAGGAAATATCGTTTCTTCGAGACCGGCAACGAAAACAACGGGAAATTCCAGCCCTTTCCCCCCATGGAGGCTCATCATGCTTACCTGGTCAGCGTCGTCAACGCTTTCCAGATCCATGTCGGTCATGAGGGCGATCTCCGCGAGCATCTCCTCAAGACCTTCAGCCGGGTCAGCCACCGATAAAAGTTCCCTGATGTTTTCGGAACGTTCCTGACGTTTTTCCTTGGATTCTGAAGCATACTCGTTTTCATACCCGATATCTTTCAGAATATACTGCACGATCCCCGAAATATCTTCGCGCAATTTCCATATGCGTCTCATGTGCCGTCCCAGTTCGGAAGCACCCTTTCCGGCCTTGCCCTTCAGATTTGCCCCCGTTTCCTCGAGTTTCGACCAGATACTGTCCGCGTCCGTGCCGGCGGTTTCCCGTATCCAGCTTTCCAGCCGTGCCAGGCTCTTTGCCCCAAGCCCCCTGGACGGGACGTTACCGATTCTCTCCAGTGCCGCCGTGTCGAGTGGATTCACTGAAAGCCTCATGAAGGCGATAGTGTCCTTGATTTCCCTGCGCTCGTAAAACGCGGTCCCACGAACGATTCTGTAAGGAATTCCGTTGTGCAAAAAGATCTCCTCGTAAAGCCGGCTCATGGCGTTGATCCTGTACAGCACGGCCATGTCTTTGTATTTGTAGCCCATGCTCCGGAGTTTGCGCATTTCGTCGGCAATGTATTCTGCTTCTTCATGTTCGCTTCCTGCGAGCAGCACCTGTACCGGGCACCCTGCGTCTCTTTCGGTCCAAAGAGCCTTTTCCCGTCGTTTCCTGTTGTTCTGTATCACTGCATTTGCCGCCTGCAGAATCGTTTCCGATGAACGGTAATTTCTTTCCAGAAGAAAGACCCGCGCATCAGGGAAATCTTTCTCGAAATTGAGGATCATTGACATGTCGGCTCCTCTCCAGCCATAGATCGACTGATCAGGATCTCCGACAACCATCACGTTTCCCGAGGAGCCTGCTATCATCTTGAGAAGATGATACTGCGTCTTGTTCACATCCTGGTATTCATCTACCAGAATCCATAGATACCGGTTTCGTTCCGCCTCACGGAGAGAAGCGTCGGACGAAAGGGCCTTGAGCGGCAGAACAAGCAGGTCGTCGAAATCCACTGCATGCTGCTCCTTGAGCAGGTTTTCGTAACGTTCAAATATATTTTGAAGGGGCGGGTCCATTTTCTCGTATTCGAACGTTGGAGGAGCTATCTCCCTCTTGCATCTGGATATTTCCTCAAGCACCCAGTTCGGGTCAACCTTTTTCGGATCGAGGCCCTGTTCCTTCAGGATCTTCTTTACGGCTGACTTGCTGTCTCCACGGTCGAAAACAACCCGGGCCTGCCTTCTCAGAACGTTTTTCACCACATTGCCGTAGCGGGAAAGAAATTTAAGTCCATAGGCATGAAAAGTGCTGATGTCCATTTGAGCCTGCTCCATCCGGAGCAACCCCCTGACCCGCTCCCTCATTTGCCTTGCCGCCTTGTTCGTAAAGGTCACTGCAAGGATTCGGGAAGGACTGAGGCCTTCCTCGGAAACGAGATAGGCATACTTGAACGTGAGTACCCGCGTTTTTCCGCTCCCGGCACCGGCCAAAACCAGCATGGGGCCACCGGTGTACCTGACCGCTTCCGCCTGTTCAGGGTTCAGCGACGCAAGCAAATCCGGAAGGGTTTTCTTCATTGCCGCTTCTCCAGGAGCCATCGTTCGACCACTTCTGACCAGGTTTCAATACCTTTGCCGTTCAGGGATTCAACCTCCAGGCAGCTGGCCAGCGGGTTCAGCCTTTTGACATCGGACCAGAAGAGCTCGCTGTCAAAATCGAGATAGGGCACGAGATCGACTTTCGTCAACACCACAGCACCGGCCTCATGAAAAAGATGAGGATATTTCAGCGGCTTGTCTGGGCCTTCCGGGACGCTGCACACCGCCACCTTGTAGTCTTCCCCGAGGTCGAATTCCGCCGGACAAACGAGGTTTCCCACGTTTTCCACGAAAAGGATGTCGAGAGCTGACAGAGGTATTTCATCAAGGGCTTTCCACAGAAGATGAGCTTCCAGGTGGCATCCACCCTGTGTATTGATCTGCACGACGGGCGTTCCTGTTTTGGATATCCTTTCGGCGTCTCTCGACGTCGCGACATCACCTTCAATAACGGCACAGGAAAGGGGGATCTTCCCCAGCGTGGCTTCAAGAAGCGTCGTTTTCCCCGCCCCAGGCGAACCGATCAGGTTGACAACAAGCGTTCCCTCTTTCCGCATCCGTTCCCGGATACGGGCTGCGTATTCTTCGTCAGCGGCAAGGACAGACCGCTTAATGTTGATTTTCCTCGGCATCTGTTTCCTCCACCTCCAGTGATTCGATCTCAAGTTCCATTCCTTCAATAAGCTCTATATCGGCATTTCCACAGTTTTGGCACAGAGAGAGTGCCGCATCTTTTTCTGTCCAAATATTTCCGCAGGCACTGCATTTCTTTTTTAGGGGCACTTCTTCAAGAAAAAGCTGCGCCCCCTCGAGAGCCGTCCCCTTGATGGAGATGTCAAAGGCGAAATGCATGATTTCGGGAATCACCTGTCTCATTGCTCCGACTTTCAGATGAACGGCATCTATCCTCTCCCAGCCATACTCATCCTGGAGCTTGATCAATTCTTCCAAAAGAGATTCGACCATGGACAATTCATGCATTGCAATCGCTCCCTGAGGGCCCTTCGAGTCGTACGAAGCTTTCATGAAAGGCTGCTCCGTATCCGGGATTCACAAAAGCTCTGGTCAAGCGGTTGATTTTTCCCGATCCCTGAACCATGACACAGTACCCCGAATCCATAGCCTTGTCGAATTGCAGGATGGCGGGAATATTCGCCACGGACCCACAGATTTCCACCCTGTCCCCCTCCTGTAGACCACGGCGGTGACCTTCCTCCGGAGAGACGGTTACTAGGGGTATGGAGGCTTCTTGCAAACCCCAGGTCTGACCATTTATATATTCTTTTGTGTGCACCGTAACAAGCCGGAGCCGGTCATCATCGTCTGAAACAGCTCGGGATGGAACTGAACGCGGAAGCGTTATCGCTTCCGCTTCATCCGACCATTCATGGGACTCCCGCGTCCTGTAGACACCTTCACCCAGGGCTTCTGTCCCCGGCATATCCAGCAATGCACGATCCATTCTCTTTCGCATGACCTCGATGTCGATACCAAGGCCCAGAGCCTCTCCCAGACCCGTCATGATCATTGTCTCCGGAAGCGCTTTACCTGGAGGTTCCACGACTTTTTCACTCCGTAAAAGCTGCGTGTGCCACCAGGACCCTCTCCAATCCGGACCTTCCTCCAGAAAACAAGCGGCCGGGAGAACCAGGTCACACAAGGCGGCGGTTTCGGTCATTTCGAGATCAATGCAGACGCTGAAAGCCATTGAACCGATCGCCCGTTCCAGTGCAAGACAGTCGGGCCCCTGCTTGGCCGGGTTCGCGCAAGAAAAAAGGACCGTCTCTATAGGAGGGGAAAGTCTTCCGGTTGCAAGGTGCCAGTCGGCGATGGGGACTCTCCGTTTCATGGAGGGGATGCTGAGCAGTCTTTCGGGAAAGAATTTCATCTCGTCTTTTCCGAAGACGACACCCGTTCCACGTTCCGAAGACGCTCCGAGGAGCAGGGCCAGGGACGTCAATGCGTGAAAGGTGAAAGACCCATGGTGATACCTTTGCGCTCCATATCCTCCGTAAATGGCAAGCGGCTTGTGACCCATGATCCACTGGTACAATTCTTCAAGGTCGCTTTTCTGCATTCCCGTTTCCTTCAAAAGACTCAGCTCATTGAGTTCGGCCAGCATATCAAGGAAGTCCCGGGGATTCAGCGACCTGTCTTTCCAGTTTGCAGCTGCTTCATCACGATCTGTGATCATCTTGCACAACAAGAGTGCAAGGGCCGCATCAGAGCCTGGCCTCACGCGCCACCATCGCCCCGCGGCTTTCGTCGTCGGCGTCGTCCGGACTTCTATAGCGGCAAAATCACCCGACCTGTTTCGCAGATCCTTCAATATCGGAAGAAGGTGCGGATGCGTTTCGAATGCGTTCCTCCCCCACAGCAAAATCCCCCTCGCATGCTCAAGTTCTTCCGGGTCATAGGTCGGTGTTCGCCCAAAGGCTTTTCCCAGTCCGGCTCCACCCGCCGCACCACAGAGTGAACCGGCCGTTTGAGAGTAACCATCCAGCGCGGAATAAACTTCAAAACATAGCTTCTTGGAAAAAAACTGGGACCCCGCACTCTGGTAAACGAAATTTGCCAAAGGGCCATGTTTTTCCACCGCTTTTTGCAAGTGAGCAGCCCAGAGCCTCCACGCAGTCTCCCAGGATATCTCCCTCCACCCCGATCCTTCCTTCTTGAGTGGATATTTGAGCCTTTCCGGTGACCGAAAACGCGTTTCCCATCGTTTCCCCTTTGGACAGATCCACCCGCGTTGCAGCGGGAGCACCTTGCCACTCTCAATGGTGATCCCGCTGCGTCCGCCGGTTCTGCACACCAGGAAAGAACATGCATCGGGACAATCGTGGGGGCATGCCGATGGCACAGCTTTATTCATTGGCCTTTTTCCTCCATAGCCCGTCAGGTTGTGGGCAAGGCAAAAAGAATGGGTGGGACTCCCGGCCCCACCCATCGTTGTTGCAATTCGGGCCAGTCGCTCGGTTATTCTTCCGGAACGAGGATGCCGAAGCCCCCGTCCTTTCTCCTGTATATTACGTTGACAGACCCGCTTTCGGCATCACGAAACATGAAAAAGTTATGCCCGAGAAGATCCATCTGCATTGCTGCTTCTTCAGAGGACATCGGTCTCAGCGGGAACCGCTTGACCTTGACCACATCCTCCTTTTTGCTTTCCTGTTCGGTGCTGATCTCGTTAAGGAATCCTTCGATATCAAAGGTCAGGTCTTCGTGGGACTTCATTCGGGCCTTGTCTTTGAGGTAAGACTTATGGCGCTTGACCTGCCGTTCGATATTTTTCAGACCCTTGTCAAAAGCCTTTCTGACATCAGGAGCATAATCCTCTCCGCGCATGATCACCCCGTTAACGTCAGAGGTGATTTCGACCACATGCATACCCCTGTTGAAACTGATTTCCACCTGGGTATCAAAAATTCGGTCGAAAAATTTCTCCAGCTTGCCCAGCTTCTTCTCCATATACCCCTTGAGTTCGTCCGGTATTTCGACGTTACGGGTTACGAACCGAACTTCCATGGGCTCGCCTCCCATCTCCAGTATGATTTCTTATTGTAGCATCCGCATCATTCATTGGCTATGAGGTAGATTCTGCGTATAATCGGTTTTACGGCGAAACGATCCCGGGAAAAGGAACGTAAAGGAGTTGGTGTCTTTGAACCTCTCAAAACGTGCCCAGCGGATGGAACCTTCCGCCACTTTGGCAGTAGTCGGAAAAGCAAAGCAACTCAAGCAAGATGGGAAACCAGTCATTTCTTTCGGAGCAGGTGAACCTGATTTTGATTCTCCCCAGTCCGCCATACGTTACGCGAAGGAAGCCATCGACGCAGGGCACACACATTATACACAGGCAACGGGCATCCCGGAACTGAAGCAAGCAGTAACCGCTTACTATGACAGACGCTTCAACCTCTCGTTTTCCACCGATCAGGTGATTGTCGGCGCTGGTGCGAAACCCCTGATTTACTCGGCGCTTGGCTGCCTCGCCGACCCCGGGGATGAAGTGATCGTTTTTTCGCCCGCCTGGGTGAGCTACGTGGAACAGATACGGCTCTGCGGGGCTGAAGCCGCGGTCGTCAACACCATCCACTCAGGCTGTGTTCCCAGCCTGGAGAAAACCCGAGAGGCCGTGAACCACAAGACTCGAGGCATACTGATCAATACCCCCAATAATCCAACGGGGGCCGTTTACGATGCAAACACCCTGAAAGGCCTTGTCGAAATCGCCGAAGAAAACGACCTTTGGATCATCCATGACGAAATCTACGAACGTCTCGTATACGGCACAAAACATCACGAAAACCCTGTTACACTCGCTCCTGAAGCTGCAGACCGCCTCATTGTCATCAACGGCGTGAGCAAGGCTTTCGCAATGACCGGCTGGAGGATTGGCTATGCCATCGTCCCCGAATGGCTTTCAACCAAATTGGGCGCCTTTCAGGGCCATCTGACTTCCAACCCCTGTTCCATTGCCCAGTGGGCAGCGCTCGGTGCATTGCGGGAAGCGGAAGAAGACGTGCTGCGGATGCACCGGATCTTTGAGGAACGTCGGGAAACGATGACATCACTTCTCGAGAAAATGCCCTGCATATCCTTCCAAAAACCTGATGGTGCCTTTTACGTTTTTGTCAACGTCGAAAAAACCTTCGGAATGTCTATGGGAAGCAAGACGATCGAGAATGACCTCGATTTCTGCTCTGGTCTGCTTTCTTCGGAGTACGTTGCCGCCGTTCCCGGAACCGCCTTTCTCGCTCCGGGCCATATCCGCCTCAGCTATTCCAACTCACTTGAAGAAATCAAAGAAGGGATGAAGCGCCTTCACCGTTTTCTTGATTCACTCCAATAAGGAATGACGAAAACTTTTTTTGGCTGGAAGAGGCTTTTTTCGGTCTCTTCCAGTCAAAAAGAACTGATCGGAATTATTTCCTGACATGCGTCCCTGCATCACCTTTGAGGGCTTTCAAAGCATCATGGAGCCCTGAAATTACCGCCTTTTTACCCCCTGCTTCAACAAAACGCACGGCAGCGGCTACTTTCGGCCCCATGCTCCCCGATTTAAAATGGCCTTCTTTCTCAAAGGCTTTCAGCTCTTCGATTGAAACATGCCCCAGCCAGGTTTCTTCGGGCGTCCCGTAGTTAAGCGCCACTTTCGGAACATCCGTCAGGATCATGAAAACATCCGCGCCGATCTCCTGCGCCAATTTTTCCGATGCGAGATCCTTGTCGATGACCGCTTCCACACCGCAGAATCCTCTTCCTTCATCCCGAACAACAGGAATCCCCCCACCGCCTGAGGCAATGACGGTGTAGCCGTTTTCAACCAACCGTCTGATCGGTCCCGCCTCGACGATGCTTTTCGGATCCGGCGACGGGACAACCCTTCGCCATCCCCTGCCGGCATCATCAATCCACGTCTCATTGTTTGTTTTCATGCGATGTTTTGCGATGTCTTCGCTGTAAAAAGGCCCTACCGGCTTCGTCGGTCGGCGGAATGCTTCATCCTCGGGATCGACTTCAACCCGCGTGACGACACACACCGGGCGGCAGTCGGTGAGGTTTTCCTCCTCCATGACGTTCTCCAAAGCCTGGCAAAGCATGTATCCGATAAGACCCTGGCTTTCGGCACCGCAGACATCCATCGGCATTGCCGGGACCTTCTCTGACCCGAGCTCGTTCTGGATCAGGATCGCTCCGACCTGAGGACCGTTGCCATGGCTGATAACCACCTCATAGCCGGCGTGAATCATTTGCACAATCTGCCGGGCGGTAATCATGACGTTTTCCATCTGCTCCTCAGCTGTACCTTTTTGACCTCTCTGCAGTATAGCGTTTCCTCCAAGAGCAACAACGATCTTTTCCCTCATCGCGATCCCTCCAGGAATTTCGATTGGAATACAGCTGAAGAAAGGTTATTCACTCTGCTGCATGTCAAATATTATAGATCTTCAAGGGTCAGAATCAAAAAATTTTCGGGCCGTTTTTGAACTTATTCTGGAGGTTAAGTTCATAATATAGGGGCTGCGTTTTTTAAATCGCAGCCCCTATACAAGTTTCACGTGATTTTTCATCCGGACATTTCGAGTTCCATGTTTCGGGAAATATTTCAGTCCTCGAGAATTTCCTTTTCTTTTGTTTCCGATATCCTGTCTATCTTTTCGATAAAATCATCGGTAATCTCCTGGATTTCTTCGAGGTAGTCGTGCATCTGGTCTTCGCTGATCTCTCCGCTTTTCTGTTTCTTCTTGTAAGCGTCATTCCCTTCCCTACGAAGATTCCTTACGGCCACCCGCGCATCTTCAGCATGCTTCTTGACGAGTTTCGTCAGTTCCACCCGCCGTTCGCCTGTCAATTCGGGAATGTTAAGCCTGATATTGTCACCGTCAACCTGAGGGTTGATACCAAGAGGAGATGCTTGTATGGCCTTTTCTACCGATTTGATTGCCGTTTTGTCCCAGGGGGAAATCAATATCTGCCGGGCATCCGGAATGCTGATCGATGCGAGCTGTGATATCGGCGTCTGGGCCCCGTAATAATCGACTTTTATGTCTTCTACGAGTGCCGGATGAGCCCGGCCCGTGCGGACACCGTGAAGTTCCTTCCTGAAATGCTCAATGACCTTTTCCATTCTCTCTTTCAGGTCTTTCAGTTCAGCGTCAGGCATATTTCGTCTCACTCCCTTTCAAGATGAACAAGGGTGCCTATGCGTTCGCCTTCGAGAACAATCTTTTGCAGCGTTCCTTCCTTCTGCAAGTTCGCTACGACAATGGGAATCCTGTTCTCCATGCACAAAGAAAAGGCAGCGGCATCCATAACTTTCAGCTGCTTCTGGAGCGCGTCCATATAGGAGACCTTCTTCAAGAGCCTCGCGTCCGAATTCCTTTCGGGGTCACTATCATATATACCATCCACTTTTGTCGCCTTCAACAGGCAATCGGCGCCGATCTCGGCGGCACGAAGCGCAGCCGCTGTATCTGTGGAAAAATATGGGGACCCCGTACCTGCAGCAAAGATGACAATACGACCTTTTTCCAGGTGCGACAAGGCCTTTCTCCTGATGAAGGGCTCAGCTATTTCCCTCATCTCTATGGCGGTCTGGACACGTGTGGGAACACCCATTCGCTCGAGGGCATTCTGTAAAGCCAGGGAATTTATGACCGTGGCCAGCATTCCCATGTAATCCCCTTGTGCCCTGTCCAGATTCACGGCATCGGCGTTTTTCCCGCGAAAAATGTTTCCGCCGCCGACAACCATGGCTACCTCAACGCCATTTCTCACAAGCATGGCAATATCCTGGCACATGCGGACAACGATCGACATGTCCAGGCCAAAGGATTTTTCGCCTGCGAGAATCTCACCGGACAGCTTCAAGAGAATCCGTTTATAGGGAATCATCCTATTTCTGCCACCTCCGAGTGCGCCGTCTGGGGAAATCCAAAAAAAGGGCGGGGAAATCCCCGCCCATGTTCTCTTTATTCGCCTATAGCAAATCGTGCGAATCTTTTTACAACAATGTTTTCACCCAGAATTGCAATGTTTTCGACGAGGATATCCTTAATCTTCTTTTCGGGATCCCTGATGTATTTTTGTTCCATCAGGCAATTTTCCTCGTAAAACTTTGCAATCCTGCCCTCGGCGATCTTCTCAAGAATGTGTTCCGGTTTTCCTTCTTCAAGTGCCTGCTGCTTGTAAATTTCCTTCTCCCTCTCAAGATCCTCTTCAGGGACATCTTCACGGGTAAGGTACTGTGGTGCCGCCGCTGCAATGTGCATGGCGATTTCCTTGCCTAGCTGCTGGAATTCATCGGTTCTGGCGACGAAATCGGTTTCGCAGTTCAGTTCAACCAGGGTCCCGATTTTCCCGTTTGTGTGGATATAGCTAAAGATAATCCCCTCCGAAGCTGTTCGCCCTGCCTTTTTCGCCGCCTTGGCAAGACCTTTTTCCCGAAGGAAGTCAACAGCCTTTTCCAAATCGTTCTCACATTCTTCAAGAGCTTTCTTGCAGTCCAATACGCCCGCGCCGGAGCGGTATCGAAGTTCCTTGACGGTCTCCATATCGACGGCCATTGCCTATTCCTCCTTCCAACCTTTACGATCAACAAGTTCCTTGTCGACGATGTCCTCTTCGACCTCGCCGTAGTTTTCCTGGAGTTTCTCCCTGACGGTGATCACATCTTCTTCTGTTACTTCAACGGGTTCGTTGTCTTCTTCCGAGGTTTCTTTTTCTACAGACTTTTCTCCGGACACATTTTCACCGCTGTCTTCTCCCTGCCTGCCTTCAACTACGGCATCGGCCAAAAGACCGATGATCAGCTTGATAGCCCTGATTGCATCGTCATTTCCGGGGATCGGGAAATCGATCAGATCCGGATCGCAGTTCGTGTCAACTATGGAAATGATCGGGATGTTGAGTTTTCTTGCTTCGAGAACCGCGATGTCCTCCCGTCTGGGATCTACGACGACCAGAGCGTCAGGCAGGTCTTTCATATCCTTGATGCCAAGCAGGTATTTTTCGAGTTTTTCCCGTTCTTTCCGAAGTCCGACAAGCTCTTTCTTGGTCCATTTCTGCGTCCCTACACCCGAGTCTAGGAGTTCCTGAAGGCGCGTCATGCGGTTGACACGTTTTTTTATGGTAGAGAAATTCGTGAGCAGGCCGCCGAGCCATCTGTGGGTGATGTAGAACTGACCGCAACGAATGGCTTCATCACGTATCGTTTCCTGGGCTTGTTTCTTCGTTCCCACGAAAAGTACCCCGCCCCCGCTTTTCGAGACTTCCCGCAGAAAATCGTATGCCTTTTCGAGTCCCTTTACGGTTTTCTGAAGGTCGACGATGTAAACACCGTTGCGCTCGGTGAAAATAAAGGGTTTCATCTTCGGGTTCCATCGTCTCGTCTGGTGCCCGAAATGCACACCACATTCCAGAAGCTGTTTCATTGTCACTATTGCCACTTGCAACCCCTCCTGCATTTTTGGTTTGAGCCTCCACGACCGTCTTCCTGGCCCGGAATCCCTTTCGGGACACCACCGGACCGGTCGGGTCGTGTGCGTCATACGGCCATCGGGGAGTATACCACAGGTGGCGATTGACCAGCAACAGATTTGAACGTACTATATACCCCATACGGCTACTTGTTGCTACAGAAAATACCAGGGGGGATTGTGAAATGGCCCACGGATCACTGATCGATCAACTAGAGAATATGCCGCCCGACAGAAAGGCAATGCTCAACCGCCTGAAACGGGTTGAAGGACAGCTTCGCGGAATCCAGCGAATGATCATCGAGGACAAACCGTGCAGGGACATCCTCCTGCAGCTTTCCGCCGCCAGAAAAGCCATGCAGACAGCGTGCATCGAAATCCTGAAAAACTACGTCAAAAGCTGCCTCGCAGAATCAAAGACACCTGATCTGCAGGAACTGGAAAAACTTATCGGAACCCTTATCGATATCGCGCCTCCTCCCTGCAACGTCGCCCTTGACCAAGGGGGCGCCGATGAAGAGGGAAACCGGTAAAATCGGGGCCTTCTCTCCCCGTCTGAAGCCTTTGCAAGTGGGGCGGGGAGAGTTTATTCCTCTTACTTCCCCCCGCCATTCAGGAAATCCGCCAGGAAAACACCACCGTCGATTTTTCTTCCTGTCAAAGAATCTGTCATGGAGCTGTCGGACCGAATCCAGATCCGCCAGGTGGGAATCACTCTATCGCTGCGAGCTGTTACATAGACCGAGCCGAGCACGGCCCTCCATCCTTCCCTGCCTGAATGCCGGGCATCAGACTCCGCAACGGCGGCAGCCTGTGATGCTCCGATGACAGGGGGAAGCATTTTGCCCGCAGGGGGCTCTTCTTCCACCACCGAGATCGCGCCTTCCGCGAAAAATTCCACTTTGCCCGTCGAGGCGTCCACGACAGCCTGATAGTGCCTGTATTCAGGTCGCCGCAAAAGACCTCGGGTAAAAACTTCCACGGGAACAACAAAGACCGGCTGCAGAATACATTTCTCGAGCAGGCTTATTTCACTTTTCGGTTTTATGTAGCCATAAAACGGAACATCCATTTTGCCCGTTCCCCCAAAAAAAAATTACGGTTTTTTACAGGGGGCCCAGAGAATCTGTGTCACCCAAAGATCACCGCTTACCGTTGCTCCCTTCCGGGCCTGGCGGGGTTCGCGGGTCTTTGCCGCACAGGGCTGAGCCCCCTGTAAAAAACCGTAACGGCTATGCACTGGCCAGACTTTTGACGGATCAAGGTGCTTTGTCCCTCGACCACGGATCGCCGGAAATAAATGGCGGAGAAGGAGGGATTCGAACCCCCGGGGCGTTACCGCCCAGACGCTCTCCAAGCGCCCGCCTTCGACCACTCGGCCACTTCTCCGCAAAGATAGGAATGGGTATTTTGGAATTTGGCGGAGAGAGTGGGATTCGAACCCACGAGGCGGCTCATCACCGCCTAGACGATTTCGAGTCGCCCGCCTTCGACCTCTCGGCCATCTCTCCACTCTGTTCTGCCCGCTTTCTGCGGGCCAGAAAGAACTCCCGAAGCATTTTAGCACAATCCTCCGCGAGGATTCCACCCCGTATTTTACATGAATGGTTCCATCTCGCATCCTGCGGAATAGCGTACAAGGTTCCGCAAGCACCCCATTTAGGGTCTTTCGCTCCGTAAAACAACCTGCCGATTCTTGCCATAACAAGGGCTCCTGCACACATCGGACAAGGTTCAAGGGTCACATAAAGATCGCAGTCGTCAAGCCTCCAGCGGCCGAGTTCCCCCGCCGCTTGACGGATGGCGACAATTTCCGCATGAGCCGTCGGATCAAATGTCCTCTCGCGCCTGTTGAACCCTTGACCGACAATCCTTCCGTTTTGGATGACAACGGCGCCGACGGGGATTTCTCCTTCGGCGCTGCCCTGTCGTGCCAAATCCAGGGCAAAGGTCATCCAGGATTCGATTATTTCTTCAGTTTCTCCTTTCACCGGCGTTTCTCTCCCTTTTCGCTGTGTCCTGTCATGACTTCGCGGCATCGTGCGCCTCAGTTTTTCATCCTGTGTTTCATAAAAATGTACATGACGCCGAAGAGCCCTCCTGAAACAACGATGATGGAAATTCCCAGCAGGGCTCCGCTGTCGAATGTGCCTGTTTGCGATGTTTCACGTAACCGCTCGGCCCTGATCTCGGTAGCGCCTTCTTTGTTTACAAGGCATATTGAACCCCTGATTTTTCCTTCCCGTAACGTCTTCTGAAAACTTTCAGACCACGGTATTTCCGAAGGCCATGTCGCCACAAGCAAAAAATTTTTTCCATCCCCTTCAAAAAGCTCAAAAAGAACTGACTCCTTCTCGTATTCCTCCGCAACAGGAATCCTTGAAGGAGAAGAGGAAAAACGAAGATTTTTTTCATCGTATTCCACGACCAGGGGAATCCCGGATCCCGATATTTCGTCGGCCCGTCCCAAAACCACAGCTGGTTCCACCCGTTGTGTTCCGGGATAGGCATCAAGAGGTCTGAAAAAAAGTTCCGGTGGACTCCCCCCCAAGCCTTTCAACCCCACAAGAAAAGAATTCAACATATTCAAGGCATTGACGTTCAACGATTTTGCCACATAAACGGTAACGGCTTTCCCTCTCATGAAAGATGCAATATTTTCGAGGAAGGGCTCTAAAGATGTATCGCCCTGTCGGGAAAAAAATTCCCCCTCCCTATCGAGAACACACCACGGCTGCCATGCGCCGCTTGCCGACTGCGCGGGCACGGTCTTGAGAACCACTTCCATGGTGACATCAAGATACCGGTCATCCTCTCTTGGCGTGACGGGCAAAACAAGCATTTTCTTTGACATGCCCGGGAAATCAAGGGGAACTGTTTCGGAATTCCCGCCGTTCACAATGAATGTAATCCTGGACGCCTCCGGGTCCAATCCCCTCGAGTGCCTCACTGTCACGCCGAGCCTTGTGTTCGTAACCGTTTGAGGGAAAAAATCCATATCCAGGGCGAACCTGCTCGTGTACCGGCCTTCACCCTTGAAAAGCGTTTCTTCTTCGCTGATTGGAATCGTTATTTTCTCTTCCTTTTGGATGGGCTGTTCTTTTTCATCTTCTTGCGACTGATTTCCCGGCACTTTGATCCATGTTTGGGGCCGGTCGAGTCCTCCTTCACTTTTGCCCTCCAGGAATCTCTTCGTGGCTTCCGCGAGCGTCTCGGGTTTTTCGGAAGCCACCAAAAGCCGGGACGCACCCTCACGGTTCGAGAAACAGGAGAGAAAAGCCTGCATTCCCATTGCTTTTTCCGGAATTCCGAAAGCAGAAGCCACCTTCTCGTCAAAGGAATCGAAGCCGCCCAAAAAAATCATGTGGTCGCCGGAATAATCCTCGCCAGCCCGGACTTCGCTTTTCAGAACAGGAAAGGCAATGAATTGCGCGAAAGGCCGCTTTTTACCGGGTGCCTTGTTTCGGACATCCTGTTGCAAAACCTGCATCACGCGAAGACCTGCCTCGTAAACCCCTGCCGAAAACCCTTCCGGAATAACAATTAACGTACGACGTTTCGGACGTTTCGTTTCGTTCGACGTGAAAGCTTCGGGGAAATCGGACAATCTCAGGTCATGCTTCAATCTTGCATTCAAAAGGATCCGGGATTCTGGCTTTACGCGTATATCGCCGGAGGAGCCCAATCCGCCGCTGGTAAGGACGAGGCTGTTGGCACCGGGCTCCAGATGACCTGGCGGCAGCAGGAACGTGCAAATCTTTCGCCCGTCGTTTCTTTCTTCGATTGAGGTAACTTCAAGAGGAAAGCCATTTAAAAAAACATCAAGCGGCGGTACAAGAAGACTTCCGGACCAGATTCCGGAGAGGACAAGCTCAACGGAACACCCTTTCAGGATTTTCCAGTCACGGGGAATGATAATCTCGAAGCCCTGCCCCTCAAAGGATTCGTCGAAAACGAGTTCTTCCACCGTCAGCGGAATCTTCAGGTTCTCCGTAAACCCTTCATCGACTTGTCGGGAGGCGATGAGACCCAGTCGTTTCTCATAGGTTTTCTCCTGTACCGGTGCTTCCGACCATCCTGAAGGCGAAACCATACCGACAGGTTGCGGCAAAGACGGCGGCTGTTCCCCGGAATGGAAAAAGTCAATAACGATCCTTTCAGGCCCGGACATCACGAAATGCCTGAATTCCAGATCGTCGCGACGTAAAACAACCTCTATGAGCGTATCCTCACCTTCCCTGGAAATGCTGTACGCCTGAACGAGGTCATTTCCTGGCAATTCACCGGTTCTTGAAAGCTTTTCCGACGGGCGGGACTTTATCTGGATATACAAACGCCCATCCTTTTTGATTACCCCGTACTCCGCAGCTTCATCCAGGTCAATGGCGATTCGGGGGCCCTTCGGCTGCATTCCCGTCCGTATGGACCGGACAACGGCATCAGCCGGAGAAAGTGTCCCGGCAAAGCAAATCATCCCCGTAAGCATCAGGTGGAAAAACCCCTTGCGAAAAAGAGCAGGAAGAACGTGGGAACCGCGATCCTTTTTCAGTGAAAGTCTCATTTTTCATACCCTTGCCGCGGGGCCCTGCGAAGGACTTTCCCGGTCTCGGAATCAGTTTCCATCCTGGATTCAATCTCTTCATGCAATCGAGGCAACGGGCAAAACCCCTTCCATAGTCAACATACAATCAATCAACCATTATTTCTTCACGTCACCAATTCTTCGCCATCAGGATATCGTCTTACCACCGATGTTCACCCAGGGCGTTCCGCAAATGGTCCAGATCCATGTACGCATAATCTTCACGCAGGCTTTTGTTTTTTTCGGAAACTTCCCTGCTTCCGAGATCGCTCGTCTTCTGGATGGCCTTTCCCAGAAGAATAACATCCTTTGCAGACACCTTTTCCGATTTTCCTCTCTCGATCACGAGTGTCCTGTAGGGGCTTTTGATCAACGCGGCGTTTGGAGGCAACGGAGCAATCACGAGCCGCCAGCCGGCCAAAACATATTCCATCGCCTTTTCAAGAACGAGCCGAGGCGCCGTTTCGTGGAATTCGCTCTTCTCGGGAAAGGCGTCCATCACCAGCGGGTTATTCGTCAAAAAAACCATGTCTTTCACAGACGACAATCCTCCTTGTACGACTGAAGGCTGTTGTGACCCGATTATACAATTACGTCAGCTTGCAATATACACGAAAGGGAAGGGCCTTGGCCCTTCCCTTTCGTGTATGTACTGAATCCCTGCTTTAACGTCTGCAACTCAATTTTTGAAAATCGTCTGCTCCGAAATATCCGTCTGCATTGCCTTGAAGGCACGTTCGAGAAGCTCCCGCCGGGCAGCCTTGTCCTCTTCCTTTCCCTTGGCCGGATCCCCGGTGGGGTGCGGGATGGCGACACCCGGAACAATGCGGTTTGCTCCCACGGTAAGCATGATCGGCACTATTGTGGCAATTTGGACGACGGGGATCCCTGCAGTTGCCTCGATCTCCCTGACCATCGATGCGCCGCATCGAGTGCAAGTGCCTCAGGTGGAGGTCAGGATAACTGCATCCACACCATCCTTCTTGAGCTGCTCGCCGATTTCCTGCCCGAACCTCTCTGCGTTGGCCACAGCCGTACCGGTTCCGGTGGTCGTAAAGACATAATCGTAAAGTTTCTTGTACACGCCTTCCTTTTCAAGTTCACGCATGACATCAATCGGCAGGACCACGTCAGGGTCTTCATTTGCCCAGACACGGTCATATCCTCCGTGAATGGATTCGAAATTTTCCGGAGTCAGGTCGTCGATCCCCGAGATATCGTATTTACCGTAAGATTCCGCCGAGGAAACCCTGATCCTGTCCGGGTTCCCCTTGGGCACGACTCCACCCGAGGAAACCAGAGCAATCGTGGCCTTTGAAAGATCCGTCACCGGCTTGGCAGGCGGAATGCGCTTGAAGACGGGCATTTCATATTCCGTCTGGAACTTTTCCCCTCGTATTTTGGAAAGGAGCATGTCAACAGCCCGTTGGGCACCGTTCTTTTCATGGAAAAAGTTCTTCCTGATCCCCCTGGAAAAATAGCCTTCCTCTTCGGCCGTTCCCATTGCTCCCCCGGAAACAAGTTTTTTCCCGAGTTCAACCATCTTTGTCAGCGCCTGTTTCATCCCCCGGGCACTGTCGGCGGTTTTCACGATATACGTTTTGGGGCTGTAGAGCTCGACCCCGGGATTCTCTGAATACATCCCGGTCACACTCGGGATTTCCATTTCTTCCGCAACGGCGGCGCTGATGTCCCCGCAGGCGACCCCATACCGTCCGGCGTTGAATGCGGGTCCCGCAAAAAACAGGTCCGGATCCAGCTGCTTGATGTATCCAAGGCATCGGGTCCTTGCTTCATCAGCGTGTTCACCATAATAGCTGTCCCCGCAGATGACCGTTCCCACGATCTCTGCTTCTTCACCCAGAAGCATGCCGATCTGCATTGCCGGTCCGACAGCTTTTTTTTCAAGGGAAGGCCCTGTATGAGCCGCTTCTTCGCCGCCGAGGCCCGCAAAAAACTGGTTTATATAACAAACAACTTTCAAAGCCATACCGCTCACCTCCCTAAACCCACCGGGCGCCGATCCGGCTGAACCCGAGCTCGTTCGTCGAACCGATGATGGCCTGCAGTTCCACATACATGGATCCGTCAGTCCGGAGGCTTTCTTCAGCGCCGCCTGACAGGTTTGCAATCGCTTCCGGGTATCCTATGACTTTTTCCATTGCCGGCAGTTCGACCATTTCATTAACGTTGCCCGCGGAAACGAAAGCAGTCATTTCCGGTGTCGCGTCGGCAAGACCCTGACTTTTTCCATCGGTCCCCGCGGCTTCATCTGATATAACAACGGTCTTGATGCCGAAATCCTCGCATTTCTTTGCATTCATGCAAAGGTCCGTGTCCGGGTTTCCATAGCCCTCCTCGGAGATGACGACACCGTCTGCACCGAGCATTCTGGCAAGATTCGCATTATATGAGGTGGCCCGTTCCTTTCCGGCGAGCCTCGTGTCCTCCGGAGTCGGAATGACGCCCAAAAAGTTGATGTCCTTGCCGTGGCGGTTGTAAAGTTCCATAACGATTGGGTCGTTCAGGTGGTAGTATGTCGTGTTTTTGTCACAGGCGGAAACGCAATTCCCCGAAACCATGGCACCGTCCATTTTCTCGTTTGGATGAATCAGCGTCGGTACAGTATGCTTCATGTCCACGCCGTACAGGAAAGTGTCGTGAAGCAGTCCCTGGGTTATGGACATACAGAAGTAGGCGATTTTTGGAAGATCGGGGTACTTCTCGTTCTCTTCGGGGATGCTGCCCTTCTCAAAAACCCGGGTTTCGTCAGGTTTTGCGTCACGGCACTTGTCCGCGATATACCAGGCAAGCCGGATGCCCGCTATCCTTACGGCTTCCTCATAGGCATGTTTCTCAAGGTCTTCGGGAGGGTTGACGGTAAGGACAACGTTGTTCGTCCGGGAAAAAGGATTATACTTCGATCCGGGGCCACTCATGTCGATCAGCCCCTCCTGGAAGGCGACAATAGGGCCACAGGTAACCACAGCCGCACCCTTGAGGACCAGCGTCGCTCCTTCCCCCACTGTTCGGGTCTCTCCCACGAATCCGGGAAACACTTCACCCGGCCCCTCAACCTTGCATCTCGGTTCGATCACGTCCTTTACCGGAATGATCCGGACACTTTCATCCGGCCTTGCCAGTTCCAGTCCGATATCCCCAAGCCTCGGATCATCCGATACAAAAGCGATCGCCTCATCTCGGTTTACCCGGAGGACTCCCTTCTCAATACCCGTTTCTTTTCCCCATTGCACGTCTTTTACAAAGACGTCTCTCAATTCCAGTCGCACCGAAATACCCCCTTTCGCGGCTTACACTTGAAAAAACAATTTCAAGCGCTCTCACCCAAAATCCAGTATAAGCACTCAGTCTGCAACTTCTTATGTCCGAAAGCAAGAATTTGCCCTGCCTGAGAAAGCCTTATTTTGTTCGTTTGCACAATATCACGCAGTGTGAAATACTTTTACCATATCCGGAATGAAAGACGAAACTTGCTCCAAAATCGTTCATGTCGAGAAGGGGACATCAGTGATGCTTAAGAGGTTTGCACAGAAAATATGTGAGGCGACACATAAAATTATCGGCTATGACGTTCTCATTACCAACGAGGCGGGAATCGTCATAGGCACGAATGACCGATCCAGAATGGGCACTCTTCATGCACCCTCTCTCGAAAGCATGTCAGGCCGTCACGAGGTATACACCGATGAAAAAACGGCTTCTTGTTTTCCCTCGGTGCGACCAGGTGTGACTCTTCCCATTTCTCTTTCGGGGAAAGTGATAGGGTCCATCGCCATCGCCGGAAATCACCGCGAGGTCGCACCCTTCGGGCAACTGGTCGAGAAACATGCCGAGATTTTTCTCAGAGAGCAAATCATCACTGAATCTTCTCTTGCCCGCGAGAGGGCTCTTGAGGATCTTGTGCTCGAAATTGCCTCCTTTGATCCGGACCAGCATGACATCTCCCTTCTAATCGCGCGCGGGCGCGAGCTTGGTTTTGACCTCGAATGCCCGAGGATAGGAATTGCCCTTGAGGTCTATCGGGAAAGCTCTTCGACAGGGGAGCATTCATTACACGAATATTTTCCCTATAGTCCATTCAGAACGGAAATTCTCGCTGTCGTACGCTCTGTTTTCAATGAAAGGCAGGACCTTTGCGCTGAATCCGGTGACGGAAGGTACACGATTCTCAGGAAAGTTGCAGGAGAAGGTCTGGAGGATGAAAATATCCTGCAGGAAGAATTGAAGAGAATATACGCTGTATTGCGAAAACAACTGCATAAACTCGGGAGCAGTATCTCCATGGGTTCCGGAAGCCTTTCACGAAAGGCTGAAATGTTGCATCTTTCCTATTGCGAAGCCTGGAATGCCCTGATGATCGGCAAAAGACAAAAAAAATTCCCCGGTTTTTTTAAAATCTCCGATTTCCGCCTTGAAGAACTTCTTTTGTCGGTAAACATCCGAAGGGGAAAATCTTTTACCTCGAGAGAGATCGGCGATTTGAAGCGTCTTCCTGACTGGAATCTCATGCGGGACACGATCAACGCCTGGAAAGAAAATCCCTGCAGGCCTGGAATCGTTTCCGATACGCTGAACATACACAGAAACACCCTGCGCTACCGGATAGAAAAAATCCGGAACATCACAGGGAGAGATCTGAAGAATTTACGTGACGCCTTCTGCCTTTACCTGGCCGTGTCCCTGGAAGACCTTCTCGATCTCGACAGTTGCCGATGAGATCAAAACAGCTTTCTACAACAACATAAATTTCTGGAATTGCAATACCCTGTTTCCCTCCTCTTCCACGACGAGACTGCCTTTCAGGTTTTCTCCCCTCAGTCCCACAATTTTTCTGATTCGTTTCTGCTGACTGGACGGATCGAATCTGAGGCGGATTCTAAAGATATTTTTCTTCTCGCTTCCCTTTGGTAGATCCACCTGAACAAAAAAGAAATGGCTGTTGACATGAATCTTGACGCCTTTTCCGTGGTTGCTTGCATCCAAAATGCCGGCCCCGGAATCGAGTTTCAGATGTAGCGAAGAACCCTTCGGAAGATCCGTTTCCCCGCGTATATGCAATTTCGATCCCCTGACACTGATTTCCGTTATCCTGAGTACCGAAAAACTTTCCGGGGCCTTCGCAGGCTTGGCGGACACGGGATGGACAAAAAGCACCATAGCGGCAAAAGGAAAGACCAAAACGAGAAAACCATACTTTGCCACCTTCCTGAAAAAACAACCTGGCTTCATTTTGCACCCTCCTCCTTGCTGATGAATCATCTTTTTTTACCTTTCCCGAAATGTTTCATGAACATGCGGTGCATGAAAGGAGCTGCAATGAGTATGCATCCCATGAGGACCCTGTATGCTGCCGTAAAAGAAAACCATCTAGCCAAATACCCTGTGATCACAGGAGACACGAAAAAACATCCCGCCATGAGAAACCAGACCATCGACGTGGCCTTTGGCCTGAGTCTGTCCGGGACGGCATCCCCTATCAGCGAAAGATGCATGGGGAACCCATATCCCATGCCCACGCCGAAAAAAACCCCCCATAAGACAAACGCAGCGTTGCTTCCCACGAAGGTAGTCCCGAAAAGACACCCCGCTGTAATGCTGAAAGACAATGCTGCGAATCTGTTTCTCGGCATGACATCCATGAGCCTGAACCCGAAAAGCCGAATCATGACTGCAGTGAATGCCTGCGCCGAAATAAACGCCGAGGCCAGAAGTCCTTTTTCAAGCGCAAGGCCTGCGAATGATACGATGGCGGCATCCGTCATGGCGAAGAGGACAACGGAAAAAAAGAGTATCCTGAGATTCTTGTCTCCGAAGACCTCCCTGTATGTTCCCCAATCGCGACGGGTGTTGAAATTCCCGTCCGACCGCCGGAGCGACAAGGCGATCAGAAGACACAACAATGAGGGCAGAACCGGGAGCCAAATGTACATTCCAGGTCTTCCCGTCTTGAGAAGCCATTCGGCAAGAGGGACTACCGTAACAAGGGGTGCGATGGTCCCTGCCGTAACGAGTGTGAAGGAGGACCCCCTGACTTCTTCGGGAACCGCCAGCGTCTGGTACGTCGTCAGGGCCACGAGGAAAAGGCTTGATGCAAGCCCTGTAACGGCTCTGAAAAAAATGATAAACGGTACTGACGGGCCCGAAAAAGCGACCCCGGAACCACTGGCGAGACACACGAGGGAGGCTGCGACAAGAACCGGTTTGAATGAGAATCTTTCAACTATCCATCCAACGAAAGGGCGCGACAGCGTAGAGGCCGCAAAATAGGCGGAAAGGATCCACCCGATGATTTCGGGATCCTCGATGCCGTAACTCTCCATATAGAGCGCCATCAGAAAGTAGATATTGCCGAAGGACATGATGCCGAAATTGCCGGCGATGAGTTTGATTAAAAGACGACGGATTTTGTTCAACGTGGAGACCCCTTCCAAAGCGTACCCGGCCGGATGTGATCGATGTTTCAGGTTTCACGCCTTCGATGACTTGCACCGTTTTACACCTTCCCTCGAGGTCAGGAGCATACGCCTTCCTGCGGAAATTCAGACACCTCCCTTAAGGAGGAAGCCTTTCCCTCGCGCCTCATGGGCTGAAGCCTCTGCTGTTGAAAGCCCACTGCCGGACCACCAGGAGCGCCCTGTCTCCGGCCGGATGGCCCCATGCTATAATCCAAGGAAAATGGCCGATTACTCCCGATTTCTCAGGAACCTCCACAACTGTAACATCCTGGGCGTCAACCCTCCAGTACAGGACTTTGCCTTCTTTGATCTTTGGGCAAAACCCCTGGGACTCTTATATATTCTGCAAACTCTACGTCAGCAGGGGAACAGGGTCACCCTCGTTGATTGTATCAGCGAAAGCGACGGGAAACGGAAGTCTTACGGAAGGAAGGCACCGGCAAGGACGCTGATCCCAAAGCCAAAGCCCTACGAAAACGTCCCGCGCAGATTCTATCACTTCGGAATTGTAAAGGAATCATTCCTTGCCCGGCTCAGAAAAATTCCGCCGCCGGATATTATCCTTGTAACTTCCATGATGACATACTGGTACCCTGGCGTTTTTTGGGCGATTTCTCTCATCAAGGAAGTATTTCCGAAGGCCCCGGTCATGCTGGGCGGAGTCTATGCCCGTCTCTGCCCTGAACATGCCAGAAAAAGCGGGGCCGACATGATCCAGACCTGCCGGCTCGACCTTGACATGATCCGCCCGGCGGCAGAGCTCTATCCGGCACCGGAATACGCCGTCAGCATGACGTCCTTCGGATGCCCCATGAACTGCGGGTATTGCGCCTCTTCAATTCTCTGGCCTGAATACGCAGCCAGGACCATCGAAGAAGTCACAGCCGAGATCAGGCATCAGATTCAAGCTGGGAATGGAAACATTCAGGATACGGCCTTTTATGACGACGCCCTTCTCGTGGACAGGGAATCCCGTTTTTACCCTCTTTGTGAAAGTTTCCAAAGGGAGTTCCCGACGATGCGGTTTCACACACCCAACGGCCTTCACGTCCGTATGATCGACTCCCGCTGTGCACAAATCCTCAGATCCACCGGCTTCAAAACCCTGAGACTCAGTTTCGAAGGTACTGACCGTGCTCTCAGGAATATACAGGGTAAAAAAACCGACCTGGATTCTTTCGCCTTCGCCGTGAACCACCTGCGAAAAGCCGGATACCAGAACGACGAAATCGAGACTTACGTCCTTCTGGGGCTTCCGGGGCAACGCCCCGAGGATATGGAAGAAAACATACAGATTGTGAAAGACATCGGGGTGAAAGTAAAAACCGCACAATATTCCCCGATTCCACAAACCTCGACCTTTCAGGAAGCTGCGTACGTCACTCCTGAAATCAGGAAAGAACCCCTCTTGCACAACAACACGGTTTATTCTTCACATGTTTCGAAAACCCTGGAGCCGGAGGTGCTGCAACATCTGAAAGACCTCGCCCGTAGCAACTGATGCAGCCTCCAGTGGACAGCCCCGTTAAAAAAGGCCAGCCCCGAGGGACTGGCCTCTATGCCAAAGTGGCGCGCCGGACAGGATTCGAACCCGTAACCTTCGGATCCGTAGTCCGATGCTCTATCCAGTTGAGCTACCGGCGCGCAAAGCTTGATTCCTTGGCGGTGGGACAGGGATTCGAACCCTGGAAGGAGGTTTTGGCCCCCTTACTCGCTTAGCAGGCGAGTGCCTTCAGCCACTCGGCCATCCCACCTTGTGGCGTGCTCGGTCTATTCTATGCACCCTCAATTACTCTGTCAAGGCATTTCAATCCAACGTTTCGTCTGGGGAAGCAGTGCCTTCGTCACCGGAAACAGTATTTTCCGGAATGGTGAAATATTCTTCGTCGTGAATCTTCACATCGGCTCTTTCGCGCAGTTCTGCGAAAAACTTCTCTTCATTCTTCTGAATTTTTTCGCTTTTCAGTATCTGCATGACGTCGCCGCTGATTTCTTCATAGGGGAAAGTCTTTGCCTCCATTTTTTTTCGTTTTACAAAAATGAGCACATTACCTTCACCAAATTCGGCAGGACCTCCGATTTCATTCATTTCAAGGTCAGCAAATTGTTTCAGTTGACCCTCTTCGAGCTCCTGTTCGGATACAAAAGCCGGGTCTTCCAGCGCAACCCAGTCCAGGACGCCTTCTTCGAAACTTTTCATAACCTCATCCCAGTTTTCTCCATTGAGGAGGCGTTCCTTTGCGGCCTTTGCAGCCCCGACGGAGTCAAACCGAGCGTAGGTCACCTTGAAACCCGCTGGTTGGGTGAAGAAGAATTCACTCGTCTGGTCATAGAAGTCCTTTGCTTCCTCCTCTGACACGACAACATCCTGTGTCATCTGTTCCAAGAGTTTCTGCTGGGCAAGCCTGAGCTCGATTTCTTTCCGGAGGTCGTCCATGCGTATCCTGTTGTTGCTCATGTATTGCTGGAAGGCTTCCTTGGTGGGGAACTGTTCCTCGATCCTCTTGAGAGCCTCGTCGATTTCCGATTTCTCGACTTTTATGCCCCGTGAGGCCGTTTCTTTTTTCAACTCTTCGTAAACGGCCATATTGTCGAGCACGGATTTCCTCATCTTCACGATATTTTCTGCGGTCAGCTCCGTGGAGCTGTTTTGCTGGGCCATGTTCCTGACACCCATTTCGATGTCGGACATCATGATTTTCTTCCCATTGATGGAAGCAACGGCTTCATCGCGGGGCTTTTCAGCACCGTTCCCACCGCCACTGCCTCGCATCATGTAAATACCAAGCGTGGAAAGTACAAACACTATGACGACTATCAGCATGATTGATCGTGTCTTGGTTCTCAGCGTGCGCATCAGCACAACAAATCGTCCTCCTTCAAATCCTCAAGCCTAATTCGCGGTTTTTCTTTTGCGGGCAGCGCATCATATCATACGTAGTGACACCGGTACTGTCAAAGATCAGATACCCGAAAATGAGGTGCCCGACTTTGTCTGAACTTTCAAGGGTACCGACAACGATACCGCCGATTCCATAACCTGCTTCAGAACCTGTTCCGTTTCTTCCGCAGTTGATCCGTCGCATTCACAGACAAGGGAATCATGGACCTGAAGGACCAACCTCGGCGAACCGCTTTGCCTTTCAAGGGATTCGGCAAGCCTGATCATCGCAATTCTCGCAATATCCGCTGCAGTTCCCTGGATCGGCGTGTTGATGGCGACTCTTTTGAGAGCATTGTTCCCCCTCCCCTCAACGGTGGTAACTTCCTCAAGGGGCCGTCTCCTCCCGAACAAGGTCTCCGTAAATCCCTTCAATTTCGCCTCTTCGGCGCTGTCTTCAAGAAAAGCGCGCACACGCGGAAAGGCGGAAAAATAACGCTCTATCAACTCCGAGGCTTCCTGCCTGCTGATCCCGAGTCTCTGTGCAAGCCCGTACTGTCCCATCCCGTAGAGCAGTCCGAAGTTGACCATTTTCGCGACGCGGCGCTGTTCGCGAGATACGTCCTCACCACATGTTTGGCCCATGATCCATCTGGCCGTTTCTGAATGAATGTCCCTGTCTTCGGCAAATGCTTCAATCAGCTTTGCTTCTCCCGACATGTGAGCCAACACTCTCAGTTCGATCTGGGAATAGTCCCCAGCGACAAAGACCCGTCCTTTTTCATGTGGTGTCAACGCCTCGCGAACCCTGCCGGCCCAGGTCCCGTAGGCGGGCAGGTTCTGCAGGTTCGGATCCCTGCTGCTCAACCGGCCGGTGCCTGTGACGGTATGTTCCAGAATGGTGTGAACACATCCTGTGGATGGATCGAAACTTTTCAGCAATACCTGTACGAACCCTGTCAGGACCTTCGTAATCTCTCTGTGTTCCAGAAGCATGCCGGGCAGGCCATTGCTCCCCAAAGGCAATGATGCCAGCTCTTCAAGTACACGGACATCCGTTGAATAGCCTGTTTTCGTCCTCTTTACAGGTGGATAACCGAGGTGCTCGAAAAGCAGCCAACTCACCTGTTTCGGCGAGTTCAGATTTATATGTGTTCCCGCTGTCGCGTCGATCTTCTCCTGAATGTCCCTGATTCTTTCCCTGAGTTCCTCCCGAAGGGTTTCCAGTTGCCCACAATCCACCTTGATGCCGTAAGTTTCCATCGATGCCAGGACAGGAGAAAGGGGGATATCGATTTCGTCCATCACCCTTTGGAGCCCCTTTTCACGCAGCTGCGCCGACATCGAGGACCAGGCATCGGCAAGATACCCGCAAACTTGGGGCCCCTCGGTGTCCTCTCCGATCTCCACTGTGTGGTTCGGTTTGTCCGGATGCAGCAGGTAGTGCGCCACCTTTGCGTCCCATATCTTCGCTGAAAGGTCTCGAAACCGCGGTTCCGCGGCACAGATTTCCTTGAAACCCCACAGGACTAGGGGTCCAGAAGGCTTCGTTCCAAGTTTTCTGAACACTTCTTTTGTATTCATGCCCGAAATATCGGCATATTCACCCTGCGTCGTTCCGGCAAACATGCTTTTAAGCCGAAAAGCACCAGGATATTTTCCTTCACCCTTCCATGCAAGAAAAACGGGACCACTGCTTTCGAAAATCATTTCTTTTTCCGTTTTCCGCTCCGTCATGACCAGACCGTTTTCCGGCACTTTGCTCTTCCCCTGGTCGCTGCTGACTTTAAAGTGTTCCGCCAGTTTCTTCAAGGCGAACCGCTCACAAAGTCTGCTGAGTCTTTCGACATTGGTTTCCCTTTTCAAAAGGTCGTCGGGAGCCAGCGGTGAGTCGAGTCGAAGCCTGACAAGCTCACGGGAAGACAGAACTTGATCCCGCTGTCTCTGGAGCGCTGTCTTCACTCGAGGTTTCAGGTTATCAAGTGCCTCGAATATCCCTTCGAGACTTCCGTGACCGGAAAGCAGATCTTTCGCCGTTTTCTCGCCGATGCCCTTGACACCAGGAATATTGTCAGTCTTGTCACCCACAAGGGCCAGATAATCAGCCATGGCTTTCGGTTCAAAACCGTATTCGTCGATGAAACGTTTTCGATCGTACAGCTTGAAGGTACTCACACCCTTGACGGGACGCATGATCCTGACACCATTGTCAATGAGCTGGAACATATCCTTGTCGGCCGTCAGGACAAGCACATCGTATCCTTCCTCCCTGGCTTTTTTTGCCGTTGCCGCAATGACGTCATCGGCCTCGACGCCGTCTCTCTCGTAAACCTTGAATCCCATGGCCTCGGAAATATCCTTGATGGCCGGCAACTGTTCCAGGAAAGTTTCAGGTGTCGGCTGGCGGTTTTGCTTGTATTCCCTGAACGCTTCGTGGCGGAAAGTCGGACCGGCGGCATCGAAAAGGATACCAATCCTCGAGGGCTCATTTTCATCCAGCGTTTTGAGAAGCATGTTTACGAAACCAAGTATCGCCTGCGTCGGCGAGCCATCCGGTGCATTCAGTTCCGGAAGCGCGTAGAACGCCCGGTATGCAAGTCCGTGTCCGTCAACGAGGAGGACGAGGTTTTCTTTCAAAATGCTCACTCCTTTGATTTCCACCTGCGGATATAATACTATCACCCGTGACACTTGACTTGGGGAACTTTCAACATGAAACATTTAAAAGAGGGCAAAACATTTGAAAGGGTGAAATCCATGATTGAAAATGTCCGGGTCCGGTTCGCTCCGAGCCCTACAGGAGCATTGCACATAGGAGGTGCCCACACCGCCTTGTTCAACTGGCTCTGGGCACGTAAAAACAACGGGGCTTTCGTCTTGAGGATAGAGGATACCGACAGGGCCAGATCCACAAGGGAGTTCGAGAAAACGATCATGAAAGGTTTGGAATGGCTCGGCCTGGACTGGGATGAAGGGCCTGTAACAGGCGGGCTGCGCGGTCCGTATCGTCAATCGGAGCGGACTGATCTGTATCACGATACCGCCAAAGCATTGCTTGACAAGGGGCTCGCCTACAAAGAAGGAGACGCAGTCATCTTCTCGATCCCAAAAGGCAAAACCGTCGCCTTCGAAGATATTGTCTATGGGAAAATCACCATGGAAAGCGACACCCTCAAGGATACTGTCCTCATCAAAAGCGACGGCTCACCCACCTATAACTTCGCCGTCGTAGTCGACGACTACCTGATGGACATAACCTGCGTCATCAGGGGGGAAGATCACATCTCGAATACACCGAAACAGGTCTTGCTTTACGAAGCACTTGAGTGGCGACTTCCGGAATTTGCGCACCTTCCCATGATACTCGGCAAGGACAAGAAAAAGCTGTCGAAACGTCATGGGGCCACAAGCGTCTACGAATACAAGAACATGGGATACCTTCCTGAAGGCCTCTTCAACTATTTTGCCCTACTCGGCTGGTCGCCGGGAGACGACAAGGAGATTTTCAGTCGGGAAGAAGCGGTAGAACTTTTCGACCTCAGGAGGGTCACAAAACGGGCCGCCGTTTTCGACATGGACAAGCTTGATGCCGTGAATCAGGTGCATATTTCCAGAATGGACCCCCTAAAACGCGTTGAGTCCGTCAAACCTTTCTGGGAGGAGATGGGCCTGAATACCTCGGAGCACCAAGATTCATTCCTTGCCGACAGTCTCGAGCTTCTTCAGGGACGGGGCAGAACTTTGAGGGAAGTCGCAACCTACAGTGATTATTTCCTGTCTTTTGATGTCGTGAAAAACAGATACGACGGCTCGGATCTCACCGAAGCCCATAAAGACATGCTTCGGGGATTTTTCTCGCAACTTCTCGAAATGGATACCTGGGACCCCCACGACATGGCTGCTTTCGCCAAAGAATGGAGCAATAAAAGGGGTCTCAAGATGAAAGATGTGGCCATGCCTTTCCGGATGGCTCTTACGGGGACAAAAGTCAGCCCCGGAATTTTCGAAGTCGCTTCGGTGCTGGGGAAAAAGGAAACGTCGCGAAGACTGAAACATTACGGACTCCTCTGACAACCCGGATCAAGAAAAACAGGGCCCCACTCATGGGTGGGGTCCTGGATCATCCATTCTGCGTGAATCTTAAATATATCGATAATCAAGACTCCGAGAAGCTTTCGTAGAGTTTAAGAAATTTTGCCAGTACCTTCCCCGGGTTTTCGTAATCTACGGAAAGTGCATAAACACTTAATGCATGAATGAATTCAAAAGGGTAATCCATCTGACTGTAGACCTTAAAACCATCTTGAGCCAGAATAGCCGCTCCCACCCCGCTGTACGAAGAAGGGTCTTTTACATCCCCCTCCGCCTGGCTGCACGCAATGACCACAGGTTTTTCGGCAGGGCCGTATCGGCTTCGTACGTTTTCGAGCACCGGCGACGGTACATTCCCTGCACCGAAACCATACAGAAGCAGAATCCGCTCTTTTTCACCGACATAAGGAACGGACCCGGGCGCGCAGAAGATCCATCTGACCTTTGCTGCACGCTCCCTCAGGATTTCGGGATTCAGGGAAAGGAGTATCTTCAAACTTTCACTGACCCTGTCGAACCGCACCTTGCAAGGAAGCTCAGACTGACTGCTTCCAGCCCCCTGTGCCCATTCGGGGTTGAAAAAAAGCGGAACGCTGTTGACCGGGACAAACGCATCGGGATGGCTGGCACGCGCCTTGTGCACTCTGGCTCCTTGTATCAGTTTCCAGTTGCAATACACCCAGACTCCGGCGATTTTCGAGCACAGCGCCTGGGCGGCACCCCGAATGTTGACGGTCACATCGTCGGGCGTATAATCCAGTGTCAGTTGACTTCCCGTCAGTATGACCGGCACTCCGGCTCCCCAGAAACACAATGCAAGCCAGGCTGCGGAATATGCCATCGTGTCGGTCCCGTGAAGAACGAGAAACCCGTTGCTGCCACCGGATAAATCTTCAGCGATAATCCTTGTCAACTCATACCAGTGGCCCGGGTCGAGGTTCGAGCTGTCAAGTCCGGGCGTGCCCCATGGCTCCCGAAAGAGAACGGACGCTCCTTTCGTGTCGAAAAATTCCTGCAGGTAAGCCTTGAGCCTTGAAGCAACCTGTTTTTTCGGTTCCTTTCCGGACAATCCGAAACCACTGGCAATCGTCCCTCCTGTGAGAAGAACCGAAACCTGCTTCATTTCCGCAACCTCCTTAAAACCGAAGGGCCGACGTTATCGCCGGCCCCTTCGGTTTGCCCGCTTGCGTAACTAGTCCTTCGGATGAATAGCCTGAACGGGGCAGGCTTGCGCGCAGGCTCCGCATCCGATGCACGCTTCTTCGTCGATGACATGTGTCTCCTTGACTTTTCCCGTTATCGCGTTTACAGGACAGACTTGCGAACACTTCGTACAACCGATGCACTTGTCCGGATCAATTTCGTAGGTTGTTTTCTTCCGCTCCGCCGCTTCGTTCTCCTCGTCTTTACTTGCTTCCGACCCGGATGTATCTTTCGGCGGTTCAGGTTTCTTGCCGGAGTCTTTAACTATTTCAGCTTTTCTCTCGTAGGATGCAAAAGCAAACTCCTCGGTCATCCAAATGCACTTGACGGGACAGATCTCGGTACACTGGGCACAAAAACAGCACCTATCCATGTGGAATTCGACCTTTTTTTCCTCGTCGAGGGACGTTATGGCATGTGCCGGACAAACCCTGATGCACATTTTACAGCCGATACACGCATCCTTGTCGTAACCGATCCTTCCCCTGAAATTTTCGGGAATCTCCACAGGAGGGGTGAGCTCGACAGCTCCCTCCTCTGCTGCAGCCAAGGCTTCCTGGAGACTGTCAGGCATGTGCGCTACCGGAAAAAGGTTGGTCGCCGGCTTTTTGGTTCCCTGCTTCAAAATCTGAATGAGCATTTTATTGAGCATATCGCCACCACCTTACAGGATCACATCAAGAGTCAAAAGGACCATACCAGCTGTAGCGAGTCCGCCAATCTGGTACCAGTACAGTCTTGAGGCCTGCCAGATCTTGAATCGGCCGAAGGTGGTCCTGATAATGGTCACGCCGAAAACCTGCACGACCAGCACCTTTGCCCAAAAGAAGAGGAAATCGGCGATAAAAAAGAAAACGCCGTTGAGTCCGAGAACGCGACCCAAAGACCAAGGGAAAAAGAGTGATACGACGACAGCGCACATCGCCAGGGTCCTTAGTGAAAATGCGACCTTGAACATCGCCAGGTTTCTTCCTGAATATTCACAGATCAGTCCTTCGAGGATTTCCGTTTTTGCTTCGGCAATGTCCATGGGAACCTTCCCCGTTTCCGCCGGGACAACGGCCAGCAGTGCCACGAGCAGGCCAAGGATTCCAAAGATTCCCGTCCATCCCGCCACACTCCATACAGGCATGCTGACATAGGTCTCCAGGCTGAAGGGATCTCCCGGCATTCCCGACCTGTAGGCAAACCAGGCAAGGGACACGACGACTGCGGCCAACGGAAGCTCATAACTCATCATCAGCACCATTTCCCTTTGCGCTCCCACATTGGCATAAACGGAACCGCTCGAAAAGCCCCCGACTGCCATTGCCACTGCCGAGAGTCCGAGCAGGTAAAGGATCAGTATCAGATCACCATGCCCCCCCAGTATCGGTTGCAGTGAGCCCATCGGGACATACAGGACAACCATGAGTGCCGTTGCTGCGGCTACCCAGGGAGCTCCGTTGAAAGCCCAGGGGATCGCTCTGCGTGGAACGACGTTTTCCTTCCCCAGCAATTTGAGTACATCGTAAAAAGGCTGGAACAACGGCGGTCCCATCCTTGACTGCATCCTTGCATGGAAGATCCTGTCTATCCCTTCGAAAAGCAGTGACAGGAGCGAGGCGAAAATAAGAAGCGCCAGTCCCGCCAATATTTTGAAAAGGATCATCATGCCCCCATCACCCTCCTCGTTTTTTCCCTGCACTGATTCAGAAGTTCAGCACGGGTAAAAACCTGTCTCGATCCTGTTTTCCTCTCGGTGACGAGCATCCTTTCCATGCAGGAAATGCAAGGGTCGACACTGTTGATGATAAGCGGGGCATCGGCCAGTTCATTGTTCCTGAACATGATCGGCCATGATACGGCGTTCGCGTATGTCGGCGCCCGGACTTTCCACCACGTCACATTCTCTTCGCCACCGGTAAGCTTTATTACATGGGTATCATCACCCCGAGGGGCTTCTATGGAAGAAATACCGGTTCCATCCGCCTTTTTCAGGTAATTCAGCAGTTTCGGCAGATTGGGTTCCCACATGAGATCCCCCTGGGGAAGACCGTCAAGGCACTTTTCGATGATTTCCAGAGACTGGTACACTTCAAGCACTCGAACAAGGAACCGGTCGTAGACGTCACCGTAGACTTCCCCCGTCAGGTCCTGGGGTACCACAGGCTGCACATCAAGGTCTCCGTACGCTTCATAGGGCTGCGACCACCGGAGGTCCACGCGATGGCCACTTCCCCGTACGGTTGGCCCAAGGGCACAATATTTCACCGCATCTTCCGGCGAAAGCACACCGACGTTTCTCATACGGGCCATTGTGACGGGATCGTCGGTAGCCACATTGTAGAAAAGGTCGAATTCGTTTTTGTAGAAAGTGATCATATCTCTCAGGACCTTTTCAACCTTTGAATTAATGTCGCGCCTGACTCCTCCGACTGTTCCCGTGCCGTAGTTCACCCTGTTTCCCGTCAGGGCTTCCAGGACGTCCATCACTTTTTCGCGAAGGATCATCCCCAGATGAAAGGCGGAATCATAGCCAAAGGTATAGCAGGCGACTCCGGCCCAGAGAACATGGGAATGGATACGCTCCAGCTCAAGGATAATGGTACGAATATATTGCGCCCTTTTGGGGACGCTGATTCCTGCAGCATCTTCCACGGCCCGGACAAAACACTCGATATGTGCGAAAGAGCAAATGCCGCAAATACGCTCGGCTAGGTAAATCACCTGTATAGGATTTCGTTCTCTCGCCATGAATTCTATGCCCCTGTGAATGGCCCCCGGTCTGATCGTCGCGTCGACAATCCGCTCCCCGTCGACATCGAGCCAGGCGGTAATGGGTTCCTTCAGTCCTACGTGGACGGGGCCGATGGGGACTTTATAGGTTTTTCCCGCTCCTACAGCCATATCGGCACCTCCTATGACAATTCCCGGACGTCCGCTTCGGACGGTCCCGTTTCATCCCTGCGCCAGGGCTTGATGTCCTCATTCCAGTCCTCGGGGAGAAAGACAAGAGCCTTGTTGGGAAGTCCGTCGAAGTCAATTCCCAGCATTTCACGCATTTCCCTTTCACTGTACTCCACGCCCGGAATCCTTTCCCAGAGCGACGGCATAACGGGATCGGTCTTGGGGACCTCCACGGAAATGCTCGCTCCAAGCCTCTTCCCTTTTCCGGTTTCACTAAAAAGGGCAAAGTGATAGTTCAGCGTCACCACGTCTCCGTCATCGTTACCGGACATAATCTGGAAATGCAGAAAATCGAATTCCCTCAAGGCGTCGACAAGTTCCAGAAAACGTTCTCTGGCGACCTTGAGCCAGAGCAGGTGGTACTGGACTGCATTTTCGAGACCACCCTTGTATTCCCTCAGCTCAAGATTTTGCACGTCTTCGCCGAAACGCTCTTCGATGCAGGCAACCACTTCTTTCGGATCGCTGCTTTCCTTGACATATTCAGGGCGGCATGTCATTGCGGTGCACCTGCCTTTTGAAACTCTTCTTTCATTTTCTCAAGCTTGAGGACTGCTTTCGCGGCACCCTCGATGATCGCCTCCGGGCGTGGAGGACACCCGTGAACGTAAACGTCGACTGGTATGACATTGTCAACGGGCCCGTCGAGATTGTAGGACTTGTAAAAGACATCCCCGGAATTTGCACAGTTTCCAATGGCGATGACAACCTTTGGATCCGGAATTTGCGCATAGATCCGCTTGAGCCTTTCCGTCATATATTTCGTTACCGGCCCTGTAACAAGCAGGGCGTCGGCATGCCTCGGTGTTCCAACGAGTTTCATTCCAAATCTTTCAATGTCATAACGGGGAGTGATGGTCGCCACAATTTCTATGTCGCACCCGTTGCAGGAGCCGCTGTTGCAATGAAAGACCCAGATAGATTTGGTAAGGATATCGAGATACCGGTCAAGTTTCATGGCCGCCCCCCCTTTACAAAAGCACCAGGACGGCGAGAACCGAGGCTGTCAATACCATGTAGCCGACATATTCTCTCGTATCGCCGCTGTGCATTTCGACAAGTATTTCATAATAGCCTTTCAGGGCCTCGGTAAAACCCCAATAGGCGGAACTGGCTGGAACCTGGATCTCGGACCCTTCTTCCGGAACGACATTACTGCCGTAAAAGATCTCATCCTGGTCGGTTCCTTCCTTGTAATCCTTTCTTCCCAGACTGCGGAGCCAGAGAACAAGGGCCCCGGCGAGGGCGAAAAAGATCAGCCAGGTGTAAACATCCCAGTACCCGAACCCGGTGTAGACCTTGCTCCACATCACAGCCCACCTCCCATGACGGCCGAAATGTATCCGGCCTGGTCGACCAGGGCTTTTGCGGCAGGCTCAATGAGGTTCGCCAGCGACCAGGTCGGGAGCAGCGTCAGCCCGATCACGACGACAGTCAGGATCGACATGCCCAGAAGCATCGTGGCCGGAACTTCCTTCACGTTCACAAAGACCGATTTTGCAGGCCCGAGGAAGGCCGTCTGGAAGACTTTCACAAAAGACGCAAGCGTCAGGACTGATGTTACCAGAGCGGCAATGGCCAGAATCGGGTAAACGGCGAAGGTGGATTCATAAATCAGAAGTTTCGATACGAACCCGTTGAAAGGAGGCAATCCGGCAATGGCAGCCGCCGCTATGACAAACATGAACGCCGTGTGGGGCATGTTTCTCGCCAGTCCTCCAAGTTCGTTCAGATTTCTGGTTCCCGCAGCATAGTACAACGCGCCCGCCGTCAAAAAAAGCAGCCCTTTGTACATGGTGTAGTTGAAAAGATGGTAAATACCACCTTTCATGGCCGTAAAGCCGTAATCCGCCATGGCCTGCGGGTCCCTCAAGGCAAGCAGGCCTACGCCGAGTCCCAACAGGATGTAGCCTATCTGCGAAACCGAATGGTAAGCCATAAGTCGCTTGATTTCTTTTTGTATGACCGCCATGGTGACCCCGATGAACATTGACAGAACGCCGAGTACGATGATCGTCCACGGGACCACGGAACTTCCGAGGCTTGCGCCGTAGAGCGAGAAGCAGACCCTGAAAAGCCCGTACAGGGAAGCCTGGCTCACGGCAACCAGGAGACAGGTTACTCCTGCAGGTGCCTCTGTGTAGGCGTCAGGTGTCCACATGTGCATGGGCACGGTCCCACATTTCATTGCCAAAGCCACTACCAAAAAGACCAAAGCAATTTTTTCCGGATAGCCGAAATGCATCATTTGGGCCACTGCGGCCATGTTCACCGCATTATACCGCCCGTAGAAAAACCCGACGGCCAGAAGTACCAACATGGCCGCCACTGTTGAGACAACCATGTATTTGAACCCGGCTTCAACCGCCTCGGGTCTGTCCCGCCAGAAGGCGACGAGTCCGAAGGAGGCCACCGAAGCGATCTCCAGAAACACGAAAAAGTTGAACAGGTCACCCGTCAGTTCCATTCCCAACATACCTGCCGTCAGCAGGAAATAAAGGGAGACAAACTTGTCCAGTCCCGAGAAACGCTCCATAAAGCGCAGCGAGAAGAAGGCACCCGCCAGGGCCGCTATGGACCCGACGACCGTCATAAATGCACTGAAAGCATCCACCTCGAGGATAATCCTGATGGGCCAGCTCAGACCCGAGGGCAAGGTCAGGCTCCAGGATTCGCCACCGAGAACGTAAACGGCGACACCTTCAGCCTGGACATGCTGGAACAACATGATGCTCAATGCTGTGGTCAATGCCGCAACCCCTGTGAACCAGATATTTCGTGTCGCCTTGCCTCCCAGGCCTGCCACGGGGGCCGCAAAGGCACCCAACAGGGGGACCGCTATTACCAGAATCGGGAGATGTACATTCCAGTTCATCCTCGCAACCTCCTGATCTCCCGCGCGTCAAGGGTTCCATAATGCTTGTAAAGCATCATTATCAGCGACAAAAGCAGTGCCGAAGTCGCCAGTCCGATGACGATGGCGGTCAGCGTCAATGCCTGGGGCGTCGGAAGCGTCATTGTCTTCACTTCTCCAGCAAGGGTAAACACCGGGATGCTGCCGCCGGTCCTGTACCCCAGTACGATAAGAAGCAGGTTTGCCGAAGCTTCCAGCATCGTAATCCCGATTGCGATCTTGATGATGTTTCTTTCAAAAAGGATCGCATAGAGGCCCAGGAAGAAAATAATTCCTACGACGAGAAAAGGCGTATTACCTGTCATGGCCGGTCTCCTCGCTTCCTGCCTCTTCATAGAGACGGATTCCCTTAAACATGTAAACAACGATCAATGAAAGTCCTCCGATAACCTCCAGGCCTACTGCCATATTCATGAGAGCGATTGTTCCGGAGCTGTTAAGGACTCCCGGATTGGGGCCCGCCGGGACGACAGCCCCGAAAAGTCCACCCTGACCTGCAAGAAAGTTGTACAAGAAGGCCGTTGTCAGGCCGGCAAACCCTGTCCCGATAAAAAGAAGGAGCCCCGTTGTCTCGACCCAGGAATACAAGCCGGGCTTGACAAAGGAAAGCAGCTTTTTACCCCCGTGTGCAACCAGCAGGAGAGCCAGGAACGTCGCAACCACGGCCCCTCCCTGAAAGCCGCCACCCGGCGAGAGATGGCCGTGAATGATGACATAGGCCCCGAAGATCGCGACGAACCAGGCGAAAATATCGCAAATCGTCCTGACGATGAGAGAGAGAGGCTGCATCAGTCGTTCCCTCCCTTCCTGAAAACGACAAGCACCGAACATACAGCCGTGAAAAGAACTGCCGCCTCTCCAAGGGTGTCAAACCCCCTGTAGTCGAAAACAACGGACGTGACGAGGTTGTTCACGTCCCGTTCCTGTTGCGCGTTCTCGATATAGTAATCGTCCATCGGAGCTTTGCCGGCGTCACCAAAGGGGTGAATGCCGCTCAATGCACCCCACATTGTTCCGGTCACGACAAGAAGGGCGATCAAAAACAGCACGGATTTTTTCATTTGCGCCCACCTCCGCCGCCCTTGCGGAGTACGTTGCATCCCCTGAGCGCGATAATGTAGATCGCCGTCGTGAGACCTGCGCCGATCCCTGCCTCGGCGATCGCAACGTCAGGTGCCTGGAGAATGTAGAATTCCAGGGACAAAAGGAGACTGAAAACCGCCAGCGAAACCACCGATGAGAGCAGATCCCTGAACCAGACGGCAAAAAACCCGGCGACAACAATTGCCGCAAGAACTGCTACATGAACAAGACCATTCATGCCGAGACACCACCTTTTTTCTTTTCGTCTTCGGCAAGCCTGTCAACCACCGCAAACTTCGGCAGGACTCCACTCCTGTGCGCCGCCCTTGCTATGGCATGGGCACCCGTCGGGTTCGTCATCAACAGCGCAAAAATCGCGATAACCACGTGAACCATCAGCGTTACAAAACGCCCTTCTCCTGTGACAAGAAATTTCTGGACGCCGTAGAGAATGACAGCACTCGACGTAAAAATCGACCCGAAAGTCGTGCATTTCGTCGTTCCGTGAAGCCTCGTGAATACATCCGGGAAACGGTAAAGTGCGACGGTTCCCAGGACATTGAACAAGACGCCTACAATCAAAAAAAGCACGATAAAAACCGTCATAGCCTACACCCCACCTTCGATGAAACGCGCGATGAACAGGGTGCCGACGAAGGCCAGGCCGGCGTAGACAATGGCGACATCAACCATGACCACAGAATCTGAGACCACGGCAAGAAGGACCATCATCGCAACAACCAGCGTGTTGATCGAATCAAGGGCAACGACCCTGTCGGGTATCGTTGGGCCGGATATGAGACGTCCCGTCATCGCCAGCGCACACAAGGCAAGGACCGCGGCGCTCCAGGCAAAGAAAGTTGAAATCATTCGGCTACCCTCCTCGCCCATTTCCCGAAAGAGCCATAGACTGCTTCCTCAGCGGGATTTTCGTCAGTTACGAATATCCAGTGGATATAGAAAAGGTTGCCTTTTTCGGGACCATCGTCCACATCAACAGTCAGGGTCCCCGGCGTTAATGTGATCGAATTCGCCAGCATCGTCGAGGACAGGCTCTTTTTTAGCCCCGAATCAATCCGAACAATACCCGGGCGGATTTCCCCGGTAATGACCCGCATTGCAACATCGAGATTCGCCTTGATCATACCCAATAAAAAAGGACCAAAAAGGTACACAAAAAAGGAAACCCACCTGACCGGATTCAAGCCCGCCAAGGTCCATGATCTTTCCGGATTCCATGAACGGGCGGCTATTGCGAGTATGCCTCCGAGAACAATGGCAATGACGATTTCCGCCGGATCAATGCCGCCACCGCTCCATACCAGGAGAAGGTACGTCGCTGCTGAGAGCAGAAAAATGATCACGCGCCTCACCCCCTTCTCGCAGTTTCAAATACAATTCGCCCACCGCGTAAACGCATTTCATTGTTCCCCTTTCTTCTTCAGAAATCATTCCTCCGGCTGGACTATATCACCTGGATGAACCTCACCTCTGGAAACAACGCGCAAAAAATACCCGACCTCGGGAAGAAGGCACCATCCCCGGTAGTCGTACGAATGTGGTTCTTCAGGTCTTTTACCGATTTCAGTCACCTCAAGGACAACCTTTTCCCCTACTTTCAGCCGTTTCCCCTTTTTCAGCATGTTTTCCTGAAGATCTTTTATACGAAGGTTTTCCGCAAGGCTTCCGTAGGGAAACGGGAAGCCGGCTTTTCGTGCCGCCAGTTCCACGTCTTCCTGACGAAGCATGCTCACCTGCCGCAAACCATGACCATAGTGCGAGTCTCCCTGGATTCCCCCGTTTTCATCGAGACTCGCCGCCTTTTCCGGCAGCTTTGGATCTTCTTTGCGGTTACTTCTGCATACTGACAGCAGGACAGCCATGTCGCACCCCGTTTCGGGAATTTTGAATATACATTATACAACATCCTCCCTGGGCCAAAACCTTTGGATCACCCATGATTTTTTCTTTCCCTGAAGACTACCTGCATCAGCGGTTGAGGAACACGATGGAGATATTCAATGCCAGGGCGTAGGTAACCCAACCCGCATAGGGAACCATGAGCCAGACCGCAAGGGTATCGATCTTTCTGAACGCTCTCAGTGTCAAAAGAATCATGCCCAAAAGAATGATGATTTCCATGCCCGCAATCGCCGGGGCACGAAGGCCGAAAAAAAGAAACGACCAGAGGGAGTTGAGCCCAAGCTGGGAAAAATACAGGGTCAACGGGACCGTTATGTTGCATTCCTCTCTTTTCTCCCATACTCTCCATGCGGCAAGGGCCATGCAAAAATAAAGCACCGTCCAGACCGGAGCGAAAACAAAATCAGGTGGCGTCCAGAAAGGTTTTTGCAGTGCCGGATACCAGGTCTTTACCGAACCCGCGGTGACAAGGGACCCGACCGCACCGACTCCGAGACTCAAACCGAGAAATACAAAAAGGGACAAAAATCCGGAGAGCATGCTTCCTGTCCTCAACGGGGACCCTCTCCTGTCGTATGTTACGCTGCCTTGTACGACCGTTTTTCAAAAGGCCCGGTTCTGTTAGTGTATCTGCAAGGATTCCAGTTTGAACATCTTTTTTATCCTATCAGGAAAGGCATAAAAACAGAATACCATGAGGTACAAAGGATTTTTGAAATCCACGAGATTTTTTTCGACTCTTTTGACTGTTGTTGTTCTCTCCCTCATACTTCACTTAATGCTGGGCACAAGTGACGAAACGTCTGACTGCCTGCTGGATCTTATCGGGGAGCAAGGTATTTGTGTACATGCTCCCCTTAATCAGGTTCGCTGTAACATGACTAAAGATGCGGATGAACCCGGACTGTACATCTGCAGTGATTTCCCAGGACCGGAAGGGCTCATGAGAATCAGGCTCTTTTCCCTTGACCATGAGCTCATCCATGCCATTGAAGTGACGATGGACCCTTCAAGGTTTTCCATGAATTCCCTGGTACGGGAGATCAAGGAGGACCATCCGGACTATAATCTCCTTTTTGAACAAGATTCTGTGGTGCTTTTCCTCTCGGACACGGGCGTCGCGAATGGTCGGACTTACCTTGTTATGAAACGGGACACTTCGAGCGATCGGGCTCGGGAGGAACTGTTACTTGTACTCATGACGGAACAAGCCCGCATTTTTTTCGAAAACGCCCAGCCGCCCGAATAAAAAAGTCCCACGAAATCCCTGAAAAGATCTTTCGTGAGAAAACGCGCTCTTGCACTTCATCTTCAGTGCTTTATCATAAGATGGTCAGGTACATTGCAATCCCCCATGAAACCGTAGGGAAAACCAAAAAGCGGGTGACTCAAATGTCAGAAGGCACGATTCGAGTCGTCATAGAAAACATAACCCCGTCGATAGACGATGGACGCTTCCCGATCCGAAGGGCTCCGGGAGAAACGGTATCTGTCGAAGCCGACGTCTTCGCTGACGGTCATGATGAGATACGGGCCACCCTTCTCGTGCACCGGGGACAGCCCGACACCCCGCTGCAATGGGAAGAATATCCAATGACCCCTGTCGGCAACGACCGCTGGAGGGCCTGTTTCGCGATCACCGACATGAGACGGCACAAATACGCCGTCCGCGGCACCGTAGACAGATTTGCCACACTCTCAAAGGATTTCCTGAAAAAACTCGCCGCCGGCGAGGCTACGAGGGTTGATCGGGACCAGATTTGCGCCTTCATCGAAAAGGTTTGCGAAACAGCTCCGGCCCACCATCGGCAGTCGCTCAAGACTTATATTGAAAAGCTCTACCGCTCCCGGGACCTCGAAACAATACCATCAATTCTAGAACAGAAACCTCTTCAGGACCTGATGGCAAAATATATGGGAAAACACTCTTTCGTGACAGAACCCTCCCCGCCTCTTGAAGTCGATGTAATGCGTTTTAAAGCACGCTTCAGCAGCTGGTACGAGTTTTTTCCCCGCTCAACGTGCAGCGGGAAGCGGGGCGGCACACTGCAAGCCGCCTGTGAGCGGCTCCCGGAAATCGCCGGAATGGGTTTTGATGTCGTTTACCTTCCCCCCGTTCACCCTATTGGCGTCACCGACCGCAAGGGGCCGAACAACACCCTTCCCGCCCGTACCGGCGACCCGGGTTGTCCTTGGGCCATCGGCTCATCCGAGGGCGGTCACAAGGCCATCCACCCCGAACTCGGGACCCTTGAGGATTTCAGGAATTTCGTCAAAAAGGCCAAAGATCTTGACATGGAAGTTGCCATGGACCTCGCTTTCCAGTGCTCCCGTGATCACCCCTATATCGATTCCCATCCCGAATGGTTCAGCTGGAGGCCCGACGGCAGTATCCAGTATGCCGAAAACCCGCCGAAAAAATACCAGGACGTGGTCCCGTTCAACTTTGAAACGTCAGACTGGAAAGAACTCTGGAACGAATTGAAGGAAGTGACCTTTTTCTGGATGGATCAGGGCATCCAGATTTTCCGTGTTGACAATCCTCATACGAAGCCTTTCCGTTTCTGGAACTGGCTTATTGGTGAAGCAAAAAAGCATGACGAGAATGTGATCTTTCTCGCAGAAGCCTTCACCAGGCCCAAAGTTATGCGGCGACTGGCCCGAGAAGGGTTCGCACAATCTTATACATATTTCACCTGGCGGAACAGCGCACGCCAGATGCGGGATTATCTCGTCGAATTGACTGAGACGGAGCTCGCCGAGTACTTCCAGCCGAATTTCTGGCCGAATACGCCGGATATTCTTCCCGAATTCCTGCAGATCGGCGGTCGGCCGGCTTTCGTCATACGGCTTGTGCTCGCAGCCACGCTTTCGTCATGTTACGGTATTTATGGACCTCCTTTTGAACTGCTCGTTTCCGATGCGCTGGCCGGTCGCGAGGAATACCTCAATTCGGAAAAATACGAAATTCGAGACTGGAACTGGGATGAACCGGGGAATCTCAAGGACCTTGTTTCCCGGTTGAACGCCATCCGCCGTGAGAACAAGGCTCTGCAGACCACCCGAAACCTGAAGTTTCTGGACACGGAGAACGAGAACATCCTTCTTTTTCTCAAGGAAAGCAATAAAGGAGACAACCTGCTCCTGATAGGGATCAGCTTTGATCCATTCATGCCTCAAAGCTGTCATGTAAACCTCCCTCTTGATATGCTCGGCATCGACCGGAACCAGCCCTATCTTCTCCACGACCTTCTGGGTGATGAAAAATTCGTCTGGCAGGGAGAAACAAATATCCTGGGTTTCGACCCGGCCGTTTTGCCTGCGAGGATTTTCCGCGTTCACCGCCGCATGCGACGCGAAGAAGATTTCGACTACTTCATGTGATACAGGAAAGGAAACATCATGATGAAAGAGAACACCCAATGGTACAAGGACGCAGTAATCTATCAGGTTCATGTCAAGGCCTTTTTCGACAGCAACAATGACGGGATCGGCGATATCGAGGGACTGATCCGGCGGCTCGATTACCTGAAAGACCTCGGTGTCAACACGCTCTGGCTGCTTCCTTTTTATCCATCGCCGTTACGTGACGACGGTTACGATATCGCCGATTACAAGAATATCCACCCTGAATACGGGAGGCTTCGCGATTTCCGGAGGCTTCTCCGCAAGGCTCACTCGATGGGTTTTCGGGTGGTCACCGAGCTCGTCATCAACCATACTTCGGACCAGCATCCCTGGTTCCAGCGGGCAAGGAAGGCCAAACCCGGTTCCGTCTGGCGGGAATTTTACGTCTGGAGCGATGACCCCAACAGGTTTTCCGATGCGAGGATCATCTTCCAGGATTTCGAAACATCAAACTGGACCTATGATCCCGTTGCGGGAGCTTATTACTGGCACCGCTTCTATTCCCACCAGCCGGATTTAAACTTTGACAACCCGCGGGTTCGGCGGGCCGTCCTGAAAATACTTGATCACTGGTTGGATATGGGTGTCGACGGCTTCCGCCTCGACGCAGTTCCCTACCTTTTTGAAAGAGAGGGAACAAACTGCGAGAATCTTCCGGAAACCCATCAGTTTCTGAAAGAACTCAGAAGCCATGTGGATGAGAAATACGGAGACCGGATGCTTCTCGCCGAGGCAAACCAGTGGCCGGAGGATGCCGTCAGCTATTTCGGTTATGGTGATGAATGCCATATGGCTTTCCATTTTCCCATCATGCCGAGGATTTTCATGTCCCTATGGATGGAGGACCGTTTCCCGATAGTAGACATCATGGAACAGACGCCGCCGATACCCGATCCCTGTCAGTGGGTGATGTTCCTCAGGAACCATGATGAACTGACTCTGGAAATGGTCACAGATGAGGAACGTGACTACATGTACCGCGTGTACGCCCGTGATCCGAGGGCCAGGATCAATCTCGGCATAAGAAGGAGGCTTTTCCCGCTCGTCCAGCAAAACAGGCGACGGGCGGAACTGCTGAAATTCATCCTCTTTTCCCTGCCTGGAGCCCCCTGCCTTTATTACGGTGATGAAATCGGAATGGGTGACAATTACTACCTCGGTGACAGAAACGGCGTCAGAACCCCCATGCAATGGTCACCCGACCGGAACGCCGGTTTTTCGAAAGCAAACCCCCAAAAACTTTACTTGCCGGTCATCATGGACCCCGAGTATCACTACGAAGCAGTAAACGTGGAAAACCAGGAAAAAAACCCGTCTTCCTTCCTTTGGTGGATGCGGCGGGTCATTTCCATGAGGAAACAGCTCAAGGCGCTCAGCAGGGGGGACATGGAGATCATCAATTGTTCCAATCCGAGGATCCTGGCATTCATACGGAACTACGATGATGAATCTGTTCTCGTTGTCGCCAATCTGTCACGGTTTTCGCAGGCAGCGGAACTGGACCTTTCGGAATACGAGGGGTATTTCCCTGAAGAAGTCTTCAGCGGTAACGCCTTCCCGAAAATCAGCGCAAAACCATATACCCTCACTATGGGCTTCCACGACTATTTCTGGTTCAAACTCAGGAAATCACGCGAAAAGGCCTTTATCAAAGAGGAGGGAATGGAGATACCCCATCTCGAAATACCACGATGGCAGGACTTCCGGAGCCCGGCCTTGATGCAGAGGCTTGAAAAACAGGCGCTCCCTTCCTATCTCTCGAGATCAAGGTGGTTCGGAGGAAAAGCGAAAACCATACGAGATGTCTCTGTAGAAGAATGTATTCCGGTTCAGAAACACTCGTCCCGTGTGTATTTCATGATTCTTCGCGTCATCTATACGGAGGGAGCGCCTGAGATGTACACCCTTCCCGTTTCCTTCGCGACCGGTGAATACGAAACGGAGCTCCGGGGAAACTATCCAGAGACTCTGATCGCGGAAGTGACAGCGGAAAACACAGCCGGAGTGCTTTATGACGGCATCCACGATCCCCTTTTCCAGTCCGCACTGCTCGACCTATTGATGATGCGTAAAAGGGTTCGGAATCGCAAGGGGACGCTGTGTGGAATCCAGGGAAAAGAAGCGAAAAAGCTCAAGCTCCCTGATCGTCTTTCTTCAAGAATCCTCCGTGCCGAACAGAGCAATTCTTCTGTTCTTTACGATGAGTGGCTGTTTCTGAAGTTGCTTCGCAAGGTCGAGGAAGGCATGAATCCTGATCGGGAGATCAGCCGCTTCCTCACCGAAGAAACCCGTTTTCTCCATACGCCGGTTTACGTCGGAGCCCTCGAATACAAAGCCCCGTTGCTGGAAAAACCTATAGTACTCGGTGTATTCCAGGAATATGTACCCAACCAGGGCAGCGCATGGTCCTTTACTCGGTCCTCCCTTGACCATTTCTTCGATGCCGTTCTTTCCCAGACTCGGTCAGCCCCTGAAACAAGGGGGCCCTTCGATTCCTGGACGACAGGAGGCTTTGTCCCGCAAGAACTCATTGAGACAACCGGAGACTTCTTCTTCGAAATGATAGATCTGCTTGGACAACGGACCGCGGAGATGCATCTCGCATTGGCATCCGACACGGAGAACAGCGATTTTAAACCGGAACCTTTCTCCAAGCTTTACCAAAGAGCCATTTACCAGTCCATGAGGAGCCTCGTCTCTTCGGCTCTCAAAACCTTGAAGCAAAGGCAGAAAACCCTTCCTGAAGGGGTGGCGGAGAAAGCGGAACTCCTGCTGCCGCTGGAAAAGACCGTGCAAAAGATAATGGAAAGAATCACAAAAGAGAAAATCAGGACCCATAAAATTCGCATTCACGGCGATTACCACCTGGGACAGGTTCTTTTCACAGGAAAGGACTTCCAGATTATCGATTTTGAAGGAGAACCAATGCGTCCGCTAAGCGAACGCCGTCTGAAACGCTCCCCCTTCCGGGATCTGGCCGGCATGCTCCGGTCCTTTGACTATGCCATCTCATCGGCCGTGAAAGAACGACTCTCTGTACGCCCCCAGGATGAACCCCGTCTTCTTTCCTGGAAAAAGGTCTGGGTCACCGAGGTCTCCAGAACATTTCTGGACGGTTACAAAAAAACCGCCCGCCAAGCCTCGTTCATTCCAGATTCCGATTCAGCGGCAGGGGTTCTTCTGTACGCTTTCCTGCTCGAAAAGGCGTTTTACGAGATTAATTACGAATTGCACAACCGTCCGGACTGGATCGACATCCCGATTACGGGGATCCTGGAAATGATCCAGGACGCGACAAAAAACGGGACCCTACCAGGAGGTGGACAGTAATGAAACAGGATGTTGTCAAAAACTCGCTCCTGACAAAAGACGATATATACTACTTCAGGGAAGGGACGCATTCGCGGCTCTATGAAAAGTTGGGAGCCCACGTGACCACTGTGGAAGGCAAGAAGGGAACCCACTTCGCCGTGTGGGCCCCCAACGCTCGGCGGGTTATGCTTGTCGGTGATTTCAACGGCTGGGACGGCGAAAGACATGAGCTGGCCCAGTACTGGCCCGATACAGGAATACGTGAAGGTTTCGTTCCGGGAGTAGCTCCCGGAGCTTTCTACAAATACCGCATCGAATCAGAAGCCGGAATCCAGGACAAGGGGGACCCCTTTGCGTTCTTCTGGGAAATGCCGCCTGGAAACGCGTCGATCGTTCGGGATCTCGACTGGGAATGGTCCGACGGGGATTGGTTCGAGTCAAGGGAGAAAGCCAATGCTCTCGACTCGCCTGTATCGATTTACGAAATCCACCTCGGATCCTGGCGACGCTCACCTGCGTCAGGCAACGGTTTCCTGAACTACCGGGAAATGGCCGACGAGCTCATCTCTCACCTGCGTCAGACGAACTTCACTCATGTGGAATTTCTTCCCGTCATGGAACATCCTTTCTACGGGTCCTGGGGATACCAGACCCTGGGGTACTTCGCCCCAACAGCCAGGTACGGGACACCCGAAGATTTCATGTATCTCGTCAACAAGCTTCACGGCGCCGGGTTCGGAGTCATACTTGACTGGGTCCCTTCTCATTTCCCCTCCGACGCCCACGGACTCGCGCGATTCGACGGCACCTATCTCTACGAGCACATGGATCCACGGCTCGGCTACCATCCGGACTGGAAAAGTTCCATTTTCAACTACGGCCGAAACGAGGTTCGGTCGTTTTTGACAAGCAGCGCCAATTTCTGGATTGAAAAATACCACGCCGACGGCCTCCGTGTCGACGCAGTGGCGTCCATGCTTTATCTGGACTACTCAAGGCAACCCGGAGAGTGGATTCCCAACAGGTACGGCGGCAGGGAAAACATCGATGCCATCGAATTTCTCAAGCAGATGAACCGGATACTCCACGAACATCATAAAGGCGTTCTCACCATTGCCGAAGAATCCACCGCCTGGCCCATGGTCACCAGGCCTGTGGAAGTAGGCGGCCTCGGCTTCGATCTCAAGTGGAACATGGGCTGGATGCACGACATACTGGGATATATGTCCAAGGATCCGCTGTATCGCAAGTATCATCACGACACGCTGACTTTCAGCATCTGGTATGCTTTTTCTGAGAATTTCGTCCTTCCCCTTTCCCACGACGAAGTGGTCCACGGCAAGGGCTCCCTGATGGGTAAAATGCCGGGCGACGACTGGAGGAAGTTTGCCAACCTGAGGCTGCTTCTGGGATACATGTACGGGCATCCGGGGAAAAAGCTGCTTTTCATGGGAGGAGAGTTCGGGCAGTGGTCGGAATGGAACCATGATTCAAGTCTCGACTGGCACCTCACGGAAAACACCCGGCACCGGCAGCTTCAGCGCTGGGTGGAAGACCTGAACAAGATGTACCGTGAGGAACCTTCTCTCCATACACTGGACACGCGTTCAGAGGGATTCAGCTGGGTCGATTTCCGGGACTGGGAACACAGTGTCATCTCGTTTTTGAGGAAATCAGCTCGGGCCGGCGAGGAGGTCCTCGCTGTCTTCAACTTCACTCCCATCCCTCGCAACAATTACAGGATCGGCGTTCCTGAAAGCGGCTATTGGAAGGAAATACTCAACAGCGACGCAAAAGACTACGGGGGCAGCGGCCAGGGGAATCTCGGCGGAGTCAACACAACACCAATTCCGTATCACGGTTTTGATCAGTCCATGTCGCTTGTTCTCCCACCGCTTTCAGTTTCCTTTTTCAAAAAAGACCGCTGACCCCGGTAATGCAGCCGAACACCCCGTTCCGGTAACTCCCTGGACGGGGTGTTTACTGCAAATACTCCCCCCGGCCACCACTACTGAGTCGTCTTTGCGAGGACCACCCGCCGGTTTTTCGCCTTGTTTTCGTCACTATCGTTGGGCACCACCGGAAGTGATTCACCATACCCCTTTGCCTGGAGTCTCGACGGCTCAATCCCGAAAAGGACAAGATAATTGAGAACCGATTCCGCCCGCCGCTGGGAAAGCTCAAGGTTGTATTCCTCGCTCCCGTCACTATCGGTGTGTCCCTGGATTTCGAAATGCAGTTCAGGGTTTTCGGCAAGCAATGTCAGCACATGCTGGAGCTGCTTGTCAGAGGATTGCTGGAGCGTGGCCTTGTCGTAATCAAATAAAATGTCATAGAGAACGATCTTTCCCTCAGATTCAAGGGCTTTCTTCATCTCGACAGGCCCGAAAACAAGCGACGTCTCAAGGGCCTTTTCATCCACTATCGTCAGGTAGGTCTGACCCAGCGACGCCGTCGGGGCTACCTGACACCAGGTCGTTCCGCCGTCCTCCCTGGGAATGGTAAAGACCAAGGGATCCTCAAATTTGATTTCACCACCCTGCTTGAGGGCGGCGGCTTTGAAATTCTCGAAAAATTCAAGTTTTGAAATATCCGTAACCCGTTCACCATTTTCGTTCCGCACTTCATAAAGCAAGTAACGGTATTCCCCCTTGACGGTCTGTTTCTCCTTCTTGCCTGTTTCCGGATTTTTTACAGGGAAATCAAAAGCCTCAAAACGTGCATATTTCGACATGTTTTCCGCCAGAACGGCTCCAGGGAAAGGTCGAATCTGCGGATGCTCCAACATTTCTTCAGCTGTGACAGGAATTACCCAGGTAACCATCAACGCCACCAGGATCGTCACAAACAATCCTCTTCCTGCTCTCATCTTCAATCGCCCCTTTCGTAGGGAGAAAAACTGCGCCATGTTCGCTTTTTAACTTTTTACACTCATTATATCAATATACCTTCTGATCGTAGTTATGAATAGGTGCTTTTCTGCCATGGGTCCAATATCGTCTGCGCCAAAATTGCTTGGAAAGCTTTGAGGAAAATCGTATGATAGGAGCAATCCCGAAGGTAAATACTTGTTTTGAAAAGAAAGCATGGTGTTTTATGAAGGGAATGAACCTCAGAAAGTTTTCAGACAGGGCAAACCGGGTTGTCAAATCGCTTCCGCCAAGGCTTCTTGAAACCCTTAACGGAGGACTCATTATTGAACCGAAGGCAAAAAGCGAAAACGACTACCTTATCATGGGGGAATATCTGGAAGATCCCGGTCTCGGGAACCTGATCATTTTGTATTATGGATCCTTCAAGGAGAGTCTCGGAAACGCTACACATGAAGAATGGATTGATGAAATCGAGGAGACCATTCTCCACGAACTCCGCCACCATGTAGAATCCCTTGCAGGAATCGATGATCTCTCATTGGAGGAAATACTTGACCTTCAGAAAAATGACCCCGACGAAGATTAATGACCACGCCCAAGCCCGGCATCCGTTCCTCTGCAGAAATTTTTTTTTGCATCACATGCGGAGTGCAGGTTACAAGTTTTCAGGAAAGACCCTTCATGGACAATGAAATCCTGCTCCTTTTCTCTTCGACACCCTCGACACGAACCTTGACTTTCTGACCCGCATAGACAACTTCATGGGGGTTTTTGACATATTTTTCAGCCATTTGGCTCACGTGGACGAGACCATCAACGTGGACCCCGATGTCGACAAAAGCTCCAAAGGCAGTTACGTTATTCACGATACCTTCAAGAACCATGCCCTCCCTGATATCCTGAATAGTCTTCACTTCGGGAGCAAAGCAAGGCATTTCGAAGGTATCCCTGGGATCACGGCCGGGGCGCGCGAGTTCTTGCATTATGTCTTTCAAAGTCGGGAGCCCGATCTCTCCTCCGACGTATTTCGTTATATCTATTCCCTCACGCAATTTTGCATCCTTAATCAATTCCCTGACGCTGCACCCCTGATCTTCAGCCATAAACCTGACCACATGGTAATGATCAGGATGGACGGCACTGGCATCAAGGGGATCGCTTCCTTCATGGATTCTCAAAAATCCGCTGGCCTGTTCGAAAGCCTTGGGTCCGAGCCTGGGGACCTTCCGGAGATCCTGCCTCGTTCTGAATGGCCCTTCTTTTTTCCTGTATTCAACGATGTTGGATGCCAGCGCCGGTCCGATACCGGAAACATAGGACAACAGGTGCCGGCTCGCAGAGTTAACCTCTACCCCGACCCTGTTTACGCAGGATACGACGACATCGTCGAGTCTGTTCCTGAGGACTTTCTGGTCCACGTCGTGCTGATACTGGCCGACACCAATGGATTTCGGTTCGATCTTTACCAGTTCCGAAAGCGGATCCTGCAATCTCCTCCCTATCGACACGGCACCTCGTACCGTGACGTCCTGATCCGGCAGTTCCTCCCTTGCCGCCTCGGAGGCGGAATACACCGATGCTCCGCTTTCATTGACCAGCAGAACAGCTGGTTCTCTTGGTAATTCAAGGTTCCGGAAGAATTCCTCCGTCTCCCTCCCAGCTGTTCCGTTTCCTATGGCCACGATTTCTACAGGAAATTGTTCGAGAAGTGTCGAAACCTTTTCTTTCGCTTCGTCAAGTTTCTTCCGGCCACCAAAGGGGAATATTGTTTCTGCGATCAAGAGTTCGCCTCGTGAATCCAGCACAGCCAACTTGCACCCTGTCCTGATGCCAGGATCAACAGCCAAAACAGGTTTCCTCCCGAGTGGAGGGGCAAGAAGAAGGTCCTCCAGATTGGCGGCAAAAATCTCTATCGCCTTCTTGTCAGCCTTGTGCTTTAGGGCATTGCGGATTTCCGTTTCCATCGATGGAGCCAGCAGTCTTCGATAACCATCCCTGAATGCTGTCCGCACTTGTGATGAAGCTTCATTTTCCACATTTATGAAGGTATCCTCAAGAATGCGAAGGGCCTCATCTTCCGGTGGGAGAATCGAAATCTGCAGGATTCCCTGTTTTTCTCCCCTGAACAGGGCAAGAATCCGGTGAGACGGGACGCGCCTTGCAGCCTCCTTCCACTCGAAATAATCTGAATAGACCGCTCCTTCGGCTTCCTTTCCTTCAATTACACGGGATTTGAATTTGCCCCTTCGCACGAAAAGCAGCCGCATCGCTGACCGAATTCCCGCATCCTCACTCATTTTTTCAGCGAGAATATCCCTCGCTCCAGCAAGGGCCTCCTTTTCGTCCTCAACTTTCTTTTCGTCATCTACGTAATCTTTCGCCTTTTCCAGCAGGGCAAAAGGTGGGACAAGCCCTTTTGCGGCCTGAAGAAGTTCATCGGCCAAGGGTTCGAGGCCTTTTTCCTTTGCGATAGTAGCCCTGGTGCGCCTTTTCGGCCTGTAGGGGAGGTACAGGTCTTCGAGCCTGACCACGTTCGGAGCATTCGAGATGGATTTTTCAAGCTCCGGCGTCAGGAGACCCCTTTCTTTCAAGGAGCGAAGGACCGCTGCCCTTCTCTTGTCAAGCTCCTCCATTTGGATGGATCTGTCACGGATTGCCCTGATGACCGTTTCATCCAGAGAACCTGTCGTTTCCTTCCGGTATCGAGCAATAAAGGGGACGGTGGCCCCGTTTTCTATGAGTTTCTGCACCGCCTCAACCTGTTTTTCCAGAAGTCCCAGTTCTTTGGCTATCGTTCTCGTGTGCTGACGATTCATGAATGACCTCCTGACATGGACATTTCAAATCTCTTGGGAAAAAGGGAATTACCTATCTTGCGAATGTATCATAGGCGAGATCGGGGCAATCATCCAAAGTCGTCTTTGAGTCATCATTGAAATGAAGAAACACACTCGAAACTGGGATCCTGCTGGTAGATGACCCGAAACCCGTGGTCGTGCATCTACAGGTCGCCGGAAACGTAACCAGCATGGTTATCACGAAATTCCTGTATTGCCAGCTCTCTTGATTAGGGCTCCACGCACCCTTGGTTAGCTGTTCTTGGAGCGAGCGGACCTGAATCTTCTGTTTTTTCCCGGCCCGCTTGTTTTGTGCTTCTGGCTAATTTCCTACAAAAACCGTCTTTTTCGTCGGTCTTGGCGCCTTTATGACCATGAACTTCAATGGCTCGTCGCTCTCGTTGTACCAACAGTGCAGAATACCCATGGGACTCTCGACGAGGGTGTTTCTTGAGACTTCTTGCTTTTCTTCCCCAATTTCAACAATACCCGTTCCTTCAAGAACGTAAAAAGCGACATCGACCGGCGTGATGTGACGTTTCAAAGATTGGCCCGGTTTGAGCGTTATAATCGTCACCATGGCATCTTCGGTACTGTAAAGATTCCTCGCGTCCACCCCATGAGCGTTTTCCATGACAGGTGTTTCCTCAAGGCGTTTTGTTATCATCACGACATTCCCCCTCCGGCAATTAGATCGGACTCTTGTCCGAGTTATTATACATATTTTAGCATTTATTTGCCGGTTTCCGGGGCTATTTCGGGTTCATGCAGCGCCCCATGAACAAAATTGCTCCTGTACTATTTTCCCTGATGAAAAACAGGAAAGGCCTGTCCGCCCGAAAAAGGGCCACTTCCTCGGACGACGCCGAGCGGGTCACGACGATAACAGCCGTCGCAGCCGCCGCTTCAGTCCCTTCCTCGTTGACCTTGACGAAGGCTTTGTGCAGTACGTTACTGATATTCAGGTCTCCAGGCTCTGCGGCCATCACCGAAAAGTCAGCCAGGCCTGCCTCGAAAGGCAGTTTCATCCCAAGGCTCTGAAGTTCTTCCTTTAATGAATGCGTCCCCCAGGTCATCTCGAACCTGGGCAGGTATACCTGCACTTTCCGTGGTTTCATCACCCGGGCCAATTTTTGGAGTTTCCCGCTGGAAAGCTTCTTTTCGATTTCTTCCAGTCTTCTCCCGGCCTCGGGCAATACCACCAGCATGGACAAGCTGTCCCCGCTGTAAGGCAATTCCACCGCCTGCATTCCGTCATGGTTCCCGTAACGAAAATGCCCTTCCTGATACATCACCGGGACGTCAACGACTGCGTCCTCTGTCAAGTGAAACGGTGCCTTGGTTGTGGCTTCTTCATCAAAGGGATAGAGCCAGGTTCCCTTGAAATAGATGGCGTTGACCAGCACGAGGCGCGTCAACGGCGTAAGGACATTCGGCTTGATAAGGTTTCTTATTTTTTCCCTTGTCTTTTCTTCAACCCAGCCGTTGATAGTTTTCCGTGCACCCTCACTGTCCTGTATGTAATTGACCGGTGTAACAGCGACACCGTAATACTCCTTGAGAAGTCGCACGTAATTTTCTTTCAGGGCATACCCAGCCTGAGGCCAGATCGAATTCGCCACCGCAAGTTCCACGTCGCCTTTATCCTGGATATCCGCCAAAAGTTTGTCGAAATCGGAGAAGGCTTTGTTAGTTTTTTCCCGATTCAGGTGAAAACGAAGAGCAACTTCCATCTGTACCGCCGTTTCACCTGATGCTCCCGCCCAGGTCATCGCCAATGCTGACGAGACGCTGTAGGGGGACAGGAAAATGTTTTCGCCCCTGTTCGCTTCCGCCTCCACCAGTTTTTCGTAAAGATCAAAGGCGAATTCGTTGTTTCCCGTCACAAGAGATTCAAAGTTCGGGTCGACCCCGGCAATTGCAACCGACGAAGGAAAAGACATGGCACTGATGCCTATCGCCAACACCAACAGGAAACATTTCATCTTTATGGTCTGCTCTCCTTTCAGCCTGCTGTCATCCCTCATGTTCCGTCTCACGACCCGCGGTTATCCATGACAGATCTCTTTCCATTACGGGCCCAAACCACCGGTTCTTTCCAGCTTGCCAAACCTCGCTGTTCCTGTAAAGATAAGCCATGTACCTTCAAACCTATTGTATGGCCTTTTTCTCACCGCACAAACCCGGTCGATGCAAGGTTCTTCAGTGGAGAGATGCCCTATGGCTTTGAGACATCACAAAGAGTTTTTTCGCGGCATGCGCTATATCGTCCCCATATTGATCGGGGTCATACCCTTCGCTGTCGTCCTGGGCTTCGCCATGAAAAGGGCCGTTCTCTCCCTTCCACAAGGTGCGTTTTTTGCCCTTTCCATGCTCGGCGGCACGGCCCAGCTCGCATCGGTTCAGCTCTACGCAGAGAATTCGCCAGCATTGATCATCATCACGACAGCCCTCATCATCAACCTGAGGTACTCCATGTACAGCCTTTCCCTTTACCCCATACTCAGGGAACGGACCTTCGCCGAGAGGTTATTTGCTGCATTCATCGTTTCGGACCAGTCTTATGCTTTCACCATGGCAGAAGCTGAAACTAACCCCAACAATTCTGCCCTCCCGTCTTTCTTCTTCGGCGCCTCGGCCATGGTTTTTTTGGTTTGGGTGGGGAGCATCTTTCTGGGTTTCAACGTTGGCACCTTCATTCCTCCGGAACTATCCCTGGACTTTGCCATTCCCCTGGTTTTCATGTCCCTCTTGATTCCGCACCTGAAAGGTCGCGACCGGATGATATCCGCAGCTGCAGCCGCACTTGCATCCGCTCTGCTGGTACATGCACTTCCACTTCATTCGGGGCTCCTCGCTGCCATCCTCATCGGCATCGGTGCAGGCGTGATCTCCGGGAAAAACATTTACGGAAACCGGGAGAACGGGCGATGAAATTCTACGTACTATTTGGCACAATGGCACTGACTTTCCTGTTCGTAAAGGGAATGTTTCTTTGCTTCATACCTCATGGGAAACTCCCCCTTTGCCTCGAACGGACATTTCGGTATATTCCGCCCGCCGTACTGGCGGCGCTCGTGGCCCCATCCGTCATCTTCGAGAAAACAGCTTCAGGCCCATCCCTGTGTTTTCCACGCATCGCAGCGGGGTTCATTGCCTTCTGGATCGCCCTGAAGACAAAAAGCATAACCGTAACTATCGTCAGCGGCATGATTCTCCTGTGGTTCTTCTCGTACCTTACGGGGTAATTTGCCACCTGAAGAAAGGGATTAACAATCATGACTATCGAACATTTCCTTGATGTCGCCAGGGGAAAAGCCCCTGCAGATCTTGTATGCGAGACTGGCGAATGTTTTTACCCTTGAGCACGAAATTACCGATGTGGCGATCCAGGACGGCATGATTGCCGGAACCGGGGAAAGGTATGTCGGGCGGGACGACGAAGATCTCTCGGACAAGATACTTGTTCCCGGCTTTTTTGATGCTCATTGTCATATCGAAAGTACCCTTTTGACCCCTGCTCCCTTTTCAGAGCTTGCAGTCGTCCACGGAACAACCGCTGTCGCTGCAGACCCCCATGAAATCGCCAACACCTGCGGACTTGCCGGTGTGGAATTCATGTGGCGCGAAAGCCTGAATTGCCCGATGGACATGTTCTTTGCGGCTCCTTCATGTGTCCCCGCATCGACTTTCGAGACCCCATACGAAATCCTTGACGCTTCAGCTATTGCACAAATCTTCGACCATGGCTGGTGCGATTCACTTGGAGAAGTCATGAACTATCACGCCGTCATATCCGGCGACCTGGGAGTCTGGGGAAAGATCCTTTCGTCGCGTGGATATGTCAAGTCAGGTCATGCCCCGGGGCTCACCGGAAAAGATCTCTGTGCCTATTCATCAAGGGGTTGTGATTCCGACCATGAAGCCGTCACGCTTGAAGAAGGCCGCGAAAAACTCCGCAAGGGGATGTGGTTGATGATTCGTGAAGGCGCCACGGCTCACAACCTGAAAGTCCTTCCACCCCTGATCCGTGAAAACGAGGCCCGTTCAAGTCGTTGTATGTTCGTAAGCGATGACCTGACCGCTTCGTATCGGAAAAAACGTGGTCACATGGATGAAAAAATCCGTCTCGCCGTGCAATCAGGCATTTCACCGTTGACGCACTCCGTATGACAACGCTGACCCCTGCAACCTACTTCGGGTATCGTAGGAGAGGAGCCCTGGCCCCAGGTTTTATTGCCGATATTGTGGCTGTAGATGATCTTGAAGGCTGTCAAGTCAGGCGAGTATGGAAAGACGGTCGACCCGTCGCAAATGACGGACACCTCATCGGAAGCCCCGTGCCCAGAACTGCTTTTTTCCCACTCATCGGTTTCCGGGAAAAAAGTCAACCGTACTCCGGAAGATACTTTCAGGATTCCCGCAATTCCGGATAAGAAAATACCTGTGATCGGTCTGAAGCCGGGCCAGGTAGTAACGGAGCACCTTGTTTTAAAGCCATCAATTGACAAGGGATATCTTTGCTCAGATCCGGCACGGGATCTGGCAATGCTCTGTGTTCTCGAAAAAAACAAGGGAACAGGTCGCCTGGCTATCGGGTTTGTAAAAGGACTGGGTCTTCACAGTGGAGCTCTGGCTTCTTCCGTGGCCCATGATGCGCACAATGTCGTTGTCGCGGGAATGGACACACAATCCATCAGGACAGCCTTTTCCTGGCTCATCTCAACCGGCGGAGGTCTCGCCGCGTGCCGAAATGAGAATGTTTTGGCTTCCCTCCCGCTCACTGTCGGCGGCCTCATGAACCCCGGCCATGCAGATCACGTCATCACAGGTCTTAACCAGGTCGAAGAAGCCGCAATCAGCCTCGGGACCAACATAGAACATCCGTTCATGGCTGTGAGCTTTCTTTGCCTGTCGGTCATCCCCGAAGTGAAGCTCACCGACCAGGGTTACGTCGATTTGTCCCGTGGAGGGCTTCAATCACTTTTCGTCGAATTACAATCAGAGTAAAGCCTGGCAAGGCGCTGGAACCTTTCCTGAACATCCCTTCGATCCTGAGGTTCTTCAAGGCGCTGGCCCGTCCTGTAAACCTTGCAGGAATGGCGCCAGATGATCTTTCGATGCGATATGCGTCGGGTGTGGCGGAACAATTTTTCAAGTGATTCGAGCAAATGTATGAGCACGGAAGCATCTTTCGCGCCATATTGCCGAATTTGGTTGAAGGCCGTGTCAGCCAGACCATCAAAACGGGTCTCATCGAGGACAATGTGCAATTTACCCTTTTCATCATATCTGCATACCTTAGGATCAGCCTTGTCCGCCACCCTGCACAAGGCCTCCGTCAGGCGATCCACGCAGGTGTTTGCCGTAAAAGGGTCATTTATGCCGGGTGCTAACGCTCTGACCGCAATCTCGACCAGTTCCAGGAGGACAAATTCGAGGTCCTGCGTGGCTGTACGATTGTTACCGATGTAAAAAGCCCCGGCGGCCAGTTTTTCAAATCCCCCGGTCTCTCCCTTCTCCCCATGAACGTCGGCAAGAGGCTCCTTTTCCATGACGAAGTCACCGAGCCTTTTCCGGGCCCTGATAAAGCAGGAAGCTTTTGTTGCCAATTCGACCAGGGTTGCCGTATCCACGGCCTGAACATATCCGGAACGAGGACTCTTTAGCTGTTGTGTTTTTCCGGCAGCAAAGCGGAAATTTCAAGGGCATTCCTGCCTTAAATTCCGGCGCTCTTCGAGGAATTTTTTTCCTGATATGTGGAATCAATCAGTGTTTTCAGTTCCCGGGCTATGCTCAGGATAACGTTCGGTGCCTGTATGCTTCGAGCGACATGATGAATGAAATAAATCAGGACCAAAAGAGCTGCACAGGTCATCAAAAACGCGCCGAGAATTGTGAGATTGGGCACGCTGCCAGATTCGTCAATTCTCCCGATTACATAGAGGGCGAACAAATTATAAAATACAGCTGATGAAAAAATGCCGATCAGTATCTGGTTGCTCCTGTCTCTCACATAAATCCTCAACAACCGGGGGCCAATCTGTGACGCGGCCAGCGTCAGAACGACGACGGTGCTGGAGAAAGCGATGCTCAGAGCCGTCACAAGGGCGCCGATAAGAACGGCCAGTGTCGACCGCATCGTGTTGATGCTTCCTGCACCCATGGCGGGGAACAGAAAACCGGCTTTCGTGTCTACCTAAAGCAGCACGAGGCAGGCAGCCATGGCTGAAAGGGGCATGCATGTCGGCAGAAACCAGAAATTCGATTTAAAGGAGTCCCACGTGTTTTGCAGCCAGGTATCTCGTTTCACGCGTTTTGTCCCACCCTGTCATGTTTCGATCGTTTCCAGGCCTTCATTCCTTCAAAAACAGCCAGGAAAAGGCCTGCCGCACCCAGGATGAATCCCCAATCCTCAAGGCTTGGCCCCTCAAATGCCAGGAAATCACTGATGAATGGAGCGTTCACGCCGATAAAAACGGCAATGATCGACCAGACGATCGAAGCCAGCAATATCTTGTTGGAAAAGAAATTCCTGTTGAAAAGGCTCGTGAAGGGGTACCGTCTTGAAAGTACATTGACAAACTGGCAGAAGGCAATCGTAAGGTAGCTGACCGACGTCGCTCTCGCAAATATCGGGGAGCTCATCATGTCCGATGTCAAGGTAACCCCTTCTCTCTCCATAAACAGGTAAAAATTGAGAAACGCGAGCACCCCAATGACTCCTCCGAGAAAAAGAACCTCCGTTGAACTCGTGAGATTCATGATGTGCTCACGGCGGTCCCGTGGAGGCATCTGCATGATGTTTTCCGTCGGCGGATCATAGGTCAAAAACGTCAGAGGCAGAACTTCCGCGAGCAGGTCGATCGCCAGAATCTGTATCGCAAGTATCGGTATGGCCCAGTTTCCGAATGCGACCCCGACGAGACCAAGCAGGACGATAACAAGTTCGGCCATATTCGTCGTCATTGAGGCCAAAACAGTTTTCCCGAGATTTCTGTAAATCGTCCGCCCCTCCCTGATGGCCTCCACCAGGGTCGGGAAACTGTCGTCCAAAAGAACGAGCTCCGATGCTTCCTTGGCGACATCGGTCCCGGTCCGCCCCATGGCCACGCCGATAGCGGCACGTTTCAGCGCAGGCGCGTCATTGACTCCGTCACCAGTTACGGCAACCACTTCATTCCGGGCCTCCAGAAGCTTCACAATCCGGAGCTTGTCCTCGGGAGCGACCCGCGAGAAAATCACCGCATCAGACGACATGAGAATGTCCGTCAGTTTCCCGTTATCCATGTCTTCCATTTCCTTGCCGGTGTATACAGGCGGTTCGCCTGCATCGGAAAGCCCGATTTCCCGGCCCACCGCCTGTGCCGTCACCGCATGGTCGCCTGTCATCACGACGATACGTATCTTCGCCTTCATGCAGCTTTCTACGGCCTCTCGGACACCCTCTTTCGGTGGATCCATCATGCCCACAAGACCCAGAAACACAACGTCTTTCTCCGTTTCCTCAAGTTTGTAATCTTCTCCGCTTTCGTCGAGGGGCCTGAAGGCAACGGCCAAAACCCGCAAGGCCTGTTTCGACCATTTTTCGTTGATTTCTTCGATCTTCTCCCTGTCCTCATCGGTCAACGGTACGGGGTTCCCGTCCTTCAGTATGTATTTCGCCACAGACAATACACTGTCGGTAGCCCCTTTCATGGCCAGCTGTTTCCGGTTCCCGAATTGCCTCACAGAGCTCATACGCTTTCGCTCCGAGTCGAAGGGAAATTCGTGCAATTCGGGGTTCTCCTCGTCTTCCTTCGGGCTTCGGGTTCCCAGTTTCATCGAAAGCGTTATAAGCGCAGCCTCGGTAGGGTCGCCGACAGGATACCAGCCATGGTGTTCGTCATCGGGAGGATGAATTTCGGCGTTTGATGCCATCGTGGCCGCATCCAGCATGATTTCCGCTTCGTCTATCCATTCCTTCGGAAGCCTGTTGCCTTCTTCGTCCTGAATCTCCCCTTCGGGTTCATAGCCGATGCCTGTCACGTTGCATGTTTGCCCGTCAAACCAAAGTGTGGTAACGGTCATCTCGTTTTTCGTCAGGGTCCCCGTCTTGTCGGTGCAAATCACCGTCGTCGAGCCCAACGTTTCAACTGATGGAAGGTTTTTCACCACCGCATTCCTCTCCGCCAGCCGTTTGCTGGTTGCCGACAGGGCCACCGTCACCTGGGCAGGCAGGGCCTGTGGTACAGCTGCGACAGCAATTCCGAGTGCATAGACCATGCTCGTGAAAAACCCGAATCCCTGCCAAAGGGCGACACCGAAAAGCCCTGCACTTATGATCACAACGATCGCCGTCAGCCATTTCGCCAGAACCCCCAATTCCACCTGCAGGGGGGATCTGACGGCGGTGGTCTCTTGGGTCATGTCGGCGATTTTCCCCATTTCCGTATTCATCCCCGTGCCGACAACGACTCCAACTGCATTTCCCGTTGCCACCGTTGTCCCCGTGTAGGCCATGTTCTCCCGGTCGGCAAGCACGCACTCTTCCCTGATGGCTTTACTGTTTTTCTCCTGGGAGGTAGACTCCCCCGTGAGAGAAAACTCGTTCGTTCTCAAGTTGAACGATTCCAGAATCCTTATGTCCGCCGGTATCTTGTCACCGGCTTCGATCTGGATAATGTCGCCCGGCACAATCCGGCTCTGCGAAACCTCGGAAAGTTCTCCGTCAATTCTCACCCTTGAAGGTGATGTGATCAGTTCCTTCAGTTTCTCGAGAATTTTCTCAGCCTTGTATTCCTGGACAAACCCGATTGCCGCATTAATGAGCACGATCACAAACATGACGGTGCCGTCGCGGATACTGCCAATGGCAAAAGAGATAATACCGGCAAAAACCAGGACCAAAACAAGCAAATCCTTGAACTGGGACAGGAATATCAGCCACTTCGGAGTTGAAACATCCGAAGTGATCTCGTTAGGCCCCTGCTGTTCAAGACGACGTTTCGCCTCATCTCTCGAGAGTCCGCTCATGGAACTGCCGAGGCTCTCGAGGACTTCATCTGCCTTCATTCGGTAGTAGGCTTTTTCCGCCATGGCAATTCTCCTTTACGAGCAATCCGTCGGTTTTAAAAAGGCGGCCGCCTGCACTTCAGGCGACCGCCAGAAATCCATGCCGTTTATTTCTCCGTTTGATAAAGATGAACGTCCTGTTGCGGAAAGGGTATATTGATCCCTTCGGCATCGAAACGCTTTTTGATCTTTTCGTGGATGTCGAAGTAAAAGTTCCAGTAATCCCCGCTTTTCACCCAGGGTCTGACGACAAAATTCACGCTGCTGTCGGCGAGTTCGAAGAGGGCTATCGTCGGCGCCGGATCCTTCAGGACACGCTCGTCGGAATTGATGATATCCCAGAGCACGCTTTTAACCTGGTCGATGTCGTCGCTGTAGCTGACGCCTGCAACCAGATCGACCCGCCTGATTTCCTTCGCCGAGTAGTTGACGATATTATCACTTGTGATCCTGGCGTTCGGGACGATAATTGACGTGTTGTCAGGAGATTTGAGATGGGTCGTGAAAATACTGATTTCCTCCACGGTACCTGCCGTTCCTCCGCCCTGGATATAGTCACCCACCTTGAAAGGCTTGAAAATGATCATCAGCACTCCGGCCGCAAAATTCGCAAGGGAACCCTGAAGAGCCAGCCCGACGGCAAGGCCGGCTGCACCGATAATTGCCACGAAAGACGCTGTCTGGATTCCAAGTTTTCCAAGAGCCGCTATGACGACAAAGGCCATCAGTGCGACGTATGAAACACTGGCCACGAAGGAAACCAAAGTCTGGTCTACGTTGCCTTTCTTCATGACCTTCACTATGACCTTTTTTATGGATCCTGCCACTATCTTCCCTATGAAGAAAATCGCAAGGGCCGCCAGAATTCGAACGCCGTAAAGGACTATCCATTCCTGCAATGTCGGGATCACCTGTTCCATAAAGTATCCTCCTTCCGTTTTCTTCTTGTTTACCCGTTTCGCCAGTTAAATTATGAGGGATTGGGCGGCTTTTGAAAACAAACTGCCGTTTTCGGGTGTATATGCCTGTTATCCGTTCTGTCCTGCAAGAACGTCTGTCCGACCATCAAAGATATTCTTCCAGCGTCTGTCTTGCAGCCCGAAACCCCTCTTCCAAAAGGTCCTCGGTCCTGTTCATGTCATACATACTGTATTCAGTCAAATCAGGTGCGATGATAAAATCCGCCCATTGGGCCTGAAGACGTGTCGCTGCTTTTAGCATAAAATCGAATGATCGGAGCAGAACCTCGACAATGTTTTTCGGTTTGTGTTTCCTGTGCCCCGCGTCCAGATTGACACCAATGATTACGTCAGCACTCAACCTCCGCAGCGGCGATACGGGAACATTTTCCACAATGCCCCCATCGACGAGAAGCCTTCCGTCCAGCTCTACCGGCACGTAAATACCGGGTATACACGAACTAGCCATCACGGCTTTCGCAACGTCACCTTCATAGAGCACAACTTCCTCACCTGTGGCAATATCTGTGGCGACAATAGCCAAAGGGATCCGCGCATCCTCTATCCTTTTCTTCCCGATGTTTTCCCCCAAGAGAGCACCCAGTTTCTCGTTTGAAAGCAATCCGTACCGGGACAGGGACAGTTTCGAAATTTCCATCCACTTGATCTGCCTTGCAATTTTCACCAGCTCTTCCCAGCTCTTCCCAAAAGCAAACAAAGAGGCGACAAGAGCACCGGCACTTGTCCCCGAAATGCACGCAATCTGGATGCCGGATTCCTCCAATGCCTTGATTACCCCTATATGGGCGGCTCCAAGGGCTCCACCACCCCCGAGAGCTAGGCCGACTTTTTTCCCTTTGAACCCTGTCATGAAACTCTTCTCCTCACTTCGAAAAAAACTCGCTGGTCCTGATTTATTTATCCCGGTTCATTTCCTGAAATAGCCTTTCCCCCCTTGATCACCGCACAGACCTCGGACCAGGGTCCGTGCACTGTACAGCCTCCGAAGTGTTTCGTGCAGTCCCATGAATCTCGCCGATGCAATTCCTTCCGTTCTCATCATTACAACCCCAAAAGCACACGAATATCGTTCTGCAGTTTGACCTGTTTACTAAAATGACTCTATACTTTCATTATGCTATGAAAATGTTCGAAACATAAGGAGGGATGTCTTATGGATCTGATCAACGTGCTGGAACGAGCCGTCGGGGCCGAAATCGAGGGCAGGGAGCTGTACAAGACGGCGAGTGAAAAAACGTCGGACTCAAAAGCAAAAAAGGTATTTAAAATGCTCGCTGACGAAGAGCAAAGCCATATCGACAATCTGGTCCAGATGGCACGGGACTATAAGGCCGGCAAGGAACTCACAATGCCGGACCTCCCGGTCCCTGCTTCGTTTGAGGATGCGGAAAGCCCGATATTCACAAGAGAATTCAAGGAAAAAGTCTCGGACTTTGATATGACGGCGCTGAACATAGGAATGAAACTCGAGCTCGAGTCGGAGAAATTTTACAAGGATGCGGCGGTGGAAGCGACGGAAAAACCGGTCAAAGAACTATTCCTTCGCCTGGCGGAATGGGAGCGGGGCCATTTCGAATTCCTGAGGAACCAGTCTTCCTTCTTCGAGAGCTTTTACAAGCTCAAAAACAGTCTCTTCCGTTTCTGACCCTTTTATCCAGAAATTTGCCACCGGGCCGGAACAGATCTTTCGCGGGTGAAAGAACATTTTTGAAGGGTCGACAAAAGTCGGCCCTTTTTCGTGAACTCTGTTTTCCCATATGGCAATATGGACAAATTTTCTCTCCGAACTCCGGGACTGAATAATCGGACCGTTTCTTCTCTTTCTTCGAGGTAATGCCGTATGGTCGTCGCCTCTGTCATGGAAGGGCCGTAAACGGCAAAGAGGGCCCTGGATGTTTCGTGAGTGATCATGCTCCTGTTATCCGATCCGTATAACATGCTTGAGAGTACTCCCGTCTGGTCTGAAAGAAACATATCGCTTTTTTTCAAAACATGTGCCTTTTCCTCCGGAGCGACGTGTTTTTCATCCCCTTTCGTGATGTCAAGGGACATCGACTCCGATATGCGATCAAAGTCATGCCCGGCGGTCAGAAATCCCCATTCAAGCTCCGCCATGAACATAGCGGACACAAAGGATGACGGAGAGCACAGTGGCATACCCTTGAGAGCTATTGTCTCCAGCTGAAGCATAACCGGGTATTTCTGACCAAGCTTTCTGAAATACCCCTGGTATTCAGCAAAAGGCGGTTCTTCCGCTATTTCTTTTCGGTTCTTGCCAAAATACCGCCTGCAAAGACTTTCTTCCAGCAACCTTCGCTTTCTGTCCAGCTGCTTGCTCCCTTTCCTGTTTTGTAAGCCTTCCAGGGCGATAATGCCGAATCGCGCATCGGGGGAGGCTTGCATCCAGTCGCCGGAGACGGAAATCATCATGACCCGCTCATTTCTTACTCCCTTTCGGCGGATTGTTTCTTCAGGCTTTATCCCTTGTATCGCTTTTTATCACTTTGACAATACTGTACAATACACAACAAAACGATCAGAGGAGGTTTTATGATGTTTGGCGTCAGCAGGCTCAAGCGCCTTGGATATTTTCTCGGGATCGCGCTCATGATACTCGGCGCTGCCTTTATTGCCAAGCCAGACCAAATCGTTGGACTCATTACAATCCTTGTCGGGGCGGCGCTCCTGCTTTTGGGCCTTTTCCGCAGTCTTGCGGTTTTTTTCAAGTGGGACACCCTCAAAAACAGGGTTCTTCCGCTTTCTGTCGGTCTCATCCTCATGGCGGCCGGTCTGTACGTCCTTTTGAACACCCGGGCGACAATTCACATCACGGGCATCGTGCTTGGAGTCTTGGCCATTCTGCTTGCCGCCGAGCGCTTCGGTTTCGCATGGAAAACGCGCGGCCGTGCCGATATAACACCTGCGGTCCTCTTCGGCGTCATTCACCTGGCCTTCGGCATCGGACTGATCTATGCTTCCTTGCAGATGTTTTCGATTATCGTCGTTCTTTACGGGGTCTACCTCTTCGCCGCAGGGCTCATGGTCGTTCTCTCCCTTCGGCTTTTCAACGATTTCTGAGGTCAAAGGAACCGGCATGTGTTCTGATTTTGACAAAGGGCACTTTCCGTTTATTCAAGAGGATGCGGATGATTTGGCACTATTTTTTCGAACTCTCCCCCACAAAAAGCCTCTCCCGTTGAGCCCGGCCAAATGATGATTATCATTGCATTACACGACATTTGAAGCTTTCAGAATACTGCTCATTTCGTTGAGAGCCTTTTTCAGGGCATCGACGAAGCAATTCATTTCTTTTGTCAGGCCCTTTCTCGAAGTGACGTTGAAATGAATCCTGTCGGGGAAGGCGAGGTACCTCACCCCGAGACCTTCGTCGTCTACGGTCCCGAAGCCTGCAAGAAACATTCCTGCAGCACTGGAGGTGCTCGTTGAAAGGAGTGTCCTTGTCAAGGTCCTGAATCCCTTGTCATTAAAGAATTCCGGTGCCTCTGAAATGCCCAGCTCCGGGCCCGACTCCCTCCAGATATTCAAAAGTCCAAGCAGGTGCCGTTCGACACCGTGCCCATCCTTGGCTTCCTTCATTCTCAAAGAATGCCTTTCAACGGCTTTTCTGAGCAGTGCTGCCTTCTCGAAAACGGTAGCATCAGGATCCCGCATTGCATGTGTAAAGCAAAGGGACTCTTTTGAAACAGATCTGACGGCTTCCGTCCTTCCGTGAAGGAATTGTCGGGTCATTACGGCTTCATAAGTACTCCTGGGCCGTCCCCAAACATCCTGTTGGGCAAGCTGCATGGCCATCTGGATGAAGGCATCGGGAGGCACAAAGAGACTCTTGACCTTTTCCCTGCCGAAATCTTCGAAGAGGAGGACACGGGTCACTGTGTCGGCAATCATCGAATCACAGGCTTGTTCGGCATCGCTTATGGCTCTTCGGGCCTCATCATCAAGTTCAAAACGAAGTTCCTTTACGGGGCAATTCGCTCCGGCACCCTGTCGTTTCCTCAACTCCACGCAATCCTCCGCGACGAACCCCGCAAAGCGGACCATGACGGATCCGTCAGTTGCGGTGTGTTCCATATTGATGGCCGCCGCACCGTCAGGACAGATGATGAACTGCATTCCCTTGTCGAACCACCGGGAACGCCCATCCCCGATAAGCATGACTTCGGAGAGTTCGTCCATGGAGCGTGGCTCTTGTTCCTCCAGGCATACCAAAAACAAAGCCCGCTCGATTTCGTCAAGATTCGACCGGTTCCGGCGGGAGGTCTCCTGCAGCCGTCTTCTCTCATCGGCCCAAAAGTCTCTTGAAACGGCCGTCAGCACCCCGACAGGATCGTTCGGGACATCAGCTTCGTCGATGATTCGCTCAAGGGCTCTTTCAATTTCGAAAACGGCAAACGCCTTTCCGTTGTCGTCGATGACATCCAGACGGAAAAAACGCCCCTTCCTCGCAACGATGACATGACCTTCCGACACCGATGTGGGATCCTCCTTTGAACAGGGGTTTCTGAGGGTATCGATCGGTTTTCCGGGTATCCTGGCCGAGGAAAACATTTTCCTGTATTGATTCATGCAGAGGGGTTTGCCTCTTTCGACGTCCGGGGGGAGAGTTTCGGTGTCAATCAACGATTTGAACCGGAGCGCCGACGCGATCAGGTCGGCGGCTCTCTGACATTGTGACGGCTTCCCACCGGCTTTTCCGGGAGCAAGCATGTAGAAGATATTGCTGTAAAACGGGAGTGAAACCCGGCCGGCGAGGTACATTCTCTCCCAAAAACGTTCCAGCCAGTTCAACGTCGTTCTTTTTGCAGCATCCTTTACAAGCGCTTTCTGTAACACCATTCCGGGACCTTCCGCTGAAAAAAATTCCTTTGCAGACCTGATGGTTGCTTCCAGTGTTTCTTCATCGAGAAGGGGCGTCACCCATTCGACCAGACGAGAACCTGTTTCCTCGAGCCCGGGAACAGGAAGCCTGGGAAGCGCAATCTGATTCTCAAAAGTTTTGACCGGTTTTTTGAGCTCCTCAATCATGAGAACTTCCCCCTGTCGGTTTTCCGAAGCCTTGAATATTCAAGCAGTTATAAGCGGGCATGGTTTCAGAGGCATACGTATTGTCCTGCCTTATTCCTAAAATAGTAGCGCATTACGACGTAAATACAAAAAGTTATTAAACACCGGGTGCACAATAAAGCGATTTTGCGATAACATAAATAATAATCCTCTGTCAGGAAACGGCCAGCCAGACTTTCCCGGAACAAGAATCACTATCTTGTGGTCATCCCTTTCCGTTTCGCCCGTTTTTTCCTTTCAAGGGACTCACAATCCGGCTTTTGGGGCCACAGCCAAGCCGTTGTTGTCATATGCAACCGTACCGGAGAATCAAAGGGAGGTGACAAAATGTCCAAGGGAGAAGCCTGCTCAAGATGCAGATTTTTCAGCTCTGAAACCTGCTGGTGCAGCATGCACGATCAAAGCGTCGACCCCGAAGGGCCTGTGTGCTTCATGTTTTTGCATTCCACCGAAACGAAAGACTCGGCCGCCTGTAGGAATCTCGTCGGGACGACGTCCCACAGGCAAAAGGATCGCTGCGAAAAATAAGAGACAGGGCTTTCTGTCTCGACGAAGCCCTGTCTCTTATTGGAAAATACACGGTAACAGTGTTTTTAGGATTGTCTTATTCAGTCCGCTCCATATTCCGCGGCAGGATCATGTCCGAAAGCGGGATTCGCCTGCTCTTGATGATACCCGAAACCGGCCATCCAACGGCTATGTGAAGGGCCACTTCAATATAGTCCGGCAACCCGTAGGACGTTTTGAACTTTTTGCCAGTGTCTTCCGTAAATTGGGATTTCGCCGTCTTCGAGAGCCAGACCCCCCCGAGTCCGAGAGCGTGAGCCATTAAAAGCATGTGATCGCCCGCCGCTGCGGCGTCGAATCCGAGATTCTGGGGAACCATGGTATCCTGACCAACCGTTTCGGCGACGCGTTTGTCAAAACAGATCACGATGACAACCGCGTTTTCTGTTGAAATGTCACTCCAGATCATGTCCTTTTCCTCGGGCGTCCGAAGGACTACGAAACGGACGGCGTCAAGATTGCACCCGACCGGGGCGGCCCTTCCCGCTTCCATGATCTGATCGATCATTTCATCGGGCACGGGTTTGTCAACCCAGTTCCGAATCGATTTCCGACCCCATATCAATTTTTTGACAACTTCCATTTCGCTGTCGGTGAAAGGTTCTGGGGTTGCCAGCTCTTCTTCAGGAATATCGGGCGTTTCACCCCTTCTGATTTTTTCGGCAATATCAATATATTGTTTCACCCATTCGATGTCAGGCCTGTTTTCCGGGAGACCCCTTTCTTTCCATACCTCATAGACAAGCTGGGCCTGGAGACCGAAATTTTGAACGGGTTTCAAAGGTCGTTTCTGAAGCAGCGAGTACAGAGGCACTTCTATGTTGTGGTGGACCCGCTCCCTGAGCAGCGCTCCCAGGAGTTCCGGTTCAAGTGCCATCAGGTCTTCTTTTTTGTACTTCTTCCCCGTCGTTGGAACGGCTTCTTTGACAGTCATGCTGGGACCTCCTTTTATACAATATGAAATAATCTCTGCGCTCTCGATATTATTCCTTACGAGTCGGCAGTCCGGTTTGTGCGCACCGGGAAAAACAAAGGGACTTCCAGAAGGAAGTCCCTTTGGCAGGTGAACGATCTTCTACCATCGTTTTGATACACTTTCCAAGCATTTTGCCATGTCTTTTCCAGATAATTTCACCGGGCATTTGAAAACGAACGTCCGCTCAACGTAAATGAAGCTACTGGAAGATATGTCCCATTGCCTTTGCTCTCGGCATTTTTTGCCCCGCATTTACCTCCAGCCCGGCATCCTCAGGTAATACCTTTTTCAGCCTATTCGTCTTTCCCCTTTGCGAGCACGCCGAGCTTGACGGGTTTGGAAGGCGGACGGAACCGTCCCGGCGGGATCTCGGAGACGGTCTTGCCCGTCATTCTGGAAATC
>NPIE01002085.1_pt2 | contig 80489 bp, 70 predicted proteins | sample 8637661 | NCBI WGS metagenome assembly NPIE01 (sample SAMN07420842, study PRJNA396082) | bioreactor metagenome | isolation source: sample BA12 brine-fed electro-methanogenic bioreactor BA | place: Japan: Kochi | collected 2016-12-09
CCCCACGCCACGATGGAGCCGTCTTCCTTCAGGCCGAGGCTGTGATGAAGTCCTCCCGAAACCGCCACGAATCCGCTGTTCGGGGAAGGCACATTACACTGGCCGCTGCTGTTGTATCCCCACGCCACGATGGAGCCATCTTCCTTCAGTCCGAGGCTGTGCCGGTATCCCCCCGCAACCGCCACGAAACCGCTGTTCGGGGAAGGAACGTTGCACTGGCCGTCTTCGTTCCTCCCCCACGCCACGATGGAGCCGTCTGCCTTCAGGCCGAGGCTGTGCCAACCTCCCCCCGCAACAGCCACGAAATCGCTGTTCGGAGAGGGGACATCGCACTGGCTGTAGTTGTTGTCTCCCCACGCCACAATGGAGCCGTCTTCCTTCAGACCGAGGCTGTGCCGGTATCCCACCGCAACCGCCACGAAACCGCTGTTAGGTGAAGGAACATTGCACTGGCCGTTGCTGTTGTCTCCCCACGCCACGATGACGTTACTCGGTTGTTCCACGAATTCTTCATTGCTCCATGCATCTGCACCAATAGTATTTGTCGTCCGCAGTGCATAGTAGGCACTCTCTTGAGTTAGTGTTGTGTCAACGAAAGAAAGAGAATCCGGGTCGCTGAATGTTGCAAGTTTGGTTGCTGAAAGAGTATCATTGGCAATTCCAGGGCTATAGGAACGGTAAAGCGTGTAATACGCGTAATTCGGATCAGGGCATTTCGTCCACTCCAAGGCAACTTCTGTGAAGCCCGCAATTGCTGTGAGTACAGACGGCGTAGGAATATCACCCGGAGTTAGTATCTCCACCTCATTGCTCCATGAGTACTTTTCGTGGTCGTTGCCGGTCCGCACCACATAGTAGTAGGTGGTGCCCCATTCAACAGTTTCATCAATGTAAGTTCGCTCGTTCGCATCAGTATGAACCATTAATACTTCTGCATTCCCGGGGTTGTCTGAAATGCCCGGACTTGTGGATCTATAGAGTGAATAGGACTGGAAGTTAGCATCGGGACAGATCGTCCAGCTCGCAGTGATCTGGCAATACGATTGAGTCCCAAGGTTTCCGCGACCATCGTTTTCTTCTCTAAGAATACTGACTTGACAAGAACCAGGCTCCCCTTGAGGTGCTTTCTCTTCACCCGTAAACTCGACAGAAAGAACCGAGGGGGTTGGAACGTTATCTGGCCCTGTCGCATTGTCTCCACAACTGAGAATAAGGCCTGCTGCCAGCAACAGTGAAATCAGGACAACAATCTTCTTCATTTCAACTCTCCCATTCGTTGGATTATGAATGTGATTCAATAGCAAGACCTAAATTTCCTCCACATTCTACTGAACAAAGCACGATTGGTTGTATTCTTTGACATTCAATGATAAAGACGTGTAATAGAATGTCAATGTGAATAGCACAGGATACCCTTCAGTCGCCTTCGTCGCTCGCCAAAGGAACTTGAGGGACCGAAATTATGGGGCCGCCATTCCCACGGAGGTCACTTTAGCTTGCATTACATACGGAGAGGAGTGCGTAACACAAAGATGGATAGTGACCCTAAGATATGGCTGGGGGAGTGGATTGGCAGCAATCGGCAGCCTGCTCAGAACCCTGGCTGATCTTATAGAGCACCGACTGCTTTCAATGACAGTTCGAGGTTACAAAGATCAATATGTGAGTCTCTACCTCACCAGCAACACTTGGGCGCAGGCCTGTTGCTCTCCGCTTTGAAGCCTTATGAGGTACACCCCGCAAGAAAGCTCCTGCCCCCGAGTATTTCTGCCGTACCAAGTGAAGCTATGCTGACCTGCAGGTGAATTACCGATGTTCTGTGAGTACACCAAGCGCCCGGCAGTATCGAGTACTTCAAAGGTCATTGTTGAAAGACCTGGAGACTGGAAGTTGACCAGGGCATAGGAATCGAAGGGATTAGGAAAGATGCTTTGGATAACTAGCGAAGTGGGGCCGGAATCTAATGATGAAACATCATCTGTTGAAGTGAAGACATCCCTGAGTCCGAGGCTATGTAAAGCACCCGCAACCACTGAAACGAAATCGCTGTTCGGTTCCGGAACAACGCACTGACCATAGTCATCGTCTCCCCATGCGACTATGAAACCGTCTGTTTTCAACCCCACACTATGCCATGCTCCTCCTCCAGCAATAATGAAAGCGCTGTTCGGTTCGGGAACATCGCATTGACCATCGTTGTTCATTCCCCAAGCAACTACAGAGCCATCCTCCTTTACTCCAAGGCTGTGATTCATGCCAGCAGCTATAGATACAAAGTTGCTGTTCGGCTCAGGGACATCACATTGTCCATACGCGTGATCACCCCAAGCAACGATAGAACCATCTTCCTTCAGAGCAAGGCTGTGGTCAGCTCCTGCTGCAACCGTAACAAAACCGCTATTAGGAGAAGGTACATTGCATTGACCGGAGCTATTCAACCCCCAACCTATAATGGATCCATCTTCCTTGAGGGCTAGGCTATGCATGTTATAGCCACCATCTGCGAGTGCTACAAAGCTGTTGTTAGGTGTAGGGACATCACATTGCCCATGGAAGTTATCCCCCCAAGCGACAATCGAACCATCTTCCTTTAGGCCCAAGCTGTGAATGTATCCACCCGAAGCCTGTATGAAACCACTGTTCGGTGTAGGAACATCGCATTGGCCACAATCGCTCAATCCCCAAGCAACGATAGAACCATCTTCCTTCACGCCTAGACTGTGCTTGTATCCTCCAGCAACCTCAATGAAATCGCTGTTAGGAGCAGGAACATAGCATTGGCCAAAATCATTCAACCCCCATGCAACAATCTCATAACCGCTCTGCGACGATGCAGTTCCGGATAAAATCATAAGACACAGTGCAGAAAAGCCGAACATTGAATAGAATGGACTTTTCATAACAATCCTCGTCTGGTTGTGAGTAAATGCATTTCGCCTAATAGGATTTTGCATCAGCTCCATGTCAACCCTTCGCTTTCACTATGTGAAGGGACGCCTTTGGCAGGCGCCCCTTCCTTGGTGGCTTGGATGATAGGCTGCAAACCAACGGAAACCCTCAAAGCTTCACATCTGTTCAGACTCTTCCTGGTCACCTTCGGAGTGAAAGTCCTCCTCGGGAAGATTATCGCACACCTCAACATCTTCGAAGTCTGGGGAGATTGCTGGCTAGCATGAAGGGTTTGGGGAGTAGTACTCCCCTCTACATTGTTTAGGCTGCGACCTCCGTTGCTACCCTGATGCAATCCACGATCTCCCCGAAGGCTTCGCAGGTGGTTGGCTTCAGGATGATCCGTGAGCCTGGCCAGTTGATGGCCTTGGGTTCGTGGAGGATCCTGGCAACTGCTTTGGCGTTGGTTTTGTTCAAGATCAGCTCCTTGTCCGTTTCCTTGAACCGGAGGATGTACTTCTCTACCTTCTGCCCCGTGGCCATCTGCACCTTGTCACGAATGACCTCGGAGATGGTAAGGGCTACAGGCCTTCCCTCGAAGTCCGCAGCCTTAAGGTAACGGCTGGGGAACATGAGGTCGATGTGGAACTGCGGGTTATCCTGCTTTAAGGTCTTCACGGTCATCAACTCCTTCGAAGTCTAAGGCCTCGTCTGTACCTGCTGACATCGCCCATGCAGGAGCAGACAGTTCGCTCTCTACGGGCTCAGGGCCAGGCCAGAGGCCGGTTTCTCTGCATTCCCTGACCTTCTCAAGCCAGGCGATGTATTCTTCATGTGCTTGCTCCAGGGAGTCCTCATCAAGCCAGAAGAGACGGCAGGCATGGGGAGGATCCTTCTCCACTGCGATGATGCCGCTTCGCAGGAGAATTCCTTTACCCGAGGCGACTGAGTAAGCCTCACGGTACATGGCAGCCTGGTGGAAGTATCCCATGGTCCATGCCTTCAGGGCGAATGCCCTCTGGTCTATGCTGCAAGTTGTCTTCAGATCGAGGATGGCCCCCTCACAGGCTATCCAGTCCAGCCGCCCCTTACATGCCAATCCGGTTGCCGGGTTCTTCCAGAACAAGGAAACTTCGGAGTGACCCTGTTCCAGGAGCCTTGCGACTTCGGCAGTGTTCTTTACGGCGTTCCGTATGGCGAGTGCTGTGTCTTGCTCCGTTTCCTTCAGAATGGAGCGGCCCTGTTGGGTGGCTTCCTCGGCAAATTCCTTGTAAGCCTTGCCTCTTCGGTCTCCGTGCCACAGGGCATAATCAAGCTGGAATCTCTCCGGCTCGAACACGGCTGTGTGGACGGCCCTTCCAAGGAGCATCGCAGGTGTCTGTGAAGTCGGGTTCGTTAGTGCATGCTGATAGTGAAGGGGGCTTGTTGCCATGTGCTTCAGCGTTGAGAAGTTTATGCCCGGTGAATCAACATAGTCCTGGAACCGCATCTGCAGTCCGGGGGACTTGATTCGAGGAACGAGTGTTCGGTGTGCCATTGATTGATACACCTCCTTTCATGTTAGAGATGGGAAGGTAGCGGCTCATGGTGTCTCCCACCCCTCGTATTCGGTGAGATCTCTCTTGTACTTGAGCCAGTTTGCCACTGCCCCTGGATCTTCTCCCTCGTGATAGAAGCCCATCAGCAGCGGCTCATCGAGGCAGTCTTCGATGTCCAGGCAGAACCGTCTCCGCAGTTCATGCTCAAGACGCAGCCTCCAGTTGCGATATCCTCTCATGCGGGCACCATCCCCATGCTCTGGAGGGAAACCCAGCTGGATTCGCCTTCAGAGAGTCCGGGTGCATAGATGATGTGGTCGAGCAAACGGACATCGAGCTCCTTCAGGTGCTCGTGGATCTTTCTGGTTAGGGCGATGTCCTCCCTGCTGGGCTGTGTGCTGCCACCGGGATGGTTGTGGGCCAGGATCAAGCCCGTGGCATTGGTCTCGCACAAGAGAAAGACGAAAATTTTCCTCAGGTGTACCCTGGCACTGTTCGATGTGCCCTCCTCCAGCTTCATGAAACCCAGGAAACGGTTGCTGCTGTCCAGAGCGACTGCGTAGACCACCTCGTATGGCTCCTGATCGAAGAAGGGCTTCAGGAGGGCTCTGGCGGCGTCAAAATCGGTAACAGTACCCTGCCTGCGTGTCACATGCTCGCAGACGGAGATGCATCTGATCTTCTTTCTTGCAACCAGGTACATCTCCTCGTCCCGGGGCGTTGTTTCGTGGCTCATTTATCCTCCCCTTGAAATTCGGGCACGGATGTCGGTAACTAGGTATGTCACCCTGATCCGTGCCCGTTTCCCTCTTTGGTTATGAATGGAGTCCCTGGGGGTTTAGCTGCTAAGCTGCCCTGGAGCTTATCCTGCCGAGGAAGTAGTCTCCGATTTCCTCCTCGTTCTGGATACCGGCCCTTCCCCTGCCATGGTGGCTGAGGCGGTGCGTGATCGCTTGCATGAGATCCCAGGCTGTCTCAGAACCTCCGAGAAGCTTGTTGATGTGGCCCCATTCTCCGTTGGGAAGCCCAGTCTCATTTGCAACCTGAGAGACAAGGTCGATGGTCAGAGGTATGCGGTTGAGCTTGGTGACCATTGGCAGAAGGTCTTCCAGTTCTCTGACTCCATGCCGAATTCTGGATTGGGCCATGGCGAAGTCCAGCTCCTCCTCTCCGATGTGCTTCATGGTGAAGCTGGAGAAGTGCTTCGGACTGACCAGGCCGTTGGTGCAGGAGAGAACGAAGCCCATGAGCACGATCCTGAACTGGCAGCTGCCGTCGTACGAGTTTTCAACCCTGATGCCAAGGCTGATCGTGTCGCCTACTTCAGGCACGTCCAGGTTGAGGTTGGACCTGTAGAGCTTTGCCCAGTACCTTCCTGTCCATATCTCCCGCTGGGGAGTCCAGACCGTGCCGGTCTGAATGAGTATCTCCTCGGTGAGCTCTGCAACCCTGGAGTTGGGGATGAGATTGTAGGCACTGCTGTGGATGTTGAGGCACTGCCAATCGCCCTTATCGTCTCTGATCTCGATTGCCTGGTTCGATACCTGGCTTCCGTTCACTTTCACCGGTGCCACCCTCACGTCCGCGAAGGGTGAACTCACATGTACACGGCTTCGTTTCGTTACTGTATCCATCATTTCCTCCATTCCGTTAAGAGAAGTGGCCAGGAAGCCCATTCGGAACCTCCCGGCCACAGTATTTAATGTTCTCAGTCACCGCTCTGCGTTGAAGGAGAGGCCGGAAACCCCCTTTGAAGAGAGCCTCCGGCCTCACTGATGCATCTCAGGCATGTTCTTTCGTTATCGGTGTTAGAACCGTCGTTCGGCCCTTTGCTCGAGGAACTCGCGCACGAGGTATGTGGCAAGAAGGCCCACAACTGTAGTTGCGATCTCGATGGTTTTGCTGTTTATAACCATATGTCCTCCATGGGATTAGGGAAAGCAGCAGGATGCCCCATTTTTCGGAATCTCGATAACCTAAGATGCCTCATTATGTTTATAACTCATAAGGGAAGCATTTAGTGGTGTTATGAGCAGTTCTGGGTAGAACAGCGGGTTCCTAGATATCATTACGAGAAGGTCCATACTATCGTTTCTGGCCTTGACATTCTTAAATCCGCTTACTAGATTTTAGTAAGCGTAGCAATAGAAGGGGGCTCTAATGAGATACGATCAGGCTTTACGACTTCCACCCAAAGATTGGCAGTTTGCTAACTTCGAGCAGACTTTCGGTATTCTACTTCGTGATATGCGCAAAGGACAAAAACTCACTCAGCGAGAACTTGCTCAAAAAGCCGAGGTATCTGGTGGATATATTGCCCAACTTGAGATGTCAAATACTTACCCGAGTATCGAAATGGCAGAGAAGCTTGGAGAGATTCTTCAGGATGTTGAGGGTATTCTTGTGCAACAGGCTGAATTGGAGAGATATAGATCCATATCATTTGAGAGTTTTTTCGACTCAATTGGCTCTCTCTTGAAGGATACCTATTTTCTGATGAACGATGATGAACGGCAGCAAACTTTTGCAAGGATCGAGCAGCGTATCAACGCGTTCCAAGAGCCTAGAGCCTATCTCGCTGATAACTTTCGTCGTGTATGGCTTGGTAAACTAGGACTGGATGAGGAACCAAAGAATGGACTCCGCCCCCTTCGACACTACATTGCCCCATGGAGCGAGGATATCGAAGACTGGGGCAATATCCGCAAAGGCACACTTGAATTATGAATAAATTGACCATAAGGCTTCAGCAGAAGCATTACGGATAGTGCTGAGTAAAGAAATCCGCCGGGCGGCCACCCGGCGGACAAAAACACAACTACACCCCATTGCTAGAAAGGAGCTGCAGTGCTCTGCTATCATAGGTTAGAATGCATTGGATTGCAAGTCCTGTATGTGCGAACAAATGAACTCATTACCCTGCATTCCATCCCATGTTACTCTGAGGGAAAGGGGAGGGGTCCACCAAGCGTCAATCAAACCCAGATCCGCATGGAGATGCGGATGAACGAGTGTAGCTCGTTATACACTAAAAGGCATGCAGCGCTACACACTCAAGCCTCTAGTTCAGGGAGATAAGATGTACCGAGTAACTATTGGGCAAGGCAAGGTCGCACACCCACAGGGAAAGAGGAGTAGAAATGGACATCAACTACATCCAGCAGAGAACAAACCATGAAACCGGAGATAGCCAGCCAACTGCATGTATTTTCTCAAGGGAGAGCTCAGATCCCTTAGATCCGAATGAATACTACCAGATATGCCAGTGCTATGAATACTGCCAGAGGCGAGGAATCAACCCAGTTATGTTCATCGAAAAGAATCCCGAACCAGAGGACAAAGAAATTCTATCCAACCTGGTGGAGATAATGAATGAAGTGTTTACTAAGAAACCTAAGTTCTTTATAGCGACAAGCTTCAGCAGGATAAGTAAGGATTATTCTGCTGCCTACATGTTTGTTGCCGCCCTTGAGGAGTATGACATCAAAGTTAAGTTTGCTGACTATGATATGAAGCTTCTCAATGCTTGGCACAAAATCCAAGAAATAGAAGGAATCCTTTGCGCAGATGAAGCGGACGCTGAATTTTCGGAAGAGGATTGGGAATGACTCAGCTTCCAAAAGCGTCGGGAGACCGACCTGTGCTGAATCAGCCAAGGGAGCACAAACACCCTTCGCTAGATAATCTTCCGGACAATCCTGCTAAAGGAGTCCCGTCCCGGATAGCAGGTACTGCTGCAACGATCGTGGAGCCAATGCTGACCATGTTTTACCTTCAAGGACTCATTAGTGTCAGTCCCAACTCCATGATCTCTTCAGGAGGAAGTCCCATTCAGACTAGTCCGGTCTGCGGGGGGTAGCAATTGTGGTACAGAATAACCTTATGTATGACTCTGATGTAGAATACGGCATTGTCGATGAGTTGGCTGCACTACCAGAAAATGCATTGATACCTGAAAAGGCTCTGGCAAAAATCTTCTCCTGCAGCACCACCACCATCAAGAGAGCCGTTGACCGGGGCGAGTTACCACAACCTGTCAGGATGTTCGGAAAACCAAGCTGGACTGCCGGTCGAATCCTAAGGTATGTTGATGCCAGGCTTGAGACTGCACAGAAACAGCATGATGATGAAATGCAAAGATTGGCGATGTACGATTGATGGCAGAAGCTAAGCAATCGAACACCATGAAGCAGTAAGCATGAAATTCTGGGCAGGCCATGAAGGCAGTAGACTGTAGATATGGCCTGCCCCCCAAATGGATGAATGCGGAGGTTTGATTTTGGCTGGAGTAAGGAACAGGCCATTGGATAATGGAAAGTACCAGGGATGGTTCAAGAACTATCGCGGGAAGCGCGTCTTCTTCACTGGTACCACAAAGAAAACCGAGACCAGGCGAATTGCAGAAGACCGCGAACACCACCACACAATGATCAAGCTGGGACAAGTGCCACCCCCCTCGAAAGCTACGCGAGCAGGGAAAAGATCCTTCAGTGATGTCGCCGGGGAATACATTGACTGGGGGAACACCCAGGGCGGTCGTGATGGGAGGCCTTGGGGCAGAACACACGCCAAGGAGCGAAAGAACAAGCTTGCCTGGTGGCAACAGCGCTTGAATCTTGATCGCTTGAGCGATCTGAATGGAATACTCCCAGAGGTGGAGAAAGCCCTTAGGGGCCTTCAGCGGCACGGACATGAGAACACTGGAAGGCCTGTCTCAGGAAAAACGCTCAGGAATTATGCGGAATGCCTGAGATCATTCTGCAGATGGGCTAAGAGGAGGGAATACCTGGATAGAGATCCACTCGAAAACCTCGATCAACTTAATGGGGCACCTACCTCAGTAAGACGTGTTCTTACAAATGACGAGGTTGTGAAACTTCTGGAGATTGCACCTGATCATAGGAGGCTGGTTTACGAAACAGCCCTCATGACCGGTCTGCGTGCTGGTGAACTGCGCTCCCTGACAACGGACGATATTGACCTGACGAACTCGAAGCTTGTGCTTCATGCGGAATGGACAAAGAACCGCAAAGCCGGCTATCAGCCAATACCGGGTGACCTTGCACTGCGGTTGCATGAGTACGGCGTCAGTGGAGCAGCAAGACAGCTATACGATGACCGGTTCGTCAGGGTGGACGCTGTGAAGGAAGGCGTTCCAGAGAACCCTCTCCTTTTTGTATCGACCCACCCATCAAGGGAACTTGATATTGACCTCCAGAAGGCGGGGATACCGAAGCACGTGAATGGTGAAGGCAAAGTCGATTTCCACTCCCTGAGGAACCGCTTTATTTCCTGGCTGATGGAGGCTGGAGCGAACCCAAAAGAGGCCCAGGTACTGGCCAGACATTCCGACGTGAGACTGACCATGAACACCTACGCGCGTGCACAAAAGGACAGTCTTAATGCAATTGTAGACAGTCTCTTAGCACATGTGCCACAGAAAAAGTGTGCAGTATGCGTGCAGAAACCAGAGGAGGAGGGGGATGGCGATGACGCCATCTCCCACTCTGACAACGACTTAGGTGCTGCAGAGGGTTGGTGGAGGCGGCGGGATTCGAACCCGCGTCCGGTCACGGGGACTCGGTGGGCGACTACATGCTTAGTCCGCCTTGTTTTTCTCGCCCTCCGGTTGGCTGCGGACATCCGCCTTCGGGCCAGTTTCCATTGATCTCACCGATTCCCCCGGGAAACACGGGTTGGCGGCCAGTTCCCTGATCGACGCCCCTTCCGGATCCGGGAACGCAACCCGGAGGGACGGCTGCCCCTTAGTTGGGCAGCTGTCGCAATTTATGCGGCAGTTATTTCTATTTCCACCTTTTTAACGAGGCCGGTGGAACCTCGGCATGCTCCCACGGAATCGCTTCCGTACCCGTCGAGACCTGTCGCCCCCACAGATTGCCTGTGCAATATATACAATTTCCCGGGGGATGTGGTTCCAGCTTGATTTTGCCCATGAAAAGAAGTATATGTTGCTCTCACTTGTGAAATTCAAAAAGGAGACGATAATGTCCTGGAAGTGCGATATATGTGGTAAGGGACCCTCAGTGGGCAACCGGATAAGCCACTCCGACAAGAAGTCGAAACATGTTTTCATGCCCAATCTTCAGAGCGTAAGGGCCATGATCGACGGCAAGGTGAAGAAGATCAAGGCCTGCACCACCTGCATCAAGAGCGGCAAAGTTGTAAAGGGCTGATAATTCCTGTTTGATACCGGGGGGAAAAGCCTGCTTTTCTCCCCGTTCTTTTTGTCTTCAGCGTGACCTACTGCTCGGTGACCCTGCCCCTGCGCTCGTCTTCAGCGGCCTGGGCCATCTGGTACTCCCTGGCGAGCCTGGTGTATCCGAAGCCCATGTTGAGGAACTCCCACGGGAGCTGGGCGGCCTGATCCGAGGGCTCGAACACCGAATTCATGTCTACGCCGGCGAACTCGAAGGCCGTGTTCCAGCCCACGCCGTCGAGCTTTTTCATCAGGGCCTTGCCCACGGCGGCGTTGCCCCGTATCAGAAGGGCCTGTATGTGAGTGTCCCTGGGGTCGAAGCCCCTGATCCGGGTAACGCCCAGGGCCTCGAGTGCCTGCTTCAGCTCGGCGAGGTATTCCCGGATGTCCCGTAGGGATGCCATGGGGGACCACTGGAAGGCGGTCCAGGGCCTGGGAATGAACTGGTCGGCCCTCACTATGATGGGAAGATCGGTGAGCAGCTGCACCTGCTTCACGAACTCGATATTCTCATTTCTGTCATCCTGGTTCTCGAAGGGGAAGCCAAGCTGGAGGTTGATCTGAACCGCCTTCATTCCCTTCTGCAACTCCCTGACCACAGCGAAATAGCTTTCATTGTCACGGTGTTTGCCCAGTACTTTGCGGAGTGTATCACTGCCGGTCTCGGGGACGAGGAGGAGGGTTTCCGCATCCATGATGGTGGGAAGCTCCTCGGCGAGCTCAGGTGTTTCCCTCATGTGGGAACTGACACGGGCGTTGAGCCCGCTGGACTTCGCCAGACGCATGAGCTCCTTCAGCTCATCGTGGCCCCCGGGGGTGCATGAGGTATAGACCACCGTGGTGCCCTCGGGGATCCTCTTTATTTTTTCTTCGAGGTCCTCAGCCCTCTGCTCGCGATAGGGAAGCAGGAGGTAGCCGGACATGCAGAACCGGCAGTTGAAGGGGCAGCCCCTGGCTATTTCAAGTATGTACGTATCCGGCATTATTGAATGTGCGGAAATGGTGTCGGTGAGGGCGCCCACGCTTTCGGAGCTTGCCCACTGGCGCATAATGGAATGCTTCGGCTCTCTGCCGTGGACCGCGGGGACATAAAGACCGGGGAGATAGGCCAGCCCCTGGAGTATCTCACTCTTGGGCCGCCTCCGGGAGCCGAGGCTCTTTATTATGTCCAGTACCGGTCCCAGGGTTGGTTCCGTTTCCCCGATTATGAAGGCGTCGAAAAAACCGCTCATGGGGATGGGGTTGGCTGTAACGCTCATTCCCGTGGCAAGGAGTATGGGCCACTTGTGCTGGCGCTTTTTGCTTTCCAGGGTTATTCCCGAAAGCTCCATCATCTGCAGGGCGGGGAACCAGTCGGTTTCCGAGGGCATGAGGAACACAAGAAGGTCGGAATCCTTTATTGACTTCCCTGTGTCCAGGGTGTCCACCGGTTTGTTCTGCCTTTTCCGCCAGTTGTATTCATCCTTTTCCGGCAGGAAGGCCCTTGCACACATGGTGTCGGGCCATGTGCTGAGCTGCTTGTAAAGCCTGTGAAAGGCAAGATGACCCATTGCCTGGGCGTATTCTCTGGGAAAGGCCACCAGAGTTTCAAAGACACCCTCGGAGTTTCCATAGGAAAGGCGCCTCTCCGCGTCGAGCAGTTCGCAGCGCCTCTCTTCATACTTGTCACTGGCGGATTTACGACTCATAGATACCCCTGTTCCCAATGGTAATATTAAAGGGGAATATACTCAAGGTGACTAACGCCGGCAAAAGAAGTATGTTTATTCCTCTTTTTCTTTAGTCTATGTCTCTTTTCAGGAACGCGGGGATGTCTACCTCGCTTGTGCTCATGTTCCCCGGGCTGCCGGTGGCAAAGGAATGCCTGAGGTTCTCCGTTCCACGGCGCTGGCTGCTGAAGGGGAAGGGCTGCTGGTTCCTCTTTATTGAGATCTCCTCGGGAGCACTCTCCTCGGTCTGACCGAAGCCCGTGGCGATAACGGTTACCTTGATCTCGTCGCCCATCTTCTCGTCCACGCTGCGGCCTATGCGTACCTCCACCATGTCCCCCACGGCGTCGGCTATGATCTTCTGGGCCTTGCTGAACTCAGAGTACTTCAGCTCCTGGGATGAATGGATGTTAACAAGCACCTCCCTTGCTCCCTCTATGGAGATATTGTCCAGGAGTTCATTGCTGATTGCCTGTCTGGCCGCTTCCTCAGCCCTGTCCGGTCCCACTGCGACCCCGGTGCCCATCATGGCTCCGCCGCCGCTGGCTATCACCCTGCGGATGTCCTCGAAATCCAGGTTGATCTCCCCGGGGGAGGATATTATGCTGCTGATTCCCTCCACCGCGTTGGACAGAACGCCGTTGGCGATTCCCATGGCCTGGTCGAAGGTGGTGTCCTCATCCACAACGCTGTCCAGCCTGTCGTTGGGGATCACTATCAGCGTATCCAGTTCACGCTTGAGGCGCTGGATGCCGTCCTCGGCCCGCTTGGCCCTGATGGCGCCCTCGTAGCTGAAGGGCAGGGTTACAACGCCCACTGTTATTATGTTGTTGTCCTTTGCAAGCCTTGCTATCACCGGCGCGGCGCCTGTGCCGGTGCCTCCCCCCATTCCCGCCGTTATGAAGATCATGTCCGCCCCGCTTATCACATCCTCGATGGCGTTCACGCTCTCCTCGGCGGCCTGCTCACCCAGCTCCTGGTTGCCCCCGGTGCCCCGGTTCCGGGTTACCCTGCTGCCTATGAGTATCTGCTCGGTGGCCAGGCATCCCTTGAAGTCCTGGTGGTCGGTATTCACCGCCACATACTCCACACCCTTGATCTGGTCCCTTATCATCCTGGTGATGGCGTTGCATCCGCAGCCGCCCACCCCGAGAACCATTATCCGGACATTTCCGGTAAGGTCCTCTCCAACTTCCCTCAGATCGAATACTGCTGCCATGGTCACACTCCTCACTTGAGTTTATTAAAAAAATCCCTGAACTTTGACATCATGCTTCTGCAGTCGCCGTTTTCCCTGTTTCCCTCTGTTCGCCTCAGCATCATGGAACCGTGTATCACCAGCCCCACGGCGGTGGCCATTTCCGGTGTGTTCACCAGCTTGCTGCCCGAGGTGAACCCCCTGGGAATTCCAGGCTCCACCATCTGTCCCGTTATCCCCGAGGCGGCGTCGAGGATACCCTTCATCCTTGCTCCTCCGCCGGTGATCACTATTCCCCCGGTGAGGTTCTCAATACCGACGCCGGAGGCTGCTATCTCCTCGCCGGTGTAGCGGAAGATCTCCTCCACCCTTCCCGCGGCTATCTGGGTGAGGACCGGCAGGCCAACGGATATGCTTCCCCTGCCCCCGACCTTCCTCACGGAAATGCTCTTTGATTCCGCCGCTGTCTTAAGGGCGGTCACATTCTCTACCTTCAGCTTTTCCGCGTCGGCCCAGGATATTCCCAGGCTCTGTATGTCCGCGGTTATTCTGTTGCCGCCCACTGCGAAGGACGCGATATGAACCGGCGCCCCCCCCTGATAGACAACAAGGTCGGTGTTTGACGCTCCCATGTCTATCACCACGGTGCCTGCGGACTTCTCGTCGTCGTTCAGCACCGCCTCTGCGCTGGCTATGGCGGAGGGTATCACTCCGCGGAGGGAGATCCCGGCGCTCTCTATTACGGAAACAAGGTTCTCAACGGCTATCCTGTCGGCGTAGATGGTGTAGACCCTTGCCTGGAGACTGGATGCACGAAGCCCCACGGGAGGATCGGGAAGGTTGTGAAAACCCTCGAAGGAGTAGTCCCTGGGAGTTCGCTCCAGAACCCTGCAGCCCGATGGAAGGGTTATGCTGCCGGCGGCTTCCACAACACGTTTCACATCCTCCCCTGTTATCGCTTCCAGCTCTTCTCCCCTGCCGTCGCCTATGACCAGGGTGGAGGATCCCAGGATTCCCCGTACATGCAGCCCGGTGATCCCGGCGAAGGCGGTTTCTATTTCCAGGCCTGAGGTCTGCTCCGCTTCTTCGATGGCCTTCGCCACGGCGTCACCGGCAACGGAGGCATTCACCAGCACTCCCTCGCGGATGTGGCCCGTGCACAGGCTCATTCCCGCTCCAACTATCTCCAGTCCACCGTTCTGGTCCTGGAGGGCGGTAACGCATTTCACCCCTGAGCAGCCTATGTCTATTCCCGTTATAGTTCTCTGTTCACTCATACTTCCGCCCCCCGGGACTGCCTTATGACAGCCTGTCCGCTGTAACGGAGATCGACCTGGGCGGTGGATGCAGGTACCGACGACCTGATGTTCTCCCATCTCTTCCAGCCCTCCGCCGCCTTCGCGCCGTTCAGAAGCACCGGTATCGAACTGTCCAGAACCAGTATTCCCCCTGTGAAAACGCTGACCCTGGCCGGTTCGCTTATTCGCCTTTTCAGAAGGAGGTCCAGCCCGGCTGTGATGTACTCCCCGCTGGGAGAGCCATTCACGGTGAGGACCGGCAGGGAGCCGCTGCCCCAGCGGTCCGGAAGCCTGCTTCCGCTGAATGACACGGGGTAGGTGCCGCCGGGGGTCTCTATCATGGCGGCGGACCTTTCCGGCTCCATGTTTACGATGATGGTATGGGGATAGGAAAAGGAAACTGAAACGCTCCTCAGCCCTTCAATCGACGCAAGTTCCCCCTCCAGAGAATCCCTGTCCAGCCCCAGGAGCGACCTGCCGAAACACGGTTCCAGCAGTTCAGCCACAAGGGCGGAATCCACAGGCCCTGAATTGTCTATCCTGGCGGTGTAAAGGTCGAACCTGCCGTTCCTGTCCGCCCAGCGCAGGGCAAGGTACCCCACCAGTACCAGCAGAAGCACAGATGAGAGAACTATCATTCGTCTTTTCATGGGAAACACTCTCCAACCGCCTGTCTGGCGTACTCATCTATGGAGCCCGCCCCCATGAAGACAGTGACTCCGCCATCTGATTCACTCAGTACTCCTGGAATGCCATCCATGCTTATCCCCCGGCAATCCGCCCCTGCCCTCTGTGCCGACTCCACCACAAGGCCTTCGTTGACCCCGGGCACCGGTTCCTCCCTGGCGGGATAAACAGGAAGCACGAATGACCTGTCGGCTATCCGCAGGGCGATGCCCATTTCCCTGTGCAGAAGGGATGTCCTTGAATAGAGGTGGGGCTGGAAAACGACCCTGAGCGGGCCCTCGACGGAGTTCCTCAGGGAGCCCAGGGCTGCGGCTATTTCGTCGGGGTGATGGGCATAGTCGCTTACGAAGACCGTTCCATTGTATTCACCTATCTTTTCCAGTCTCCTTGAAACACCCGGCCAGGTTTCAAGGGCCTGAACAGCGTTCCTTACAGGCACTCCGCAGGCCATTGAAAGGGCAATGGCAACCTGTGCGTTCCTTATGTTGTGTGCGCCGGGGCTGGGAACGAACCCCCGGCATCCGAAGAGGGTGTACTTCTCTCCCCAGCCTTTGTACTCACCCTGCCTGGCGTCTATCTCCCCTCCGGGGCCGCTTCTCAGAACCTTTCTTCCTATTCGGCCCGCCCAGTATCCCAGACCCGGCTTCTCCATGGGAACTATTACCGTTCCCCCTGGAAGGACCGACTCCAGGAATGCCTGGAATGCCCATTCAAGGGCCTCCGGCGAACCGTAGCACTCAAGGTGTTCAAGGGCATAGCTGGTAACCGCCGCATGTGCCGGGGTAAGCCTGAGGAAGGTCCTGTCGAACTCATCGGACTCCACCACGGCTATCTTCCCGCCGGGTCTGAAGTTGCCCCCCCAGCAGTTCATGTTGCCGCCCACGAACACAGTGGGGTCGAGGCCGCATTCCTGCATGATCCACCCTGCCATGGAGGTGGTGGTGGTTTTCCCGTGGGCGCCGGCAACGGCGGCTACGGTGTGGTTCAGGGACAGTTCCGCAAGGGCCTCGCTTCTTCTCAGCAGGGGAATTCCCCTTTCCCGGCAGGCGATGAGCTCGGGGTTGTCGCCGGGGACCGCCGCTGAGAATACCAGCCTCTGTATGCCCTGGAGATGCTCCGGGGAATGTCCGGTCTGAACCTGGATGCCGTGCTCCTTCAGAGAACTGGTCTTCTCCTCGGAGGGGTTTCCGTCGCAGCCGGTCACGGTGTGCCCGAGGCTTCTGTACCAGAGGGCCAGGCCGCTCATTCCCGCTCCGCAGATCCCCATCAGGTGCACATTCATGACACCATCTCCATTAGTTTACGGGATATCTCTCCCGGGGGATCCGGGGGGTAAAGGGAAAGCATTGCTCTTCTCATCCCTTCAAGTTCATCCGGGGTCGAGAGGAGCCGAAGCAGCAGACTGGCCAGTTCCGGGGAAGATGTTGTCTCCTGGGAACTGAGCACCGCTGCTCCGGCCCTCTCAGCGACGGCCGCATTGGCCGTCTGATGGTCATCAGCCGCGTATGGAAAGGGGATGAGCACGGCGGGAAGCCCGAAGGCTGACAGTTCCGCAATTGTCTGCCCCCCGGCCCTGGCAACCGCCAGCTCCGCGGCTGAATACCACAGAGAAAGATCGTTCAGGAAGGGTTCGATAATGAGGTTCCCTCTGTTCCCACCGGCGGTGACCCTGTCCAGGTCGGCCTTTCCGCACTGAAGCAGAACGGTGAGTTCACCGGGCATTTCCAGGGCAAGGTCGTTCACTGCCCTGGCTCCCTGGCTGCCCCCGAGGAAAAGCACCACAGGGCGGCTCTCATCCAGCCCCAGCTTCCTTCTGGCATCCGCGGTGGAATGCTTTTCCAGTGAGGCCGAGACCGGCGTTCCCGTGTTGAAGGAAGGACAGCGCAGCCCCCGTTCACCTTCGGGGAAACCGGTGAAGGCCCCTCGGCAGAACCTGGAGGCTATGCGGTTGCTTCTCCCGGGAATGGCATTTGTCTCAAGAAGGGCGGCGGGTCTTCCAAGGATCCACGCGGCGAGTATGGCGAAGAAGGATGAATAGCCGCCGGTGCCGAGAACAGCGTCAATACGATTATCCTTGAGGAGTTTCAGGGCCCTGAACAGCGAAGTGGAGGCGGTGAGGGGAAAGAGGAGCTTCATGCCCCTGTCCAGCCTGGGGGGATTCATCACATGGACCGGCTCCTTCACCCCGGCATACATTATCCGGTCCACCGGTCTGGGGGTGCAGGCATAGGAAACCCTGAATGACTGCGATGCCGCATTCCCCACGGCCAGTGCAGGGGCGATGTGTCCACCGGTGCCTCCACCGGCGATGAGAAGGTTGGCTTTGCTCATTGCGACGCCCTCCCCGCCATTCCAGCCACGGTGCCGATGCATACGAGGTTTACCACCATGGAGGTGCCGCCCCAGGAGATAAGGGGGAGGGGCATTCCCGTTACCGGCACCATGCCGGTGTTCACCAGGGCATGGATCACCACTCCGCATATCAGTATGGCGGAAAGACCGCTCCCGGCGATGGCGTCGAAGGCGGAACCGGCGGACCTTGCTATTCTGAGCAGGCTGGTGAACAGAAGACCGAAGAGGACCAGCACGGTGAGTGTGCCGGCGAAGCCGGATTCCTCACCGATCACCGCCATAATGAAATCCGTGTGGGCCTCGGGAAGGAAGCCCCTTTTCTGTCTGCTCTGCCCCAGCCCCCGGCCGAAGGGTCCGCCGCTGCCCAGGGTTATCCTTGCCTGTATCGGCTGGTAGTTGTCGTCCTGCTCCAGGCTGTTGCCGTTGAACACCGCCTGTATCCTGTCCAGCTGGTAGTCGTCCCGCACCAGTACAGCTGAGAGACCCACCACCAGTAGAATGCCTGCCAGAAGCAGTATGTGTGTGAACCTTGCCCCGCCCACGAAGAGGACCACCATCATTACCATTACGGTGAAGGCGGTGCCGGAGAGGTCGGGCTGGAGCATCGTGAATGCGCTGGGAACCAGGGCAAGGGAGGAGATGAGGAGCACCCCTGAAAAACTGCGTATGTCCACCGTGGTACGGGAGATCAGCAGTGCGGCCAATAGAACGAATCCGAATCTCAGGAAGTCCGCCGGAAGCACCCTGATCCCAAGATCCAGCCACCGCACCGAACCGTTTATCTCCGGCGCGAATCTGGTCCCGGCCAGGACAAGGGTGGCGCCAACTGCAAGAAAACTAAGTATGTAGATGGGCAGGGCCGCCTTCCTGACCAGGGCGAGGGGCGCCCGGGAAACGAGAATGGCCGCGGCAATGCCAATGAGCATCCTCACCAGATGATCCCTGAGATAGGTGGTGTGGGAACCGGTTTCAAGCATTGAATAGAACGAGCTTGCGGAACCCACGGCGAGTATGCCTACAACAAGGATCACTGAAGTGGTGATAAGGAGTGTGTTCCGTGCCCTGAGCGCCCCGGCGTTCATGAAAGCCTCCCGGCGATCTTTCTGAAGTGCTCTCCCCGCTCCTCGAAGTTCCTGTAACTGTCGAAGCTGGCACAGCCCGGGGAGAGGAGCACGGTATCTCCGGGAACCGAATCCCTGAGGGCTATCTCAGCTGCCTCCTCGAGATCGTCGGTCACCAGCGAGGGAACGGTTCCCGCCCACTGTTCCTCAAGTGAACCGCCGTCGGCTCCGAAGAGGACAAGGAGCTTCACCCTTTCCCTTATGAGTTTCGAAAGGACCGAGTAGTCACTGTTCTTGGCCAGCCCCCCGGCGAGAAGTATCACACCGCCGTGAAAGCTTTCCAGGGCAACCCTGAGGGAGTCGACATTGGTTGACTTCGAGTCGTTCACCCACCTTGCCCCGTTTATCGTTCCCAGCTCTTCCAGCCTGTGGGGAACCCCTCTGAAGGATGCAAGCAGGTCAGACATGGAGGCGGGATCGATACCCAGGGAAGCCCCCATGCAGATAACGGCAAGGGCGTTGGCCACATTGTGCCTCCCGGGAATGGAAAGGTGTTCCCTTCTGATGACAGCGGTTTCACCGTGATCATCCCTGAAACGCAGGGTTCCCGATGAATCCAGCCAGGCCCCCGCTGAAACCTCCTCAAGCAGTGAAAAGAACAGTATCCTCCCCGGCGGGGCGGTCCTGTAGGGAATAAGAAGAGGGTCGTCCAGGTTCAGCACTGCGGTATCTTCCCGGCGCTGGTTAATGAATATCCTGGCCTTGGCGTCGCCGTAGTTCTTCATTGTGCCGTGCCTGGCAAGATGGTCCGGGGTGAGGTTAAGAAAGGCCGCGGAGCGTACCCTGAGGTCAACTGCGGACTCCAGCTGATAGCTGCTCAGCTCCACGGCGAATACCGGGGCTTCAGGATGATCCACGACTGCGTCGCAGAAGGCATAGCCCATGTTACCTGCGACCACGGCGTCGGAATACTCCCCGGTTCCCCTCAGGAGGTGTCCCAGCCACTCCACAGTCGTAGTCTTTCCGTTGGAGCCGGTGACTCCCAGGATGTCCGCCTGGGTGGCGGCGCCGGCCAGTTCCACCTCACCCACAAGGGGGACCGAGGCAAGGTTCGCCGCGGCGGTGACCGGAGAGTCCGGGGGAATACCCGGGCTCATCACCAGCATATCAAGACCCTTCATCTCCCCGGGAGAGGGATCCCCGGTGACAAGACGGGATACATGGGGGGGCTTCACCGCTTCCGGTGAACCGTCGAAACCTGTTACGGAATACCCCCGGAGGGCCAGAAGCCTGGCGGCGGCGGCGCCGCTTCTGCCCATGCCGGCCACCCCTGCCCTTCTTCCCGTTCCCGCCGGTATCTCTTTCATCCTGCCTACCTTATCTTGAATGTGCTCAGGCCCAGGAGGGCAAGGATCGCGGCTATTATCCAGAAACGGACCACTACCTTGCTCTCGGCCCAGCCGAGGAGCTCGAAATGATGATGTATCGGAGCCATCCTGAAGACCCTTCTTCCGGTTCTCTTGAAATGGGAGACCTGTATCATCACGCTGAGGGCTTCCGCCACGAAAACGCCGCCCACCAGGGCGAGAAGAAGCTCGTTCCTGGTAACCACGGCCATGGAGCCTATGGCCCCTCCCAGGGCCAGTGACCCGGTGTCTCCCATGAACACCTCAGCCGGTGTCGTGTTGTACCAGAGGAACCCCAGGCAGGCCCCCACCGCCGCCCCGGCGAAAACGAAGACCTCGCCCACGCCGGGCAGGTGGGAGAACTGGAGATAGGCTGCGAAGTTGGCATGGCCCAGGAAATATGCCAGGGCGCCGAATGCCAGTATCGAAATGAGACTTACGCCGGTTGCCAGGCCGTCGAGGCCGTCGGTGAGGTTCACCGCGTTGGATGTGCCTGTTATCACCAGTATTACCAGAAGGATGTAGAATACTCCCAGGTCCAGCCTCAGGCTCTTGAAGAATGGAACGGTGGTCTCCGAGGAAAGGATTGTTATCTCCTGGTCTTCGTTCTCAAGGTCGACGATGCGCACCGAGGGGGTGTAGCTGAGGGGAACCCCTTCGCATGACGGCTGGGGCGCGGTGTTGAAGAGCCAGATGCCCACTATGATCCCCAGGGCAACCTGGCCGGTGAGCTTGTACCTTCCCACAAGACCCTTCGAGGAATGCTTGACCACCTTCAGGTAATCGTCAAGAAGGCCTATTAGACCCATCCATACGGTGGAGGTGAGGACCACGAGAATAGCTGTGCTGTCCAGCCTCCCCCACAGAAGGACGGGGAAAAGCACCGAAAGAAGTATTATGAGGCCGCCCATGGTGGGAGTTCCCTGTTTCTTCAGGTGGCTTGCCGGGCCGTCGTTGCGGACTTCCTGACCTATCTGTCTGTTCCTGAGGAACCTGATGATACGCCCTCCGAAAATGAAGCTTATCAGCATGGCGGTAAGGGTGGCGCCGGCTGCCCTGAAGGTTATGTAGCCGAAGAGATTGAAGAATGTGGTGGTTTCCCGCAGGGGATAAAGAAGCCAGAACAGCATCAGAAACCCTCCTTCCGGAGACGGTCTATCACCCTTGAAAGACCCATGGAATTGCTTCCCTTTACGAGGATGGCGCATCCAGGCGTGGCTATGTCACGGAGGGCTTCCAGGGCTTCTTCCGTGTTCTCGCAGAGCGTGAAGCCCCCGGGCTTCATCTGTTCAGCAGCCTCCCGGTAACAGCTCCCCACAAGGATTATCCGGGAGTAGCCCAGTTCCTCGGCGGTGGAAAGAACTTCCCTGTGGCATTCCAGGGAATCCCGTCCAAGCTCCAGCATGTCCCCCAGAAGTGCTATCCTTGGAGAGCTGAATCCCGAGGCGGTGCTGTTCAGGCAGGCGATGGTGGATTCCGGATTGGCGTTGTAGCTTTCGTCTATCACCGTTACCCCGTCGATGTGCAGTATCTGTCCCCTGCCAGGGGGGGGCTTCAGTTCCGCTATTGCCCCGGCGGCATCCATGGGCTCCACCCCCATCCGCTGGGCGAAGGCTATGGCCGCCACGGCGTTGTTCAGGTTGTGCCTGCCGGCGTAACCCAGGAATAGGTCTATGTTCCATGGCATGGCCCTGCCCTGGTCCAGCCAGCAGTCCCCACCGGGCCCGTGGGTAATTATCTCCAGCTCCCGCTCCTCCGCAGCCCGGTAGAGGATGTCCTCCCCGGAGGGAATAACGGCTATGCCGCCCATTTCCGTGGTCTGTATGAGTTCGGACTTGGCGGCGGCAATCTCGTCCCGGGAACCGAAGAACTCTATGTGGGCCCTGCCTATGTTCGTTACAAGGGAGTGGTTCTGCCTGGCGGCCCAGCCCAGCCTGAGAAGCTCACCGGGATGGTTCATGCCCATTTCCAGCACCAGGAATTCCGTTCCTTCCCCGGTGTTCAGAAGGGTGAGGGGAAGGCCGAGATGATTGTTAAGGTTGCCCGGGGTCTCTCCCACCTGAAAACGGCCGGACAGTGCGGCGGCCACCATTCTCCTGGTGGTTGTCTTGCCGCTGGAACCGGTTATTCCCACCACGGGGAAGCGCATTGTATCCCTGGCCCAGGAACCGGCCTCCAGAAGGGCCTCCTCAACGCTGTCCACCTCGACTACGGGGCCGGTGAACCCGTCCCTGGAGACCACCGCCGCGCCCCCGGCGCCGAGAACGTCAGCCACGAACCGGTGGCCGTCGGTGTTCATCCCGGGAAGGGCGAAGAAGAGGGTTCCCTTTCCAGCTTCCCTGGAGTCAATGATGGCCTGATCGAAAAGGTACTCCTCCGGAGCGGGACATCCCAGCCTTGCCGCCAGACCAATCAGTGAACGCAATTGAAACCCCTTTCCTGCAGTGCCTCAGCAGCATGCTCGCGGTCGTCGAAATGTATTTTTTCCCGGCCAAGGATCTGATAGTCCTCGTGTCCCTTGCCGGCGATTATCACAGCATCCCCGGAGGACGCGGTTTCAATGGCTCTGTGTATTGCCTTTTTCCGGTCCGGCTCCACAACCACAGGACTTCCCTTGGGGATCCCCGCAAGTATCTCCCTTATGATGGCTTCGGGATCCTCGGTTCTGGGATTGTCGCTTGTAACTATCACGATGTCCGCTTCCCTGGCGGCGATGCCGCCCATGATCGGCCTTTTGCCCGGGTCCCTGTCTCCGCCACAGCCGAAGACTGCGATGAGCCTCCCCCTGGCGATGCTCCGCCCCTGGGAAAGGACCCTTTCGAGGGCATCCGGGGTGTGGGCATAGTCCACGGCCACAAGGAAATCCTGCCCCATGCTTACCGTTTCCATTCTTCCCGGTACACCCCGGAATGATCCCAGGGCTTCGGCGCAGTTCTCCGGGGAGACTCCCAGGGAGACACCGGCGGCCACGGCACCGGCGGCGTTGTAGACATTGAACCGCCCAGGTGCCGGGATGCGTGCTTCCACGGCGCCGCCTGGGGTTTCCAGTGTGAAGACGGAACCGCTGATATCGGTTTTGGCACCGGTTATCCGGAAATGGTCGTCCGGCCTTTCTCCGAAGGTGAGGGCTCCGGGAATGTACGGCCAGCCAGGGGCGTATGTACCGACGATGGCACTTCCGCCATCCTTCAGCAGATGGAATAGTTTCTTCTTCGTTTCAAGGTAATCTTCCATGTCCCTGTGGAAGTCCAGATGATCCTGGGAGATGTTGGTGAAAAGGGCGGTGTCGAACCGGACGCTGCTCACCCTGTTCAGGGCCAGGGCGTGGCTTGATACCTCCATTACGCAGGCCAGGTCGCCTCCGTCGGCCATCATCCGCATGTAGCGGGCCACCTCAAGGGAATCCGGTGTGGTGACCGATGCCTCGATGGACTTTCCCCCGGCAACGTGCCCCACCGTGCCCATGATCCCGGTTCCCGTTCCGTTCCCTTCAAGTATCCATCTCAGCATATGGGCGGTGCTGGTCTTTCCGTTGGTCCCGGTGATGCCCGCGGTGCGCAGCTCCAGCCATGGGCTTCGGAAAAAGGCCGCCGACGCCCTGGCAAGGAGTTCCCTGTTGTTGCCCGAGGGATTGAGAAGCACACCGTGACAGCCGGGGACACTCAAGGGCTTTTCGGCGACCACCGCCCGGGCACCGGCTTCCAGTGCCTTCTGAATGTAATTATGTCCGTCTGAGGAGAATCCCTTCACCGCCACGAAGAGCGCCCCGGGGGAAACCCGCCGGGAATCGTTGGTTATGTCGGTAATCTGAAGGTCCGCAAGGTTCCCTGGAACACTCACCGCAGTGTTCCTGAGTATTTCGCCGAGATTCATTCCCACGGCCCCCTCCCGTCGGCAAGCATGTCATCCATGGGAAGCGGCGCACCCAGGGCTATCTCCGGTGAGGTGGCCATTACACCCGCCACTATCCTCTGAAAGACAGGGGCGGCCAGTGCGCTGCCCCACCGGTATTCCCTGTCCGGCTGATCGAAGACCACCACTGCCACCAGCCTGGGCGAATCAGCCGGGACCATCCCGGCGAAGCCGCTGAGGTATCCGTTCTGGACAAGCCTTTCGGCGGTGCCGGTCTTACCGGCAACTGTTACCCCTGGAATGGCCGCTGAGGAACCGGTTCCGGTTTCCACCACTTCCATGAGGATCCTTCTCACCGCCGCGGCGGTTTCCTCGGAGATCACCCGTCTGGCCGGTGACTGGGCCAGGGGCCTGAACACTCCGTCCTCGAGGGTGGCGCTTACTATCCGGGGCCTTCTGAGGACACCGCCGTTGGCAATGGCTCCGTAGGCCATGGCTATCTGAAGTGGTGTCACCGCAACCTCCTGCCCTATGGCCAGATTGGCCCTGGACAGACCGGACCACCGGGAGGGTTCCGGAAGAACACCCCCCTGTTCTCCGGGAAAGTCAACCCTGGTCTTCTCGCCCATGCCGAATGCCCTGCAGTACTCATAGAAAACTGAGTCGGGAATCCTGGAAGCCAGCTCGATGGTGCCCACATTGCTTGAGTGGGAGATCACTCCGGTGAGGTCAAGGAACTCGCCTATCGGGTGGCTTTCGTGTATCCTGTAGCCGAAGAGCTCCACATAGTTCTGCCTGCAGTCGAATGAGTCGGCCAGTGTGGCGTATCCACCGTCAAGGGCGGCGGCCAGGGTTATTGTCTTGAACACGGAGCCCGGCTCGTGGGTGCTCTGAACGCAGTGGTTCCTGGCCAGGGAGCCGTCGTCGTTGAACACGGGATAGCTGGCCAGGGCCAGCACATCCCCGGTGGCGGGGTCGAGAAGCACCGCAGCGGCCCATTCGGACCCGGAATACTCCACCGCCGCCGCAAGCTCCCTCTGGGCTATCTCCTGGTATCTGGCGTCTATGGTCAGCTGAAGGTCCCGGCCGTGGACCGGGGGAATGTTCTCAGCTTCGTTGTCGATGGCGGTGAACCGGCTCCAGGCGGCTGCCTGATAGAAGCTTTCACCGTCGGTGCCCTCGAGGATGTCCTCCATCTGGTATTCCAGCCCCTGGGAAAAATTATCGTTATGGGTGCCCACCACCGGTGCCATGGAGGGGCCCATGGGATACATTCTGCTTGTCACGAAAACACAGTCCACATACCGTGACATGGAGCCAAGGACACCGGCGGCCACCTCCCAGGGGACATTCCCGGCTATTACCTGATTCCCTCCAGCGGGCACAAGGGGCAGCGAAGCGGTGAGGTAGTCTCCCAGCAGACACGCAAAGGAGTCCACTTCGCAGACCTTTTCCGACGGGACGATCGGCCAGTAAACGGAGAATGATGCCTCGGTGAGATTCCCAGCCAGAAGGTACCCGTTCCTGTCGGTTATCTCGCCCCTCCTGGCCTGAACCAGGACCCTTATCGTCTGGTGGCGGTCGGCCCTGCTGCGGTATTCCTGATGGTGCATTATCTGAATTCCCGCGAGTTTCGCGGTGATGAGAAGCAGGAACACGCAGGAGACCACCATGAGCAGGCCTATCCTGGCGGATACCCTGTCGAGGCAGGTCACATTCTCCCTCATTTCACCGCCTCCAGCAGCATGAACTGCTCAAGGGGAAGGGGTACAAGACCAAGCCGGCTTCCCGCCTCACTTAGCCTTTCCGGCGACTCCAGCGAGGCTATGCGGCTGGTAAGGGCCTGTCTTGTTCTCTGAAGGCTGTCCCGCCTGGCCTGCTCTCCGGTGTACTCCACAGAGGCGGCCACATAGAAGTTCCTGGTAACTAGCTGGGCGATGAACACGAACATCACGCCTATCCCGAGAATGAGTACGAGCCGTTTCATGTAGCTGGTCACAGCCTCACCCCCAGTCTGAGCCTGGCGCTCCGGGACCTGCCGTTCTCCCTTTTTTCTTCCTTCGAGGGCACCATCCATGGAGGGTCGAAGGGAGTGAAGCCTGGATGGTCCCTGAAATGGAGCTTTATCATCCTGTCTTCCAGGGAATGGAAGGTGAGCACGGCTATCCTGCATCCGGGAGCGGTCCACAGGTGCATTTCGGCGAGGAGGGTTTCTAGATGCTCCAGTTCCCTGTTCACATGTATGCGGAATGCCTGAAAGACCCTGGACAGGGGTTTCACCGGATTCCCCCGGACAGCGGCCCTGACAGCGGCGGCCAGCTCTCCGGTGGTTGAGATGCCCCCGGCTTTCTTGATCTCCCTTGCGATGACCCTGGACCGGCCCTCTTCACCGAACCTGTAGATGATGTCGGCTATCTGCTTCTCGGTAAGCTTCCTGAGAAGTGTGGAAACCGGCTCTCCGATGGAGGTGTCGAAACGCATGTCCAGGGGGCCGTCGGTCCTGTGGGAAAAACCCCTTTCAGGATCGTCCAGCTGCATGGAGCTCAGCCCGAGGTCGAAAAGAACCGCCGCAGCCGGTGGAAAACCGTGTTCTTCCACCACACGGGGGATCTCGGTATAGCTGCCGGTAAATACACTTACATTGGAACCGGAGAATCTTTTTCTGAGTGCCTCCGCCGCGCCGGGGTCCCTTTCAAAGGCCAGCACCGGGGAATCGGGGAACTCGCCGGAGAGAATCGCCGTGTGTCCCCCGCCGCCGGAGGTGCCGTCCACTACCGTACCGGCGGAAGCCCCCTTGAGATAATCAACTATCTCACCGGGCATTACCGGTTTGTGACCAGGTTCCGTCAAAGCGCTCCCTACAGAGGCAGATCAAGATCCTCGGCGATATCCTCACATGAAAGCTCTGAGCTGTTGATGTACTCGGTGTATCTCTCCGGTTCCCAGAGCTCCATAGTGTCGAACTGACCAAGGAACAAAACCTCGCCTGTTATACCCGCCTTATTTGCCAGTTCAGCGGGAATTGAGATCCGTCCCTGGGAATCAACACTGACGGCTTTCAGGTTCTGGGCAAGACTTCTGTAGAGATAGCGGGTGGTTTTGCTGCTGCGGGACAGCGAGAGAAGTTTCTCTTCCAGTTCCTGCCATCTCTGTGCGGGATAAAGAACCAGACAGCCCTCCATGCCCACGTTCAGATAGAGGTCTTCCGCTGTGAGCTGCCTCCTGAACTGGGCGGGAACGCTGACTCTCCCCTTGTCATCCAGAGTATGAATGTGTGTGCCGATGAAAGCCGCCATACTGTTCCCCTTCCGCAGCTATCATTAACCCACTTTATCCCACTGTCAACCCATTACCACCCATTTCATCCCACTTTCACTTTCACGCAATACGGAGCAAGGCCCGGAAAGGCCCTGCTGATTTGCTCTATAATGTTATGGAGTAATTATTTACATCAAGACTTGTCGTCGTAGTAGTACTTGTAGCGGTAGGCGTAATAGGTGTATGAGGTGTAGGTCCGGACAGGGTCGAAATCGTTGATGACCGCCCCGGCCAGGTGTGCCCCCGAACGGCGCAGCTTCTGCCAGACACCCTGTACCACCTTCTGCTGAACCCTTCCGCACCTGCTGACCAGTATCACGGTGTCCACATTGGGGGCTATGGAGACCGCGTCGGTGACCACCGCCGCAGGGGGGCTGTCTATTATGAGCAGGTCGCACTCTTCGGCGAGCCTTTTGAAAAGGTTCTTCCTTACCGCCGCCTCTATTATCTCAGAGGGATTCGGGGGAATGTGGCCGCTGCACACGGCTGAAAGGCCGTCGATTCCGGTTTTCCTTATTACGTCCGCAAGCTCGGCCTTTCCCGCCACCAGCTCGGAAAAGCCCGGTTTCCTCTGGAATCCGAAAATCTTGTTCACCATGGGCCGCCTGAGGTCGCAGTCCAGCAGGATAACGGTCTTGCCGGCCTGGGCTTCGGCAACGGCGAGATTGGCGGAGATGCTGGATTTGCCCTCCTGCGGGCCTGAACTGGTGATGAGGATGGTCTTCACCGGTTCGTCCGGACGGGAGAAGGAGAGACTTGTCCGGAGATCCCTGATGGCCTCGGAATTAGGAGACTTCGGGTTCTCGATTATGGACAGGACAATGCTGCCCCTGTCAGTTTTCATCTGGAACCTGGGTATCACGCCGATGAGGGGAATGCCGAACTTCTCAAGATGTTCCGGGCTGCGAACGGTGCTGTCCATCTGGTTGATGAGGAAGACCAGGCCGATGCCCGCCGCCAGTCCGACCAGTATTCCCATTATGAGATTCCGCCTTGTTGTGGGCCTGATCATTCCCCCGGGAAGGGCGGTGTCGACTATGGTGACATTGCCCATCTGGCCCACCTCGGCAATGCGGACCTCCTCGAACCTGGTTCTGAGAAGGATGTAGATGTTCTCGTTGACCTGCCTGTTCCTCTCCAGAGAAACAAGCTCGTACTGCATCTGGGGAAGGTCGGAAAGACCCGCGGACAGTTCACCGACTATCCTTGCAAGGGCCCTCTCCCGGGCCAGGTTCGACCGGTACTCCCCTTCGGCTGAGGCCATTGCGGTCACCAGGCTCTCCACCCCCCTCTCGGGGTCGCCGGGATAGTCCATTCCCGGAAGGGAAGCTATGGCGGCAGCCAGTTCTTCCTGTCTTGTTTCGATCCGCTGTTCGATGGAGAGCACGGGGTCGGAGTCCGGAAGGGCCCCCTCGGAGAGAAGGGCTGCCCTTGCCCCCTCATATCCGGCGAGGTCGCTCTGTATCCTTCTTATGTACTCGCTGTTGGCGTTTATCACATCGGAGGCTATCCGGTCCCTCTGATCACCGAGGAGGGTGGCGAGATGATCCCGCCTTACCCTGGCGGCCTCGGCGTTGGTGGCGGCGGTCCTCATCTGGGTTTCGAAGCTGGCAAGGTTGTTGATGAGGTTCCGCATCTCGGTGTCTATATCGGCTATCTCGTTGTTTTCCTTGTAATCCAGAAGTGCTGCTTCTGAGTACTCCAGCTGGGCGGCCATCTGTTCAAGCTGCTCCTCGAGGAACAGCCTTACTTCCCGGTTCTCCCCCCTGGCCTGCCTCTGGTTCCACCGGTAGTAGACATGAAGCACGAGGTTGGTTATCACCGCCGACGCCTCGGGGCTGTACCCGGTTCCCGTGAGAACGAAGAAGTCGGTGTCCTTGATCCAGCTTACCGAGACCCTGCCCTGGGCTATCCCCACGATGCCGTTCCTGATGTACTGCCTTTCAGGGAGATTACCGGAGAACAGTATTGAGATGAGGCTGTCGGAATCGGGGGAATGAAGAACGGAATCGGCAACCTGCTCAGCCATGGCGCGGCTGTTGATGAGGTGGATCTGGTCGTTCCTTATGGCGTCCATCTGGAACCAGGACGTTCCCGGCATGTCCAGGGTCCTGGCCATGCTGTTGTCGCTGGTATAGATGAAGGTGGAGCTGGAACTGTAGACCGGTGTGGTGGTCCTGTTAACGTATCCCGCGGCAAGGAGCCCCGCCAGAACGAAGGCAAGGATTATCCACTTGCCCCTGCGGAGCATCCAGAGATAGTAGTTGAGGTCAATGGATTCCTCTTCCCTGGGGTCGAAGCTTTCAGGGTAGCCGCCTGGGGAATTGGGGTTCATGTGCGGCTCATTACCCAGATGACATTTGCCATTATCAGTATCTTGTAGGTGAAGTCGACAACGTCCTTCCACCACTCATAGCTGGATACCCTTACATAGACCGTTGCGTTCGGTTCCATTTCAGGAAGGGGACTTCCTTCACCACGGAGGTATTCGGAAAGGTCGTATTCAATCTCGAGGCCGGTGCTTATTATCCGAATGGATGAGAGGTCGGCGTCGGACAGCGGGCCGCCGGCGGCTGAAAGGGCGCCTCGGAGATCGGAGTCCCAGGGAATGAAGTGCAGCCCCGGGTTCCTCACCTGACCCCATACATTCACCGGCATGGTTATCTGGTCGGAGTCGATTCCCGTCACCGCATAGTCCCCGGCGGCGAAGGCCGTCAGGGAAAGGAGAAAAAGGACCGCAGGGAGATACCTCAAGCCTTGAACACCTTTTCTTTCCCAGCTGAAACGCCCACACAGGCGTTCCTGGTGTCTACCACGATACTGCTGTTATCCACAATCCACTGATAATCATAGCAGTCGTGGTTGGTTATGACAACGGCGCAGTCGTACCCGGCCAGGACCTCCGGTGTGAGTTCCACCGACCTTGGCTGAAGGTCGGTCTGCCTTGTGGTGGGGGGAATGGAGGGGATGTACGGGTCGTTGTAGTCCACCTCGGCGCCCCGTTCCAGGAGCTTCTTCATAACCTTCAGTGATGGGGTTTCCCTGTAGTCGTCGATGTTGGGCTTGTAGGCCATTCCCAGAATTAGTATCCTGCTTCCGTTAACGGCCTTTCTGGCGCTGTTGAGGGCCTCGCCGATACGCTCGACGACATACTCCGGCATGGAGGTGTTGATCTCCCCCGCCAGTTCGATGAACTTCGTGGGCATTTCGAACTGGTGGGCCTTCCATGTGAGGTAGAACGGATCGATGGGTATGCAGTGACCACCAAGGCCGGGACCGGGATAGAAGGGGGTGAAGCCGAATGGTTTCGTAGCCGCGGCGTTTATCACCTCCCAGATGTCTATTCCCATGCCCTGGGCCAGCACCTTCAGCTCGTTGACCAGGGCGATGTTCACAGCCCTGTATGTGTTCTCCATTATCTTGGCCATTTCCGCGACCTCGGGAGAACTCACCGGAACGACGTTGTCTATGGCGAAGGCGTAAACCGCAACGCTTGCCTCGGTGCAGCCGGGTGTAAGGCCGCCCACCAGCTTCGGGATGGTGCGGGTGCTGTAGTTCTTGTTGCCCGGGTCTTCCCTTTCAGGGGAGAAGGCCAGGTGGAAGTCGGTTCCCGCCTTCATGCCGCTCTCTTCGAGAACAGGGAGCATTTCCTCCCGGGTGGTGCCGGGATAGGTGGTGGACTCCAGTATCACGAGCTGACCGCGCTGAAGGTGCTTCATGACCTCCCGGCATGAGTTGATAACATAGCTCAGGTCCGGCTGGCGGCTCTGTCCAAGGGGGGTGGGCACAGCGATTATTATGGCGTCGGCATCGGAGAGCACCGAGAAGTCGGTGGTGGCCCTGAGCCTTCCTGTATCCATTGCCAGGGCTATCCTGGAATCGGGAAAATGCTTCAGGTAGCTCTTTCTCTTCTCAAGGAACTCGGGCTTCGCCGGGTCCACATCCACACCCAGCACAGGGCATCCCCCCAGGGCGAATTCCATTGCCAGGGGCAGTCCCACATAGCCAAGGCCTATAACTCCTATCACCGGCTTCTCCCTGCCGGCCATCCTTTCGGTGAAGGCGCTCATTTCTCTCCCCTGCCGATCCCGTGGTAGGTGAACCCCATTTTCCTGAGGGTCCTGGGGTTCCATATGTTCCTGCCGTCGAATACGATCCTGCGTTTCATCGACTCTCCCATACGCTCGAAATCCGGCTCCCTGAACTCGGTCCATTCGGTGATGAGAAGCAGCGCGTCGGCGCCCTCGAGGGCGTCGTAGCCCGATTCACAGAACTCGATGGAGTCGCCCAGTATGCTTCTGGCGTATTCCATGGCCTCGGGATCGTAGGCTTTCACCGAGGCGCCGCGGTGGAGAAGGTCCCCGATTATCACCAGGGAGGGGGCCTCCCGCATGTCGTCGGTGTTGGGCTTGAAGGACAAACCCCAGACACAGAAGGTCTTTCCGGTGAGGTCCTCACCGAACTCGGCGGTGATCTTCCCGCCGAGAAGCTTCTTCTGTTCGGCGTTGACCGAAGTGACAGCCTCGAGGATGTCGAGGTGGTAGCCGTACTGGTCTGAGGTGCGCCTGAGGGCGTTCACGTCCTTGGGGAAACAGCTTCCTCCGTAGCCCACGCCGGGGAAGATGAAATGGGGGCCTATCCTCCTGTCGCTTCCGATACCCCTGCGGATGTCCTGGACATCGGCACCCACCACATCGCAGAGATTGGCGATCTCGTTCATGAAGCTGATCTTGGTGGCCAGAAGACTGTTCGCCACGTACTTGGTGAGTTCGGCGGATCTGTTGCTCATTATGTATATAGGGTTGTTTGTCCTTACGAAGGGACGGTAGAGCTCCTTCATAACATCGGCCACCTCTTCGCTGGAGGTTCCCACCACCACCCTGTCGGGCTTCATGAAGTCGTCGATGGCGGCCCCCTCTTTCAGGAACTCGGGGTTGCTCACCACATCCACACGGAACTCGGTGTATTTCTTTGCCTCTTCCCTTACAAGCTCGGCGGTGCCAACGGGAACGGTGCTCTTGTTGATGACAATTCTGGGGCCGTCCATGGCCTTGCCGATGTCCGCAGCCACGGCCAGGACATGCTGGAGGTCGGCGCTGCCGTCTTCGTCGGGGGGGGTTCCCACGGCTATGAATATGATGCCGCTTTTCCTCACCGCCGCGGCGGTGTCCGTTGAGAAGAAAAGCCTTTTTTCCTTGACATTGCGCTCTATAAGAACATCCAGACCGGGTTCATATATTGGAAGTATGCCCTTCTCCAGGCCGGCGATCTTTTTCTCGTCTTTGTCCACGGAAATGACGGTGTTACCCATTTCCGCCAGGCATGCCGCCGCCACGAGGCCTACGTATCCGCTTCCCACCACTGCTATTTTCATTCGGTTCTCCTCTTTACATGGGGAGTAGTGAAGACTGTGTTCTGCCAGCCGTACAAGCTCTGCGAAGGCATGAGAATATCAAAAAACGGCGCTTCTGTAAAGTAAGAGCGAGGATAATAGCGCCTACAGGAGATGTCTGAGGTCGCCCTCCCGCCTGGTCAGCTCCCTGGAATCCATGACTTCTGCCCACATCATGGTGAATTTTCTGGATACACCAAGGACCTCCCGGAGTTCCCCTGGGCGGAATCCCTCCCCCTTGAAGGCCTTTCTGATCATGTCCACCGCCCGGGCCAGCATTCCGGTGGTACTCACCAGTTCGTCGGACAGCCGAAGAAGCATCCCCCGGTGGATGAGTCCCTCCACATCCTCCCGACGCCTGGTTCCCCCGGCGGGTGAATACCCCTGGAAGCCTGCCTTCTCCACATCGGAGAGGATTTGCCCGGCGAGAACCTTCCCGTCTCCCTGCAGTTCTTCGGGAAAATCGCTGAGGGCAAGGAAATCTCCCCTTCTCTCCACTCCGCCCTTCTCCTCAAGGTTCGAAAGGCAGAAGCGTATGGCCCACACAGGAGTATCCCCGGGAAGGTTCCTCGCCAGCCGGGCGGCGGGAAGCCCGGGGCTGAGGGGAACACTTCTGTGCACCGTGGCTATGCTGCCTGTTATCTTCCTTTCCAGGTCCTGCACCGCCGCTGTGAGGATGAGCCTTTCGGACTTTCCCTCGCCGGCGGTTACCGCCCTTCCCTGCTCCACAAGGGAACTGACCGCCGCCCTGAGCTCCGACGGCTCCACGCCTGTGGAGGCAAGGAAGGCCGGGAGTTCGATATAGTTGCCCTGCCGGTCCTCCATGGTTTCGAAGAGAATGTCCTCAAGGTCGCCGTGGGAGAGCAGGTCGAGATGCTCCAGCCTGGTCTCCCTGAACCTGGCCCTTACCTTTCTGGTGTCGGCGTCGAGTATTACGCCGCCGCCGATGGTGGTCACCGGGGAATACCTTCTGATCACGAACCTGTCTCCGGGCATTGCCACGACGGGGTGTTCGAGCTGAAAGTGGACATAACCGGTTTCCCCCCTGAGCAGGGGTTTCCCCTCGACGGGTATCGCCCTGGCCATCACCTCGGCGGTGCCCACATGGAAACGGACCCTCTGTCTGTGGACGAGGTCGACGTTTCCCGGGAGCATGGTGCAGGTGGTGTCGAGGCTTGTGGGGGTTTTCAGGAACCCCGGCTCCCCGGCCACGCTTCCACGGTGAACATCCTCCTTCCGCAGACCGGTGAGGTTAAGGGCTATTCTGTCTCCGGCGGAACCCTCGGGAGCGTTGCGGTTCTCGTTCACCCCCAGCTCTCGGAGCCGGAACTGCTTTCCCAGCGGCTGTATCTCAATGGTGTCCCCGGCCCTGACGGTTCCGGAAAGGCCGGTTCCGCACACGATGGTGCCGAAGCCCTTCAGTGTGAATATCCTGTCAACGGGCATCCTGAACCTGCCCTCGGAGCTTTTCAGTGAAACGGAATCGGCCATTTGAAAGAGGGCTTCCTTCAGCTGATCCAGGCCGAAACCGGTTTTAGCCGAAACCCTGATGATGGGTGCTCCTTCCGCGGGGGTTCCGGTGAGGGCCTCCCGGACCTCCTCCTGGGCCAGTTCGATGAGGTCTTCGTCCACGAGGTCGCATTTGGCCAGGGCGACTATTCCCCTGTTGACCTCAAGAAGCCTCAGTATGTCCAGGTGTTCCCTTGTCTGGGGCATGACCCCTTCGTCGGCGGAAACCACCAGAAGGAAGCAGTCCACCGTTGAAACGCCGGCGACCATTGTCCTTACGAATTTTTCGTGGCCGGGAACGTCGATGAAGGAAATGGGCCGGTGGTTCTCGCCGGCCAGGAAGACATAACCCAGTTCTATGGTTATTCCCCTGGCCTTCTCCTCCTTCAGCCGGTCGGGGTCCTTGCCGGTAAGGGCCAGCATCAGTGTGCTCTTGCCGTGGTCGATGTGCCCGGCGGTTCCGATTATCAGCCCCACAGCCCACCTGCCGCCTCGGTGATGAGCCCTGCCAGAACGGGATCCATTTCCCCGGGAACCGCACGGAGATCAAGCTTCACGCACCGGTCTTCAACCCTGGAGGCCACCGCGGGACTCGAGAGTCGAAGGGCACGGGCCAGGGATTCCGGGTCGGGGCACGCCAGGGATATCCCCGCCGACGGGATGGAATAGTCCGGAAGGCTGCCGCTTCCCACAAAACCGCTCATCCTTTCCACAGAAGCGGAACACTCGGAGGGAAGGGAAAGAGTTCCCAGTATCCTTTCCGCCCTCTCAGCGAGCTCTTCGGCGGGAACGGAGAAAGAACGGTAAACCGGGTGGTGTGATGCAATGTAGTCGGCGCCCTCGAGGAAGACCCTGAGGGAGGCCTCGAGGGCGGCTATTGTCAGCTTGCCGACTCGGAGGGCCCTTGCAAGGGGGTGTTTCCTTATGATGGAGAGATACTTCTCCCTTCCCAGTATGATACCGGACTGGGGGCCGCCTATCAGCTTGTCTCCGGAGCAGGTGACCACATCGGCTCCGATCTCGATGCTCTGAAGGATGGTGGGCTCCGCCGGGATCCCGAAACGGTCGAGGGGGATCAGACTGCCGGCACCGAGGTCGTCTATCACCGGTATGCCGTGCTCCCTCCCAAGTGCCACCAGTTCCTCCAGTTCCACCTCTCCGGTGAAACCCTTTATGCGGTAATTTGATGGATGCACCCTGAGGATAGCGGCGGTGTTCCCGGTTATGGCGTTCCTGTAGTCCTTCAGGTGGGTCCTGTTGGTGCAGCCCACCTCGACCATGACGCAGTTGCTCTGCTTCATCACATCGGGGATCCGGAAGGCTCCGCCTATCTCCACCAGCTGCCCCCTGGAAACGATGACCTCCCGGCCCGCCGCCATTGCGGAAAGCACCAGAAGGGTTGCCCCGGCATTGTTGTTTGCAACGGTGGCCGCCTCGGCGCCGGTGAGTGCCTTCACCAGGGCCTCCACATGCTCGTCGCGGTTGCCCCGCCTGCCGGTCTCCCTGTTCCACTGCAGCACGGAGTATCCCGAGGCCACCCGGTGAACCGCTTCCACCGCCGCCGGGGGAAGGCTTGCCCTGCCCAGGGCGGTGTGAAGGACCACCCCGGTTGCATTGATCACCGATTCCATGGAAGGTCTTGCCAGGAACAGCCCTATCTCCACCGATCTCTCAACGATGGCCGCCGGGGCGGGGAGGTCTTCCCCGTTCAAAACCAGTTCCCTTGCCCAGAGAATACCCCTTCTGGCAGCCTCTTTCACCTGGGAGGGACTCAGACTGGAGAGCCTCCCCTCAATTTCAGGGATTATTTCATGAACCGCAGGAAGGTCCCTTAAAGATTCCATTCCCATATTGTCTCCAAACACGAAAAGGTGTGTACCGGCTCTTCAACAGGTGAAGAATAGAACGAAGGGCGCAACGGGGCAAGTGCAAAGGAACGGAGGACGCTCTATCGGGGTATGTTTATAATAGTAACCAGCAGGACGGGAAAGGTCGATGGACATAAAAAAACTTCTCTGGAACATCGCCGCCGGGGGCAGGGAAAGAAGCGGGGACATCGACGAGCTTCGAAAGGTGCTCATACTCAACTCCCTGATGGTTCCCGGCATCTTCTTCACAGGCATACTGGGAACCGTTGCATTCATACAGGGCAACACGTTTCTGGGAACCATCGATTTCCTGCTTTTCGCCATACAGGCCGTTCTCTTCATTTACACCCGCAGGGCAGCCGACCTGGGCAAGCCGGTGAGATTCGCTGTTTTCATACTCTGTCTGTTTTTCCTTCTGCTCACCGCCCAGGGAGGCATCCAGAACACCGGTATTCTGTGGATCCTCATTTTTCCCGGGGTTGCGGTGTTCCTCATGGGAACCTGGAAGGGGTTCCTTTCCAGCCTCCTGCTTCTGTCCGGGGTGCTGGGGCTGTTCGCCCTTCAGGGACATCCCCTTGTCAGCGGTGCGTACTCCTTGAGTTTTCAGGTGAGGATCGTCGCCGTTTATCTTGTTCTCACAAGCCTCTCGGTTGTGATAGAGGTGCTCAGGCATACAATTCACAAAAGGCTGAAGGAATCCAGTTCAGAGAAAGACCTGGCCATCGAGAAGCTGAACAGCTCCATCAAGGAGATCAAGACACTCCAGGGAATTCTGCCCATCTGCCTTCACTGCAAAAAGATAAGGGATGACGAAGGCTACTGGCAGGCTGTTGACCAGTACATACACAACAGGACCGACGCCAGGTTCTCCCATGCCCTCTGCCCCGACTGCCTGAAGGAACACTACCCCGATTACCCTAGCGAAGAAGAATAGTCCGGGTACGGGCGGTATGCCCCATTGAGGTAACAGTTACGAAATACACCCCCGGGGCGGGGGAATCACCGGGGACTATCCTCAGGCAATCAGGTTGGATGATCACGTTTTCACGGTACACCGTTCTGCCGGCAAGGTCGAAAACACTGAGCAGGGCAGAAGAACCCGCGGCCAGCCCGGGGGTGGAAACATTCAGTACCGTTCCGTGAACAGGTGAGGGAACCACCGCACTGAAAACCGGACGGCCGGATCCGTTCCCCTCTATACCCAGGGGATCGATGGTGACAACGAGGGTGTGGTCTCCTCCGGGTCTTTCACCGGATATGGCGAAGAGCATTCCGTCAGGCCCCATTTCCCATGGTATGGATGTTCCGTCGAGGGTTACCCCCAGGACTGAGTCGCCTGGCTGCAGCCCGGCGCAGAAGGTAAGACCCTCGGGAACCGGGCCGGTGAATGAAAGTGTGAGATCAGGCGGGTGTCCATCGATGCCGTCGACACGAATGCTGAAACAGTTCTCCAGGAAATCGCCGTACTCTTCCGGGAGCATCCATATGAAGTCTTCATAATCGGTTTCCAGTGATGTGAGCACGCTGTCTATCCGGGCCTGGGCAACCGGGTTGACGGTGCCCGTTCCCGCATCCAGCATGTTGATGGGGTGGCAGCCAAGCAGGCCGAACTTCCCCTTCTCCATCACTTCGGAAAGGTAGTAGAACGGATGGGAGCCATTGTAGTCGGCCCACCAGACGGTGTTTGAACCCCATATCCTGCCGTTCTCGGTCTGGTATCTGGTTATCCACTGATTTCTGAACTGTTTCCCGGCGTAGCTGTCAATGAGCCTCCATCCGTTGCAGTAGAAGGTGAAACCGTGGTCGATGATGGCCTTGAGACCGCTGAGGGAGGTCCGGTGACCGGGGAACCTGATAACCCTGACCATGCTGGTGTCGAGGCCGCAGTCGTCGATATCCAGAGAGACAATCCTGAACCTCTCCTGGTGTTCCTCGGGTTCATAGGTGATGAATTCGTGGAAGCCGCCGAAGGATGAATCGGCGTTGGGGGTGTGATGATAGCCATGGCTGCCCATGGTCACCCTGTTCGACCAGGGATATACATTGTCCTGTATGTTCCTGAGCCACTGAAGGTAATCCGGTGTGGCCTCGGTGGATATCCTCCAGGTGCAGTGCCAGTGCGACCAGCTGTCCTCGTAGCCCGGTTCGAACCAGACAGAATCACGGTTGGGGTCAAGTATGCCGTCGGGGAGGATTATCCAGTTCATCTTGAGCTGGGGATGGTCCTCGAGGTATCCAATAAGGGCCGCAGACACGACCTCGGTTCCCTGGGAGCTTTCGGAAAACCCCCAGATATTGCCCTGTCCAGGGTGTATCATGGGGATCTCATCCATTATCCATCCTGCGGAACGCCTGGCGCCATGGGGATGACCGCTGATGAACAACGGATTGAAATACTCGTCCATGGAGAACCGGACAAAGTACTCGTCAACCTGACCCGCGGGGATCACAGAGTGGAGATCAGGACCAACTGCGTTCTCCCTGGGAGGCTCGGTGTCCAGCACCCTGATACTGATGTAGCTGGAGTTGGGAAGGTCGGTTACCGCTATGATGCCCTTGGCGATGTTGGGGAAGATGAAAAGGGCCTCGGGCTGCCCGCCGGTCAGGGTGAAGAGCTGGTCGCCGGAGAACCTCTGGTATCCGGTCCCTCCGTTGATGGGAAAGGACTCGTCGGTGGTGGTCTGGTTGCCGGTATGCAGGCTGTCCCAGTTGGTTACCACGAAATCCACTTCAAGGGGATCCGTGAACTGTATGTTCTCGAGGTAATCGAACCTGTATGAGATCTCAAGACCCCTCTCCACAACGGTGTAGACGATGGTGAGATCCAGGGGCAGCGTGTTACCGCCGCCGGTGAAATGGGTGGAGTGGAAAACAAGGGATGTGTCGCTGAGGAGGGTGACCACCCCGTTGGCAGGCAGGAAAGACCCGGTGTGAACCCCGGAGAACTGGCCGTCGGGCACCAGCTGTGCACCGCTCCAGGAGTCGGACAGGCTTACTATGGACCCGGCCCTGTTCGAAGCTGTGGCATCGGTTACGCCCACGGATATCCACTGGTTACCAATGGTGTGAACGGTTCCCAGAAGGAAGAACAGTATCAAAGACATTGCAGACTCCCTTCGGCATGCGAGAAACATGATAGTCCTAAGGGATCATACCTTGTATGTCAATGGCTGACACTATTTTCTATCAATATGGTAGTGTTTCGGGGGGGCCGCCCGGGGCGGCCCCCCGGGCTTTCACTGCTGGGAAAGGACCCCGCCCATCATCCTTATGGATTTCTTGGGGCACTTCTCCACGCACTGTCCGCAGCCGATGCATTTCTCCGGGATGACCTCGTGCTTTTCCTTGAGGTTCCCGACAATGGCGTCGGTGGGACAGACACGGGTGCAGAGCGTGCAGCCGATGCATGAATTGTCGATGTATGCCCTGGGCCTCACCGGAATGCCGTCGAGGATGGCCCCGGTGGGACATTCACTGGCGCAGAGACCGCAGTTTATGCACTTCTCCGGGTTGATCCTGGCCAGGTAATTCTCGATCACGATGGCGTCCACGGGGCACACCTTTTCGCATTTTCCGCATCCGATGCAGGCAACGGAGCATGCCTTCCTGGCGATGCCGCCCTTGTCACGGCTGGAACAGGAAACGATTACCTTCCGGTTATCAGGCCAGAGGGTAATGATGTTCCTGGGGCATTCCTCGACGCACTTCCCGCAGGCTACGCATTTTTCCGGGGCGATGAGGGGAATGCCGTTCTCTCCCATTTTCATGGCGTCGAAGGGGCAGACGGAAACGCAGTCGCCGAAACCGAGGCAGCCATAGGTGCAGGCCTTGTGCCCCCCCATGAGAAGCATGGCGGACTTGCAGCTCTCCGGGCCGTGGTAGGTGAAGGCGTTAACGGCAGATTTTCCTCCGTTGCAGAGAATGACCGCTGTTTCCTTTTCCTTTTCCGTGACCTCGGCTCCCATTACCTTTGCTATTTCCGCGGTGGCGGAGCTGCTGGCGGCTGAGCAGCCGCTTACCGGCGCCCGGCCCTCCACCACGGCGATTGCGAAGGCGGCGCAGCCTGGAAAACCGCATCCTCCGCAGTTGGCGCCTGGAAGAACATTCTCTATGGCCTCAACCCTGGGATCCTTCTCAACGGCGAACTTCTTCGCCGCGAAGGCAAGCCCCAGACCGAGGATGAGCCCTATGGCGCCCATTATGATCGCGGGACCGGCAACCGCGGAAAGGATCTCAGGGGACTGGGCGGTGAGTATCAGCGCTGTCTGTGCTATGAGTATTGACATGCTCTACCCTCCCAGCCCGGCAAAGCCGAGAAAGGCTATGGACATTGCCCCGGCAATGAGGAACGCTATCGGGAGACCCCTGAGGGATTCCGGGACATTGGACGTTTCCATTCTCTCACGGAGACCCGCCATGAGCACCAGGGCCAGGGTGAAGCCGATCCCCGCGGCGACCGAGTGGATCAGGGCATAGCCCAGGCTGAACTTCTCTTCGATGTTAATCACAGCAACGCCGAGGATGGCGCAGTTGGTGGTAATCAGGGGAAGGTAGATGCCCAGGGCGTCGTAGAGAGCCGGGCTGAACTTCTGAAGGATCATTTCGACCAGCTGCACAAGCCCGGCTATGATGATGATGAAGGAGATGGTGCGCAGATACACCATTTCGTGGACCACCAGCACATAGTGGTAAACCAGGTATGAACCGAGGGAGGCCAGGACCATCACGAAGATCACCGCCGCCCCCATGCCCACGGCGCTGTCCAGCTGCTTCGACACGCCCAGGAAGGGGCAAATTCCCAGGAAGCGCATGAGAACGAAGTTGTTCACGAATATCGCCGATATGATGATAGCCATCATTCTGGCCACGCTGAAGGAGGGTTCGCCCCCCTCAGGGGCGGCGGCTATCACCGATAAGAGGATCGCCGGGGTCATTTCGCACCTCCCTTACGCTTTTCCATTATGTTGAAAAAGCCCAGTATGAAACCCATGAGGATGAAGGCCCCCGGGGCGAGGATGGCAATGAGGAGCGGCTGGTTCGCATAGGCTTCTCCGAGGAGATTGATGTTCAGCCAGCTTCCGTTCCCGAGTATCTCCCTGAAGGTTGCCATTATCACCATTGCCATGGTGAAACCGATGCCCATTCCTATCCCGTCGAGGATGGAATGGAAAACGCTGTTCTTGTTGGCGAAACCCTCGGCCCTGCCGAGTATGATGCAGTTCACCACGATAAGGGGAATGAATATCCCCAGGCTCTGGTGAAGTGCCGGGAGGTATGCGTTCATCAGAAGGTCCACAAGGGTGACGAAGGTGGCGATGATCACTATGTAGGCGGGAATGCGAACCTTCGCAGGTATCGCCTTCCTGAAAAGGGAAACCAGGAAGTTGGAGGCCACCAGAACGAATGTGGCCGCGGCTCCCATTCCAAGAGCGTTCTCCACACTGCTGGTCACCGCCAGGAAGGGACACATTCCCAGGGCCTGCTTGAATATCGGGTTCTCCTTGAAGAAGCCCTTTGTCAGTTCATGCATGGCACTCACAGCACACCTCCTTCCACGGGAATGAGACCCGCCGCCGCCAGGGCCTGCAGCCCTTCCCTGACAGAGTTGGTCACGGCCCGGGATGTAATGGTGCTTCCCGTTATGGCGTCCAGCGTACCGCCGTCCTTCGACAGGAGCAGCGACCCGGCGTTGCCGCCGGCGAACTGGTAGAGGAATTTTTCCGGGCTGGCCACATTGGCCCCGAGACCCGGTGTTTCCTGCTGAAAGAGTATTGATGTGCCGGTTACCATCCCCTGGGGATCAAGGGCCACCATTGTCTGTATGGTGCTGGAGTATCCCCTGCCGTAGGCCACGAAGATGTAGCCCTGAAGGGCTCCGGTGGAATCGGTTACCGAAACCGCCGAAAGGGTTTCGTCCACCGGGGCGTAGGGGTTCGCCAGCCCGGGAACGGAAAGGCTGTCGAAGGTGAGCACGCCGGAGGCCAGGCTGGTGGCCACGTCTATCATGGCGTCAAGCTTGGCCTGTTCCTTCTGTTCGGCGATTATCGGTTCGGTCATGGAGTTCACATAGCCCAGGGCAGCCGCGGCTATCACCGCTATGAACATGAGAATGAAACCCAGTTTGAATATCTCACCCATTCTTCTTCACCTCCCCGAATGACGCCGGACGTGTGTATCTGTCAATAAGGGGCGTGGCGAGGTTCATCAGCAGTATGGAATAGCTGCAGCCCTCGGGGTAGCCGCCCCATCGGCGGATGACCATGGTAAGAAGCCCGGCTCCCACTCCGAAGATGATCCTTCCCTTCTTCGTGACAGGTGTTGTTACCATGTCGGTTACCATGAAGAAACCGCCCAGTATCACTCCCCCGGCGAAAAGATGGAACAGGGGATTGCCCTGGAACCACCCCTGGCCGCCGAATAGCCATGCGAACAGGGCCACCGACCCGAGGTAGCTGAGGGGCAGCCTCAGTTCGAGGACCTTCCTGAATACCAGATACAGGGCGCCGAGAAGAAGCATTATTGCGCTGGTCTCCCCTATGCAGCCCCCAATTCTCCCCATGAAGAGGTTCTTCAGGGTCTCCGTTGAATACAGCATGGACCTGACCCCGGTTGCCCTGGCGGTGTCTTCCTCCCAGTCGAAGGTCTGTTTCAGCACATTCAGCGGAGTGGCGCCGGTGAAGGCGTCGAGCTCTCCGCCCAGGCTGAGTTCAGCGGTTGCAACGCCGCAGGCCTGAACATCGATCCGCTGGCCGTCCTTCCAGGCCATGGGGGCAATCCAGCCGGCGGTCATCAGAACGGGAAAGCTTGCCACCAGGAAGGCCCGGCCCAGAAGGGCTGGGTTCACGATATTGTGGCCCAGGCCGCCGAAGGCCTGCTTGGCCACTGCGATGGCGAAGGCGCTGCCCAGAACCGGGATCCACCACGGGACCCCAGGTGGAACATTGTACGCCAGAAGGATGCCTGTTACGACAGCGCTGCCGTCGAAGGCGAAGTTCACCGGCCTCTTCATGAACTTGAGGCAGAGCCACTCGGTGGCCACGGCGGCCAGCACGCTGGCTGCCACCAGCATAAGCGCCCTGGGGCCGAAGAACCAGAATGCCGCAATCAGCGCCGGGATGAGAGCTATCACCACATCCCACATGACCCTTTTCGTGGTCTGTGAAGAGCCAACATGCGGTGAGACGGCTACATCGAATAATCTGTTCTCAGCCATTACGCCTCCCTCGCACGCTTGAGGGCGCGAATCTCGTTCTGCGCCCGTTTGATACGGTGAACCAGGTATCTGCCCGCGGGGCATACGTAGCTGCAGGTTCCGCAGGCCATGCAGTTCAGTGCCCCGGCCTTTTCCGCCTCGTCCCACATCTCGTATTCCGAAGCGTTCCCTATGATGCTGGGAACAAGCCTTATGGGGCAGGCATCCACACACTTGCCGCACCTTATGCAGGGTCCCTCGGCGGTATCACGGACCTCTTCCGGGGTCAGGGCCAGTATCCCGCTGGTGCCCTTGGTCACGGGAACGGAATCGGTGAACAGCGCCATTCCCATCATGGGGCCCCCGCCTATAAGCCTCTGGACCGTATCGGTGTAGCCTCCGGCGGCGGCGATGAGGTTCGCAACGGGGGTTCCAACGCAGACATCGAAGTTCCCCGGCGAGGCCACACCCAGGCCGGAAACAGTGGTTATCCGCCTGATGGAAGGCATTCCCCGAAGAACGGCGTCGGCCACAGCAGCACAGGTTCCCACATTCTGCACCACCACGCCCACATTGAGGGGCAGCCCGCCGGCGGGAACCTCCCTTCCGGTCACCGCGTCGATAAGCTGCTTCTCGGCGCCCTGGGGGTACTGGACCTTCAGGGGAATGACCCTGACCCCCCTTCCGGAGAGCAGCTCGATGGCATCGGGCTTATTGACCTCGATGCCTATGCAGGGCTCATTCACCCCGAGAACATGCGCAATGATGTTCATTCCCGCGATGAGGTCGTCGGGGCGCTCCAGCATGAGGCGGTGGTCGGCGGTGAGGTAGGGTTCGCACTCCACCCCGTTGATTATCAGCTGGTCGATCTTCACCCCCTTGGGAGGTGAAAGCTTCACATATGTGGGGAATGAGGCTCCGCCCATTCCGCACACCCCCGCGTCCCGGATCCGCTGTATGATCAGCGACGGGTCCGAACTGCTCCAGTTCTCAAGGGGTTCGAAAGCCCCGGGACCATCCTCGGACACGGTCTTGATGACCACGGCGGGACCGCTGCGCATGTGTGGCATTGGAACGCTCTCGACCCTGAGCACCTTGCCGTTCACCGGCGAATGGGTCGGAAGGCTTATGAAACCGTTCTGCTCTCCGATGACAGAACCTTTTTTCACTTCGTCGCCGGGTTTCACCACCGGTTTCGACGGAGCTCCAAGATGCTGACAGAGAGGAACGGTGACCACCTCGGGGGCGGGAATGGCCACAACGGCAGCACCGCTGGCCAGCTCCTTTTTCCCCGGAGGGTGGGTTCCGCCGGCAAAGCTTCTTACCTTGCTCATGTTCCTCCAGTGTTTGTGTTAACATTATCTTATTGCAATACATTTACTTAAACAATAATGACGCCACGGTTGGGAAACCGGAACCCCATAATGGATCTGGATTCGCTGAATATACAAAAAAGGAGCTGTCCGTTCAGCCCTTGAGAAGCCTGTCGAGTTCCTCCCTGAACTGGGAAACATCCCTGAACTGTCTGTAAACGCTGGCGAACCTCACATAGGCCACCTGATCCACATGCTGCAGGAATTCCATGACGCACTCGCCGATGAAACCCGCGTCCACTTCGTCGGGGTATTCTTCGGTTATCCTGGAGATGGTCTGCTCCACTATCTCCTTGATCTGGTCCATGGAAACCGGACGCTTCTCGCAGGAACGGGCTATGCCCTTCTCCAGTTTGGCCGGGTCGAAGGGCTCACGCTGACCGTTCTTCTTCTTAACCGTGGGATAGCTTGTTTCAATGTACTCGTAGGTTGTGAAGCGGTAGCCGCATTCGTTGCACTCCCGCCTTCGCCGGGTAGCCCGGCCTTCCTTCACCGATCGGGAGTCTATCACCCTGTCGTTGCTGTTGGCGCATCTTGGACATTTCATGATAGTGTTACTTACTCCAAGGCACTCCCTTCGTCAAGACTGGCCCGGTGAAGGTTGACGAACAAAGTCAGGGTATTTAGAATTGGGGCACCTCAGTGGTGGGAGTAGTTCAGTTGGCAGAGCCCCTGACTGTGGCTCAGGTGGTCGCCGGTTCGAGCCCGGTCTCCCACCCCACAACGCGTCCCTGGCTCAATTGGCAGAGCAACGGACTCTTAATCCGTGGGTTCCGGGTTCGAGTCCCGGGGGGCGTACCAGGGGGGACATGGAAGCATGTCCCCCTTAACATCTCTTCATGTGCGCCCGTAGCTCAGCTGGATAGAGCAACGGACTTCTAATCCGTAGGTCACAGGTTCGAATCCTGTCGGGCGTACCAACCTGCAAGGCCATCCGTAAATTTGACAAATAAGTTCTGTATTTTAGCTTCTGTCAATCAATTATGCAAAAACGGCCTCGAATCGAGTTCAGATGGATCTGACCGAACAGGACACAGCACTTGACATTCGTCACTTGACAATGCAGATAGTAACAATTGACCATTGAATAAGTTGGTTTGTTTCTGTATTGACAAATGGAAGGGTGTTATAATTTGGGCATTCGAAGGGTAGAAGGTAAATCATTAGAACTTTACTTAAGGGAAATCGGTTCTAAAGAATCGCTGACCTCCAATGAGGAAGCCGACCTCGCCCGCAGGATCAAGGCCGACGATACCGAGGCACAGGAAGTGCTTGTGGAGGCCAATCTTCGTTTCGTTGTAAGCATCGCCAAGCAGTACGCCAACCAGGGAGTTGCCCTGGAAGACCTTATAAGCGAGGGCAATGTCGGCCTCATCCGGGCCGCCAGGGGTTTCGACGAGAACCGGGGGTGCAGGTTCATCACCTACGCAGTGTGGTGGATAAGACAGGCCATTCTTCAGACCCTTGCCGAGAACTCCAGAATAGTCAGGCTGCCCCTTAACAGGGTGAATGAGCTGTACCGCATGGGAAGGGCATCCAGGGAGCTGGGTCACGCCCTGGGAAGGGCGCCCTCCGCCGAGGAGATCGCCGGGAAACTGGATGTTCCCAGGAAGAACATAGAGGGAATGCTCTCCATCCACAGCACACACCTGTCCCTGGACAGACCGGTATACGACGGAAGCGACAAAACCTTCCAGGAAATGATGGCCTCCGACAGCGAAGGCGCCCCTGAGGACGCAGTCGCGGAAGACTCGCTCAGAAGCAGTGTTTACGAAATGCTTTCTTCACTGGACATGCGGGAAAGAACCATCATCAGCCTGTTCTTCGGCCTCAGCACCAACAGAAGGCACACCCTTGCTGAAATAGGCAGAACCATGGGAATAAGCAGGGAAAGGGTGAGGCAGCTGAAGAACCGGGCCATTGAAAAGCTGCAGTCATTCGCCGACTCCGACAAGGTGCTGATGTTCCTTGACTGATCAGCTCGAGTAACAGCGGCTTCCAGGCTCCGGACCCTTGTGCTCCTCTATCTTTCTGGGTTTCAAACCCTTCTTCTCTATGATCTCCAGGAAAGCCGGACCCTCTTCGGACTTCACAGAAACACACATTCCGCAGTCGGTGGACATGTTCCTGGGGATGGGAACCATTCTGCAGGATATGCCCTCTTTCCTGGCGGCCCTTTCCGCTGCGAGAACATGGGACATCGATTCGAATATCATGTAAAGATGGTCACTCACGGAACAACCTCACAGCGTTCAGGGTTTTTTCAATTTCTTCCATTGTGGTGAAAACACCGGGGCTCAGCCTTACGGTTCCCCCGGGGAAGGTGCCGATGGTGCGGTGGGCACAGGAAGCGCAGTGAAAACCGTGCCTGCAGCAGATATCGTGCTCCACGGCGAGATAGTGGGCCACCCTGGCGGTACAGCTGTTCTCGAGGGTGAATGAGACCACGGCGGTCCAGGGTTCCCCCGCCGGGGGTCGGTACACCCTTGCCCCCTTTATCTCCCCGATACCCTGGGCGAGCCTTCCTGCGGTCTGCATTTTTCTTCTGTAGATCTCTTCGAACCCCAGCTCATTGATATACTGAATGCCGGCCAGGAGACCGGCAAGGCCTGGGCCGTTCATGGTTCCAGCCTCGAACCTGTCCGGCATGAAGTCCGGCTGCCTGGTTTCCTCGGACAGGCTGCCGGTGCCTCCCTGGGCCAGGGGAGCGATCCTTGTGGTATCGAAGTTTTCTGCGAAAACAAGCCCTCCGGTTCCCGGAACGCCAAGCAGCCCTTTGTGGCCCGTGAAGGCGATGATGTCCGCCCCTGACGAGAAATCAAGGGGAACTATTCCAGCGCTCTGGGCGGCATCAAGGAGCAGGACCGTCCCATTTTCCCTGCAGATACTGGAGATGGCGGCCACATCCTGAACCGTGCCGGTAACATTGGAACCGTGGTTGATCACAGCGAGCTTGGATCCGGGAATTTCCCTGGCGAATCCTTCGAGATCAAGGCGGCCGATGCCGTCGCAGGGGCAGTAGGCGACATCGATGCCCCTGGACGCCAGGGAGGTGAGGGGGCGGGTAACGGCGTTGTGCTCCATTCTGGAGGAAATGACCCGGTCGCCGGGCAAAAGCATTCCATGCAGAACGGTGTTGATAGCCCAGGTTACATTGTGGGTGAAGACCACATTCATGGAGCTGCCGCATCCGAAAAAGTCCGCAACGGCTTCCCTGCAGTCCAGAACAACGCCCATTGCGTCAAGGGAGGCGGTGCAGTTGCCCCTGGCCGGGCTGGCCCCGATGTTCCTTATGAAGCCGGAGACCGCCTCGGTTACAGATCCAGGCTTGGGCCAGGATGTTGAAGCATTGTCGAGGTAGATCAATGTGCATTCCTTTCCGCACCGGGAATATAAGGAAACCCTGGAAGAACTACCCTCCCATGATGGCCCGCAGGGAATCCCCAAGCCAGGAATACTGCTCCGGAGAGTTGTAGAGCTGGGCGGATATCCTGATTATCCGGATCTCTCCGCCTCTGATCTCGGTGACGGGGACGATGATTCCGAACTCCTCCTTGAGCCTGTTCTGAACCGGGTCAGTCCAGTTGACGGGCCTTGCCGGGGTCCGGACGGTACCGGGAAGGGTTACCGCCGCCATTGAACCCACCATGGTTTCAGGACAGGGCGGGTCAGCCCCGAGGGCTTTGCAGAGGATATTCCTGCCGAAGAGGGCCTTCTCCCTGTTCATTGACATGATGGAGGACCACCCGCCCTTCACCATGCCCTCCATATGGCGGATGGCACGGGGAACCATGAGGGCCGGTGTGGGATCAGGTGTTCCATTCCAGGCGAAGAACACCTGGAAATCTGAAAGGTCCGTTTCGAACTCTTCGGGAAGGTGGCTCAGCACCAGGGGGCGAAAACCCTGCTGAAAATCGGGACGCACATAGAGAAGCGCGGCTGAGCGGGGACTGCAGAGCCACTTGTGGCAGTTCCCCGTGTAGGCCAGGCAGCCGAGTTCTCTGAGATCGAGGGGAACCTGCCCCGGCCCGTGGGCGCCGTCGACGATGGTTTCCACCCCGGACCCGTGGAGCAGCTCGATGATCCTGCCCAGTGGCAGCACCATGCCAGTGGAGCTTACAATGTGATCCACCAGGGCGAACTTCACACCAGGGACAAGTGCCCCTGCGAAGGCGTCCAGTATGGAATCCTCAGATGGCACCGGATAGGGCAGCTCAACGGTGACGACATTCAGGCCCAGCACCCTGGCTGTTTCCCTGAGGGCGTTGTTAGACGAGAAGTACTCCTGGTCCGATACCATGATGGAGTCTCCCCTGCTGAGCCTGAGATTACTGAGAATGGTGTTTATTCCGGTTGTGGCATTCTCCACCATTACGATGGAACCGGGCTCGGCTCCGGTGAAGTCCTCAATACGGGAGAGGGCCTGGCGGAGCAGGGGCTGATGGCGTTCCAGCAGGAACTCCATTGGATCACCTTCAATGGTTTCCAGAAGCTCGGCCCTTTCGTTCATCACCGCCCTGGGACAGGCGCCGAAGGAGCCGTGGTTGAGGAATGCTATGCTTTCTTTAAGACACCAGTGACGGCTGAACCCGCTTCCCCTGGGGAGCTGGTCAGGGGCAAACACAGCAGAGGGAGGCCTCCCTGAGAATGTGACCCTGCATGGCGGCGTTGAGGTCGGCGGCGGTGATGGCGGAACCGGAGATGTCCAGCCTGCTGTCCAGGGCGTAGAGGCGGAGACTCAGCCCGAGGTTCTCCGACTCATCTTGGGGGCCTGTCCACCCGATTTCGCCAAAGTCGTTCACGCCCTGGTGGCTGCCGTCTTCAAGAACGCTTTCCCGGGGGAGCTTTCCGTAGACTGTCTTGAGGGTGTTGGGAATGTTCCACATGACCCAGTGTACCTTGTTCCTTGATGATGTGCAGATGAGTGCCAGGGAAGCTGTGTTTGCCGGCTCGCCGTCCCATCCCAGTGGCGGAGAGGCGTTGAGACCGGTGCCCGAGTACCATTCGGGGAGGAAGTCTCCCTCGTTGAAGGCGCTGCTGCAGACTTTAAATTCCATTTCCCACCTCTTTCCTATGACATACGCAACATATCGTGTGTCAGCCCGGATTGTAAAGGGGAGGGGCTATTAATTCCCTGTGCATCTGTCCGCGTCCCCGCAGGGAGCCCAGGGTTCGATCCTGGCAATCACATCCTTGATGGCGGGATCCAGGGCAAGTATGGCTTTCTCCACCTCCCGTGCGGTAAGGAAGGCCTCTTCTATCTGTATCTGCCCCTCCACCTGAAGGTGCAGATCCACGAAGATCCCGCCTGCCTGAAGCCTCGCCCTGAGGTCGTGGAGGCCGAGAACTCCCTCGGTTCCAAGGGCCGCTGTTCTTATCCTCTCGATGACCTCCGGGGGCGCCGCTGTGTTGGTCATCTGGAGCAGGCCCGGCCAGAGCACCTTCCAGGCGGAGAACACAACGAAAACGGAAACCACCACACCGGCCACCGCATCGAAGAATGCCAGTTCAGGGGAGATACGGGCGGCCAGCACCGCCGCCAGCACAGGTATGGAGCTGAAGGCGTCGCTGCGATTATGGCTGGCGTTGGCGGCAAGGGCCATCGAACCGGTGATCCTGCTTTTCTTAAGGGTCCACCTGTAGAGGGTTTCCTTGACCGCGATGGAAATGCCGGCGGCAACCGCAGCGGCGGTTCCAGGGACGGTGTGCTCACCGGTTCTCAGAAGGGCCTTCACTCCCTCGTACCCCATTCCGAGACCTGCGGCGGCAAGCATCACCCCTATGAATATGGCCACACCTGTCTCTATTCCCCTGTGTCCCACCGGATGGGACTCGTCCGGGGGTCTGCACCAGTATCTGGAACCTATTATCACCGCGATATCCGTGGATATGTCGGACAGGCTGTGAACTGAATCCGCCAGGAGGGCCCTGCTGCTGGCGGCAAAGCCAACATAGGCCTTCAGAGCGGTGAGAAGGAGATTGACCACCAGACCCACAAGGGCGGTCCGCCCTGTTATCTCAGAGTTCGACTGACGCTCGTCTGATGTATTCCGCATAGAACCCCACGCAGTTCAGGTAATCCTCGATGGCGATACTCTCGTCTATTGAGTGGAGAGCTCCGATACCCTTCTCCCCGAGGCGGACCGGAAGGAACCTGTAGGTGTTGTCCGCTATCCTTCCGTACCTCCTGGAGTCGGTGGCAGCGGGAAAAACACCGGTGACCCGTGGGATGGAAGGCCCCAGGACCGCGGCGATTGAGTTCTGAAGGTGGCTGAAATCCCCTGTGTCGGTGTCCGCGATGCCCGATGGCTCGGAAACACTGGGGTTGTTCAGAAGCTCTACCTCTACTCCGGTGCAGGAGACAGCGGTGGATATGCTTCTGAAAACACCGTCCACGGAAGACAGGGGTCCCGGTCGGGTGTTCACCGTGGCCTCGGCCCTTCCGGGAAGGACATTCTCCTTGCAGCCCCCGGAAATCATGGTCGGGGCCAGGGTGGTACCGGTAAACATGGCGCCCCTCAGGGATTCCGGCAGCGGAGGATCATTGAAGTCGAGGTTCTCCAGGATGGAAATCGCCCGGGCCAGCCCGCCGATGGCGGTCCTTTCCGGGGGCACTGATGCGTGGCACTGAACGGCTTCGGAAACCAGACGGAAGGATGCGTATCCCTTTTCAGCGATGCCCGTGACCGCGGTTTCCTCCCCGGAGCCACCCAGGTGGATGTAGCCGCCCTCGTCGAGAACGCTGCTGCACCTTATGCCCATGGATGAAAGCCTCCTGGTGATGGCCTCAGCCCCGCTCATGCCGCCAACCTCCTCGTCGTGACCGAAGGCCAGCAGCACGGTACGGACCGGTCTGAATCCCCCTTGAAGGAGCTGCCCGCAGGCCTCCAGCATTCCGGCGAAACCGCACTTGTAGTCGATGGTCCCCCTGCCCCATACCCTGTCCCTGGACACCGCTCCGCTGAATGGATCGAAGGTCCATTTTCCGTCGCCGGGGGGAACCACATCCTGATGTGCGGTGAGCATGAGCGGAGGGGCTTCAGGGCTTGTTCCCCGCCAGAACAGCAGCAGGGAAGCCTCCCCTATGACCTCGGTTTCCATTCCAGAGAACACGCCGGGCCAGCTGGAAAGGGCATAATCCCTCATCCGGTGGAATGGCTCGAGTGAGAAAGCTCCCGGGGAAGACACCGTTGGGAAACCTATTGTTCCCGCAAACCTCTTTACCGCTTCCCCGGGATCCGTGACCGGGTCACTGTGTGACATTCGCCCATTTTATGTGGAAGCCCTGGTAACCCAGGGTGTCGGTGTATACAAGGACCGATTCCGCAATATCAACCGCTTCGAGAAGGGTTGATGTTCCCGGCACTATAAGTGTAATGTGTACAGGCCTCCCGTCGGTGTTCCTTCTGGCGATGGCCCTGTCCACCTGGGAAAGGCTTCTGGTGAACACCCTCTGGTTGAATGCCATGGATGTGACAGGTTCCACCACATCGGTGCCGTACTCTTCAACCTGGCATCGGAACCACTCGTCGGTGAAAAGCAGCTTGAGCTCTACGGGCTGAACCACCGTTGAGTCCTGCTCGGGAGAAGGCACCGGCTTCAGAATGGGCACAGAAATGTAGGAGGTTTCCGTTGTGTCCAGCCATGCGAACAGGGAATCGGCGGCGAGATACCTGAAGTCGGAGCTGTTTATCTTCTGCCCCATGTAGTTCACCACTGGCTGTATGGAGATGGAGCCATGGGCAATGAAGGAAACCCCGGTGCCCTCGGGTATCAGAGAAAGGTCCACATTGGTACGGGGGGAAGCGGAGGTTCCCTCGGGGTTGAAAACATAGACGATGTCGGTTCCCAGCATTATGGGAAGGGAGTCGATGGGTATCTCCACCTCTTCAATGCCAAGGTCCGCCAGGTTCACCTCCGGCTCGTAAACGGACCTTTCGAAGTTGCTGACGATATAGATGCCGCCCAGGGCCCCAACCAGGAAAATGGCAAGACCAATAAGCCCCGCCCTTTTGCGGCTTGAGGGAACCAGTTTAGGGGTGTCCGGGGAAGCGTAGGATTCTTTGCTCTCCAGCGGCTTCTGAAGGGCGGACCTCTGTTCGCTCAGAGGATCGTTCTGGGTGTCGAGCAGAAAACCACAGTTCTCGCATCGGCCCCGGGTGCGCCCCGGGTTATCATGGCCGCAGCTTCTACAGCGCATCGGTTACCTCCTCTGTCTGCCCGGGCTGGGCATCCCCGGGGGTTTCAGCGGGAATGAGATATTCAAGGAAAAAGTCTTCGTCCACATAGGGATGATAAACAGCTTCAAGGCTGTCTACAAGCCCTTCTATTACCTGGGTTTCCATGCGCTGATCAGCGATTGATACCACTCTGTCCCTTATTTCCCCAAGCTCCGGGATGTGCTCCGGTTCAATGGAAAGAAGGCTGAACCAGAGGCCGGAGGTTTCGTTAAGGGGAACGATGGTCTCCTCGCCGGGCTGGAGTTCGAAGAGAATGTTCCTGACATCTTCAGGGACCATGGACATCCTCAGGGGAACCGTGCGATAATCCTGGCCCTCCTCGAGTATGGGCGGGAAGGTCTCGAAGCGGTCCGCGGCTCCCAGAATGTCCTCCCCGGCCTCGAGCATTGCCTCCGCCGTGTCGATCATGCGCTGATCAGAAAGGAACAGCACATTGAAGACACGGGATTCGGGAACGGGGAAATCCTCTCTGATCTCGGTGTAGACCTGATCGATCAGAACCGAGTCAACCACAATTCGGGGCTGGATGACGAGGTCATAGTAGTAATCCAGAACCGTTTCCATTTCCTTCCGGCGGAGTCGTGACGCGTTTATCTCGAGGGTGTCCAGGCCGAGTTTCTCCGCTTCCCGCATCTCTATGTCATAAAGGGCCAGCTGCTCGGCATAGTCACTTGTCCATTCATAGCTTGCGGTGTTCCTTGGAAGATAGCCGGGGAGATTCATGGCGTTCCTGTAGATGGAGTAGACGCTCCTGGAGCCCCCGTCCCATGTAACGGCGACAAGCTCCTCCTCCCCCTCAGTGAAGGTCTGGTAGCCGAAGGCGTTCTCGTCGGCCCTGGAGATCAGTATTTCGATGGCGTCGGGGTTCACCGAGATGTCATGGGAGGTTCTCAGACTGTCCTCGGCGAATTTCTTCCTTTCCTCCCTGGCCCTTGCCAGGAGCATGGAGGCTATCCGTGCCGAGTCAGTCTGGAACGGTGCCGGTTCATATGTCCAGACCGAATCTATCTGCAGTATCCTGTAGCCCACGGGGACAGGGAAGGGGCCGATTATCTCGCCCTCGGAGGGGCTGGTGATCTGGTCGAGGTCCATGAGGTTGGCGTAGTTCCTGTCGGGGATCTCTATCCGGCCGGCGGTGCTTCTTGTTATGTCTTCCAAACCGAGTTCCACGGCGAAAACGGAGAGATGCTCTCCGGCCCTGACCATTGCGGCGACACTGTCTGCGAGGAGGCTGTCCCGGAGGGCAAGTGCGGTGTATCTGACACCTGTCCCCAGGGTTTCCCAGAACTCCCTTACCGCTGCGTCGTCGGATTCCACTTTGTCCAGTTCATGGGCTACCCAGGCGTTCTGCAGTATCTCCCTGCGCCTCTCATGAAGCATCCGCTGAACCTCGATGTCCTCATAGGCGCCGAGTTCCTCCGCATGGGCGAGAAAAAGCTCCCTGGCCAGGATGTTGTCGCGAAGAACGGTAACCGCGGTGGTGTCTCCCCTGTGCTCTTCGAATGATCCCGCCACATCGGAGTTGAGAACCGACCGGTCGCCAACGGAAATGACCGCTCCGGGAACTCCCGGGCGGGGGTTCGAGCCGCATCCGGCAAGAACCATGAGAGCAATGGTTATCATAAGGTACTTCAAAACAGACTCCATTCAGTTATTCCAAAGGTTTTACAAGTTTACCTGAGAGCATTATTGTTATGGTCTGAAAAGGAAATGTCAACAGGAAGGACCCCAATGACGGCTCTTGTTATCGTCCTGCTGCTTCAGATAACGCCTCCGGATCTTCCAGGTTCATGGGAGCTGGGCGCCTACGCCTATGACACGGACACCGGAGAAGTCCTTCTGGACATCAACGGGGGTGTTCCCTTCCGGCCGGCGAGCACCGTGAAGGCCCTCACCGCCCTGGCTGCGCTGGAGTACCTGGGTCCGGAATATGTTTACCACACCTCCATACTGGCGGACACCGCAGCTGGGAACCTTGTCCTCCGGGGCTCCGGCGCTCCGCTGCTCTCCGCTGAAGATGTGGCCAGGACAGCCATGGAGACAGCGGCCCTCCTCCCGGTGGACTCCCGCTGGAACCTGTACCTGGACACAGGCGACTTCATGGGAGACAGCCACCTGCCCGGGTGGGACCGGAACGACTGGAACAGAACCTACTGCCCCCCTGTTGAACCACTCTGCATCGGTGACAATGTGATTCAGATAGTTGTCTCCGCCACGGGAGGCGATATCAGGGTATTCACCTATCCCCCGCTGCCTTCCCTGGCGGTTAACTCTTCGGCGCTGGCCCGGGGAAACACCACATCCATCACCGCCTCGGGGGGCAACTGGGAAACGGGTCTGCCGGAGATAACACTTTCCGGCACTATTAAAAGCGGCACCAGGGAGATAATATACAAACCCTTCGCAGGCGCTCCACTGGAGCTTGCTCTGGTTCTCCAGACGGAACTTGCCCGCCACGGGCTGGATGTGATCTACAGGGGCATCTACCCCGACAGCGGCCAGGACCCGCCTTTTTTGGTGGCCTCGGTGATGTACTCCGATCCCCTGTGGGTGATACTGGGGTCCATGAACAAATGGAGCAGGAACATGGTGGCCGAGCAGGTTCTCCGGACCACCGCCCTTGAGGCCGCTGGGAGCCCCGGATCCACAAGGGCGGGCTGCGATGTGTCCGGGGCCCTTCTGGAAAGCATCTGCCCCGGAGAAACAGGCTGGCAGCTTGCAGACGGTTCCGGGCTTTCAAGGCACAATCTGCTCACCGCAAGGCAGCTTGCCACTGTGTTCCACGCCGGTGCTTCATCCCTGGAATACGGCCCGGAGTTCCTTGCGGGATTCCCCGTCAACGGAGTGGACGGCACCCTGCGCACAAGAATGACCGGTATTCCCCAGGGGGCCTTCCGTGGGAAAACCGGCTCCCTGAACGATACCTGCACCATCACCGGAATACTCACCACTGAAAGCGGAAGAAGTGTGACCCTGGCCCTGTTCCTTCAGATACCCGGCGGACAGCTGTGGAGGGCGAGGTCCTGGCAGGACGGCTTCATAGAGAGTCTTTACGAAGCCCTCTAGCCCTTGGCCCTCTCCATGTATTCCCCGGTTCTGGTGTCTATCCTTATCCTTTCACCCTCTTTTACGAACAGTGGCACCTGAACCACCACGCCGGTCTCCAGTGTGGCGGGTTTCGTTCCCCCGGTTGCGGTGTCACCCTTCAGGCCGGGGTCCGACATGGTAATGAGCAGTTCAACGAAGTTGGGGGGCTCGACGATAATAGGCCTTGCCCCGACGAAGAGAACATCCACATCGCAGCCGTCGGTGAGATAGTTCGCCGCTTCTCCCACGAGGTCAGCGGAGAGATCGATCTGTTCGAAGGTGTCGGGATCCATCACGGTGAACATGTCATCGGTGTGGTAGAGAAGCTGGAAAATGCGCCTCTCAAGACGGATCTCCTGAACCTTCTCGCCGGCCCTCCAGGTTTTCTCGATGACCTTTCCCTGGACTACATCCTTAAGCTTTGACCTGACGAAGGCCGCGCCCTTGCCTGGATTTACATGCTGAAACTCAAGTATCGAATAGTACCTGCCGTCGATGTCCAGGACCATTCCTCTTCTGAAATCGTTTGTCGAAGCCAATGTGAACTACCTCCGCAGTATTTCCATGATAATGTCGATTGCCGAAATGTAACCCTGAATGCCGGCGCCGGATATCACCGCGTCGGCGCCCTGGGCGGTGAGCATACGGTGTCTGTAGGGTTCCCTTCTGTGTATCTGTGAAATGTGAACCTCCACCACCGGTCCCCTGAATGAACGCATGGCGTCGAGAAGGGCGACTGAGGTATGGGAGTATGCCCCCGGGTTGATAATGAGCCCCCGGGAGGCTGTGGAAGCCAGGTTTACCGCCCTGACCAGTTCCCCCTGGAGATCGTGCTGCTGGAAGGTTACCACGGCACCGCAACCCAGGGCATGGGACCGGATCACCCTTTCCAGGTCTTCTCCGGTTGCGTTCCCGTAAACCTCCGGTTCCCGTTCGCCGAGCATGCCCAGGCTGGGCCCGTTGATAACAGAGATGGTGGTCATTTGTCGTAAGTGGAAAGCCCCAGTTCTTCGCATTCCTCCGGGGTGAAAAGGTCATAAAGGCTTCTGGGGGCCCTGTCCCCGCTGGAGCTCCTGTCCCCGGGGCCGCCATCGGTGGAGGAGGAGGAAGGAGCATCCCCCGACGTGTCACCCGGGGCTTTCTGGGCAGCGAGTATGGAGGCCATCCTGCCGGTTTCCGGATACTTCACGTCCTGCCCGGTGAGTCGGGCCTCGCGGAGGCTTTCCTCTTTCTTCTTTCTGGCCTTCTCGAGTATGGCTTCGATCTCGGGATCGCCGGGATACTCGAAGAGATACTCCTCGAAAAGCTCGATGGAACGGTTCCAGTTCCCCTTCTCGTAGTGGAGTTCTCCCAGGCTCTTTATGGCGATGAGGTTCAAAGGGTCGATGGAGATGACCTTCTCGAACACAGCGGTTGCCTCTTCGGTGAGGTCGTTGTCGAGGGCGCACCGACCGAACATAACATTGACGGATATGTTGTCAGGCCAGTCGGCCAGGCCCTTCCTTGCCACATCCAGGGCTTCGCTGTTCCTCTCGAGTCTGCGGAGTTTGCCCGCAAGCCTGACGCAGATGGCGGGAGCAGGATTTGAAAGCCAGCTCTGATACAGTTCCTGTATTTCATTTTCGCCGTTGGGCATTATCACTCCTTGTGGAAAGTATCCATAACTATCCAGCCCTCGCGGAGGTAGGGTTCCTTGGCATGGCCGGGATTATACACCTCCATGTCCAGAATATACCACTCGGCGCCCCCATCAAGAACCCTGGTGGTGAAAGACCCCGCGTTCAGATACTCGGGGTTTCTCCAGACACCGGTGAGCTGAAGGCCGTTGAGCCCCGATGATGTGATGGGTTCGGATATGGTCCTGGCCCTGTCCACGGAGTCTTCCTTCGCATCGTAAAAGAAGTTCCTGGCCATGGCCTCCCTTGCCAGCATGGCCCTCTCGGGGGTGAGCTCACCTCCGGAGGATATTATGGATATGCTGAAAAGCAGCATGGAATTGTCGTCGGGCTGGCGCTGATACTGGATGAAGCCGTCGGCGGGCATCCACTTCCTTGTGGTGTAGGACTTCGGAACATCCATTGTGAAGCCCAGTGAAGACAGACTGTCGATCCTTTCAGGGGATGACATTGAGGTGCTCACGAAGCTTCTGTAGATGTAGGCCCTCATCTGGTCGTTGCAGGCTTCCAGAAGGGCATCCCGCAGCCCCGGGGGCAGCGGCGCCCGGGCCTCCGGCTGCACAATGGAGGCGATCACGGTCTGGTTGTTTGCCCATACATCGTTCCCTGTGAGGACTTCCGGAGAGGTTTCCCGCAGTTCGTCGGGAACTTCCCCGGCATCCCCTTCGGAAAGCAGCATGAGTACGATCCGCCTTTCCTTCAGAGTGCCGGTGAATTCCGGAAGGCTCGCATAGGAGAAGCTGAACACGTTCTCGGGATCCACGGTTTCCACAACTATCTGCAGGCTATCAAGGCCGCCGCCGTCGATGAACTCGGCGAGTTCCCCGCTGTACACTATAAGAACGCCGTTCAGCGGTCCGATGGAGTCCTGCCTGCATGCAGGGAGCAGAAGCAGGGACAGGAACAGAACGATCCTTCTCACTTCTTTCTCCTTGTGAACAGGGGCTTCAAAAGCCGGAAAACACCCACCGCCGCAGGAAGATATCCCACAACGCCGCTGAAGATGTCCGGGGCGGGGCCCCGGTTGACCCTTTTTGCCAGAACCCTTACCTCGGCGGCGGTCTGACCCACCTCCTGGCCTGTTTTTTCCACCTCCAGCATGGTTTCGGCAAGGGCCGGCGAAAGCTCGGCGAGGTCGTTCTGTATCCTGACCAGTGTCGCTTCAAGGGTCTCAAGGGTTTTCCTGAATCTCATCATTGAGATCACCATAAGCCCAATTGCCCCCCAGAAGCTCACCAGCCCGACAAGAAGAATTATCGATGTTGCGTTCATGGCGGTTATCCCTTCATGGGTCATCTTCTCAGGATGACTATCTCAACCCTTCTGTTCAGTGATTTCCCCGCCTCGTCGATGTTGGCGGCGGCGGGTCTTCTCTCACCGAACCAGATGGCTTCTATCTCCACATCGTACCCCTCAAGCTGGGCTTCCAGATACCCGGCCACGGAAATGGCCCTTCCCTTTGACAGGCCGTCGTTGTAGCTGAAGGTGCCGTCGCTGGAGGCATGCCCCTCGACGGAAACGAAGACGCCGGGGTTGTTCCTGAGGGTCTGGACTATTCTGTCGAGGTCGGGGTACTGGTCTTCCCTTATGGATTCGCTGGCATTGTCGAAATAGATGGTGGACATTGTGAGCCCCTCCCGCTCTCTGGCCACTATCATGAACTGGAAAAGACTGACGGGGTCGGTCTCGTAGTAGAGGTAGTCGAGGTCTTCATCGGTCTGCCTGCAGTCCACATCGAGGGGTATTCCGCCACGGACCCTGGTGAGGCCTATTGTGGAGGGGTCGATGCGGTTACGGTCCATCCACACCTTGCTTACCCTGAAACTCAGGCTGGCCTCGATGATGTCCACGCTGTCAACCTGTTCGTAAACCAGATCAGGTTCAACCATTACCAGCTCAGCCCGACGGGATGCTATCACGAAATCGCTTATCCTGTCCAGTGATGATTCGAAGTAGAAGTAGCCCTCGTCCTCGTCCACAAGGGCCGAGGGCATCCTTTCAAGGGTGTTGTCCGGGTTCACCCGGAAGAGCCTCAGAAGCCTCAGCTCCACATTGTTCTGCTCGAACCAGTACCTGGGTACCCGGAAAGCGGCGCTGAGATCCCTTGTGTCCTCTTCGGTAAAGGTTGCCCTGGAGGGGAAGTAGGCGTAGAGTATCTGGCCGTCGTCGAGCTTCAGTGTGCTGTTCAGGGGGATCTGGTCGAACTGGGCTATGACAAGGGAGTCCCTCTGGACATCCCTGTTGGCCCAGAGACTGACCTCGGTGAGATCGGTGCCTGTTTCCCAGGTCCTTCTGTCCACCAGGGGGGGCAGCGGCACCCTGGGTTCCGCTTCCAGCCACTGTGTTCCGCCGAACCTGAATGTGAGGCCTCCCCGGTGTCTTCCCCATGTTGACTGCAGTTCACCCATTGGAAGGGCGAAGCCATAATCGAAGGAGATGGGGACCGCCCCCTCGTGACGGGCGGAGATCCCGGCGGTGAGTTCCGAAGCCGCGCCCAGCGCCCTGGTTCTGAAACCTGCCCTGAGACCCCAGTTGGCTTCCCGGCCTATCCATTTCTCGAGGCCCAGTGCTATGTCGATGTCTTTCTTGCCGTCGATGTCGTCCATGGACCAGTCCGCCTGTATCACCGGTGTAATGAACCTGGGATAGAATGCGAAACCCAGGGACAGTTCCATGGGGTCGGCGTCTTCCTCGCCTATGCCCATATCCGGCCTGATGATGTTCCTGGCCACGCCGGCGAAGGTGACCCTTCTGCCCAGCTCCGCCTGGAATCCAGCGTCGAGGGATACTCCCTTCGCCCTGAGGCCTTCAGAGAAGAGCGGGTCGTAGGAGGTGAACTCGTTGTCGGCGTAGTCCCGGAAGGCGTATCCGCCGGTGAACCCGAAGGAAACCGGGAAAATACCGGGACGGAAGGCGAAGGAGATGAGCCCCTCCCCCTGGGTGTACTGGTCGGAGGCGCTGAGGAACTCGGCTCCCAGACCGAATGCGGCGAACCGGGTGACAGGCTGAACGTAGCCAAGGGCACCGAATCCGATGGTGTTGAGGTCGAGGTTGGGATAGAGGCTGGTGTACTCGGTACCAAGCATTATCCTCTGTGTGCGGAGAAGCCCGGCGGGGTTCCACCAGCAGGCCCAGGCGTCGTCGGCCAGGGGCACGAAGGCCCCCGCCATTCCCATTGCCCTGGCACCGGGGTTGAGCACATCGGCGCTGGACTGCCCGAAAAGAAGAACGAGAAGAGCGGGGAGAAAAGCTATCTTGCTACGCATACCGTACCCGTCACCTCCCCGGATGGAGCGGCTGCATGAAACAGATACACTCCGGAATGAACCGGCTGGCCGGCGTTGTCCTTTCCGTTCCAGACAGGTTCAGGGGCTGTGATGCTTCTGACTGGAATGCCCTCGATGCTGTAGATGGTGAGTTCGATGGCGGCACCGCCGGCGGCGGGCCATACGAAGGTGGCGGTGTCGTTGATGCCGTCGTTGTTCGGTGTGAATGGTGTGGGGATGACGGTCATCCCCGGGGAGAAATCCCTCACCAGACCGATATCGAACTGGGTGTATGTATCCTCCTGGATGAAGACAGTGTCGGAGAAGACAAGATAGGGGTCCTGGTCCACCTGAAGGGGAACCGGCCCCACGGGAACCTCCGGGAAGTAATAGTAGCCGGTGTTGTCCGATACTGCGGTAACCCCCAGGCCGAAAATGGAAACCGTGATGTCCGGCAGGTCCCGGCCGGTATATACATCGGTAACCACCCCTCCCAGGGAACCGGTGGGCCCCTGGGCGGTGGCGGAGGCCATGTTGCTGTAGGGGCTTTCCCCGCCGGGATTCGAGTAGACGCAGGTGGCCCAGTAGTAGTATCCCACTCCGTTAACTACATTGCTGTCGGCCCATGAAAGGGTGTCGGTGCCCACCTCGATGATATGGTCGGGCTCGGGGCCCAGGGGACTGATGGACCTGTATATCCTGTAGGCGGTGAGCCCCCTGCCACGGGTTACCGCCTCGGGGGGAGACCAGGACAGCGGGATGAAGCCGTCGTTCCCGCTTTCCGCCACAAGGTTCAGGGGCGGGGCGAACTCGCCGGTGACATCGAAGGGGCCGAAGTATGAGATGTTGTTTTCCTCGTTGTCCTCGATCACCGTTGAATCGGGGTCTATGAAGGCCACGAGGTGTCTGCTGCCCAGGTCGAAGTAGTTGAAGCGGTAGCTTCCCTTGAAGGACTCGGTTTCACCGCTTTCAAGGCCGGGGACGTCGAAGACGAAGACAGGCTCTCCCAGGGAATCGGGGTCTTCCGTGAGGAAATAGGCAAGTTCCGTTGCCTGTGACGGGCCCTCGCCGTCGTTGCTGACTATTACGCTGAAGCCCACATTCTGCCCCACGGCGAAGGGAGGGGGAATATCCGGCTGGGCAATGGAGACGGTGAGGTCCGGATAGGCAAGGACGATGGTAAACTGGCTTTCGGCGTTCTCAAGCCCCCTGTTGGCCCCTCCGGAAACCACATCGACAATGTGGGTGCCCGGCTGGTCGGGACACTGGAGGGTGAACTCCGCCGAAGCGCTGGCGTTCTTGTAGACAAGGTTTCCCAGAAAGGCGGGGATGTTCACGTGGCCGGTGAAGGAAGGGGGGGGATCGAGAAGTGCCCAGGCACCAACCGCGATGTAGCCGCCGCTGTTGGTAACTGTGACCGGAATGGTGAGTTCTCCGCCTGGGGGGGCGTAGATGATTGTGTCGGTGGGGAAGGCAATGGAAAGCTGCGGGTCACGGGCGAACCTGTAGGCCGCCAGGGAAAACTGCTGCTCTTCCGCAGGGTTGCCGGGATCAGCCCATGACTGGGGAGTTATCCTGACTGTCCAGGCGCCTGGCTCGGGAGCCTCGACCACAGCCCTTTCAACCGGGCTCTCGGCGGTTACACCCGCCGGAAGCTGGTAGCTGTATTCGGTGCTGGAGGGTGAGATGAGCACCATGTCGAGATCCACCTGAAGGTCCGGTGAAAGGGAGGGGACATCGGAATAGCCCAGGGCCACTGAGATCCAGCTTGTGTAGGCGGGGACATACATCACCCATTCCTTCGAACCCTGCCCCTCTGTCATTGTGGAGTTGATCCAGAGCATGCGGTCGACCTCTTCGGAGAAGTAGGTCCCGGGGAGGTGATAGCCGTCGAGAAGCCCGAAACCGTGGGATGCGTCGGCATATCCCGTTTCCGGGGTACCGGTGGTGCCCTTAAGGGGAATGGCGCAGGCAGCCATGAGGGCAAGGGCGTCCTCGGGGTGGAACAGGGTTGAATACTTCTCCTGACATATAGCCATGGCTGAGGAAACGAAGGCCGCCGCCATGCTGGTTCCGGTGTACCTTGTGTATGAATCCTCCCCGGGCCACCTGTTCTCCGGGTCGTCGAGCCAGGAGCCGCCGTAGAATGCGTTCGTTGTGGCAACGCCGTTCTGCATGGTGGACTGGAGGAAACCGCCGCCGGGGGCAAGTATCTCCGGTTTCATCCTGCCGTTCTCGGTGGGGCCGCGGCCGCTGTAGGGGGCCAGTATAACATTGCCGCCGTTCTCCGGTATGAATGTTACGGCGCCTACGGTGATGGCGTTCCTTGCGGTTCCCGGGGTGGGAACGGCCCCCGGGGCCGGATCGTTGCCGGAGCTGAAAACCGCTATACCGCCGTCGGACACGTACTGGTCGACCACCTGGCAGTAGGCGTTATAGGTTGTGCTGCCGTCGAAGCCCCATGAATTGTTCACTATTCTGCACTGAGCGGAGACGAACTCCCCGAAGAACCCCGCGAGCTGGGAGGGGGTCATGGAAGAAGGCCTTTGTATGACATAGAGCTGGGCGTCGGGGGTACCCCCGCTTCCATTGTGCTGGCATTGAAGATCTGTTTCACCCCGGGAGGCGATCACGCCGCAGACGGCGGTTCCGTGGCCGTCGGTATCGGGAGGGCCCGCCACCACCGCTGACTGGAGGTCGGGGTGCTCTCCCCATACGCCTGTATCCAGAACGCCCACCCTCACCCCGAGACCGGTGTAGTAGGACCATAGCCCGGGGAAACCTGCCACCTCCCTGCTGTCGTCGGGCTGGGTGTTCAGGGCGTGGTTCACCGGCTCCAGGGTATTGTCGGGAATGGCCTCGAGGGCCCCGGAAAGGACCGGGGAACCAACAAGCCACCATTCCCCCTGAAGGTGAACTCCAGAAGGGGGATCGGTTCCCGGGGCCATTCTGACCAGCCACTGCCCGGAGGCAGGGTCTGGACGGCCATTAGAGGCCCGGTTCCAGTTCCACACGGAAAGCCGGCGCAGGAAACCCGAACCCCTGATGAGACCGGGGTCGAGGGGGCCTGTTCGCACAGCAACGAAGCTGTCGGCCCCGGGGGAATATCCCGTTGGCCAGAGACCCGCCCTCAGAAGCAGTTCAAGGTCGGCTGGTGAAAGGGGCCTGTAAACCTCCACGAGCAGAAGGGAAGCGTCGTCGGGAAAGACCGTTCCCCCGGTGAAGGGGCCGGAGCCGGTGCCCTGTCCGATGTAGTTTCGCTCCATCTGGATAAGGGCCTCACGGCGCTGTTCAAAGGGCATGGCGTTGAGGTCCTGGAGGGTCGTGTTGTCCGATGCTTCAACAACGGGATAGTCCGCCCCGCTTGCGAGCATCACCAGCAAAATGGCTAGAACTGTCATACAAACTCCGTGCGAAGGTTAATATCGTCTATAGAGATACTATCAACACGGCCTGCTCGTCAACCGGTAAACAAAGATAACCGGTGCAATCAATGAGTGAACGCACCGGTATTATCAGCTTCGTATTGCGGTTACCGTGACAGAATGGTATTTCGCGCCAGGAGGGTGTTCCTCAGGAGGAAGGCAATGGTGAGGGGGCCGACGCCGCCGGGAACCGGGGTAATGGCTGAACAGCGGTGGAAAACCCCGGAGTAGTCCACGTCTCCCACCAGGTCTCCCAGGGAGTTCCTGTTTATCCCCACATCTATCACCACAGCCCCGGGTTTGACCCAGTTCTCCTTCACGAACTCGGGTTTCCCCACAGCCGCTATGAGAATGTCCGCTTCCCGGGCCCTTTCAGGCAGGTTCTCCGTTCTGCTGTGGGCCAGTGTAACCGTGCAGTTCTCCCGAAGGAGGAGTGCCGCCATTGGCTTGCCCACGATGTTCGACCTTCCGGCTACAAGGGCGTTCTTCCCCTGGAGGGGAATGTCGTAATGGTGAAGAAGACCGATTATGCCGCTGGGAGTGCAGGGGTAAAGGCCCTCTTCCCCCCTCCACAGTTTGCCCACATTAACGGGATGGAACCCGTCGACATCCTTTTCGGGAAGAACGGCGGAAGCCACCCTGGAGGGGGAAATGTGCCGGGGAACCGGCAGCTGAACCAGAATGCCGTGTACCCCGTTGTCGGAGTTCAGCTTCTGGATGAGCTGAAGGACATCGGCCTCGGAAACACTTTCGGGGAGTTCATGCACACGGCTTGTGATCCCGACCTTTTTGCAGGCGCGCTCTTTGGATGCCACATAAACACTGCTGGCCGGGTCGGAGCCCACCATTATCACAGCAAGCCCCGGGGGCGGACCGGAAAGGAGGGATATCCGGTGGGTGATGTCTGCCCTTACCTTCTTCGCGTATTCCTTACCGGAGAGGACAAGGGTCATGTCAGCCCTTTGTTATCTTGTCTATCTCCACGAAGGTCTGGTCCTGTCTGTGGCCGGTCTTCTTTTCGTAACCCTTCCGGCGCTTGCGCTTGTAAATGGTTACCTTGGGTCCGCGGCCCTGGTGGAGGATCTTGGCGGACACCTTGATTCCGTCGATGAACGGGTGGCCCACTACGACCTTGTCGTCCTTGGCTACCAGAAGGACATCGTTAAAGGTAAATGCTGACCCTGTTTCACCGGGAACACCGGGGACGAGAAGCTTCATGCCCGGCTCGACCTTGAACTGGATCCCACCGGTCTTGATTATAGCGTACAAAGGATACCTCCGTTTATTTCTAAATAGTACAATTTTCACTGGTTTCGGGCACTGTCGTAACAGCGCAATTTTATACTAGGTAACCCCTGTCAGGTCAACCTTTACCCACAGGGGTGTACTGGTCGGTTATCTCGGTGTGGGTGTCGAGGGAGAAAACCCTGAACTCGGCCTGACCGAGCCTGGAGTCCTCGTGTATGTGCACCGCGAGCCTGTCGCTTCTCGCAGTGAGGTACTCCAGCCTCTTGCCCTCGTCCTCTATCAGGTATTCCGCAACGGCGGGATTCACCGATACCACAAGGTTGGTGTGCTTCTTGCCGTTGGCTGCCCTTTCCAGAAAACGTTCTATGTTGGTGAGAACGCTGAGGGGGGCCTGTATCCTGCCCGTTCCTCCACAGTGCTCGCAGACTCCGGACATGGACTGAACCAGGCTGGGCCTGACCCTCTTCCTTGTCATTTCCACCAGACCCATTGGACTCACCTGGCAGGTCTTCGTTGGGGATCTGTCCCTGCCGAGCTCACTCCTCAGGCAGTTTATCACCTTCTCCTTGTGCCCGGCGTTGTCCATGTCTATGAAGTCGATTACGATGATCCCGCCGAGGTCCCTCAGCCGAAGCTGCCTGGCAACCTCCCTGGCGGCCTCCATGTTGGTCTTGAGGATGGTGTCTTCCTGCTTCTTCTTCCCCACATATCTCCGGGTGTTAACGTCGACCGCCACAAGCGCTTCGGTGTGGTCTATCACCAGGGAACCTCCGCTTTTCAGCGGGACCTCCCTGCTGACGAGACCGGCGATCTCCTTCTCGATCTCATAGTGGTCGAATATGGGGGTTCTGCCCCTGTAGAACTTCACCTGGTTGGCCACGCCGGGGTCGAAGGTTTTCAGATATTTCTTTATCTGCCTGGCCACAACCCGTGAGTCGCACACTATGGAGTTCACATCAGGTGAGACCAGGTCACGGACTGTCATGGTTATGAGGTCGTGTTCCTGGTGCAGAAGGGCGGGGGCTTTGGACTTCAGGGCCAGGGCCCCGATCTCCTTCCACTTCTCAACTATTCTCTGGACATCGGTCTTGAAGCTCTCGAGATCCTTCTCGATCCCGGCGGTTCGGGCAATTATTCCGAAGCCGTCGGTTCTAACTTCCTGAACGATGTCCCGAAGCCGGCTTCTCTCCTTGCGGTCCGTTATCTTCCGGGAAACACCGGAGACGGTGTCCCCGGGCATGCTGACCACATACCGTCCGGCGATGGAGATCCTTGTGGTTACCCTTGCCCCTTTGGTCCCTATTGGCTCCTTCGTTACCTGAACCAGAATGGACCTGCCCTTTTCAAGGACCTTTTCGATGGGTCTTCTTGTTTCGTCGGCCCTCGGGGGTTTCCCCGCCACCAGAGCCTTTGCGAAGGACCTGTCGTCGGCGATCTTCTCCCGGACATCGGATACATGGAGGAAGGCGCTTCTCTCGAGGCCAATGTCTACGAAGGCCGCCTGCATGCCGGGCAGAACGGCGTTGATCTTTCCAAGGTATATGTTCCCCACGATGTGCTTGTCGTCGGCCATCTCCACGATCAGTTCCATTAACCTGCCGTCCTCCATGACGGCGATCCGTGTAACTTCGGGATGCTGGTTGACTACGAAATCAACCTTCATTCAAATTCTCCTTCTGCTGCATGAAGAAGCGGAACGAGCCGCCCCCCTGCGTCTGCTTTGTATAATTCAGTTCTTGCTATCGATCTCCACCGCACCCCGGAGGCTGTCATGATCCTGTCCGGTCTGGATGCTCCCTTTGCAGGGTCGGAGACCATTATGGCCGCATCCTGTCCCAGGGGACGGAATGAGACCGCTGTGTCGTTTTCTTCGAGATAGTCCTCCAGAAGTCGGAGCTTATCTATTCCCCTGATAATATACTCAGCGGCGGAGGCTATGGAGTCCGGTGATTTGCTTCCCACCGGTATTATTCCCGCCGCCCTGATGAAAAAGCCATCGGGCAGGGACCTTCTGAGGGTGCTGACCACATGTCCCAGGGGAAGGGATGAGTCAAGAAGGAAATCCGTGTACTCGCTTTCGCTGCCCATTCCCAGCGGTATCGGCTGGGAAAACGCCAGCTTCACCCGTCTGGAATAACCGGATGTGTAATGAAGGGGAAGGCCGCTCCTCCTGAGGGTCCGTGTCCACATGCGCACCATGTCGAGGTGGGAGGTAAACACCGCCAGCCCCCTCTTGGCATACCGGATCCTGTACCGTTCCGCGGCATCCGGTTCGGTATCCCGCACCCTTGCCCGTGTTTCCGGGAAAACCCCCGAAGGAAGCGGGGGAACGGTTCCTGAACAGGCGCCACAGCCTGTGCAGCCCGCTGCCCTGCAGTCCTCCAGCGGCTGTGACAGGCCTGCCCTCCTGTGCTCTTCGATGAGCCAGTTCCCGTCGACGCCGGTGTCCACGATGTCCCAGGGCAGTTCCGTCCCGGGTTCCCGGGGGGTGGAGGGATGTTGGGATATCAGATTCTCCCATATGTCCCACCGGAAGAGATCGCTCCATCCGTCGAAGACGGCGCCCAGGCGGAATGCCTTCTCAAGGACATCTCCGGCGGTCTCGTCCCCCGAGGAGAGGAAATGCTCCACCGCGGACACCCTGGGGTCGTTCCAGGAAACAGTGGCCCTCCTGCATGATTCCCTTACAAGCCTTATCCTTCTCCACATTTCATGGTGATCCGGCGGTGTGCACCACTGGAAGGGGGTATGTGGCTTGGGAATGAAGGGCGAGAGGGCGGCGGATACATTCCTCTTCTTCCCCATCACCCCCGAGATGGCGTCGGCCAACCTGGCTATGGCAAACAGATCTTCGTCGGTCTCCCCGGGGAGACCCACCATGAAATAGAGCTTGATCCCCCTTGCGCCCATCCTGGCCGCGGCGCCGGCGGCTTCCATTATCTCGCCGTCGGTGAGGGGTTTGTTGATGATCCTTCTCAGTCTTTCGGTTCCAGCTTCAGGGGCCATGGTGAGGCTTCCCTTGAAGAATCGTTTCCCCTGGAGGCCGGGAAGGGTATCCGGTCTGAGGGAGGGCTGGGAGACCTGGACATGCATTTTTTCCTCGAGGGGTTCGAGAAGCCCAAGAAGATGGTCCAGCCGGGAGTAGTCGCTGAAGGACAGGGTGAGCAGCCCGGCCTTCTCCCATCCTGTGCTTTCCACTGAACGGTGGATAAGCTCCGCAACATCCTCCGGGCTTCTTTCCCGGACCGGCCTCGAAAGCTGGGAAGCCTGGCAGAACCTGCAGCCCCTGGTGCAGCCCCTTGATATCTCCACCACCGCCCGGTCGTGGGATACACGGGCCAGGGGAACCACCTGGTTCACCGGCGCGTCTCCGGTGTTCAGCGAAGCCGCCCTCACCCACCTGACCCTGTTCGCAGAGGGAAAGCCGGGCACCAGGACACCGGGCATGCCACGCACACCCTCCAGCTTTTCCCGGAGGGAAAGGTCCGAACAAAGAACGGACATCACACCGGCAAGGCCTGCTTCAGCCTCTCCCAGGAAAAAAACATCCACGAAGGGCATCAGGGGGACGGGGTTGGAAAGACCCCCGCCTCCGGCCAGTATGACGGGACGGTCCCCCTGCCTGTCCTCCCTGCGCAGTGGAAGCCCCATGAGGTCCATCAGTGAGAGAACATTGGTATAAAGGATCTCGGAACTGATGCCGAAACCCACAACGGCGCTTTCAATGACCGGCCCGCCGGTTTCGCAGTTCAGCCAGGGCAAACCCCTCTCCTTGAGAAGGGCGTACATGTCAGGGGCGGGATGGAAGGCCCGGGACACAGGGAAACCCGCCTGAAGGAGAAGATGGCGTACCACGGCGAGGCCGAAGTTGGAGGCGCCGAGTTCGTAAACATCGGGGTACACCAGCGTCACACCCCTCCCCGGCATCGCCGGAAGGGTGTTGTACTCGAAGCCGATGTACTGCTGGGGCCTTTCGACCTTCCCCAGCAGTTCGGTGAACTCCCCCTGCCTCAGGTCCAGGGGATGACCTCCTGGGACACCGGATTGCTGAGAAGACCGCCTGTACGGCTGCCGCTTACTGAAAGGTCCATGGCGAGCTTCGCCGCCAGGGAATCGTCGATCTCCTTAAGGTATCCGAACATCCAGAGGGTTCTCCTGTGAACGGAGTCCACGGGGAAACCCCTTCTTTTGAGGATCGAGGTCCAGTTGCTTCCGGTGTGGTCTTCGATGTCGCTGACAACCACGCCGGTCCAGTTGTGGGAGTCATCCTGCCCGGGAAGGGCCTTCCCAGGTTCCGCCAGACTCCAGAGATGCTTGTTGGGATTTACTATGTCGGTGAAATGGCCCACTATCTCCCGAAGGGTTTCCTCGCCGCCGGCGACGGTGGAAAACTCCCAGATGTCATACCTTGCAAGTCTGGCCGGGGGAAGCTGGAGATCCATGCCGTTAATGGCGTTGAGGGCGGTAACCGCTTCGGGATCAGGTGCCTTGAGCCTGACCGCTATTCTCAGTACCTTCATCTGCACACCCCCAGATAGTCCGCAAGCCCGCGGAAGATAACCGCTCCGGGGCCTGGCCTGCCGCCGAGTTCCTTTACCGTTGCCGTTCTTCTGGCCTGGCCCCACTCCCCGGGGAGGCCCGGTGGAACCTGCCAGAGGTCCATTGCCCTTTCCGGATGGGGCATCATGGCCAGAACGTTCCCCTGGGCGTTCATGAGCCCTGCGGCGTTCATGTGGGAGCCGTTGGGGTTGTCCGGCCAGCCGCCGGCTTCTTCACCGGTGGGGGTGGAATAGACAAGACCGAGATGATCGGAGACCCTGGCCGTGTCCTCCCTGCGGAACATGAACCTTCCCTCGGCGTGGGCAATGGGAACTGGAACCGGGGAATCCCCCATGGCGGAAAGCCAGGGGCACCCGGTGCCTTGGGTCTTCCTCAGGAATACCCACCGGGATAGATAACCGCTCCTGCCCTGGATGAGGTTCGACGCAAGGGCCGCCTGGACCGCTCCGGGTTTCCATCCGGGGACCAGACCGCTCTCAAGGAGTATCTGGGCTCCGTTGCATATTCCCAGCACCGGCTTGCCGTTGGCTGCCTCGTCGGCGATGACATCCATGATCCGTTCTCTGGAGGCGATGACCCCGGACCTAACCCTGTCCTGGAAGGAGAACCCCCCGGGAAGGACAAAGGCATCGGCCCTGTCATGGGCGAGGCGGTCAGCCTGGTTCCAGTTGTATATGCAGGCGTCGATGCCCGTTTTTCTCAGTGCCGCTGCGGTTTCGAACTCGCAGTTTGATCCGGGAAACCTTATTACCGCCGCAAGGGCCATCAGACGTTCTCCTCTCTCCAGATCACGGAATCGAGCAAGCCGGACCATCTGACGCGAAGGGCATCAAGGTCCACACTGAATCCCTCTCCGGAAAGCCGGCAGCCTGTGCAGACGGAACCGGCCCTGGACACGAACCCGGGAAGGGACGCCTCCTCGAAGAATTCAGGGACCACCTCCACGAGATAGCCGGGGGTTTCCGAGAACAGGTTGACCGGATCGGGGGCAAGGGAAAGCTCGATACCGAGGTTTCCGCTGGCCAGTGCCATTTCCGCACAGGACACCGCAAGGCCCCCGGAACTTATGTCGTGAACGGAAAGGGCCTTTCCGCAATGTATCATGTCAAGGACCCAGTCAGCCATTTTCTTTTCAAGGGCTCCCCTGAACGCGGGAACGGTTCCGCCCTTATGGCCCAGACAGACACGGTAGAACAGGCTTCCGCCAAGCTCGTCCTTTCTGGTGCCCACAAGAAGGATGATGTTCCCGGGCTTTCGCAGGGCAATGTCCGCGGCCTTCCTGTGGTCGTGGATCTTGCCGAAGACCGCCACGATTGGCGACGGTGGTATTGCCCTGCCTCCGGTGGACTGGTTGTAGAAGCTCACATTGCCGGAGACGATGGGAAGGGGATAGTCGCCCCCGCTGAAACCAAGGGCGCCGCAGGCCTCGGCAATTCCCTCGACGGACTGCCTGAACTGTGCAAAGGCCGCCGGGTCCTGGGGATTGCCGAAATTGAGGCAGTCGGTGGCGCAGATGGGTGTGGCGCCGGTGGCAACCACGTTCCTAACAGCCTCCCCAACGGCGTGGGCTCCGCCAAGGAAGGGATCGAGCTCGCCGTACCAGGGATTGCCGTCGCCACTGACCGCCAGGCCTGCCCTGCAGCCCTCAACGGGAACGGAGACGCAGGCGTCGGCCTCGCCGGGTCTAAGCATTGTGCGCCCCTGGACCTCGGAATCGTAATAGGACCAGATGGATGACCTGCTGCATCCGGCGATGGAGGTCAGTATGGCGGTTATGTCCACCCCGGGGTCGCATGGCCTCTCATCCGGTTCAGGAAGGGAACGGTCCTCACGGCGCTCCTCCCTGTTGTAGGAAAGCCCTTCAGTTATGTACTCGATGGGTGTCTCCGCGGCCTTCTCCCCCCGGCAGATCACATTGTAAACGGGTTTCGAGGTGAATTTCCCTATCACCGCCGCCCTGCAGTGGGGAAAAAGCCTGGGAAGCTCGTATTTCACATTGTATATCTCGAGTATTTCATCGGCAACCGCTTCGGGAACAGCCAGGCCGTACCTTTCCTGGGTTTCGCTGCAGGCGATCACCTCGGGGGGAAGATCCTTCATGGATACCGGAACGGCATCGAGGTCAACATCTATTCCCAGCCCTCCGTGGGCCGCAAGCTCACTGGTGACGCAGGCTATTCCCCCGGCGCCCAGGTCCTTGAAGCCGAACCTGACGCCCCTTTCGAAAAGCATGTCGAGCACCTCGGCGTTCGCCTCGGAGAGTACCCTCTTCAGGAATGGGTCGGCAACCTGAACGGCGCCCATGCCCTGTTCGCCGTCGAGGTCGGCGCTGGCAAAGGTTGCCCCTCCGAAACCGGTGTCGTCGGTGGGCTTTCCGGTGAGGATAAGCACATAGGGTTCGCCGTGGGCCTCTTCGGGAACGAAGCTGTGCACCACTCTGTCGTGGGGCACCATTCCGAAGGCCACCACGTTCACCAGGCAGTTGTCGTCGTAACCGGGATGGAATTCGGTGTCGCCGCCCATATTGGGAACACCCAGGGCATTTCCGTACTTCCAGATGCCCTCCACCACGCCGCGGACAATACCCCTGGTTGCTTCACCCTTCTCGCCCAGGGGGTCGCCGAACCTGAGAAGGTCAAGGGAGCCGGTTACCCTGGCCCCCATGCAGTAAACGTCCCGGACTATTCCGCCTATTCCCGTTGCAGCCCCCTCCACGGGAAGCACCTGTGAGGGATGGTTGTGGCTCTCGTGGGCAACCACGAGGTCCCACTCCCTTCCGTTGTGGGTGCAGAACTTAACCACGCCGGCGTCCTCTCCGGGGCCGATCACCACACCCGGGGCGTCGGAGGGCAGAAGCCTCAGCACCGGCTTGGAGCTCTTGTATGAACAGTGTTCGCTCCACATGGTGTCGAACAGGTGGAACTCCAGGGGAGTGGGCATCCTGTTCACATAACCGGCGAGCTTCTCCGCCTCTTCAAGGGTCATGGACAGGCCCCTGGCGGAAATTGCCCCCTTCAGATCTTCACTGTCTGGTTTTCCTGACATATTGCCTTCCTATACCTCGTAGTATCCCTCAAAATCCATCATTTCCCTTTTTCCAAGCACGTCGAGGAGTTCGCCGGGGGTGAGCCTGGAGCCGCCCTGAACGAAACATCCCCTTATAGAGACCGTTCCCACCGGGGAACCCTTTTCCGTTGAGAGCCCCGGCAGCTCTCCTCCAAGCTTGCCCGTTACGCTGTCCATTCCCTTCTCGTCGGTTCCCGGCAGGAGAAGCATGATGGAACCCCGGCCGGTCCTGATCCCGATGTCGATGTTCCTGAGGGAGGACACCAGGTGTTTCGAAACCACGGAAAGTGTTTCCCGGGACTGCATTCTGTCGTCGGCATCCGCCGCTTTCACACGGAGTTCCACCACAGCAAGGGGGCTTCCGAAGCGCTCCACCCTTTCAAGCTCCTTCTCGATGGTCTTCTGGAGGCTGGAAGCGCCTGAAAAACCAGTCTCGGGGTCGAGGTCGGATGTCCTGCCGAACTTTTCGAGGAGCCTGGCGTTCTCCAGGGCGGAGGCTCCCACCGCCGCCAGGGCCCTGAGTGTCTGTTCCCTCATGGCCTCCCGGCCCTCGAAGGCACCGGCGGTGATCACGCCGTAGAGTACCCCCTCGGACTGCATGGGAGCAGCGTACTCCGGTTTGAAACCCGGGATGTCGGTCATGATCATGTTCCTTCTTACGAGGACGCTCTCCTTTTCCATCTGTTCCCTGACCAGGAGCCTTCCTGTTTCCGCCGCAAGGCCTGTGAAGCCCTCGCCAAGGCCGATGTTCAGCCCGTTATGAAGGGTCTCATCGAGGCCGGTGGAAGCTGTCAGGCACAGCCGGGCTCCGCTTCTGTCCGCAAGGAATACCGCGGACTCTCCGGCTTTCAGCAGGTTCTCACAGGCCCTGTTCAGATAGTTCACCACCTCTTCACTGTCCCTTCCGCTGAAGATCAGCTTGATGAGGTCGGGGAAAAGGAGTATGAGGTCCTGCCCCTCCTGCTCCTGCTTCCTCAGTTTCTCCACCTCGAAACGGAGACCGGAAGCCGTTGCGGAGGCCTTGCCGGCGGCGGCCTTCAGGCTTTCCACCTTTTCACTCCATTCCCCGGCGGCCCCTTTCATCCTCAGGTTCATGAAGAACCATGCCAGGGCGCCTCCGAGTATCAGCCCAGCTATCAGCCCAGCAATCATTTCCTGCCCCTTCCCCCTTTTTCCATATCAGCTGAGCCCCACCCTGGCCAGCAGATATTCCTCGTTCCGCAAATGATTGTCTATGGTGCAGATATTGCGAAGTTCAACGGCGGGAACAACCCCCGTCACCTTTTCATCGGCAATGGCGGCCTCGGCGAAGGAGATGTTCTTCTCCATGGCACTCATTGCTATGCCCTGAACCAGCCCGTATGACTCCTCCCTGGTAAGCCCCCGGTTCACGAGGGCAAGCATTACCGACTGGGAGAAGTACCTGTCCCCGGCCTCCGCCAGGTTCCCTGCCACCGCCTCGGGGAACACTCGAAGCCCCCGGGCTAGTTCCGCGGCTTTGCGGAGGCCGTAGAGGGCAACTCCGCAGGCATCGGGAAAAATGAAACGCTCGGCGGCGGAGTGGCTGATGTCCCTCTCGTGCCAGAGGGGGGTGTTCTCGAGACCCACCTGGAGATACCCCCGGAGGAGCCTTGCAAGGCCGCAGAGCCTTTCCCCCACAATAGGGTTCCTCTTGTGGGGCATGGCGCTGGAGCCCTTCTGCCCCTTGCCGAAACTCTCCTCCACCTCGCCGACCTCGGTCCGCTGCAGGTGCCTGCATTCCGTGGCGAACCTCTCGAAGGCACCCCCTATGGCCGCCAGGGCATAGAGGAACTGGGCGTGCCTGTCCCGGGCCACCACCTGTGTGGGAACCTCCTCGGTGCCCAGGCCGAGGCCGCTGCATACATATTCCTCCACCGACGGGTCGAGGTAGGCGAAGGTTCCCACGGCGCCGGATATGGTTCCCACCGCTGAGGCCTGAATGGCCTCACGGAGCCTTCTGATGCACCTGAGATACTCGGAATAGTGGCCGGCGAACTTGAGGGCAAGTGTGGTTGGCTCGGCGTTCATCCCGTGGGTGCGCCCCATGCAAACCACTCCCCTGGTGCGGCGGACCAGCCCCTCCAGGGCCTCCCCGTAGCTTTCCAGAGCGGCTTCAAGAAGGGCCCCGGAATCCTTTATCTGGGTTGCCATGCAGGTGTCCAGTATGTCGCTGGAGGTCATGCCGTAGTGTATGTGGCGGCTTTCAGGCCCCAGTGACTCGGAAACCGAGGTAAGGAAGGCAATCACATCATGCCTGGTGACTTCCTCGATCTCGTTCACCCTGCTTATGTCGAAGGAGGCGTTCAGTCTTATCTTCTCCGCATCCTCCACAGGGACAAGCCCCCCCCGGCACCTGGCCTCCACGGCAAGTATCTCTATTTCCAGCCACCTTGAATAGCGTGATTCCGTGCTCCAGATATCCGTCATTTCAGGAATTGCGTATCTCTCTATCATTTCCGTCCTCCTCAGCGGGGCATTTCGGCGCCGGTGGTTAGGTTTGAGTAGATCCATGCGAACAGAGACCTTTCCGGGGCGTATATCCTGTACCAGCCCGGGGCCTCGCCGGTAACCAGCAGTGTGTCCCCGGCGGAGGCGGAACCCACCACGGCGTACTCGGTGCCGGGCCCCTGCCGGAGGTTGACCACCCTTCCCGTGACCACCACTGCTTCCCAGGGGCTTTCCCGGGGCGGGACCACCGCAGGGGGGGGTGTCTCCCCGGCGGCGACGGTTTCGCCGCAGCCCGGGGCAAGAAGAACCGTTGTGACTGCTGCTATCAGCGAATATATCCTCATACATCTCCTACAGACTGCATATGACATAGGGAAGCAGCCCCGCCAGAAGCAGGCTGCCATCGGAGAGGACCCTCACGGAAAGCTCCGACGGGAATGGCTTTCTCTCCAGGTAAAGGTAGGCTAAGGCCAGAAGAACCGGTGCCAGAACGAAGGTAACGGCGCAGACAGGAAGGCCGTTCCCCAGGATGGCTCCCACCTGCACGAAGGCTGCGGTGAATGCCGAGGCCAGGAGTATCTTCCTGCACCTGGCCGCCCCCAGATGAAGGGGCAGGGTGTCCATTCCCAGGAGGGCGTCTCCCTGGAGGTCCACAAGGTCTATGAGAAGGCTTCTGGCGAAGAACAGGAAGGCCAGGGAAAGTGGCCAGACCATGAGCTTCAGACCGAAGTCCATCCCAGCCAGGGTCACCGCCGGCAGAACGCAGACAAGCACCCCCCAGGCCAGTGTGAAGAGAACCTCCCTGGAACCGGGAATGCTTCTGATAACGTCCAGGAACTGATTCTTACGCATCAGGGGCAGGGCGTAGAGGAGGCATGAAAGAATGGCTACAAGTGTCCACACCAGCCAGACGGTCCCCAGCATTGCTCCAAGTGCGATTGATACACCCAGGGAGACCCATCCTGCCCCGAGCATCAGCCCTTCGTTGTTCCTTATGAACTCCTGCCTCTTCTGGCTTGTCATGGATACTCCCCGGCATTCGAGGACCGCGGTGAAGCTGGTGAAGCTCCAGAGAAGGAAGCCCGCCGCCAGCCCGGCGGTGCCCCAGCCCGAGCCGCCGAGGGAAACCCCCTGGGCCAGGGCGAGGAAGAGGGCGATCACAGGAATGTGGGCTCCGCTGAAAACCAGGTTCCTGAATATGGTACGTATCCACACCCCTCCGTGGGACTGGCCCTGTATCTCCAGCAGCCTTTCCCGCACCTTCCTTATGCTCCATTCCGGGGTGGAGGCGCCGGCGGAGAGAAGCACACGGCGGTAGCCGGACAGGGCTTCGGGGTCAAGCTCTTCGTGGGTTTCCACTGTGAACACGGGAAGCCCCCCCCTGGCGGCAATTGAGGCAAGTCTGCCGGTGTTGGCGCTGTTCCTGCCGCCTACTATCACAACGGCGTCGGCCCTGCGCATGAGTTCCCTGAGTTCCCTCTGCCTTCTGGCGGTGGAGTCGCAGATGGTGCTGGCGAACTCAAGCCCGGGCCACCTTCGGGAAAGCACATCCATGAGTTCCTGGAAATCCTCTGTGTTCTGTGTGGTCTGGGAGAGAAGGAAGGGTTTTTCGAGCTCCGGCAGCTTCTCCACCTGGTCAACCGAGGAAATTACCCTGCCCGAGGGGCCAGCCACTGAAAGGATGGCCTTCACCTCGTGGTGGCCGGGATCTCCGAATATCAGGACATCGTAGCCCCGGGAAGCCCGGCTCGCCGCAATGGAGAGGGCCCTGCCCACCCTGGGGCAGGTGAGGTCCTTCAGCTTCAGGTCAAGCAGGGAAAGCCTCTTCCGTTCCCCGGCGGTAACGCCGTGGGTACGTAGGAAGAGGGTTCCACCCTTCTGGTCCCAGGGTTCGTCGCAGGTGGCCACCCCCCGGTCCCTGAGGGCTTCGATGACCTGGGGGTTGTGTACCAGGGGGCCGTAGACCCTGAAGGGGGCGTCCCCCTTCTTTATCTCGGTGACCACCCTGTCCACGGCCCGGCGCACTCCCCAGCAGAAGCCCGCTGTTCTGGCAACTATCACGCTCATGGGGCAAAGATACAAAGAAAAGGGAATATTCCGTTAACGAAGAAGAGCCGGCCCGGAGGCCGGCTCTCTGCAAACTGCTGTACTGTAAGACCTAGAATGCGGTCTTGAGTGAACCCCAGCTTGTGTTGCTGAATGCGCCAATTTCGGCGTAGACGGAAATGAAGTAGTTGCAGGGTCCGGCTCCGATGGCCCAGGGTTCCCAGACGATGAAGTCATCGCTGTAGAGACTATGGGCTGCGCCGCCCCACATTGAACCCTGGGAGTTGTCGCCGAGGATTGCGGGCCAGCCGCCTGAGCTCATCTCGGTGTTGGCAAGGCTCCAGAAGTTCTGCTCTGCGACAATTCCAGGCTCGTAGTCGGTGTAGACAGGGGTGAGGTGGATCGCGGTGACCATTGTCTGGTCGAGCTGGGTCATGGGGCCCATTGCGTCGCCGTTCCAGAGTTCCATGTAGAAATCGCTGGTGTCCCAGGGATAGCTGGCGTGGTGGTAGAACCACATCTCCGCCTGCTGAACCTCGGCACCGGAGCTTCCGGGGACGAAGTCGGCGGTGTTGAACCACACGCCTCTGTAGGTTCCGCCCCATGTGAGCCAGTTAAATGTACCGTTGTCGTACACGAGCCAATCTGCGTCTTTCTCAGGTACTGTTCCCATTTCAACAGCGATCTGACCTGCGTAAGCCGCCAGTGAAAGTACAGCAAGAATTGCTATCGCCTTCTTCATGACTCTCCTTTCTTCTGTGTTTGAGTAGCACGAACCCCTTGGTTTCCCGTATCACTGCTGAAACATTCAGTGAGTTTCAGGCCATGTCAAGCCCTTATCGGGGCGGGTCACCTGGCCTGTTCCATGAGTTTTCTCATTATGTCCCGAAGCCTGGCGGCCTCCTCGAACTCCAGCCTGTCCGCGGCGTCCATCATTTTCTTCTCGAGGGAGGCTATGTTCTCAAGCGTGTATCTCTCGGTCCGGGCCTCCGCCGGTGTGGGGGCTTTCTTTCCCATGATGTCCGCTATTCCCGTGGACCTTATTATCTCTTCCCGGCTCTTCGATACCGTTCTGGGGGTTATGCCGTGGGTGCGGTTGTGCTCCAGCTGTATCGTCCTGCGCCTGGCGGTCTCGTCCATGGCCCAGGCCATGGAGTCCGTTACCGTGTCGGCGTAGAAGATGACCTTTCCCACATTGTTCCTGGCGGCCCTTCCCGCGGTCTGGACCAGGCTGGTCCGGGAACGGAGGAACCCCTCTTTGTCGGCGTCCATCACCGCCACGAGGGTTACCTCGGGAAGGTCCAGCCCCTCCCTGAGGAGGTTCACCCCCACAAGGACATCGAACTCCGCCAGGCGAAGCTCCCTGAGTATGGATACCCGTTCCAGGGCGTCAATCTCGCTGTGGATGTACTTCGTTCTCATGTTCAGACCGGAAAGGTATCCCGAAAGCTCCTCGGCCATCTTCTTGGTGATGGTGGTCACAAGGACCCTTCCGCCCTTTTCCGTGGCGTTCCTTATCCTCTCCACCAGGTCGTCCACCTGGCCCAGGGCGGGTCTCACCTCTATTTCCGGGTCCACCAGTCCGGTGGGCCGCACTATCTGCTCTATCACCGCCGAGGACTTATCAAGCTCGTACTCTGCCGGGGTGGCGGACATGCAGAGCTTCCTTCCCGTGATGTCCTGGAACTCCTCAAGGAAAAGTGGCCTGTTGTCCAGGGCCGAAGGCAGCCTGAAACCGTGGTGGACCAGGGTTTCCTTACGGGACCTGTCACCCCGGTACATCCCCCGTATCTGGGGCAGTGTCCGGTGGCTTTCGTCGATGAAGACCAGATAGTCCTCGGGAAAGTAGTCGAGGAGACAGGAGGGCCTTTCCCCCTCTTTCCTGCCCTCGATGTGCCTGCTGTAGTTCTCTATTCCGGAGCAGTAGCCGGTCTCCCCCATCATCTCAAGGTCGTAGGTGGTCCTGGATTCCAGCCGGTGGGCCTCCAGCATACGGCCCTCGGCCCTGAGGCGAAGAAGCCTCTGATCCAGCTCCTCCCTTATCCTGCCCATGGCAAGGTTTAGCTTAGCCTCCCCGGTTACGAAGTGCTTCGCCGGGAAAATGGTGGTTGCGTCCATTGAATCGAGTACATGGCCGGTGAGGTGGTCCATCTGCCTTATGCTGTCCACGGTGGTCCCGAAGAACTCTATGCGGACACCGGTGCTGGAATAGGAGGGGACAAGGTCGACAATGTCGCCCCTGACTCGGAAATAGCCCCTGGCAAGGACCACATCGTTCCTGCGGTACTGCATGCCCACCAGCTTCATCAGAAGGCTGTCCCTGGACAGTGTGTCCCCCAGGCTTACTCGAAGCCCGGTGCCCATGAAGTCCTTCGGGGAGCCCAGGCCATAGAGGCAGCTCACCGAGGCCACCACTATCACGTCCTTCCTGCTGAGAAGGCTTGCGGTGGCCCTGAGGCGGAGCCTGTCCAGCTCTTCGTTCAGGCTGGCGTCCTTTTCTATGAACATGTCCCTGGCGGGGAGATAGGCCTCGGGCTGGTAGTAGTC